>Ga0255355_1000514_pt1 | contig 22852 bp, 16 predicted proteins | sample HBST75metaG_FD_189943 | JGI IMG/M metagenome (GOLD analysis project Ga0255355, IMG submission 189943) | Peat soil microbial communities from Stordalen Mire, Sweden - H.B.S.T75 | ecosystem: Environmental > Terrestrial > Soil > Wetlands > Peat | place: Sweden: Norrbotten County, Stordalen Mire...
GGCGTTCACGAGCACCGGAACCTTCTTGTTGATCTGCGTGATGACCTTGGTTGCTACCAAATAAATGTCGCCGTTCGTCTTGGTTTGTCCGTTTGCACCGTCGCCTACATTGCTGTCGTTGGTGCGGGCGATGCCGCCAACGGAAATGCCCGGAACCCACTTGGTCTTGGCGGCGTTTTCCGGCACGATATTGACTTTGCCATGGAAGATGTTGAGACCGTCGGTCCACAGTGGGCTCAGGCCCGCGGTATTGCCCGCCGCATGGTCCTCACGCGTATAGCCAACCTCGAAGCGTTTGGCAAAACCTTCCGTAATCGAGACGGTGTTCCAGGTGCCGATTACCGGCCCACCGGCCAGCAGGTGATAGGCAATCACTGGATGTCCGGCGCCTTTGGCAGGCGAAGCCGCGGTCGCGGCCAGCGGGGTGACGAAGATGCCCGTCGGTCCTTCATAGCCAAGGCTCTGCCCTTGTGCGGCGCGCGGTGCAAAGGGAAGGGAAAGAAGCAGAATAAATACTGCCCAACGGCTCACAGACACTGGCGAATGAAAAAGATATTCAGGTACGCGCATAGAGTTTTCTCCTTGTTTGAGGCTGATTGAATGGGAAGAAACCATGCGACCAAAGAAACCCGTTTCTACAGAAGATAAAGGAACCGCAAGTGCTCCCGCATGAGCTGGAGATACACTTGGCTCTCTCGATCAGGGTGCTGAATCAGTAGGATTTTCAGTCGCACAGAGGGGTTTGCTGCTAGAGACAACAGCAACAACAAGTAAAATGCCGGGCGGCATGGAGCGACTGAACCATAATCGGAGCATAACAATAGTATTTTTGAAAGTCAACTCTCGCGCCTTGCAAAGACATGCTCTCGCACGGTAAAACAGTCACGTCTCCGGTCAATCCCTCTGGCCAGTTATGAAGTGACTGAGAGTTGTTTTTCAGGTGATCATCAAGAAGATCTTTGCCACCTGATGAGGAAAGAAAAATGAAAACACTGTGTCGCACAAAGTTCTTATTTCCGTTGTTGCTGATCGCGTTGGGCGCTTTGGCTTCGGCGGCTCCCAATGAGGAATGCACTACCGCAATCATTTCGTCCGCAGCCGCCGCTGATGGCAGGCCGATTCTCTGGAAAAATCGGGATACGGGGCAATTGTCCAACAAGGTGGTTTACGTCGAGGAGAAGCCGTTCAATTATCTCGCTGTAATCGACGCCGAAGATACATCGGGGCGCATTGTCTGGGGAGGTCTCAACGCAGCCGGATTCGCCATCATGAACTCCGCCTCGTACAACCTGCCCAAGCAGTTGGAGGACAATCCACGCGACCAGGAGGGCATTATCATGGCTGACGCGCTGCGTACATGCGCGACAGTCGATGATTTTGAAGCGTATATCCGCAAGAATATTGGCCCGAATCTGGGCATCCGCGCCAATTTCGGTGTGATCGACGCGCACGGAGGAGCAGCCAGTTTCGAAGTCAGCGATCAGGGCTACAAGCGCTACGACGCGAAAGATACATCAGAGCAGTATCTTCTCAAGACGAATTTCTCCCTGAGCGGCACGGCTGACAAGGGTGCCGGGTATGTACGCTTTGATCGGGAAACAGCTCTTTTCAAGACGGTCCCTTCCGGTAAGATCAACCACGAATTTATTCTGCAAAACGCCGCGAGGGATTTGGGAAGCCCTTTCTTGCGGAATCCGTCGCCTGAGGATTGGAAGACCTTTCCCGCCGGCAAGCCCTACTGGGTGCAAGCCAATTACACGATTGATCGGGTGAGCACTGCCTCGGTCATTGTCGTCCACGGCGTGCGCCAGGGAGACGATCCGCAAAACAGCACGCTGTGGGTCATCCTGGGCGAGCCTTTATGTTCCATCGCAGTGCCTCTTTGGGTCTCCGCCGGCGAAACTCCGGCCGAAATGCGGGACGGCAAGGACGCTCCGATCACACGCGAAGCGTCCCGGCTGAAGGATATTCTCAGGCCCCTACCAGGCTCTGACAGACATGAATTCGTTGACGTTACCCGGCTGGATAATCGATCCGGAACGGGGTGGCTGCCCGGAAACATGAAGGTTGAGAGGGAAATCCTCAGTGCGACGGAGAAGTTCCTTGCGGGAAATCCGTCTCCTGCGGAGCGGGCGGCGTTTGAAAAGCAAATGGCTGCCAAAGCCCTGGCCACGCTCCAGGAAATTCATTAACCGGGCGTGTGCTCTGATCTGACCATCCCAAAATGACTAGGTGTCCTAAGTTCCAGAAGTGGAACCTAGGGCATCCTGATTTGAGGGATACTATGCGATTGAGACCAGGGCCACCCGCCTATAGCCACCAATGTGCGCCGTGATGAGCGAATTCATGTCTTCCTTCAGAAACTGGCGAACTTGTCGGCAGCCGCCACGAGGGCACGCGTATTGGGCGGATCGAACGCGCTATGCCCGCAGTCCGGCGTGATCACCAGGTCGGCCTCAGGCCATGCACGGTGCAAAGCCCATGCGCTCTCTATGGGACAGACCACATCGTAGCGGCCCTGCACGATCACTCCTGGGATGGCGCGAATCTGTCCGACATTGACAAGCAGCTGATCGTCACTTTCGAAGAAACCCCGGTGGAAAAAGTAGTGGGCCTCGATGCGCGAGAAGGCCAGGGCGAACTCATCCTCTTCATAGTGGCCGGCGAAGGCTGAATCGGGAAGTAGCTTTGACGTGGCGCCCTCCCATCCGCTCCATATCTTCGCGGCGGCAAGCCGCACGGTCGCGTCCTCGCTGGTCAAACGGTGGTAGTAGGCAGTGAGAAGATCGCCGCGCTCCGCCTCCGGAATGTGCGCCAGGTACGGTTCCCAGGCATCCGGGTAAAGGATCGAGGCGCCGCGCTGATAGAACCATTCGATCTCCTGCCGGCGCAGAAGGAAGATGCCGCGCAGAATCAGCTCCGTCACGCGCTCCGGATGCGTCTCGGCGTAGGCCAGGGCAAGCGTGGAGCCCCACGAGCCACCGAATACCTGCCAGCGCTCGATACCCAGGTGGGCGCGGAGTTTCTCGATGTCTGCTACCAGGTCCCAGGTGGTGTTGTCCTCCAGCGACGCGTAGGGCGTGCTCTTGCCGCAGCCGCGCTGGTCGAAGCAGATAACGCGGTATTTTTCGGGGTGGAAGAAGCGGCGCTGTTTAGGATCAGAGCCGCCGCCGGGACCGCCGTGGAGAAACACCACCGGCTTGCCGGCGGGGTTGCCACTTTCCTCAAAGTAGAGTTCGTGCACGGGCGAAACCCGCAGCCGGTCCTCGTGGTAGGCTTCGATCGGAGGATAAAGCCAGGTAACGGGATCTTTCATCGTGGAAACAGACAACCGTTCACTCGTCATAATAAAAACAGTGTACCGCTGAGAGTCGCCCCTTCTTCTCATTGCGCGGCGGGTGGCCACGGTCCCCGTGATGTTTTCAAACCAAGTTGAGGGTGCCCCCGGTCCCTCGCATTTGGGGACCGGGGAGGGAAGACTCGCATTTCACTATCGACGGATTCAGTCTTGGAATATCTTCATTGTGTATGAAAGGCGAGCGCCTCCGCGGTTGGCCCACATCTCGATTCTGAGATGTGGGAGACGATGAACCCCAACCGGCCAAACTGATCACTGTTCACTGACCACTGTCCTTGCAGATGATTTCCCCCATTCGTCGCACAATAATCCTAAGAAGTCTTTCTTCAACTCATCGTCCCGGACGTACTCTTCGGGCCTCTTTTCAGCCCGCAGAGACTGAAACGTCGCGTAACTCCTTATCCTGGAAGATTTTGCAGGGAACTTCTTTGTTCTCACGATTTTACAGCGCAACCCTGCTCGTAAGCTGAAGAAAATAAGGAATTTGCGTACAAAATAGGGGTGGGGGTACCCGATCTTCCAGGCAGGTGGCCCGCTCGTCAGCCATGATGAATTGCCATGTGCCTTACACAACGATTCTTGCAACCCCAATGTCGAGTCTGAGTCGAGGCTGACCACAGATCACTGTTCTCTAACCCCTACCCCCTAACTCCTGCTTTCACCAGTCCAAGTTCGTCCGCCAGCCGTCCGAGCCGGGCGCGCGTGGCGTCCGTGGGCAGGACCAGCGGCAGCCGGACGTGGTCCGTACACCGGCCCATCAGGGCGAGAATCGTCTTCACCGGGGCGGGATTCGACTCCCAGAAATTGGCTTCGAAAAGGCGGCTCCAGCGGCGCGCCAGCTCGCGAGCTTCCGCCCAATCATTCTCCAGCGCGGCGTGGACCATGTGGCTGACCTCGGCTGGAGCCTCGTTCGAGGCCACACTGATCAGCCCGTGCGCGCCTACGCCAAGGGATGCAAGGGCCAGGCTGTCATCGCCGCTGAAGACTTTGAAGCCGCGGGGCAGGGAATGAATCAGTTGGGTGATCTGGGTTAGCTTGCCGCTGGCTTCCTTGATGGCCTGGATGTTGGGGGCGGCTGCGGCCAGTCGGACGACGGTCTCCGGTTCGAGGTTCGCCGCCGTGCGTCCGGGCACGTTGTAGAGCACCACGGGCAGTGGGTCAACCGCCTGCGCCAGAGCGAGAAAGTGCTGGAATTGCCCCTCCTGGGAGGGCTTGTTGTAGTACGGGTTGGCTGAGAGTACGGCGTCCAAGCCGCGTATTTGCTTGATTCTTCCGGCTTGGCGCAGCAGCGTGCGAGTGCAGTTGTGGGTACACCCGCCCCACACGGGCACGCGCCCCGCAGCCGCCTCCACCACTGTGCTGACAGTCCGCAGCCACTCGTCTTCGTCCAGCGTGGCCGCCTCGCCTGTTGATCCGCAGGCCACGATGAAGTCGATGCCCGAGGCAATCTGCCAATTCACCAGCGCCCTGAGAGCCGCCTCATCGATCGATCCATCCGCCGTGAATGGCGTAACGATGGCTGTTCCGCAACCCATAGTCTCCATATGATCAAAGTTTATACCGGATAGCGCTGCACTCAAGCTGTCGTCGCGCCGCTTCCAGTTTGCGTTGCCGGCAATAACCACCCGCTGCTGCACAATAGGGAAGTGAGGGGAGTAAAGAGGACCGCAGCCCCCACCGCCGATCCGTACCCGCTTGAATAAAAAATTGCGTTTTTGCCAGTGAAGCTGTGGAGATGCTCCTAACTAATCCGAAATCAAATATTTACGTGCGCATCCTGCGCGGAAACACGCATCCTGCAAACCAGTGAGGCTGTGGAGTCTTACCTAACCAATTCAGAATCAATAGCTTGCAGGAGAACACCTCACGGGTTCACATCATCTGTGAACCCGTGAGGTTTCAGTCAGTTTCGGCCGCCATTGGATTTGCCCATCCGATTCGGGTAAAGAGCAATGGAGCCAAGAAGAAGGTTACGAATCCTGCGGCAGTGAAGCGGATGTATTCGAGCAGGTTCCAGACCATGGAAGCATGATCCGCGAGGGTGCCGAAGGTCTTGCCCAAGCAGAACAACGTTAAGATGAGCAAGCCCACCGTGAGGCTGAAGCGCATGATTTTGAGAAGAACGGTCGAACTCCGCGGATCGAAGTTGACCTTCTTCAGCTCCAGCGGGCGAGCAAGGACGATGCCTGTCAGGAATCCGCCATAGCACAGGTACGCATAAGGTTGACCTGCCGCGCTCCCGCCGTTGAGATGAACAACGAACAGCCAGAGCGCCAGGCAGGCGGGCACGATGATTGCAATTTGCACCCCGTAGCAGAGCCGGTTCCATCTTACGGCGATGGCTTCGGCGTATCGCAGGGAAACCAGTGCAACGGCCAACCCAAGAACCCAGCCGAGGAGAATGTCCTCAAAGTAATGCACTCCAAGGTACGGCCGCGAAATTCCAATCAGAAGAATGGCGGCGATGGCGATCACGCGCACAACCCGGTTCCGGACAACCCCATAGAGATAGGCGTAGAACGAGGCCGCCGCCGTGGCGTGGCCAGAGGGGGTCGAGTACTGCGCGGCAAGATCGCGGGCGCTGGGCTCCAGCACGGCCCATTTTTTCTGCCAGGTTCCCTGGCTGACGAAAGGACGAGGGTTGCGGAGGAGCATCTTGAGAAGATCGTTCAGCGACAAGGCCGCAAGCACCACGACCGCAAGCCGGGTGGCCAGGCGCTTGTTCCAGACCACGTAGAAGAGCATGACCAGGAGGATGTATCCATCCACCCCGCCCCAAAAAGCGGCGGCAAGAGAGACTTTGGTGAGAAAAACATTTCTATGGTCCGCCAGCAATTGCACGAGACCCAAATTGAATGGCAGCGGAGCCACGAATTTTATCCTCCCGACGAAGCCGCATGGGCTGCATGGTGCATTGAAAGCATAAAGCATCGACGTATCTCGGGACGACGATCAGGAACACAAGACGTGTCGGTTGCAGGGATGCCCGGATTTGCGGCGGGTCAACACTGTATGCTCAAATCAGTCCGTTTTTTGCATATGCGCTATACGACACAATTTCTGCTTTCGGCCATGGCGCCGGCACAGTTTCCTGAGCCGGATGCGCCGGAAATCGCCTTTCTGGGCCGCTCGAATGTAGGCAAATCGAGCCTGCTGAACACGCTTGTGGGCGAGAAGACGGCCAAAGTCTCCCATACGCCGGGGCGCACGCGAGCCATCAACTTTTTTGCTTTATATGACTCCAGCCGGCGGCGGAAGCTGGTCTTTGCTGACCTTCCGGGCTACGGCTACGCGAAGATATCAAAGTCGATTTCGGCAGGCTGGCCGGCGTTTATCGAGCCCTATCTGGCGATTCGCTCCACGTTGAAGCTCTGCGTGTGCCTGGTGGATTCGAACGTGGCCGCGCAAGAGAGCGACCGGCAGTTAATCGATTGGCTGAGAGCTGCGGGCAGCGAGTTTGCCGTTGTGGCCACCAAGATCGACCGTCTCAGCGGCAACGAGCGCACGCGCAATCTGCTGGCCCTGAAGCAGGGACTGGGATTGGACGAACTGCTGCCCGTTTCAGCCAAGACCGGCTACGGAGTGAAGGAACTCTGGGCGCGAATCGAAGCGGCTGGCGGTTAGTTAGCGAGGCAGGTAGTCAGCGCGTTGGTGCGCTTGGCGGCGTAAAACTGTACTGCTCCGACCGCCCCTTGCGGCTTAGCCTGAGGTTGACGGGAACGCCGATCTCCTTGCTCTCGACCTGTTCGCGCAGCCCCCTGAGAAAAATTGCGGCGGAGCTTTCGCCGCAGCGGAGCAGCCGCAGGCCTTGCGCCATCCGGCCCAGGAAGCGCGGGGCCAGGTGAAGCCATCGGCGCGCGGCTCCTACGGTTGGACTCGAATCAGAGTTGAGGCAATCCTGACTCAGGCAATCAAGGGCCAAGGCGTCGAGTTTGGGTAGCCACTGGGCCGGCGCCGAGGCCACGCTCCAGCCAAGGAGCACTTGGTTTGCATCCGGATTGATCACCTCTACCCTGCGCGAGCCCTGGCTGAGGAAAGACACACCGGCAGGCCCGCCAGCAACGTCCTGTCCCAGCAGGTTGGGGAGCACGCCGCGCTCCAGCATCTGGCGGGCGAAATCCGCTTCGGTGACCTGCTGTGCCAGGGCAACGCAGACGGCAACCGTCTGGCGCGTGCGAATCTCGTTTTTCAGGATGCGCAGGGCCTCATCAAGCGAGGTCACGAAGAAGTCCACCACCCCGTCGCGGATGGCCTGCTTTCCAGCGGCGGCATCGGTCGAGGTGGCCAGCGAAGCGGCGCCTGCAATGTTGGCCGCCACCAGCAGGGCGCGGGCTTGTGCGTCAAGCTCCCCGGCGTAAAGAAGTTTGCCGCCCAGGCTGGGTTCTGAATCTGTGCCAGGATTAGCGGTCAAGAGAAGTCCCGCGTAGAATCGCTCGACCTGAAGGATAAATTCCAAGGAGGCAGACGGATTGGGAGGGATTGCCATGGAGAATTCGTTGAGAAAATAAGCCGGATGCGAGACCTGGGGTAATCGCCTTTAGTGCGCGGACAAATCCCGCATCTGTTCTAGCCAGTTTTGCCTGCGGACAAAGAAGACGAACTCTCCAGGCTTGGCGAAAGCCTGTAGTTTTTCCGGCAGCTTTTTCCCGGCGCAATCATTGCGAGCCACGACTCCCGACGCCAGAATGTCTGCTATCTTGTACCAGCGATCCAGAGACGGCTCATGATCCGATGTCTCATGATTTTTGATGGCATCGCAGTCGACATAATAAGAAGTGGCGCTATCGTATGTAGCTTGAATCGTGAAAACAGTAGCTCCCGATGGCACGGTTAGCTTGCCCGTGCCGTCCTCGTTCTGCACCACCCAATTGGCATGTACCGTTTGTTCATGATCGACGCGTATCAGGTAATTTGAGGGCGAGATGAGCTTTCCGGTTCTTCCATCCAGCATCCGGACCGTGATGGTCTTCCCGGTTTGCGAATACAAGGAGCCGCAAAGAGCGGCCATGCACACGAAAAGGGAGAAAACGCGACGAATGGTTCGAAACATTCTTGCCTCTGCGGTTACCAACTGGAGTAGGGTTGGCCGTTGGAGCTCAGTTCCTGCGAGCCAGAGTGGACGTCGTCGATGCCAGGGTCGGTCTGGTCCAACGAGTAGAGCGCTCCATTGGAGTCGGTGACCCATGTGTCCTTGGTGCGGGTAAACGGATCTTCGGGAATGGCCTTCAGGTAGCCGTCTTGAATCAGGTCATCGAGCGACTGCGGCGCCTTCTGTTTGTCCATGGTGTAGGAGTCGATGGCCGCCCGCATCACGTGCAGGTCTTCCTTGAGCACAGCTTCCCTGGCCATCTTGATGGCGGCGGAATACTTGGGAACAGCCACCACGGCAAGCACTCCGATGATGGCCATGACGATCATCAGTTCGAGGAGCGTAAAGCCCGCGTCTTGTTTGCGAATCCTGCTCACTGAATCCTCTTGAGTACCGAAATAACAGAGTTGACCTTACAACTCCGTTAACTCCGCTCTAGCCTACCAGTCAGAATACTTGGTCCCGTCCAGTGCGGTTCCGGTGGACTTGGAATAGACGTCGAAAACGCTTTGCCCGCCGTAGGAGTCCGATTTTGGATCGTCCTGCATAGAGCGTAATCCCCACTCGGCTTTGCCGGTCATGGGGTCTACGGGAATGCGCCGCAGGAACCTCACCTTTTTCCCCTGCACATCGACGCCGTTGACCAGGGTCTCCAGGTCGGGCGGATAGCCCTGGCTGTCGAGCTTGACCTGGAAGGCATTCTTGTCGGCCGCGTCCTTGTAATGGTCGATGGCGTCGCGCATCATCCACAGGTCGTAGCGGAGGAAGCGCTCGTTCTGGCGCTTGACCTGGAAGCGGGCAACAGGAATGGCGGCCGAAGCGAGAACCGAGAGAATCGCCACGGTCACAATCAACTCGACCAGCGTAAGCCCCCGTTCGCGAGGGCGGTCTGTCCGGGTTGGCCGGGCTTCATTCATTGATATGAGCCTCATCAGCTTACTTCACCTGAATGCTGATCTGCGCGCCCGTGACCGGCAACTGCTGTTGAGCGTTGGTGACGGCCCCCGGATGGGTGATGACGATGACGCTGTCTCCGCTGGCTTTGGCCTGGAAACTGAGGACGCAGACCACCCCGTTTCCGCTCACCCCAGCCGCTCCCGGCGGACGCGAGGAGCTGAGGATAATTGTGCCTGGCCCGTCGTCGCGGTGAACCAGCGCCACGGGCTGTCCATCCCGGCCCAGGAAGTCTCCGAGGTCCACATTGAGCAGGGAAAGTTTGGCCGGATCGTACTTAATCTGCAAGGGAACAGCCGCGATATTCGTTCCCCCGTTCAGAACCACCGGAACCTGGAAGGTTGCGCCAACGGCCACTGGGCCGGATTGCGGAGTGAGCGTGAAGCTCACGGTTGCTGGTTGCGAAGGAGTGGCTGGCGGGTTGGTTGGGGTGGAGTTTCCATTGGTTTCCGCAGCCTGTTTCATCTGGGCCAGCGCAGCCGGAGCTGCGGCTGCTGCGCTCAGACCGGGAACCGTGCCCACGCTGGGCTGCGCACTGGCCGCCGGGCGCGCAGGGGTTGAGCCTGGATTCGAGACTGGTTTCGGTCCTGGAGTCGAGGTGGCGCCTTCGGCAGGTGCGTGGCGCAATGCGATTGACGCGCCAGCGCCGGTGTCGACGGTGCGCAGATTTACCTGCTCCAGGGACTGCGAACGGACGATATGCGGCACCACTACAAAGACAATCTCATCCTCGGTAATGGTGTGGTTCTTCGATCCAAAGAGATACTTGAGCCCCGGAATCGAGCTCACCCCCGGAACACCGCTCCAGCTTGTTGTGTCCGTCTTGTTCACCATGCCACTCATGATGCTGGCTTCGCCCTCGCGCAGACGGATGACTTGTTCACTGGTCTTCTGGATGATCACCGGTTCTGAAATACCGCTGATCGTCACAGGAGTTCCTTCAGAACTATCCTCGAGCTTGATCTTCAGTGTCACGTCGCGGTCAAAGTGGACGGTGGGCGTCATTTCGATGTTCACGCCCACGTCCTGGTACTGGAACTGCGTATTGACCAGTCCGCTGATCGAGGAGGTCGTAGTACCCGTCGAATAAGAACCGGTGGCGACCGGGATTTTCTCGCCGATCTTCATCGTCGCTTTCTGGCCGTCGGTACAGCGGATGCGCGGGTTGTCCAGAATTTTGGTATTGGCGTCGCTCAGCAGCAGGTTGAGCTGGGCCGAACCGACAGTCACGGCAAAATTCGAGGCCTTCAGGTGAGCCAGTTGATAAAGCGTCGGCGTTGAAGTTGTGGAAGAACTGCTCGAAGAAGAAGTGGTCGTGGAAGTCCCTTGCAATGCGACAGAGACGTCGCTAGGCCAAGAGAGGCCTAAGGTCTTCTGCCAGTTCTTACTCACCTCCAGAACAGAAATGTCCACCACCACCTCTGGACGTGCTTTATCCACATCGTTGATGATCTTTTGCGCCAACAGAAGCTCATCGGGTGTACCGCGCATCACGATGGCGTTCTGACTGGGTACGCCGTAGGCCTTGGCACTGGGCAGGACGCTGCGAATGGCGGTCTGCACGTCGTTCAAGTCGTTTTGCTGCCAGGCGTTGGATAGATAAAAGGTTTCAACTGCCTGCTCATCGAGTTGGGTGTGCCGGGCTTGAGTGTTGGCGGCGACAAAGATGGTGTTATCGGTGATTGGCCGCCAGAAGGTGGTGGAAATGGTGCCCACAATCCGCAGAGCGTCGAGCAATGAGACGTTGTTAAGGTCCACCTGAATGCGTTTGGAGACGTATTCAGGATCGAAGAGCACATTCACTCCGGCGGCTTTACCAACAGCCTGATACACGACCTTGGCGTCCTCCTGCATATGCATGGTGAGCGGCTCGTTGGAGACCGGACGGAGGGTGGCTGGGGCGCCCATCGATTCGAGATCTTCCTGCTTGCCTTCGGCTTGGGGAAGGCTGGTCTCGCTGACCGGCGTCACTTCGCCGTGTTTCTTTCGCACCTGGGCGATGGCCTGCTGCGCGGCCTCATTGCTGGAGTCAATCTCTGCGGCGTGCAAAAACTCCGCCAGCGCCCCTTGTTCGTTGCCGGCATCCATCAGTTTCTGGCCCTTGGTGACATGTACGGCCGAAGCTGTAATCCGCACGCGATAGAGGGCGGCCCGGTAACGCAGGTCCTTGGGGTCTTTCGTATAAGCTTTTTGGTAGTTATCGAAGGCGGCGTCGTAGTCCTCTCGCGTCTCGGCGATCTGGCCGCGCTTGAAGAAGGTGTTGGCCGACTCGGCGCGCAGCGAAACGCTGGATAGGCCGAAGACAGCCAGGACCGCAAAAAGCGCAATCCAGAAAGCGGCTCCAGAAAGACTGGATCTGAAGGCGGCCGGAGCTTGAACGCGGCTTTTCATCGAACTCCCCGGCGTCTTTGCCGGCCCGCATTGCTGATCGGGCTCTTGCGGGCAGCCTTGGCCACCCCAGACGCGCATCTTGACGCAATTCCCATGGGTAAAAATTTCCATCCTAATGATGCCTCATTTTAGCAAAGCTCCGCGCCGGAGCCGCTGAAACCCGTGCCGATGCTAGGATTAAGATTCAAGGAGGCTTCCGGATGGCTCGCCAAACCAGTCACGTGATTGTTCAGCCAACGGCTCCCGGCCCCCAGAAGCCGGCCCGGCCCCGCGACCCGGTGGCCAGCGGTGAGCGGGATGCCGCGCATAATCGCGTCGCCAGCCACAACTACTTTCTTCTGGAAAAGTTTGAAGCCGGCGTGGCTCTGCGCGGGACCGAAGTCAAGTCCATCCGCGAGGGCAAGGCCAACCTCAAAGACTCTTACGGCCTCATTCAGAATGGCGAAGCGTTTTTGCTCAATGTTCATATTGGTCCATACTCCCACGGCAACATCGCCAATCACGACGCCACGCGAACCCGCAAGCTGCTGCTGCATCGGGAGGAAGTTCGCAAGCTACTATCGAAGACGCAGATCAAGGGCCACACGCTCATCCCCACCCGGCTCTACTTTCGCAATGGGCGGGTAAAGTGCGAACTGGCCGTGGCCAAGGGCAAACAGGACTGGGACAAGCGCGAGACCGAACGCAGCCGCGAGGCCGACCGTGAAGCCCGCGCCGCCGTCAATGCCAGCAAAAACCGCAATGGGCGGTGACGACTAGGTTTGAGAAAGAAAAATACCGAGGAAACGATGAAAACTCAACTGAAATCTGTTCTTCTCTCCGGAATTGAAACTGAACTGCTGGCCGTCGCGGCGGTTGATACCCAAACTGGCAAAAGCCCCGACGCCAAGCCCCAGCCCGTGTTGTTGACTGCCGATGTTGCTGTCCAGGCAGCCGCTGCCTCTCTGCTCGCCAGCGGTGAATTCAAGGCTGGCGCCAATGAGACGGTGCTGCTGCACGCACCGTCCGGACTCAAGGCCAAGCGCCTCTTGTTGGTCGGCTTGGGCAAGTCGGCCAAGGTTACGGCGAACTCCGTGCGCAACGCCTCTGGAACCGCTGTTCGCTTCGCCAAGCCTCGCGGTATTCGCGAACTGGTTCTTGCTCTGCCTGAAATCGATTCCAAAACGTTGCCCCGCACGGCGAGTGTGCGCGCCGCCGTCGAGGGCGCGCTTGTGGGCGACTACGACTCTGACACCTATCGCAGCGACCGCACAGACCAGAGCGTGGAGTCGTTTACCCTGGCCGCGCCTGCTGGCGCAGACCAAGCCGCGCTGGAGGCCGCCTTCGCCGAGGGCGTCATTCTGGGCGAAAGCCAGAACTTCGCCCGTGCGCTGGTCAACGAGCCGGGCAACAAGCTGACGCCCACCATCCTTGGCCAGCGTGCCGCGCAGATGGCCGCCGAAGTTGGCCTCGGTTGGGAGGTCCACTCCAGCGAAAAGCTGCATGAACTGAAGATGGGAGCCTTCTGGAGCGTCGCGCAAGGTTCCGCTGAACCACCCGCGCTGATTGTGTTGCGTTATGAGCCCGAAGGCGTAAAGGACGGACCAATTCTCGGCCTGGTTGGCAAGGGCATCACCTTCGATTCCGGCGGCATCTCCATCAAGCCGTCCAGCAATATGGACGAGATGAAGACCGATATGGCTGGTGGTGCGGCCATGCTCGGCGCCATGCGCGCCATCGCCCTGCTCAAGCCCAGGGTGCGTGTCCTTTGTATCGTCTGCGCGACGGAAAATATGCCTGACGGCAAGGCGCAAAAGCCCGGCGACGTGCAGACAGCGATGCCCATTACTCCAGACAAGCCCGGCAAGACCATTGAGATTATCAGCACTGACGCCGAAGGACGGCTGGTCTTGGCCGATGGGTTGACCTATGCCCGCCAGTTGGGCGCAACCCACCTGATCGACGCTGCCACGCTGACTGGCGCCTGCGTCGTTGCTCTTGGGACGGTCAATGCTGGCGCCTTCTCGAACGATGACGCCACCTATGACAAGTTCAACGCGGCGCTTGCTCTCTCGGGCGAAAAGTTCTGGCGGCTTCCGCTAGGCGACGAGTACGCTGAGATGATCAAGAGCGACATCGGCGACATCAAGAACACCGGCGGACGCTGGGGCGGCGCCATCACGGCAGCCGAGTTCCTGAAAGTCTTCGTCGAAGACACCCCCTGGATTCACCTCGACATCGCCGGCTTGGCATGGCTTGAAGACTCTAAGCCCTACATCGCCAAAGGGCCGAGCGGCATCGGCGTGCGCTCGATTCTGGAGTGGGCGCGGAGCTTCTAGCTCCCAGTCCTTGCAACCAATTTCATCAATGCCTCCGAGATCATTTCGCTGGCCATGAGACCCGCCAACAAGGCGGGTCTCATGCGTTCTGCGAGTTAATGCGGCGGTTGAAAAGAACCGGCTCTAACAAACGTGTTGAGCGGTATTCCTGACGCTCGGGACTTACTGCTATAATCCGTGGGCGATTTAATGATCTTGTTTTCAGCGTTGCAAGATTTCTAAGAGAGGCTTACCGATGGCAGTACATACCGAACATGCTAATTCCGACTATGCGTTAACTAACCCCATCTGCTTGTTAGTGGACAAACCGCGCGAAGAGTTTACCCGCGAGGATTTGCTCCGGGTCATCGAACAGAAGCAAATCGAGCGCATCACTCTGCACTACACGGCCCTCGACGGTAAATACAAGGAGTTGAAGGTTCCCGTCTCAAGCCGTATGCAAGCGGAGCGTCTGCTGGCCGATGGTGAGCGCGTCGATGGATCGTCGCTCTTCAAGGGCATGGTCGAATCGACGATTTCAGATCTTTATGTGGCGCCGGTTTACAAGAGCGCCTTTCTCAACCCGTTTGGCGAACCTAGCCTGGAAATCACTTGCCGCTATTTGACGCGCGAAGGCGGCTTGGTCCCTTTCGCTCCAGATACCATTTTGCAGAATGCAGCCAACCTGTTTCGCCGTAACACCGGCTGCGATCTTTGGGCGCTGGGTGAATTGGAATTTTTCATGCTGAGCGAGCCGGTTTCCAACTTGTATCCGCTGCCCAGGCAGCGCGGCTATCACGCTTCCGGGCCGTTCGTGAAGAGCGGAGTGGTTCTCGATGAGATGGTGCGCTATCTGATGCAGATTACAGGCGCCATCAAGTATGCGCATAGCGAGGTCGGCTGTATCGACGATGTGCACAGCGATTTGGAGGAGATCAAGGGCAAGAGGGCCGAGCAGTTGGAAATTGAATTTCTTCCCACCCCGATTGAGGACGCCGGCGACCATTTAGTGTTGGCGCGGTGGCTGATCCGCAACGTGGCTTATCGACATGGTTACCTGGCGACATTTGCGCCCAAGATTGAAGAAGGCGTTGCCGGCAACGGGTTCCACGTGCACATGGAAGTGCGCCGCAACGGACGTAATGCGATGTTGCATGAGGGAAGCCTCTCCGAGGAAGCTCGGAGCGTTATTGGCGGCCTTTGCACATACGCCGATTCCTTGACCGCTTTCGGCAACACCGTCTCCTCGGCCTACCTCCGCTTGGTGTCCAACCAGGAGGCGCCCACCCGAGTTTGCTGGAGCGATATGAACCGCAGCGCCATGATCCGCGTGCCTTTAGGCTGGGCTCAAATAGAGGATCTCGCTGCTGATCTGAATCCGCAGCAACCGCGTGGCTACCATGCTCCGGATTCGCGTCAGACGGTGGAGCTTCGCAGCCCGGACGGCAGCGCCATGGTTCATCTTTTGCTTGCCGGAATCGCAATGGCCGCCGAATGGGGCCTCACCCGAAAAGAGTCGCTGGCAATCGCGGAGCGCCATTACATCCACGGCAGCAAGTTCCAGGACGAAAAACTTCAGCAGCCGTTGCCGATCCTGCCGGGAAGCTGCTTCGAGTCGGCACGTCTTCTCGAAGCCAATCGGGAACTGTACGAGCGGGAAGGAATCTTTCCTCCCAACGCTATTAGCTTTATTGCCGAGTTGTTGCGTGCAGAGGGGGATGAGAATATGAACCGCTCCCTCGCCGAACTGCCGGTTGACGACCGTCTTCGCGAAACCCGGAAAATCATGCACAAGGATCTGCACCGGCACTAAATTCTGCGAACACTACCTGAGCGGATGGCGTTCAGGTAGTGTTAGCAGTTACTACGCAGAGGCTGAATGTTGGCAGATGTTTTTCACATCGCCTCCGGGCTTTCAATGCCCAGCCAACTAAGCGCCAGCACTAACTCGCGCAGCGCAACTGCGGCTGTCGCCAGAAGGAAGGTTTTGCGCGCCGGGTCTTCCTCTGTGAGGATGTGATGACGATGATAGAAGTTATTAAACTCTTGGGCTAACTGAAAGGCGTGTTTGGCCAGGAAGGCTGGTTCCGAAGTAGTAATGCACTGCTCCAGCACCATCGTGCGGCGGGCGGCGCGTAGCCACAGCGCCCAGATATCCTCGCCTGCTTCGCCTTCGAGATAAGTTTCTAACTCCGCTATTCCTGCCAGCTTCGCTAACTCCGTTTCCGGTGTCGTCTCTCCTTTGCGGAAGATGTTGCGTGCGCGGACCACGGCGTACTGAATATAAGGGCCGGTCTCGCCCTCGAAGCTCAACGCATCTTTGAAGTCGAAGGCGATGACCGAGTTGCGCGTGAACTTGAGCATGAAGTAGCGCAGCGCGCCGATGGCGATCTGCGCGGCAATCTTCTGGCGTTCAGCTTCGTCGCGGCCGGTTTGGCGCGCGTCCACTTCGGCCCGCGTGGCGACGATAAGTTTGTCGATCAGGTCGTCAGCCTTGACGCCGAAGCCCTTGCGGCCACTCACTTCAATATACGGCCGCGCCAGGTCTTCCTCGGAGACGGTATAGCCTAGCTCGACCGCGCAGCGTGGCGTCAGCGCCACCATTTCGTAACTGAAGTGCGTATAGCGGTCGGCCTGGTCCGTGTAGCCCATGCCGCGTAGCGCCTGGATGACATTGGCTTGCGGGTCGCTCTGGCGCGTGTCGATGACGTTATAGATCGCCTGCGCCCCGCCAAAATGCGGATGAGGTTCGACTCCCTTTTCCGCTGAAATCCAGCACTCGTGCGTTGGGTAAGTGAAGAACGGCTTGTAACCGAAGTCCTTGCCCAGCAGGCCAAACTTCCATAAGTGATAGGCAATATCTTTGCCCACGTACCCGACCGTGCCGTTAGAGCGCACAATCACCTTCGCGTCTTCGTCAGTCTCACCTTCGGTGGTATCCGCGCCGGGCCGTGTCATCACCCAGCAGCCCTTGTTCTTGCCCTCGTTCTCGAAGTAGAGAACGCCGGTCTTCTCCAGCTTCTCAAAGGCCGATTCCCAGAACTTCAGGTGCAGAATCTCGCTTTCGCGGGGCAGAAAGTCGTATTCGATGCCCAGCCGCAGCATGGTTTCCAGGTGCCGCCGCATGACCGCCGTCGAAATCAGTTCCGCAATCTCAGCCGTCTCGTTGCCGCCGACTTCCAACTCGTGCAACGTGGCGTAGCGCAGCTTCTTCCGCGCTTCGTTCTCAGCGTCAGTTCCGCTCGTGTACCACTGCGAGGTCTTGGCATAGAGATCCCAGCAGTGGTAATCGATGCGCTCGCCCTTGCTCTTGAGTTCGTCGAGCAGCAGACGTACATCCGCCAGCGACTTGCCTTCCAGATGCTGGAACCCCACCACCACATCGGCTACCTGCACGCCGGTGTTGTCGATGTAGTTCTGCACATCCACTTTTTGCCCGGCGGCGCGCAGCAAGCGGACAAAAGTGTCGCCGAGAATGGCGTTGCGCAGGTGGCCAATGTGCGCGGCCTTGTTGGGGTTGATGCTGGTGTGTTCAACGAGAGAATGGATGCCCGTTGCCGCTTGCGGGCCGGCCTCAGCGCTGGCAGTCTTGCAAACTCCGGCGGCGCGGTCCAGGCGCGCATTGATATAACCTGCCCCGGCAACATCAAAAGATGAAAAGCCATCGAGGTGGCCCAGAGCGGCGACAATCTCCTGAGCGATGATCTTGGGCGCCTTGCGCAGCTTGCGGGCCAACTCATACGCGATGGGCGTGGCCAGTTCGCCAAACTTCAGATCCGGCGGAATTTCCAGAGGAATGGCTTCAAGCTGAAGGTTGTACTTTTCCGCCAAAACCGTGCGAAGATGCTGTTCAAGTCGTTTTTGCAATTCCAGATACACGTCGGTTAGCCTCAAAAATCCTTGATTTTCTAGGTGATTTTAACAGAAGTGCGCCTGTGAACGGGTTTCTCCCGGCGAGCGGTGGCCAGCAGAGGTTCATGGCTTTCCCGCACTCGCGATGGATAGAAGTCGCCAGGATGGGGCATGGACATGATCGGTCTGCCAGCCACGCGCCCTCTGAAAATGCCGTAAGATGAAGAGTAGGTTGCCTTTCGATTTTCGCCCGCGTAAAGGGCAGAATGTGAAGCAACACTCTATCTATGACAAATTCTGAATCCACTCCAGCACGTTATTTCCTGACCACGCCCATTTATTACGTGAATGCGCGGCCGCATCTGGGCCATGCCTACTCGACCATCGTGTGCGACACGATTGCCAGGCGCAAGAGGGCTCTGGGCATTGACACCTGGTTTCTCACCGGCACTGACGAGCACGGGCAGAAGATCGAGCGCTCCGCCGAGCTGGCCGGGCGCACACCTGCCGAGTTTGCAACGGCCATTTCAGGCGAGTTTCGCGGCCTGTGGGACCGGCTGGGCCTGAGCTATGACGACTTCATCCGCACCACGGAGGAGCGCCACAAGCGCGGCACGCAGAAGTTCTTTGCCACGCTGCGCGATAAGGGCTTTATCTACAAAGGCTCTTACACCGGTCAGTATTGCGTGAGCGATGAATTGTACGTGGATGGTCCCGCCGGCACGGTTTGCCCGGACTGCGGCCGCGTGACGGAGACGGTGAGCGAGGAGAATTATTTCTTCAAGCTCTCAGCCTTTGAGCGCAAATTGCTGGAGTTTTACGAGGCGAACCCAGGCTTTATGGGTCCCGAGTCCACGCGGCGCGAGGTAATCTCGTTTGTGCGCGGCGGCCTCAAGGATCTGTCCGTCAGCCGCACCAGCTTTTCCTGGGGCATTCCTGTTCCCGGCGACGAGAAGCACGTGATCTACGTCTGGCTCGATGCGCTGGTCAACTACATGACGGCTCTCGGCTACGGCTCCGACGATCCGGCGGACCAGGCCCGCTTTGCCAAGTTTTGGCCGGCGGATATGCACCTGATCGGCAAGGAGATCAGCCGCTTTCATTGCGTCTACTGGCCGGCCTTCCTGATGGCCGCGGGCCTTCCGTTGCCGCGCTCGATTCGGGCCAACGGCTGGCTGCTCTTCGACCAGGGCAAGATGTCCAAGTCACGGGGCAACATCGTGCGTGCGGAGACAGTGCAGGAAGTCCTGGGCGCGGACGCTTTGCGCTACTTCCTGCTGCGCGAAATCCCCTTTGGCCAGGACGGCAGCTTCAGCTTCGACGCGCTCGTCCAGCGTTATAACGGCGATCTGGCCAACGGCTACGGAAATTTGGTCAGCCGCGTGGTCAACATGGTGCATAAGTACTTTGGCGGAATTGTGCCCGAGGCTGGCGCTGAGACCGCGGCAGAAATCTCTCTGCGCGAGAGCGCCGTCGCCGCCATTGCCGCCTTTGGCCCGGCCTTCGACGAACTGAATTTCTCAGAAGCATTGAAGAGCCTGTGGGTTCTGGTGGCGGAAACGGACGGCTACCTCACGGCCAACGCGCCCTGGAAGCGTCCTGCCGACCGCAGCGAGGCTGACCACGCAGCGTTGCAGGCGCGTGTGCTGGCCACGGCTGCCGAGGCGATTCGTATTATCACCGCGCTGGTTTATCCCATCCTGCCGGAGTCGGCCGCGAAGGTCTGGCGGCAGCTCGGGCAAGGCGAAATTGCCGATGCGGCGAAGAAAGCATTTTTGACAAAGATCGCATGGGGCGGATTGAAGGCGGGGACGAAGTTTGGTGATCCCGCGCCGCTGTTTCCCCGCGCGGAAAAGGACGCAGTCGAACGTATGCAGAAGATCGAAGATCAAAACAGCTCAAGCGCCGTGGAAGCTGCCAGCACCGGTGGTGCGGCCAATGGTGGCTCCGCCGCAGTAACAGCTAGCCCGATTCCCGCGAAGACGCCAGAGACTAAGGCTCCGGCATCTCCCGTGACTGCTACAGTCGCACAAGCAGTCGCACCGGCCCCAGTCGTTCCTGCTCCCGCTGCGCCAGTTGCCAACCAGATTCCGCCCGCAACTACGGCGCCAGCCCCACCGCAGGTGGCGCAGGTGCCAGAGCACATCACCATAGACGATTTCGCCAAGGTGGAGCTGCGCGTGGCGCAGATTCTTACGGCTGAGCGCATTCCCAAGGCGGACAAGCTATTGCGCCTGGAGGTGGATCTGGGCTACGAAAAGCGGCAGATTCTGGCTGGCATTGCCCAGTACTACGAGCCGGAAAAGCTGGTTGGCCGGAAGATCGTGATCGTGGCCAATCTGGCTCCGCGCAAGATGCGCGGCCTGGAGTCAAACGGAATGTTGCTGGCCGCTTCGCTGCCCGATGGTGCGCCTGTCCTGGCTGGATTTCTGGAAGATGTTCCGCTGGGCGCGCGGCTGAAGTAACCGTAGAATTGCGTCATTGGATTCCGCCCTATCCGTTGCGGAATCCAATGACAATCTTGCAAGGAACCGCTGGAGGTCCCGGCTTGCTGATTGATTCCCACGCGCATCTGGACAGCGAACGCTACGTCGGCGACCGCGCAGCGATGCTGCGGCGCGCTTGGGAGGCGGGCGTGGGCGCAGTGCTTGCCATTGGCATTGGTGAGCAGGCCGCAAAAATGGACGGGGCGCTTGCGGTGTGCCGCCAGTTCAACGCACTGCCCGAGAGCGGCGCGGAAATCCCAAAGCTTTACGCCAGCGCGGGCGTCTATCCGCACAACACTCCCGAAATTGACGATGCTGTTCTCGCCAAGCTCGACAGCCTTCTGGCCGAGCCGGAGGTGATCGCCTGCGGCGAGATTGGGCTGGACTATTTCTATGAAGGCGCACCGCATCCGGTGCAGCGCGAGGGGCTGATTCGCCAACTGGAGATTGCCGCATCACGGAAGCGGCCCATCCTCATCCATTGCCGGCCTACGGGTAGCACCATCGACGCCTGGGACGATCTCTTCGAGATTCTGGAGGCACACTGGCGCCCGACCGGCCTCGGCGGTGTGATGCACTGTTTCAGTGGCGGATGGGAACAGGCAAAGCGTTCGCTTGACCTGGATTTTCTGCTCTCGTTTGCCGGCAATCTGACCTATCCCAAATCCCAGCCCCTGCGCGACGTGGCTGCCCGGCTGCCTCTGGACAGGCTACTGGTTGAGACCGACGCGCCTTGGCTGGCTCCCGTGCCTAACCGCGGCAAACGCAACGAGCCGGCCTGGGTGAGCCTGACGGCGCGTTGTTTGGCCGGATTGCACGGCGTCCCAGAGGAGGAAACCGCCCCGGCAACAACGAAAAACTTTAATCAATTCTTTGGTTTTGAGGATCTTTGACCAATATTGTTGCAAGGCGAAGATTTTATCAGGGACTATAGCAAAACCAGAGTTGCTGCATTCAAGGCTCCCTTGGCCTGTAAAATTGTACCCTTCCAAGGCAAGCATAATCTCCACCCGCACAAATTTTTCCACCATCGGATATACAGATCAAGAGAAGTGCGGCAAGTTACCCCCTTCGCGGGATGGCAAGTCGGCGCATTGACTGATTTCGGTGATAGTCTCCGTCGCTTGTGAGCGCTGCTTCTCCCTTTCGCGTCTATCCGTTACGAGAAGAGTGGGCTGAAGCTGATACCCTGAAATCTGAGAAAAAATAGCTGGAATAGCCGGATCATCTCATCCGGCGGGCAGAGGCATGGCGGAATTCGTAATCAAGATCGCCGACGAGCGCGGCCACGTGCAGGAGCAGGTGCAGACGGCGGCCACCGCGGAGGAACTGCGCGTTCGTTTTGTCCATGCCGGTTACCACGTCTTTTCCATTAAGAGCCGCTCGAGTTTCGGCGGCTTCAAGAGCGGCAAGGTCAAACTGGAACCGTTTCTGATCTTCAACCAGCAATTTCTCACGCTGATTCGCGCCGGGTTGCCGATTCTGGGCTCCATCGAGATGCTGGCCAAGAACCAGAAAAACGCGCATTTTGCGGCCCAGTTGAACGATGTAGCAAACCGCGTGAAAACCGGCGACGCGCTTTCGGCGGCCTTCGAGGCGCAGAGCGGTTTTCCGATCATGTACACCACCACCCTGGTGGCCGGCGAGCGATCCGGCAACTTGCAGGAGGTGCTGGAGCGCTATGTCAGCTTCCAGCGCACCTCGCTCACCTTCCGCAAGAAGCTGGTGTCCTCGCTGATATATCCCGCAGTGCTACTCAGCCTGGTGGGCGGGCTGATGTCCTTCATGTTCGTTTTTGTGGTGCCGGAGTTTGCCGTCCTCTACGACCAGATGGGCAACAAGCTGCCGACGATGACCATGGACCTGCTGGCCTTCGGCAAATATCTGCACCACAACATTCTCTGGATTCTGCTCATCATTGCCAGCACGGGTTTCGGCGGCTACCGTTTCGCGATCACCGAGCGGGGACGCGACTTCATTGACGACTTCCGCATCAAGGTTCCCGTTCTCGGCAAAATCTGGCTCAAGTACCAGGTGGCCCTGTTCGCGCGGACGCTCTCGACGCTGCTGACTGGCGGTCTGCCGCTGGTGCCGGCGCTGGAAACCGCAGCCCGCTCCATCTCCTCGCGGCACGTGTCGAAGGCTGTCATGGATTCCATTTCCACGGTGCGCGAGGGCGAGAGCCTGGCCGATGCGCTGATTAAGACGGAGGTATTTCCGGATCTGGCCGCTGAGATGATCTCCGTGGGTGAGCAGACAGGCGCTCTGCCGCAGATGCTCAACTCCGTTTCAGAGTTCTTCGAGGAGGACGTCGCCACCGCTCTTGCCGCCGCGCTGACTCTCATCGAGCCGGCCATCCTCATCGTCATGGGAGTGGTTGTGCTCTTCATTCTCGTTTCGCTCTACCTGCCCATCTTCTCGATGG
>Ga0255355_1000522_pt1 | contig 22636 bp, 10 predicted proteins | sample HBST75metaG_FD_189943 | JGI IMG/M metagenome (GOLD analysis project Ga0255355, IMG submission 189943) | Peat soil microbial communities from Stordalen Mire, Sweden - H.B.S.T75 | ecosystem: Environmental > Terrestrial > Soil > Wetlands > Peat | place: Sweden: Norrbotten County, Stordalen Mire...
GCTTGCCCCATAGGCCGCTTTGCGCGGGGAAAGGCGGCTTGGGCCGCGGCATTCCGCGCTGGCCTTCGATGGATGCGATCATGGCCGTCTCTTCGCCGCAAACGAAAGCGCCCGCGCCTTCCATCACTTCGCATTTCATGGACAGGCCGGTTCCGAAGACGTTCTTTCCCAGGATGCCTTCGCGCTCCGCGGCAGCCACTGCGCCACGCATACGCTCGACGGCTAACGGATACTCCGCGCGAACGTAGACCAACATCTCGTTGGCGCCGATGGCCCGAGCCGCGATCATCATGCCTTCAATGACGCTGTGGGGGTTGCCCTCCATGACGGAGCGGTTCATGAACGCGCCGGGATCGCCCTCGTCGCCGTTGCAGATGATGTATTTCTTGGGAGAATCCTGAATTCTCGCCGCTTCCCACTTGCGTCCGGTTGGAAAGCCGCCGCCGCCGCGCCCGCGCAAGCCTGAGTCAAGGACGGTCTTGCAGATCTCCTCGGGGGACATCTCGACAAAGGCTTTTTTCGCTGCGCGATAGCCGCCGTGCAGAATGTATTCGTGAATATCCTCGGGATCGAGGAAGCCGCACTCGCGCAGCACCAGGCGATCCTGGCGCGCGTAGAAAGAATTGTCTTCAATTCCGCGGCAGCTCTTGCGCGTCGCCGGATCTTTATAGAGAAGCCGCTCCACAACCTGGCCGCCAACCAATGTCTGCTGCACAATCTCGGATACGTCTTCGGCGCGAACCTTGGTATAGAGAATGCCGTCCGGCACCACGGAAACCAGCGGCCCCATCTGACAAAATCCCTGACATCCGCTCTTGGACAGCCGTACCTCATCGCTGGCGGCTTCGGGGCGAAGTTCGAGAATCACGTGCAGACCGGCGCCGGTCATCTGGCTTTTGAACTGCTCGAAAACCTTCATGGCTCCGTTGGCCATGCATCCGGTTCCAGCACATATAATCACGCGCCGCACTTGCGCCAGCGTGGAGATTCCGTGCCCATTTTCTGGAGTCAAAGTTTGAGCTTCCGCGTTACCCATGGCACTCCTCGGCCGAGGGCTGCTCAGCATTAACTGCGGAGGCTGTGCCAAGCGACGCCTCCATAGCCTTGATCTCATCCACCAGAGCGACAGCGCGCGCCGGAGTGATCTGTCCGTACACTTGCTCGTCGATGACCACTACGGGAGCCAATCCGCAAGCGCCCAGGCAGGCGACCGTCTCGACAGTGAACATCATGTCGGGCGTGGTCTTGTTCTTTTCGCTCGTGCCCAGCTTCTCGCGCAACGCGTTCAGCACCGGAAGGGATTGCTTGACGTGGCACGCCGTTCCGTCGCAGATGCGGATGACGTGTTTGCCCTTAGGCTCCAGCGCAAAGTGCGCGTAAAACGTGGCCACGCCATAGACGCGCGCCGGAGGAATATTCAGCGAGGTCGCCACATAGGTGAGCACCTCTTCCGGCAAATATTGGTATTCGTGTTGAATCGCCTGCAGGATCGGAATCAATCCTGACGGACGGCGTGCGTAACGATTGAGAATCTGGCACACCTGCTCGAACTTATCTCTTTCGGGGTTCTCTGCCTTGAAGTTCTCTACTCGATCAACGGCAATTGGCATCGACGCCATCTAAACGGCCTCCCTCTCTTGGATTGGCACTCGGAATCGTCTAGCCAGTTTCCAGGAAAGCGAAGCCAGCGAATTGTAAAGATCTTCGTTATGCACGATGATGTTTTCGGGGACTTTGAGCTTGACGGGGGCGAAGTTCCAGATAGCCTGGATACCACCTTTCACCATCTCCTCGGCAACTGTCTGTGCAATATCAGCCGGGGTTGTGATGATGCCGAGGTGGATGCTCATCCGCTGAGCGAGATCGCCAAGCTGCTCCACGGGCAATACCGCTTTTTCATGGATCCATTGGCCGATTTTTTCCGAGTCGGTGTCAAAAGCAGCCACAATCCGCAAGCCAAACTTCGAGAACCGTTCGTGGCCGAGCAGCGCAGTGCCCAGATTCCCCACTCCCACCAGAAACGCCTCGTTGATGTTGTTCCAGCCAAGAAACGTCTCGATGGCCAGGATGAGTTCGGGAACTGAGTAGCCGGTCTTCGGCTTGCCGATGATCCCCGTATATTGCAGATCCTTGCGGACTTGCACAGGGACAAGGCCCAGATCCAAGCCGATCACGCTGCAAGAAACCCGGCTAATCCCTTTAGCCTCAAGGTCTTTCAGGTAATGGTGGTACTGGGGAAGACGTCTCAGGCTTGGCTGCGGAATCGCAGGCGCCTCCAGACGTTTGACAGGCAGAACATTCGATAAATCACTATCGATATTCATATATCGAGCTTATGGCTGGCCAGTTTTGCAAACCGTGACAGCGGTCACGATAGGCCAAGAGCAAGTGCGGGGTTAGGGCTAACCTATAAATATTTTATTATGAGTTATTTACATTCGACGATAGGGCACGGGTTGCGAATCTTCTCCGGGCAGTGCCAGTCAAGTGAGACTGCCTGCGGCCTCAATAAAAAACGAGCGCGAGTCTGCTAATAAATCAGTTTGAGCGAGAACTGAATTTGCCGCGAGTTGCCTGCCGTCTTCGAGATTTCTCCGAAGCCCGATCCGTTGAGAATGTTGGCCGGCAGCCCCATATTCACAATGTTGAACAGATTGAAGAATTCAGAGCGGAACTGCAGATCGGCACGCTCGGCTCCGCTCTTGCGGCGGCCGAAGGGTGTGTCCTTGATGAGCGCGAAATCGTAGTCGTAGTAAGCAGGGCCACGGAAGGTGTCGCGGCCCAGCGTGCCAAAGAGGCCCTGGTTGGGTCCGGTACCGCCAGCCATGTGGACGGGAATGGAAAAGAAATCGGTGCCATTGTTGGCGCCCTCGCCGAAATAATCCTGGCGATCTTGCCGCGCGGTAGACAGATGCGGCTTTGCAATCTGGTCAGGCCGATCCACGCCACCATTGCCCGCGCCCGTCTGCTGAATACCGCTGAAGACTGTAAACGGCGCGCCGGAACTGATGCTCGATATGCTCAGCAACTCCCAGCCGTAAGTCGCTTTGCGGCTCACAGGCCGAAGAAACTGCACACTCTCCAGATGCAGATCCTGCGCCAGGCTAAGACTGAAGCCGTGGGTAATGTCAAAGGCGGACGGTCCCTTTTCCGGATGCGTGTCATAGGGGTTCTGCGAGAAACCTGAAGCAACCGCGCCCGTGGATCCGGTGCCGCCGAGCACTTCGCTTGTCGTGTCGATCGACTTGCTCCATGTGTAGCTGGCCTGGATGCCTGGGCCGCCGTGACCTACTGAGCCGGCAAGAGAGGCCTGGAGTGCATGGTACGTGGAGTGCGAATCGTTCGTTATCACGTTCTCCACGCCAAAGCCGCCTATGACGTTGCCCGCGCTATCAAATTGGGTATGCGGCGCAAAGGCCGGGCTTGCTCCCGGAAACGCGTTGGGGAAGCTGTAACGGGGCAGCTTCTCTGCCGCCGTCCCCACATAGGCCGCATCGGCTGTGAGGTTGCCGAATTTGCGCTCCAGGCCCAACGTCCAGGTGTAGAGCGTGCCATTGCCGAAGGCCGGATTGATGCCGCTGAGGTTGAGCGCGCTCACCGCGCCGCCCTGAGTGAGAGCTGCCATGTCTTTTTCGAAGCGGTCCACATCCATGATGGTGTTCGCGGGAATGTCCTTGGTATTCCCCGAACCTATGATGTTCGTTCCCTGCAGCGAGTAGGCAGTGGGCAGTTGCGCGGGCGTCAGTTGGAAGCCGTATTGAATGGGAAAGACCGCGGCGGAAACCAGGCGCGGATAGATGGTAAACGGCGTCGAGCCGGTAAGGAAGTTATCCTGCCAGATATTGGGCGGAATGGTAGTCACCGCACCGCCCGCGTGGGCTGAGAAGTTGCTCGCCACTTGCCACGTCGCCTGCACCCGCGGCGCCCACGCCTTCCACTCTGTGCGATAACCCGGCTGCGGATTGACCACGAACTGCTGCACGCCGTCGATCATCTGGAACGACGATGTGCGCCTGGCGCGCTCTGAAATCGGTGTGTAAAGTTCCCAGCGAATGCCGTAGTCCAGCGTGAACCTCGAAGTCAGCTTCCAGGTATCCTCAAAGTATGCGTTGACGTCGTTGCGGCTGATGGCGGCGGGGCCCATGTGCTGACCGCCGGAGATGAACTGCGGCGCCAGACCAACCGTGTACACAAACGAACTGCCGGAAAGAAAACCGGAGAGAGTATCAGGCAGCGGATCACCGGTCAGAATGTTGTGCGTGCCGCTCTCGGAGGGAATCGCCTCAGTCGCATACGCAGTTCCGCCGCCAAAGTCGTATTCGCCGTTGGGACTGATGCCAAAGTACGTTGTGTCGCGATTGCCGCGAAACTCCGCGCCAAACTTGACGGCATGCTTCGCGGTCACGTATGCCACGTTTTCGCGGCCCTGGAAGAGATTGCCGTAGGCCTGCATCACCGAGCCGGCGGCGGAGTTGAAGGCCTCGAACAATCCATCGTTGAATTTGACTGCGGGGTCGGTCTGGTTGGGCGTGGGAAAGCCCGGCGTGGAGCGGGTGATGCTGACGGACGACTCAAATGTCAGCCGCGGTGTGGCCGTGCGCGTCCATGTGCCCACTACATTGCGCTGGCGGTCGATGTATTGCACACCAAAGGAGGGATCGACGGCAGTCTGGTCGGGATTGGTGGTGGGTCCGGTGAGGTTGTCGAAGTTGAAGCGCGCAAAGAAGCGATCCTTCGCTGATATTTTATGATCCAGCCGGACCTCGAATTGATTTGCATTTGTGGTCACCTTTGAGGCAGTGGCGTAGGTGCGCGCTCCGTAGGGGCCAGTGAGATCATTCGGCTGCGGATAGCGCGCAAGAACTGCAGCAATGGCCGGATCGACAGGAACATTCAGCGTGTCTGTGCTGCCGTCAGCGTAGGTCACAGGGTCAATGCCGAGGCGTTCGGACGCGGTGGGCACGGGAATCACCTGCGTAGTGCCCAGCACTTGCCGGAAGCCCTGGTACTCAAAGAAGTAGAAGGTCCCTTTGCGGCCGTCGAACATGCGGGGCAGATAGACTGGGCCGCCGTTGGTGAAGCCAAACTCGTTGCGCCGGAAAGGCGGAATGCGGCCGGGATAGGCGGGCGTGGGATGGTCAAAGTAATTGCGCGCGTCAAAGGAGGAGTTGCGGACAAACTCGAAGACGGAACCATGAGAGCCGCTGGAACCGGAGCGGGTGCGAATGTTGGTGAAGCCAGCCGCGCCGCGGCCGATCTCCGCAGGCATCCAGCCAGAGCTGGAATCGATGCCTTCCACCGCGTCCACATTGAAGTTGGAAAATGTTGAGCCGCCCATCTCGGGATCGCTGATGTCGGCACCGTCCATAGCGAAAGTGGCTTCCACACCGCGCTGGCCGTTGATGGCGAATTGCGCGGTAAAGTTGGTGGCGCCGTTGGCATCGGTCATGGTGCCGGCGGCAAGCAGAAGAAGGGAGCTGAAGTCGCGCTTGTTGAGCGGCAGTTCGCTGACCGCCTGGCCGGATAGCTCCTCGCCCCCGGTTGCGGTCTGGCTCTTGAGAGCAGTCACGGTCAGTTCGCCGCGATTGGAGAGTGTGAGCACAGCCGCCGGAGTCGCTGCATCCAGGTCAATGGGCTGGGCGTAGTCGATCTTGCGGCCATTCGATTCAACCGAGAGCCGGTATTGCCCAGCGGGCAGAGCGGGTAGGCGAAACAGGCCATCGGCTTGGCTCACCGCTTCAGCATTTGCCGCAGCGGAATCAAGCCGCATCTTGGCGCCGGGGATGGGCGCGCCGGCGGGGTTGCGCAGAACTCCATGCCAGACGGGCTGACCCGCAGTCTGCGCACACGCTGCCACCGTTGAGATAAGCAGTACCGAAAGCAACCGACCTCGGAAGCTCCTTACATTACATTTCGCCATTGAACCGCTCTTCCAGCGTCCGCCGCTCAAGATGACCTTCGAGTGCTCTCTTCAATTATGAGACACCAGGGTTCATTCCAAATCACCATATCGGCCTCGCCTGTTATGGTCACGCCTCTCTGAGAAGCTGTCTAAGAACTCGTGGATGGTGAAGGGGACGGGCTTTAGCCTGTCCGTTAAGGGACCAAGAGATTTCCGGCTTTAGCCGCTGAGGGTCTGCAAATGACTGAAAAATACTCCCTCAGGGGCTAAAGCCCGTACCCTTCGCTCAAATCTAAGTTTCTAGACACGCTCTGAGGTGGGATTTGTTGTAGATTGATTTCCGCAAACCCAGAACAAGTTCGCCAAGGTCGCCGCCTTCTCCTTTCGTGTTCGCTCTGGCGTACTCTGCATAGGCATCAATCGGCTTATCTGTTCCATAGACGTATAGAAACGCAACCAAATTGCCGCACGCGTCCCCCGCCGCGCCATTGAAGAAATCCCCACGTAATATGCACTTGGTGGCAGGACCACTCAGCCCCGCGGACAACCTTCTATCTTCGCAGGATAATTATAGTAACTAGTATTGTTTATTTATATTTACATGATTCAACGATCAGAGATTGACAATTTCATTTGACAAGAGTTACCGCGCATCAAGATAATGCTCCTGCTTAAGTGGTCTGACCACTTTCCGACTCGAATTCATATTGCAGACGCCTCGGCGTCCAGTTCCCTCGATCCTCTTTTGCCACAGCATTCCCGGAGATACGCCATGATGCTTCGATTCCGCCTTGCCGCTACATTCCTCCCCGTACTTTGCCTGTTGTCCTTGCTGAACGCGGGAGCGCAAGCCCCCTCTGCGCCGCCGATGATGGTGCAGGTGCCGTACGTCAGTGTTGGCGCCGGGAATATCGTCTCTGGGGCATCGTCAACATCCAAGGCGTCTGCCTGCACCGGTTATGCCAACGCTGGTGGCATCAATAATGGCGATGGTTGTCCGGCCAACGAGGCGGGTGTCAGCGCTCCATGGGGGGCCACTGTCGATCAATGGGGAAATGTCTACTTCGCGGATGAAGGGGCATCGCATATCTATGTGCGCGTGATCTATGCCGGAGCAACCACGGTTAACGGCGTGGCAAATCCCGCGACCGCCATGATTGAGGCGGCGAACACTTCACTGAACATCACGACTCCTTTGGCAGCAGGCGACATCTATGCGCTGGCCGGCGGCCTTACCGGCGCTGGCAGCTCCGGATTTACCTGCAACGGTGGCGGCACAGCACTAAGCGTGGATGGCAGCGGCTGCCCGGCAACCGACTCGTATCTCAAAGGACCTTACGGGCCGGCCGTGGACAACGCAGGCAATGTTTTTATCGTGGACAAGAGCAACTCGCTGGTCTATGTGGTGATCGCCAATGCAAGCAGCAAGGCAGCACAGTTGGTGACACTGGAGAATCCTTCTGTCGTCTCGCCAAAGGTTGGTTACATCTATGCCATTGTCAACGGGGGCGGCGGGTATGTGGACGGCGTGCTTGCGCTGGGCGGAAAAGTGCATGGACCGTACGGGATCGCTGTCGATGCCAATGAGAATCTGTACATCGCCGATGGAACGAACAATCTGGTTCGCATGGTGAACGGTCCTGGTGTAACCAATTCATCCGGTACGTCCGGCATTTGCGCCTCGAATTCGTGCGCTCCGGGATACATTCACGCGATTGCCGGTTTATACGCGACTTGCTCCCAAACCCTCTGCACCCCGCTGGCTACCGCACCATCCGCAAACGTGTCTCCTCTCAGTACGGGCTTCCTCGGGCCAATGGGGATTGCCGTGGATAGTTACGGCAACGTATACATAGGCGACAATGGCGCGGGGACGACGACCGTTCCTTCGACCGTCCGAGTGATTTACGCCGGGGGTGCAAACAACCCCATGGCCAACCTGATCTGCACTGAGAACAGCGGCGCCTCCTATTGCGGTTCGAGCCCGTCGCTCAGCGCGGGCGATGTTTACACCATTGCCGGTAACGGGAACGGAGGTACCTCAGGAAAAGGGAACGGCGCGCTGGCTGCCTCCTCCGCAGTCCTGTTTGACCGAATTCAAGGCCTGGCGCTCGATAGCCATGGCAATATCTACATCGCTGATTACGGAACTCACAGCGTAATCTCCGAACTCAACGCGGACACCGGCCTTCTTACATTTCTGGCTGGAGACGGTCTGACCACGGAGGGCCTGTTCGGAGCAGTTGGAGATTACTGTTCAAGTGGAAGCACAACCGGTTCCGGGCCGACGACGCTGGACGACTACGGCGACGGATGCCCCGCGCCGCAGAGCATTACCAGTCACGTCGAAGGCAACATCGGCATCGATCCTTCCGGCAACCTCTACTATGCGGACAATGGATATAACCTGGTGCGCAAGTTGACTTTCAACAATAGCTTTCCGGCGACAACCGTGGGCACTCCTGTTACGCAGAATCTAGCCTTTGAGCTTCTGGCGGGAACCACCTCCACCGAGGCAGCCAGCGGTGTGTCGGTGGCTCTGAGTACGCAAGGAATTACGACCGGCTCTGAGTTCACCAACGCAGGAACGGGCGACACTTGTAGCGGATCGACGACACTGACCAGCGCCAACACCGCCAATACGGGTCAAGCCAATACCGTCTGTGTCGTTCCAGTCAAGTTCACCCCGGCCAAGGCAGGCGCGCGCAGCGGCGCGGCGCAGATTGCTTTCACAGTCAACAGCACACCCTACACAGCGACTCCGAGTTATCTGAACGGCATTGGCAATGGCGCGGCGCTGGCCATCGATACAGGCACGAGTTCTCCTCTGGGCGCCGGGAGCAATCCGGCGGGCGTGGCCACTGACTCGGCCGGCAACATTTATGTCGCCTACGGTGGTGGAACCGTTTACCGCACGCCGAACGGCGGCGGTACGCCCATCGAAATTGGCAGCGGCCTTAACACTCCGCATCAGGTTGCCGTTGATGGAGCGGGAAATCTGTACGTGGCCGACTCCGGGACCAATGAGATTGTGGAGTTTCCAGGTGCCAGCACCATCAGCAGTCCGATCACGGGAACACCTCTTATAAGCGGCCTTACCGGCCCCACGGGCGTGGCGGTCGATGCGTCGGGCAACCTGTACATTGCCGGAGCCGGCAAAGTGCTCCTGCAGCCGATCGGCAACGGCGTGCAGACGGTGTTGGGAAGCGGCTTTGACACTCCCGTGGCCGTGGCCGTCGATGCCAGCGGCAACATCTATGTGGCCGACAGCGGTCAAAACGAGATTGAGAAACTTACGATTGCCAATGGCGTCGTAACGCAGCAGTCCAGTGTGACGCTTCTATCTGGCGCTGCTCCGGTAAGTGTGGCCGTGGATGCCGCTGGCGATGTTTACTATGGCGATTCCACACTGGGTGCAGTTGTGGAAGTCCTGGCCAGCGGCACGACGACGATGGCGAGCGGATTCACCCATCCCGTCGGCGTAGCGCTCGACCCAAGCGGCAACCTTTATGTGGCAGATCGCACCAGCACCAGCGGCATCAGTTTTTATAATCGCGCAGCCGCCACGCTTCCCGCCATCCCCGATGAGAGGACGAGCGATGCAGCGCTCAGCAATGTCGGCGATACGAGCTATGCAGGCGGGGTTCTCTCGAATACGGACAGCAATGTTGCCACGGACTTTGCGTTTGCTGCCGGCTCCAGCAATGGATGCAGTCTACCGTACACATCATTATTGCCGCTGGCCGCCGGAAACAACTGCGAGTGGGCCATTACTGCCAACACCTCGACGGCTAACGATACAGTGACGTTCACCGGCGGCTCGACTCTAACGCTGAGCAGCCAGGCCTCCGAGATCGTGGGCACCGGCACCGCGCTGAGCGTGAACAACCCCAGCGTTCCCTATGGCGTCGCTATCACCGGCACGGTGACGGTTACACCGAATTCGGGAGCCCTGAATCCCACCGGCACAGTGGCCCTGCTTGCGAATGGCAGCACCAATCTGGGCAGTTGCAACTTGACTAACTCTTCAGGGAACACCAGCAGTTGTAGCTTTTCGCTGAGCAACGTGAACGCCGGCACTCCGATGCTGACCGCTAGCTACGGCGGCGATAGCAACGACGGCACCAGTGTTTCCAGCGGCACGCAGCTCAACATTGCCCAGCTTTCCACCACCACTACCCTGAACGTTACTAGCAGCACCAGCATCATCGAAGGCTCTTCCTTCACGGGCACTGCGTCGGTCTCGCCCGCGGCGGCTACCGGGACCATTTCGCTGTATTTGAATGGTAGTTCGACGGCTATCACGTTTTGCGCGCTCTCGAGCGGTACCTGCTCCTGGACGTTGAGCGGCGTTGCAATTGGCAATAATCAGGCGCTGTCAGCAACCTACGGCGGCAGTACGAACTACGGCACCAGCAGTAGTTCAAGCACTTCCATCACTGTGACAGCGCCCCCGCAAGCCCCAGCCGTAGCCACCGGCGACAGCCGCGCCGTCACCGAACCGGTTTTCCCGGCAGTCTGCCAGCAGTTGAGCGCGGCGCTGACTTCCGTCAGCGACGACCTTCCTACCTCAGTGGACGCCACGGTTACCAATCCGGACGGCGCGCGCATCCAGGCCGCGCTGAATAGCTGCTCGGCGAGCTATTCTGGCTCGGGCCCCGGCCTTGCGGTTGAACTCTCCGTTGACAGCACAGGCGCATTCAACGCGTTCCTTACCGGCCCAATCTCCATGCCATCTAACGTCACGCTGCTGGTCGATCCCGGCGTTTACGTTTACTTCTCGCGCAACGTGCAGGATTACGACAAGGTTGCCGGCACGCACACTTGCGGGACGGTCGGCAGCGCCAGCGCAACCTCTTCCTGCCTGCCGTTGATCGCCATTCCAGGCACCTCGACGAACATAGGCATCATGGGCTTCGGCAAGTTGGACGGGCGCGGCGGCGATACGCTGCTCAACGCCATTCCGCCTTACCAGGGCCAGAGCTGGTGGGGCCTATCCGCCATTGCCAATGGCGGCGGCAATCAAGAGAATCCACGCTTCATCCAGATGGGTACCGGCGCCAGCAATATTACGCTCTACAAGATCACGCTGCGCAACTCGCCGCTCTTCCACGTTTCCACAACGGGCGCCGTCAGCGGCTTTACCGCATGGGACATCAAGATCGTTACGCCCACCAGCTCGCGCAACACTGACGGCATCGATCCGGGCAATGCGCAAAACTTCACCATCACACGGTCGTGGATCTCCGATGGAGACGACAACGTTGCGGTCGGCGCGTCGGGCACGACCGCTCCCGCGGCGAACATATCAGTCACCAACAACCATTTCTTCGCCGGCCATGGCGAGTCCATCGGCAGCTACACCGGCGCAGGTGTGAGCAACGTTCTCTTTGACGGTAATATGCTTTCGGGCAATGGAACCGCGGGCGCTGGAAGCTCCATCAACAATACAGCGGACAGTAACTCGACTGGCCTTCGCATTAAGTCCGGGTATGATCGCGGCGGGCCGGTCACCAATATTCAGTACTCGAACTCATGCTTCCAGAACCACAAGGCGGAGATTGTCTTCAGCCCGAACTATGAAAACACAGCCGGGTCTTTGTCTCCTAACCTGAACAACATTCTGATGCAGAACCTGACCTTCCTCACCGCGGGAACTGCACAGTTCACCGGCACAAGCAACAACGGCGCCATCTACCCGCTCCAGGTCACGCTGGACAACGTGAGTTTCCCAAGCAGTTATCCCTCCTCCGAGTTCAGCACCGCGCCGACCAATGCCGCGCTGACCTACGGTCCCGGAGATGTTTCTTCTGACTTCGTTTCGGATTACGCAACCTTCGCTGGCGCGAACGGCAATACCGTTACCAACAACATAACGGTATCCAACCTGTTTCCGCCCACCTGCAACTTTACTTACATTGCGCCGGAGTTGACCGGTCCGACCGGTTTGCCACAGACCATCACGGAGGGCCAAAACGCAACGGCAGTCGTAATCCAGACACCGGCCGTGGGAGGCGCAGCTTACCCCACCGGCACGGTCACGCTGACCGACGCTCTGACCAGCAACACGACGACGGTAACGCTTACAGGGACCACAGATACGATCTCGATTCCGCTGATCGGACTTACGGTGGGTACACACACATTCACTGCGACCTATTCGGGCGACAACAATTATCCACTCACGGGCAGCCAAATTGTTTACTCGACGACGTCTCCATATGTCATCACAGTGAACGCAGGCAGCCTCGGCTCCACGTCCACAGCACTGTCCGGTGTGCCCAGTTCAACTCCGTTCGGCACCCCGTTTACCGCGACAGCTAATGTCACGGGCAGCAATCCAACCGGCACGGTGCAGTTCCTTGTGAGCGGTGGCGGCGCTGTAGGCAGCTATGTTTATGCCACAGCGGCCTTGATCTCATCGTCGAGTTCGGGCACGGCATCGGCCAGCATCAACCTCCCGTACAGCGCCACCACCTATTCGATTACAGCCGTCTATAGCGGCGATGGCGCGAATGCTGGCTCTATGTCCTCCAACTCGCCGGTTACAATCACGCAGGGCATTACCTATACCTCGTTGTCGGCAAACCAATCGACCACCACGCTGGGCCACCCGGTTTCGATAACCGCCAGCGTCACATCTGTGGCTGGAACCCCCACGGGAACGGTCACCTTCACTTACTCCACAACCCTGAATGGACCCCAGATATTGCTTGGCTCCGCCACACTGAGCAACGGAACAGCCTCAGACTCCGTGGATTTGCCGATCGGAACAGACTACGTCACAGCTACTTATGCCGGTGCCGGAAGCTTTGCCGGATCAGCTTCAGCACCCATGAGCATAACCATCAACCAACCAACGATCATCGGGTTACAAAGCAATCCGATTGCGTTGCCCTACACCATGACTACCATCGCGGGCGGCGGGGCCGCAGTGGCCAGCAGCGGCAATATGGCCTGCACCGGGGCCACCGATAAATACGGCGACGGTTGCCAGGCCTCCGCGATCGCCTTCACCGCAAGCGACGATATGCGCGCCGTGGTTGCCGATCCCTTTGGCAATGTCTACCTCGCCGACACCAGCGCAGCGCTGGTGCGACGCATCGCTCCCAGCGGCGTAATTACCAACTTCGCCGGAAAAGTCTCGGGCACAGCCTGCGTGCCCACAGCTACCTCCGGCTGCACGCCAACCCTGGTCACTCTGGGCAAGGCGCGCGGCGTTGGAACCGACGCCGCGGGCAACATCTACATTGCCAACTACACCGGCAACCAGGTATTCGAGGTCAAAGTCTCCACCGGCCTCCTGTACCTGGTAGCGGGTAACGGCACAGCGGGCTCTACCGGGGATGGCAACGCAGCGACATCTGCTGAAGTCAATAATCCCCGCGGCGCATGGGGCGACACTGTCGGCAATGTCTATATCGCCGACACCGCCAACAACAAGATTCGCGTCGTCGATGTCATGGGCAACATCCATACCTTTGCCGGTAATGGAACCGGCGCTGCCAGCAGCAACGGAGCAACCGTAGGAGACAGTGGGCCGGCCGCATCGGCAGAGATCGATAATCCGCAGGGTGTGATCACGGATGTGAATCTGAATGTATACGTCGCCGATTCCAGCGGCGGAAGAATCCGTGTCATCTGTGTTACCTGCGGAACCGGTTCGCCGCTGGATGCGCTGCTGGCAACGCTGGGCGTCGCATCGCCCGTGAATGGCGACATCTACACCATTGCGGGTAACGGCTCGACTGCAGCCTACAGCTACTCCGTGCCGGTGTTGGGCACCAGCGTTTCCATGACTCCGCAGAAGCTGGTTTTTGATACCGGCGGAAATCTTTACATCTCCGACGGCAACAATGTGATCTGGCTCCTGGATTTCCATACCGGCTACCTGCGCGCCATTGCAAGCAATTCCGCGACGCTCTGCGCAGGTAAAACGGACAGCTATGGAGACGGTTGTCCCGCCACCCAGGCCAGTTTCGGCAGCAATAGCGGAAACGGCTTGGGTGTTGGCGCGGACACGCTGGGGAACATCTACATTTCCGATTCGACCAACGGGCTGATTCGCAAGGTGCTCACCGGACTGGCTTCACCGCCCACCACAACCGCAACCACCACTGCGCAGCCCGTTCTGCTCCACTTCGCTTCCGGCGATACAAAGGCGTCGAGCAATGCGCTGGCCTACACGTCGAGCGAGTGGACGTTGGGAGCGGCCACTTGCGGCAGCCCCAACGGCGACAGCACGACCGACTGCCTGCTCACATCCAGCTTTACGCCGGCGGTTCCAGGAGCGCGCTCCACACCGCTGACCGTCAACAGCTCTCTCGGTTACCAGACGTACCTTGCTCTGACCGGAACCGGACTCGGCGCCGGAGCCACGCTCGATCCCGCCAAGCAAATCAGCTTCGGCACGGGCCTGAGTGTCGCCGGCCTGGCAACCGACAATGCAGGCAACGTCTACGTCTCGGACGCGACCAGCAAGAAGGTCTTGCGCTTTGCTTCAAGCGCTCTTACGCAGGGAACAAGCGCGACAGCCACCGCGCTGGCTACGCTCACTGCGCCGGGCGCCATTGCAGTTGATCCTCGGGGCTACGTCTATGCGGCCGACACTTCCACTGGGCTGATTACGCAGATCACGCCGGCGGGTACGGCTTCGACTTTGCCGTTCACCTTCACCGCTCCCGCCGGCTTGGCCGTCGATGCGTTGAACAACCTCTATGTCTCCGATTCTTCCGCGCAGACCGTCTATCAGATCAACCCCATCACCGGCGTGGAGCGCAATCTCAATCTGGGAACGCTGGTTACACCTAAGGGTCTGACCATTGATCCCTCCGGCAACCTGCTGGTCGCCGATCCGGGCGCGCCGGCCATTTATCGCTTCAATCCGAGCGGTACGCACACCACTGTTGCGACTTCGGCCTCCGCACCCACCGCTGTTCTGACCGATGCGGCGGGCAACCTGCTCATCGCCGACACCGCTGCCATCCTTGCCGTACCGGCCAGCAGCAGCAGCTCGTCTTTCGCTGTGGCTAGCCTTGCGCCTTCGGCTCTGGCGATCGACTCGGCCGGCAATCTCTACACCGGCTCTAACGGTGGTGTTCTCGAACTCATCCGCACGCAGGGCTATGTGCAGTACGCGGGGCCCTCGGCTCCGCCGACAGCCGTCTCAATGCTTGAGTCCGGCAATCGGGCATTGTCGTTCACTTCGCTCAGCCAGACCGATACGGCGGACTACAGTCTGGCCGCAACCGCTTCCACTGATTGCACACTGAGCGGAGGCCTTCCCTCTGCTTTGGCCATTGGCGGCGCCTGCGCAATGACGGCCAGCTATACGCCCACGACCCTCCTCACAACCAGTGATGCCATAACTCTCAACGGCAACCCCCAAAACGCAACGCTATCTACGCCGTCGTCGATTCAGCTTACCCTCACCGGACCGGCTACCGCGCCCGCATCCGGCATTTCGATCAGCTCCTTCTCGCCGGCTTCTCCCGTCTACGGGCAATCCGTTACGGTTTACGCCACCATCACAGGCTCCGCGCCAGTGCCTCAGGGCAACGTTGTATTCACCCTGGACAGCACGACAACCATCAGCGGTACAGTCAACAGCAGCGGCGTCGCCTCGGCTTCTCTGCCCGCACTCAGCGGCGGAGCGCACTCGGTCTCCGCCGCCTATACCAGCACTAACGGCTATGCCTCGACGACAACCTCCTCCTCATCGAGCGTGACCGTGAGCCGCGCCAACCCGACGATCATCTGGACAACGCCAGCGGCCATTACCTATGGCACGACGCTGAGCGGAACCCAGCTTAACGCCAGCGCAACCGGCGTGACCGGAGCCGGCCTTCCGGGCAAGTTCACCTATTCGCCGGTCTCCGGAACGGTACTGACGGGGGGAACGCAAACCCTCTCGGTGAGCTTTGCTCCCACGGATTCGACAGACTACACAACGCCAACGACGACGGTACAGCTTCAGGTGAATAAGGCGGCTTCGGCCATCTCAGTGAGCAGCAGCGCCAACCCGGCCTTCATCAACAACACAATCACCTATACGGCTGCGGTGGGCTTTGCAACCGCGCCGACCTCGACAACGATTGCCGGACCGACCGGTACAGTGACCTTCTACGATGGCGGCACGCCGATCGCGGCTTGTTCCGCCGCAACGCTGGGCACATACAGCTTCACCACCAACGCGGCTCTGGCAACCTGCGCGGTCAGCTACACGAGCACAACGCCGGCCACGCACGCGATCACCGCAACCTATAACAGCGATGCGAGCTTCACCGGGTCCTCGAGCGGTGCGATCACTCAGTCGGTGGAGGACTTCACCATCAACACGCAAAACGCCACACTTACGGTCCTGCCCGGCATGGCGGGCGAGTACACGTTCACCCTCAGCCCGCAAAGCCCGGCGACCAGTTTCCCAACGGCCATTAACCTCACGGTGAGCGGGTTACCGCCGGGAGCCACCTTCAACTTCTCGCCATCAGCTAATATCGCTGCTGGTGCGACCGCGGCCACCGTGATCCTGAAGATCCAGACAACGCAGCTGACAATTGCACAGAATTCGCCGAGTTCGGGCGGCAGGCTAGCCTCACGGCTGGCAGGAATCTCACTGGCGCTGCTGTTGTTACCATTCGTCGCCAGGTTCCGCAGGGCAGGCAAGCGCTTCGGCCGCATGCTTTCCGTTCTGCTGTTGCTCATCGCGGGCATGGCTGCCGTGGTTGGAATGGACGGTTGCATTGGCAGAATCAGCCCACCACAAAGCTACAAGGTGGTCGTGACCGCGACTTCGGGCACGCTGTCGCACACATCCAACGTCACTTTAACGGTTGAGTAATGAGGAGAGCTGAGATGCGTGGTTCAATGTTAATTACCACTTAAAGGCCGACGCAAACAATGCGGTAAAGTAATTCCATCGTGCCGCCGGAGCAACCCTGCTCCGGCGGCGCGACTGCTTACCGGACCGTGAGCCGCTCTTCTTGCCGCGTCATGCCCATCGCGTTATCCCCGATCCAGCCATCTGCATCGGCCAACTCGCGAAAATAGGTGTTGCGGGACCGCGCGATCGCCTCTTCCAGCCCGAGTCGCTCAAAGGGTAAAGTTCATATACATTGCCAAGCTTTGTAAGGCTCCGTCCACTTTGTAAGGTAAATAGGAGGGAATGGGCACCCCAAGGCGCACTCCATGCACGCGACGCATGCCTGAGCTTGCACATTAGATCATTCATTTTGAGTTAATTGTATGAATCTACGACGACATCCATCGTAAGCTGGCGGAGAGAGGGGGATTCGAACCCCCGGTAGGGGTTTACCCCCTACAACGGTTTAGCAAACCGCCGCCTTCAGCCACTCGGCCATCTCTCCGCACCTGAAAGGGATTATACCGGAAGTTGTACTAGCGGTGCGGTGCAATCCGCCTTTATGCAATGATTCAGCGCTCTGATGGCCCGGCGAGGCCTAGCGACTATAGCGCTTCTCCAATTGTTATGCCCTGAAACCACAACCGCTGAGTGACTTTTTCCTCAGCCCCCAGTGGACAGGACTTCGTCGCTGGGGTGAAAGTAAAAGCCACCTTGCACGGTGTCTGCAAAGGCACTTTCATTGGAGAACCGCTCTAGCTGGTTGGCTTCTCCGCGGCGAGCCTGGCCTTGTTTCCTTCAAACTGCTTTGCGGAATGCACCACCTGGTCGCGCGCATAAGCCGCATCGTGCCAGCCCTTGATCTCTACCCGTTTGCCTTCCAGATCCTTGTAGATCGAGAAGAAATGGGTAATCTCCTTGAGCAGGTGCGGATAAATGTCGGTGTAGTTCCAAATATTGGCGAAGCGGGGATTATTATTGCCCACCGCCAGCACCTTTTCGTCCAGAACTCCCTGATCCATCATCTCCAGCAGGCCGATGGGACGCACCTCCTGCACGCAACCTGGAAAACTGGGGCCGGGCACCAGCACCAGCACGTCCAGCGGGTCGCCGTCGTCGCTCAGCGTGGAGGGAATGAATCCGTAGTCGCCGGGATAGTGAACCGGGGAGTGCAGGTTGCGGTCCAGCTTGAAAACGTGCAACTGCTTGTCGTACTCGAACTTTTGGGTTCCGCCCTGGGGTATTTCGATAACCGTTCGAAAAATTTCGGGGGAACGGTCGCCAATCGGCAACTCCAGATAATTGACCATTGTTTTTGCATCTCCTTGGGGAATTGGCCCGGCGCAGGGAAAACGGACCGGATACCGGGCGGCGCTCTCACACGCCGGGATTACTATCATGGCGGATGATGAGGACGCATGTCTATTCGCTCACGGACGCGCCCAATTGTCGCTTAGAATCATTGCATGTGCGGAATCGTCGGTTATGTCGGCAAAAAGAAGGTAGTTCCGGTCATCATCGAAGGGCTGCGGCGTCTGGAATACCGCGGCTACGACTCGGCGGGAATCGCCGTGGGCAGTCCATCCCGCTCAACTCTTGAGGTGCGGCGCGCTCCGGGCAAGCTGGGCAATCTGGAGGAGGTGCTGCGTGAGCATCCTCTTGAGGGCACATACGGCATTGGCCACACACGCTGGGCCACGCACGGACGCCCCACGGAAGAGAACGCTCATCCGCATCGAGATTGCACGGGCCGTATCGTCGTGGTCCACAACGGCATTGTGGAGAATTACCTCGACTTGAAGCGCGAACTTACCGCTCAGGGCCACAAGTTTGTCACCGAGACGGACACGGAGATCATCGCGCACCTTATTGAGCAGGTGCAGACGGAAGCCGACGCAGCCGGCCAGCCGATTCCGCTGGAAGTGGCCGTTCGCCGAGCGGTCAAGCGGCTCACCGGCGCCTTCGCGCTGGGCGTGTTGTCGGCCACAGAGCCGGACAAGATTGTGGTGGCGCGCTTTGGTCCGCCGGTAATTATCGGCGTGGGCGAAGGGGAGTCGTTTGTCGCCTCCGACGTGCCCGGCATTCTGCATCACACGCGCAACATCTACTTTCTGGCCGACGGCGACATGGCTATTCTCACGCTGGCCGGCGTCAAGCTGACCGACTTTGACGGCAACCCAATCGAGCGCGCCCTCACGCGCATTCAGTGGGATCCGATTCAAGCGGAAAAGGGCGGCTACAAGCATTTCATGCTCAAGGAGATTTGGGAGCAGCCGCGAGCCGTTACCGACACCACGTTGGGCCGCGTTTCGCTGGATTCCGGAAAAGTTTTCTTAGGCGAGATGAAAATCTCCGACGAGGAGCTGGCCATGGCCTCCAGCATCAACATCGCCGCCTGTGGCACCAGTTGGCACTCCGCATTGGCCGGTAAATACATGATCGAGCGGCTGGCCCGGCTGCCCGTCGATGTGGATTACGCCAGCGAATACCGCTATCGCAATCCCATTCCCGACCGCAATGCACTCGGCTTGCTCATCACCCAATCCGGCGAAACCGCCGACACGCTGGCCGCGCAGCGGGAGATGATCTCACTGGGCTCAAAGACCGTGGCCATCTGCAACGTGGTGGACGCCATGGTGGCCCGCGAGGCTCACGGCGCCATCTACACGCACGCCGGCCCGGAGATTGGCGTCGCCTCAACCAAAGCCTTCACCGCGCAGCTTACCGCGTTGTTCTTGCTGGCGCTCAAGCTGGGCCAGCTTCGCGGCCGGCTCGACACAGCCCAGTCAGTGGCGCTGATCGAGGAACTCAGCCGCATCCCCTCGAAAATTGAGGAGGTCTTGCGCTCCTGCTCCTCTCAGTGCGAGCAACTCGCTAAAGATTTTTCCACGGTCCGCGACTTTCTCTATCTGGGCCGCGGCATCCACTTCCCCATCGCCCTGGAAGGCGCGTTGAAGCTCAAGGAGATTTCGTACATCCACGCCGAAGGTTACCCCGCGGGCGAGATGAAACACGGGCCCAACGCCTTGATTGACGAAACTTTGCCGGTGGTGGTGCTGGTCACTCGCGATGAATCCGACCCGGCTTCAAAGCTGCGCTACGAAAAAACTCTCTCCAACATTCAGGAAGTTACCGCCCGCTCAGGCCGCGTGATCGCCGTGGCCACCGAGGGCGACACAACCATCGGCGGCCTGGTGGAGCACGTCATTTTCATTCCGCCTGCGCCCGAGATGCTATCTCCGCTCATCGAGATTGTGCCGTTGCAGTTGCTGGCTTACTACATCGCCGTTCGCCGCGGTTGCGACGTAGACCAGCCGAGAAACCTCGCTAAGTCAGTCACCGTCGAGTAGGCCCTCCCTCTTTTCGGAAAGGGTGGTGCAAAAGGCGTAGATCGAGCGATAAACAGAATCCCATTTCGGAGAGGAGGGCGAAAGTTGTCAGAAGATGCACAACCGGAAAACGCTCTTCTCTCGGGTGAACAAGGGGAAGATTGCCCGCCGGGGAAGCAATGGTCGCCGAATTGGTTTGCCGTTTACACCTCTCCACGCCATGAGAAGCGCGTGGGCCAATACTTGCTCCAGAAGGAAATTGAGCATTACGTTCCCCTTTACCAGGCGCGGCGCAAATGGCGCGACGGCTCGAAGGTCACCGTGGATCTGCCGCTGTTTCCCGGCTACGTCTTTGTCCGCATCGACCGGAGCGAGCGCGTGCGTGTGCTGCAGGTGCCGGGCGTCCTGAGCATTGTGGGTGGCACGGGACGCCAACCGGCTTCGATGCCGGACGCGGAGATTGACGCGTTGCGCGCGGGGCTTTCTCTTCGCCACGCCGAACCGCACCCTTTGCTGACCGTGGGGCAACGGGCTCGGATTCGCTCCGGCGCCCTTGCCGGGATGGTGGGCATTGTGGTGCGGCAGAAAAACAGCCTGCGCGTGGTCCTGACCATGGACCTCATCCAACAAAGCGTGGCCGTGGAAGTGGATGGCTCGGAACTTGAGACTCTGGATTCTGATGATCCCGGCCGCGCCTGAAACAGTTTCATGGTTCCGGCAGAACAATCTCATGAGCGCTCATTTCCGCACTATTCTGGCGTTATGTGGATGGGCTATATTGTCTAATGACTGAGTCGGGAACGGGTCGATTGAGTCTTGGACGTTCACCGGCACGCGGCTGCCGAGGGCCAGGAGGTTCTGATGAAGGTTTCCGACACAATTGGATCGGTGCTGAAGCACAAAGACGAAAACAGAGTTCTGTCGATTGCGCCCGAGCAAACGGTCTATGAGGCGCTCGAAATGATGGCCAGGCACGGCATCGGCGCGTTGCTGGTGCTCTCCAACCATCGGCTGGCGGGCGTCTTGTCGGAGCGCGACTACGCGCGCAAAGGGATTTTGAAGGGCCACGCCGCCAGAGAAACCCAGGTCCGCGAGATCATGACCAGCCCGGTTGTCTCTGTCAGCCCGCAGCACACCGTGGATGAATGTCTGACCATGATGACCGAACACCATTTTCGCCATCTACCGGTCTTGCAGGGTGACACCGTGGTGGGAATGATCTCCATCGGCGATCTGGTGAAGTGGGTAATCTCGGATCAGGCGCATACCATCCAGGCTCTGGAGGGCTACATTACGGGCGCGTATCCGGGATAGGCGCCGGAGTCGGATTCACGACTTTAAGAACCTGCCCAAAAACTATTTTTTGAAGGGTACGGGCTTCAGCCCGTACGTTGAGAGCCTGTTTCTGATTACCGGCTTTAGCCGCTGAGGGAATGCAAACTGCCGTAAAAGCATACCTAAGGGGCTAAAGCCCACAACGACTTCTGCCTTTTAAGTACGAGCTAAAGTCCGGCCCCTTCACCCAAAACCGAGTTATTGGACAGCTTCTAAGGCAGGTGCAGGATTCCTGTTCGCGACAAGTGAGGCCGCAGGTCACGACTTAAGCTGTCAGGTTGTAAATCAAGCCGTAGGGGTCCTTGACGTAGCATCTCGGAAAATCCGGCTCATCCTTGACGACTTCGCATCCGTTTTTCACGAGCCGTAGCTTGGCGGCTTCGACGCTGTCCACTGTGACTTCCAGAACCGGTCCCAGCGCCGAGCCCCGCTCAATAAACAGGTTGATGCGCTTGCCATGAAGGCTGATCATCTGAGGTTCTTCGCCGGTAATTTCGAAGCCAAGAAGGTCGACATAGAAAGCTGCCGCCTTCTCCGGGTCCGGCGCTTGAATGAGAATGTCGGTGCCAAAGGTGTTTGCCATGTGGACTCCTTCGTCCCCGAAAGAGTATCACGGGCTACACGAAACAGCCCCACTGCGAAAAGCAGTGGGGCTGTTTCTATCCGCGTTTCTTTCCGCCCGGTTTGCCGCCGGGACGGGGCCCCGTGCGCTTGGCTCCGCCGGGTTTAACTCTGTGGCTGGGTTTGGCTGAGCTTCCAGGCCTGGGCTTAGGGCGGGAGCCGGATGCAAGTTTGCCGGGGCCGCCAAAGCTGGGCTTCCACCCCACAGACTTAGACCTGTCTGTGGGGACCCCGGGCTTGGGCTTCCATCCCGGGCCGGCTTTTCTCTCAGCACGGGAGGTTGAGCTGGGATAGGGCTTTGCCTTGGTCGGGCGGTAGTCGGATGCGCCCTCGGTTCGTGGAGTGTAAGGCCGGGGTGAACTGGAAGGACGGCCGGTGGGCTTTGCTCCATAGGGCCGCTTGGCGCCGTAGCTGGGACGCGAGTCTGATGCGCCGCGTGGGCTTGACCCGGGCCTGAACGGCTTGCTGCTTGGCCGCGCACCGCCCGCGCGAGGTTTGCCGCTGCTGGTGGTGAAAGGACGCGCCATACCTCCTTCGCTGCGGAAGGGCTTGGCTGCTGCGGGACGGGCCGAAGAGGTTGGCCGCTCG
>Ga0255355_1000523_pt1 | contig 22619 bp, 13 predicted proteins | sample HBST75metaG_FD_189943 | JGI IMG/M metagenome (GOLD analysis project Ga0255355, IMG submission 189943) | Peat soil microbial communities from Stordalen Mire, Sweden - H.B.S.T75 | ecosystem: Environmental > Terrestrial > Soil > Wetlands > Peat | place: Sweden: Norrbotten County, Stordalen Mire...
TCAACCTGTTCCGCCAAGACAAATCCTCACGCCTCGGCATCCATGGAAAACGACTCGCCGCCGCTTGGGACCATGACTATCTCCTGAATTTGATCTCCGGTTCAATTTAAGATGCGTCGGCCCTGACTACACCACAGGGCAAACCTCATTTGAAGTACTTATTTATGTACAATGCCTAACGTTTCCTGGGACAGATTCTGAATTGGTTTCTGTTCTGCGGCCGAAGCTGTCCATACTGGCTGTCCTCAGTCCGTTGTGACCGGCGTCACAGGTGGCTGTTTACCGGAGTGATACGTTAAGCTGGCGAATCTTAGCCCAATCTTCTCGCTACCATGCCTATGCGGGACATTTTCAAAGCCGTGCTTGATCGACCGTTCGTTCGCTATGCATTGGCGGTCGTTGTAGTTGCCGCGTCGTTTTTGCTGCGATACTTCCTGGTGCAGGGCCTCGGCCTGGCCATGCCTCCGTTCATCACTTTCTTTCCGGCCATCATCATCGTTGCAGTGTTGGCTGGCCTAGGGCCCGGGCTGCTGGCCACTGCCCTGGCAGCGCTGGCAGTGGACTACTTCATTCTGCCTCCTTACGGTTTTGGCATCGCGAGCATCTCGGATGCCGTTGCCCTGGTTTTGTTTGCCACGATGGGCATACTAATCAGCCAACTGGCCGAGAGCTACCGGCGCAGCCTGCTGTCTATTGCGGCTTATAAAGTGGAGCAGACGCTGTGGGTGAGCAACGAAAAACTGGATGTGGCATTGGCCAGCATGACCGACGCCGTGTTCATATCCGACGCCAAGGGCCAATTCATCCAATTCAATGATGCCTTTGCCACGTTTCACAGGTTCAGGAACAAGTCCGAGTGCGTCAAGACGCTGGCCGAATATCCAGAATTCCTTGAAGTGTCGATGGCCGATGGGCAATTGGTTCCGCTGGAGATGTGGGCGGTTCCGAGGGCGCTGCGGGGAGAAACCGCCACCAACGAGGAATACCGCCTGCGCCGCAAGGATACGGGTGAGACGTGGATCGGGAGCTACAGCTTTGGTCCTGTCCGAGACCATGAGGGCGCAATCATCGGGTCGGTCGTGGTGGGCCGTGACATCACTGAGCAAAAGAGAGCCGAGGAAGCGCTGCGCAAGAGCGAGACGCTCTATCACGGCCTGTTCGACTCGATGAACGACGGCTTCTGCATCATAGAGATGATCTTCGACTCCGCCGGCAAGCCTGCCGATTATCGCTTCCTCGAAATCAACGCCGCATTTGAAAAGCAGACCGGAATGCACGATGCCGTGGGGAAACGGATGCGTGAGCTTGCCCTGAGTCATGAGGAGTATTGGTTCGAGATCTATGGGAAGATCGCACTCACGGGCGAACCGGCGCATTTCCTCAACGAAGCCAAAGCATTGAACCGCTACTACGAAGTTAGTGCCTATCGCGTCGGCGAGTCGGCGCTTAGGCAGGTTGCCATTGTTTTTAACGACATCAGTGTGCGCATGCACACCGAGGAGGCTCTGAAGCGGAGCATGGAGCAGCTCCAGATATTCGTCGAGCATGCGCCCGCGGCGTTGGCGATGTTTGACCTGGACATGCGCTATATCTGCGCTAGCCACCGCTGGAGCGCCGACTATGGACTGGGAGACCGGGACCTGCGCGGCGTGTCGCACTACGACGTCTTCCCGGAGATTCCGGAACGCTGGAAGGAGGCGCATCGGCGCGTGCGGGCTGGCGAAGTGGTGCAGGCGGAGAATGATTCTTTTGTTCGGGCCGACGGTTCCCTGCAACGATTACGGTGGGAGATTCATCCATGGCACGAACCCTCCGGAGAAATAGGGGGTATCGTCGTATTCACGGAAGACATCACGGAGCGCAAGCGGGCCGAAGAGCACATTCGGCAACTAAACCGCGTCTACGCCGTCCTGAGCGATATCAACCAGATGATAGTTCGCGAGAAGGACTCGCAGACGATGCTGGAGGCCGCGTGCCGGATTGCAACGGAAAAAGGAAAGTTCCGGATGGCATGGATCGGGATGGTCGATTCCGAGACGCACGCGCTTAAGCCAATCGCATCCAGCGGCGAGGTCGGCGATTACCTTGACCGCGTCCGGATCGACCTCCTGGCCCCGGCCCGCACCACCGGACCGTCAGGCCGATGCTTCCTTTCCGGAGAACACGCCGTCAGCAATGCAATCGAGCAAGACCCTCTCTTTGCCCCATGGAGAGACGACGCGCTCAGAATGGGCTATCGGTCGCATGCGTCCTTCCCGCTCAAGGTGGACGCGCAGGTCGTTGGCATTTTCAATCTTTATTCAAGCGAGCTGGCGTTTTTCGACGAGGACGAAATCAAGCTGCTGGACGAGCTGGCGATGGACATCGGTTTCGCGCTGGAAGTGAACCGCCGCGAAGAGGATCGAAGAAAAGCGGAAGAGGAACTGCGCTGGCGAACGGCCTTCTTTGAAGCGCAGGTTGACTCGGCGCAGGACGGCGTATTGGTCGTGGACAGCAAGGGAAAGAAAATACTTCAGAACCGGCGAATGAATGAGCTACTGAAAATCCCCCAGCATGTTTCTGAGAATCGGGATAATCCCCCGCAGCTTGAATACGTTGCTACATTAATGAAGAATCCCGGTCAGTTTGTCGACAAGGTCAACTATCTTACTTTTCATCCGGAAAAAATCGACCGGGAGGAGATTGAATTGCTGGATGGTACGATCCTGGAAGAATACTCGTCACCTGTCTGGGATAAGGAACGAAATTATTACGGCAGGATCTGGATTCTCCGCGACATCACGGAGCGGCGGCAACTCGAGGAGCAATTCCGGCAGGCGCAGAAGATGGAGGCGGTGGGCCAGTTGACTGGAGGGATCGCTCACGATTTCAATAATCTGCTGACCGTGATCATGGGTTGTTCTGAATTTATCGGCGAGGAAGCCAAAGAGAACCCGCGCTTGAGCAAGATGGCGAAGATGATTCTGGATGCGGCGCAGCGCGGCGCGGACCTTACGCACCGCATGCTGGCCTTTGCGCGGCGCCAGGCGCTGCAGCCGAAGCCGATCGAAGTTAATCGGATGCTCGCGAATATGGAGAGCTTTCTGCGCCGCACATTGAGCGCGGATATCGACCTGGAAGTGATCCAGAGCGGAGAGGATTGCACGGCGCTCGTTGACCTGACGCAGTTAGAGAGCGCACTGCTGAACCTTTGCGTGAATGCCCGAGATGCCATGCCGGCAGGCGGGAAATTGATCGTCGAGACCGGTATCGCCACCCTGGATTCCAGCTATGCGGAACAGAACGCCGACGTTACGCCGGGGCAATACATTCTGATTGCAGTCTCCGACACTGGCTGTGGCATCAGCCGGGAAAACCTGAGCCGCGTCTTCGATCCATTTTTCACCACAAAGGAAGTTGGCAAGGGAACGGGCCTGGGGTTAAGCATGGTGTATGGCTTTGCCAAGCAATCTTATGGGCACGTCAAGATTTACTCAGAACTCGGGCAAGGCACATCGGTGAAGCTATATCTTCCCCAGGCCGACCCGGAATGCGAACCATCCAATCAGGAAGCAACCTTGATTGTCGATCTTCAAGGCTCGGAGATCATTCTTCTGGTGGAAGACAATGCTCCGGTGCGTGAGTTTGCCAAAACCCAGTTGCTCCATCTCGGCTACCAGGTTTTGGAGGCAGCGAACGGCAAAGACGCATTGGCAATTCTCAAGGGGCACCAAGATATCGATCTTCTGTTTACCGATGTGGTGATGCCGGGCGGCTTGAACGGCCGCGAACTAGCTCACGAAGCACGCATGCTTTACCCGGAGTTGAAAGTGTTGTTTTGCTCCGGGTATGCAGAGAGCGCGATTCTTCACCTGGGGCTTCTGGACGAGCATGTACAGTTGCTGAATAAACCCTACTCCCGGCTGCAACTGGCGAGAAGAATCCGCGAAATGCTGACGGCAAGCCAGTCCGCGCCTGAAGAGAAGGGACGCAATGCCTAACAGACGCATTCTCATTCTGGACGATGACGCGGCTGTCGGTCAGACCATCCAATGGATTGCGGAGAGCCTCGGCTTTGAAGCGGAGTTCGTGACCCGTCCGGAAGAGTTCTTCAAGCGATTGGATCAGATGAGTCCGGACATTATCACCATCGATCTGGTCATGCCGGAACTGGACGGTGTTGAGATCATGCGGCTTCTGGCGGAGCGCAAATCGCGGGCGAAGATCGTCATCTCCAGTGGCATGGGCTCCCGAGTGCTCGATGCCGCGGAGCGCTCAGCCTCTCAACATAGCCTGGATATTTTGGGTGTCCTTCCAAAGCCCGTCTCGAAGGACGCTTTGCGCGTGCTGGTGGGTGAAGGCAATGATTCCCAGCAACCTGCTGCGCTGAAAGAGGAATCCCCGCGCGGTGGGCCCTTTGAAATTACAAAGGAAGCTCTGCAAGGCGCGCTCGACCGCCATGAGTTCGTCATGGCCTATCAGCCCAAGATCGACTGCAAAAGCGGCACGCCGGCGGGCTTCGAAGCCCTGGTTCGTTGGATGCACCCCGTGAGGGGAACCATCATGCCGGATGACTTTATTTCCATTGCCGAAAGCACTGGTCTGATTGAGGTCCTCACAGAGCAGGTTTTTGACCAAAGCCTCACTTGGTTCTCCCACTCTTTTCCCCAATCGAAACTCATGCTCTCTTTGAATCTATCCGCCAAGAGCCTCGTGGATTTTCACCTTGCCGACAGTCTTGCCGCAATGTGCAACAGATTTCACATTGCCCCGGAGCGCATTGTCCTCGAATTGACAGAGAGCAGCGCCATGGTCGATCCCATCCTCTCTCTCGACTTGATGACCCGCTTCCGCGTCAAAGGCTTTCAACTCTCCATCGACGACTTCGGCACCGGATTTTCCTCAATGATCCAACTGGTAAGACTTCCCTTTTCAGAGATCAAGGTGGATAAGTCGTTTGTCACGCAGGCACGGCACTCCAGCGAGTCGCGTAGCGTCATCAAATCGATCGTCGAGCTTGGCCACAGCCTCGGCCTGCTGGTCACGGCGGAGGGTGTTGAAGTCCTTGATACTCTCAACTACCTCAATACCCTGGGGTGCGATCTTGCCCAGGGATATTTCATTGCGCGCCCCATGTGGGGAGAAGCCGCCCGCAACTGGGTGGAGCAGAGGAAGTTCGCCTGATCGGCTCCAGTGCCGTCTGGAATCAAACACGGCACTTGCTGCATATGGCTGGCAGTTCACCTGCATCCTCTCTCTATCAGAAGGCTTGATACCAGATCCCGGATTCGGAAGTTGCGATCAAAGAAGGGGTTTGCTGAAAACTTGCATTGAGTGACTCGCTCTGACTGAGGTCGAGTGACCGGCAATCTGGCAGTTACTAGTTGATCAACAGGGCGGCACACCGGCGATGCCGGTGCTTTCTTCGTTGCCCTGAAGCTCCCGTTGGCAGGATTGCGGCGCTTTGTCTGGCCTCTGCGGCTCCGGCGGGAAACGCGCATCTCAACCCAAGTAGCCAAGCGCTAATTGCCGCAATCGTTTTGTATTTTACTAGTTATGGATTCTCGCAGAAATAAGTCCTCGCAAGTCGTCATGGCGACTGGAATCTCGTGCCCTTCCGTCGGGCTGGGGTCCAAGGAGCCTCCCGGAGCCTGCGGCGTTTGCCGGTACTCACTCCGACCGCGGCTATTAGGCCGGCCTCAGCGTTTCAGAAGCCTCCGAATAGTTTGCAATTCGCGAACACAAAATCTTTGGTTGACGCTAGCCATAAACTTCGAGCAGTGCCTACTCCACCGGAAGGCGCTCACATGGCAACGCGCCCTTGCAATGTGGGTATTCAATTTAGAAGAGGGCGGCGGCCCAAAGGACCTAGAGAATTTGGTTCCCGGGTGCCAAAAGTTGCAATCTTCGGGTTTTTCTGATGTGATCTAAATCACCGCCACGAGGAAGCCCGCGGCGGATGCTTACAATTGAGACTGGTGATCTTCGCACTATGAATTTGGGCAGAAAAGGCGCGTTGCTCATGCTGGCGGTGGTGGTCTTCTGGACCGCTGCGCCTGTCTGCGCCTGTCTGCTGACCACGCAGCCGTCCGGTCAACATTCCTGCTGCCGCAGTATGGAGCGGAAGTGCGGAATGCCCGGAATGAGCATGAATGGCTCGTGCTGCCGGGTCCAGCAGCAGAACACCGCCGTCACTCCGGTTCCTCCATATTCTCCTGAACATTCACAGAAACTGGGCTTTGTGCCGCATCAGGCCAGTCTGCAATTGTCCGTCGCTTTGGTTTTCGGGTTCCAGGATGCTCTGGAAGAGCCCCCGCCAAAGTTTCCGCCGGGCTGTAGCTCAATACTCCGAATCTAAAACTCCTTCCTTCCTTCGCAGGTTGAACCTTGGCCTTCGTGTGTCTTCGCGCGCTCATGCGCGCTGTAAACGCACAGCCAGGCAATGACCCGAATTTTCGTTGGAGGAAATTATGAGAGTTCTTGTTGCCGCACTTTGCGTTCTGGCGGCCGCTGTGCCGGCTTGTATTTCCCGCGCGGAGACGCCGGCAAAGAGCGATGGCTTGGCGAACTTTGCCGCCTTTCTTGAGGAAGACCACCGGCCGGAGGCTTCCGGCCCGGCGCTGACGCTGGACGAAGTTGAACGGATCGCCCTTGCCGTGAATCCGGAGGTCGAGGTCGCCGTTCGGCGAGTTGTTGTCGCCGAAGCGGGCGTCCCCGCCGCCGGCGCGCTTGACGACCCGACGGTCATGTATCGCGGATGGGGAGTCCCGCTGCGACAGCCGTGGGATTATAACGCCGCTCAGAATATGTTCAGCATCAGCCAGACATTGCCGGGACGGGGCAAACGGGCGCTGCGGACGAGCGTGGCGGAGTCCGATGTGGACGTGGCGAAGGCCCAGCTTGACGAGGTCCGACTGGAAGTACGGGTGCGTGTGCGCAAGGCTTTCAATGACCTGTTGCGCGCCGGCGGCGAATTGCGGATTCATGATGAGCACGTGGGCATCGCACGTCAGGCGATTGAAGCGGCGCGCATCAAGTATGCGGTCGGGAAGGTAACGCAGCAGGACATTTTGAAGGCGCAAGTGGCGCTCACGGCGCTGGCGGAGCACATGATTCGCTTCGATCACGACGCAGATCTTGCGCGTGCCCGCCTCAACACGCTGCTGGGGCGCGGTCCCGGCACGCCGCTCAATGTGCATGGGGAGTTTGCCGTGCTTGCCGCGCTGCCCCAGGAGCAGAAACTTGAAGGCCGGGCTCTCCAGTCACGGCCTGATCTGGTTGCTGCCGCTCTGGCCGCGGAGCGGAGCCATAAAGTACAGGTGCTGGCCAAGAAGGCTTTCGTACCGGACTTCACGGTTTCTGCAGGTTATATGCTGATGCCGTCCAGCACGCCGATGCGCAATAACTACATGGTGGAAGGTTCGATGAACTTGCCTTGGCTCAATCACCGCAAACACGATGCGGAGATTGCGGAGGCATCGGCGCAAGCCACCGAGCAGGACGCCGAGTTGGCCGCGTTCCGCAATGCCGCATTTGGACAGATTCAAGAAGCGCTTGTTGAGGCGCAGTCCGCGCAAAGGCTCGCGCGCATGTATCACGACGTACTCCGTCCCCAGGCCGAAGCCACGCTCCAATCGAGCGTGATTGCTTATGAGAACGACAAGACGGACTTTCTGAACCTACTCGACAGCCAGATGACGGTCATCAATATCGATCTTGCCTGGCTGCAAGCGGTTGCCGATTTCGATGCGCGCCTGGCAGATCTCGAGCTCGTTACGGGCGCCCCAATCGAACTTTCAGATTCTTCCGCACCGGAGGTGAAACAGTGAAGACACGCACCTATCAGATTGCACTTGGAGCGGCTGTATCCGTCTGCGTTTTGCTCGCGGCCACTCTCTTGTATATATTCATGCATCGCAATCCGGCGGCTTTGGCAGTGTCCTCGCAGGATCCGGTGGTGGCGCGCGGGCCTGAGATGACCTCCAAGCCTATGCAGCCGGGAGACGCCGCGCCGGCGGGAACGGAGCCTGCCTTGGCTACTGTGCAGTTGTCGCCGCAGCGCCTTCAAGAGATCGGCGTGACCACCGCGACAGTAACATTCAAGGACGTGAACGATGATCTGAGCGTTCCCGGCAATGTGGACATCGACGAGGAAAAGCTCTCGTATGTGCAGACGCGCTTTCCCGGCTGGATTCAAGATGTCTCAGCGAATGCGACCTACCAGTACGTGCGCAAGGGGCAGCGTCTTTTCACCATTTACAGCCCGGATATTGTAAGCAGCGAGCAGGAGTATCTGCTGGCCAAGAAGAACCAGAAGGCCTTTGCGCCGGACGCGAACGGCATGGCCGCGCAGGAAGGCGACTGGCTGATGAAGGCCGCCGAGGAGCGGCTGCGACGATTCGGCATTCCGGCGCAGGAAATCGCAAACCTGGAGCAAAGCGGCAAAGTTCAGCGCAACATCGCGATCGACTCGCCAACCTCGGGCTACATCATTGAGCGCAACGCCTTGCTGAATGCGTATGTGCAGCCAGAGACGAAGCTCTACACGATTGCCGATCTCTCCACGGTTTGGGTGTACGCTAACGTCTTTCAGAGCGACGTGGGCCGTTTGAAACCGGGCGACCCTGCGCGGGTCTCGGTCGATGCCTATCCAGGACGCCGCTTCAACGGCCGCATCGATCAGATTCTGCCGCAGGTGGACCCGGTAACGCGCACCGTGCGCGTACGTCTCGTCTTTCGCAACCCTGGTGTCGTCCTCAAGCCGGGGATGTACGTCAACGTTGCTATTGCGGTTCCGCTGGGGCGGCAACTGGTGATACCAGCCTCCGCTGTGTTGCAGACGGGCGCGCGGGCCATCGCCTTTGTGAACCATGGAAACGGCAATCTGGAACCGCGAGTCATTGAGACCGGGCTCCAGCTAGACGATTCCGCTGTCGTACTCAAAGGCCTGCGGGTCGGCGAGCAGGTTGTCAGCTCGGCCAACTTCCTCGTGGACTCTGAAGCGCAGCTTCAGGCGGCGATGGGGGCGTTTGCGCCTACCCCTCCGCAACCGGGTGTGGGCGCGAGCGCCGCGCCGGCCCAGCAGATACAGATCGGTCTGAGCACACAGCCGTCGCCGCCTCGCAAAGGCGCAAATACGGTGCGCATCAAGCTGACCGGTCCTGACGGAAAGGCCGTCCCAGGAGCGCAGGTGAAGGCGACCTTCTTCATGCCGGCTATGCCCGCGATGGGGATGGCGGCAAGTCGCGCTGTAGCCACATTGGCCGACAAAGGTAACGGGCTCTATGAAGGTCCGCTTCAACTGGAGACGGGTGGCGCCTGGAAGGTGACCGTGACCGTCCAGCGTGGCGGCCAGCCCATCACCACAAAGCAGTTCAGCCTTAACGCCACGGGAGACATGTGATGATTTCACGCATTATTGCGTGGTGCGCGCGCAACCCCTTCCTCGTATTTATGGGAGCCATTCTCCTTGTCGTCGCGGGCATATGGTGTCTTCAGCGAGTGCCACTCGACGCGCTTCCCGACATCAGCGACGTTCAGGTCATCATTCACACTCCATGGGCTGGTGAGCCCCCGAATGTGATTGAGGACCAGGTGACCTATCCGATTGTGACCGCCCTGCTTTCGGCTCCCAAAGTCAAGAACGTGCGCGCCCAAACGATGTTCGGCGACTCCTATGTCTTCGTCGTCTTTCAGGATGGCACTGACCTCTACTGGGCGCGGTCGCGCGTGACGGAGTATCTGGAGCAGATCGCAGGCAGGTTGCCCGCAAACGTTCATCCTGCAATCGGCCCCGATGCCACCGGCGCGGGTTGGGTTTACGAGTACGCCATCGTGGACAGCAGCCACACTAAAAGCCTGGCCGACCTGCGCGCGTTGCAAGACTGGTACCTGCGCTACCAGCTTGAAACCGTACCCGGCGTCGCGGAGGTGGCTAGCATCGGCGGCTTTGTGCGCCAGTATCAGGTCAACCTTGATCCCAAAAAACTCTTCTCCTACGGCATCTCCGCGTCGACCGTGATCGACCGGGTCCGGCAGAGCACCAATGAAGTTGGCGGAGACGTACTGGACATGAGTGGTGCAGAATACATGATTCGCGGCCTCGGCTACCTGCGCTCGCTCTCCGATCTCGAAAATGTCCCCGTTGCTACAAAGAACGGCACGCCGGTGCTGGTGCGGGATCTCGGCACAGTTTCCTTCGGTCCGGACGTGCGGCGTGGCGCGGCCGACTGGGAGGGACGAGGGGAGACCGTGGGCGGCATTGTGGTCATGCGCTACGGCATGAATGCGCTCAACGTCATCAACGGAGTGAAGGCCAAGTTCAAGGAGATCGCGCCCTCGCTGCCTGCCGGAGTTGAAGTTGTGACCGGCTATGACCGTTCCTGGTTAATCGACCAGTCGATTCACACGCTCAAGCGCGATCTCTTCTTCGAGGCAATCATCGTCAGCTTCGTCAGCATTGCCTTTCTCTTTCACTTCCGTTCGGCGCTTGTTCCCATCCTGACGCTGCCCATTGCCGTGCTGGCCGCGTTCATTCCGATGTACTTTCTGCACGTCAGCTCCAACATCATGTCGCTCGGTGGCCTGGCGCTGGCCGTCGGTGTGCTGATCGATGCCGCAATCGTCATAGTGGAGAACGGATACCGCCGTTTGGCCGAGCGCACCGATGAGCCGGACGACGTGGAGCGGCGGCGCATTCTCGTTGGTGCGGCCCAGCAGGTCGGGCCCGCGCTCTTCTATTCGCTCATCATCATCGTGGTTTCGTTCCTGCCGGTGTTTCTGCTGGAAGCGCAGGAAGGCCGCATGTTCCGGCCACTGGCCTGGACCAAGACGCTGGCTCTGATTTTCTCGTCGTTGCTTTCTATTACGCTGGTGCCGGCGCTCATGCCGTTCTGCTTGCGAGGAAAGCTGCGTCCCGAGTCGAAGAACCCCGCAGCGCGAATTACCCAGGCCATCTATCTACCCGTCCTGCGTTGGTGCCTCAAGCACTGGAAACTGGTGATCGTGCTGAATCTGGCTTTCCTGGCCGCTACCATTCCTCTCTACTTCCGTCTCGGCAGCCAGTTCATGCCCGCGCTGTATGAAGGTTCCGCACTGTACATGCCGAGCGCTCTGCCCGGCATCTCGATTACGCAGGCGGTCACGCTGATGCAGGAACAGGACCGGATTATCCGCTCATTTCCAGAGGTCGCAACAGTCTTTGGCACAGTTGGCCGCTCCGACAGCGCCACAGACAACGCTCCTTTGGATATGTACGACACGACCATCATGCTGAAACCCCGCAATCAGTGGCGCCCTGGCATCACATACGAAAAGATGATCCATGAGATGGACGATAAACTCCAGTTTCCGGGCCTTACCAATACATGGACCATGCCAGTTGCGAACCGCCTCGACATGGAACTGACCGGCATCAAGACCCCGGTTGGGATCAAGATTCAAGGCCCCGATCTGGCGCACATTGAGGATATCGGAGCGCGGATGCAGCAGATACTATCGGGTATGCCGGAGGCCAACTCCGTCTTTGCCGAGCGCGTTGCGCAGGGCTTCTATCTGAATGTCGATGTGAACCGTCCCGAGGCTGCACGCTACGGCCTGACCGTGGCCGACGTGCAGCGCGTCATCACTTCGGAGATCGGCGGAGCCGACATCGCCGAGAATGTGGAAGGCCGCGAGCGCTTTCCCATCGCGGTGCGCTATCAACGCGATCTCCGCGACCATCCTGAAGCCTTATCGCAGGCTCTCGTCCCGACTCCGTCCGGCGAACAGATTCCCATCGGCGAAGTGGCTCGCGTGTATTACTCGCGCGGCCCCTCCATGATCCGCGACGAAGACGGCGCGTTGACCGGCTATGTCTATCTCAATCTGAACACGCACGATTATGGGGGGGGTGTGAATCACGCGGAGCGGTTGCTGAACCAAAAGCTGGCTCTGCCCGCCGGCTACACCTGGCGCTGGGCCGGAGAATATGAGTTCGAGATGCGCGCCAAACAGCGCCTCAAACTCATCCTGCCCATCGTCTTCTTCGTTATCTTCCTGCTGCTCTATCTTGTCTTCAAATCCGCCCTTGAGGCTGCGGTGCTGATCTTTCCCACGCTTTACGCCATGTCTGGAGGACTGCTGCTTCAGTGGGCGCTCGGCTATAACTTTAGCGTTGCTGTATGGGTCGGCTATATCGCGTTGTTTGGCATCGCGGTCGAGACCGGCGTGGTGATGGTGGTCTATCTGCATGAAGCCTACCAGCGCCACCTCGCTTACGATTCACCGATGACGGAGGGGAATTTGGAGCAGGCCGTCATCGAAGGCGCGGTCCAGCGGCTCCGGCCGAAGCTGATGACTGTGACGGCGGTCATCCTCAGCCTCGCGCCCATCCTCTGGGAAACCGGCATCGGTTCAGACGTGATGAAACCCATTGCGGCCCCGATCGTCGGCGGAATGATTACATCCACCATCCACGTCCTGATTCTCGTTCCGGTGTTTTTCCTGCTCATCAAGCGTAGGGCCCTGCGTCGAGGTATTCTAGCCGGAAACCAAGACCGGCAGCACACGTAACGGCAAGACGCGAGCGAATGACGATCATGTATGGATCGGTACTGGGAAGTGTGCGTCCAGCGAAGGCTGGCATGAACAGTGGGTGAGAGTCCCACCGGGTAATAGTCCAAGCCCCGTAGCTTGAATGGCAGGAGGGAGGGAAACTGAACATCCTGCACCGATGTCTATATGCAGGAGATTCCTGAGAGCGTGGAGGCCACGGTCAACCCCATCAATCAGGAGTTGCGAAAATCACTGCCGGCTAAGCAGCGCCGCAACCGGCCCCAGAGGGCATGAGAAGCGACGGCCCTTCACGGGCGGAGATTTATTAAGCGTGGCGCTGTGTCAGTGAAGGTGTTTGAAAATTTGACACCAAATGACACCAAGCTGGAGAGGAGAGATGCTCTAAGTTATTGATTCTTTGGTGGACCTGGTCGGGATCGAACCGACGACCTCTTCCATGCCATGTTGTGGGTGAAAGCCCATATTATTGATCTAATGAGACTTATGAGACGGCAAAACCGGCAAAACTGGCCCAATCGGCGGTATTTGCTACCAAAATGCTACCAAATTTTCAACCAGTGGGAAGCGGGTCAACCAGTGGGGAGCTGACCCGCAATATGTTTTCATTCGGCCGGACGTGTCACTGCTACGTTGGTCGGGAGATCTAGTTGTTGCCCGTCAAAGGAGCAGCTTATCTGCTCCTTAACTGTCCGCGAAGAATACCAATGCCATTGGGGCTGTGTATATGCCAAACCAGATGGTTATGGGAGTAAAATATATACATGATCGGTTATTGGATGGATCTCGCCCAGAAGATGGCCGAGGCTGCCCGTATACGGGTTGCTGAGGAACGGAAGCAGCTCGAAAGTGTTCGGATGGCGACGCAAACGAAGTCGCAACTTCAGCCAGCGCATGCCACGTCACGGTGAATCGGCCTTCCTTTACCCTTATCGCCGGTGCAAATGGTTCCGGTAAGAGCACGCTGACGAACAGCAATCCGGACATTTTTGCTTCCTTCCCGATCCTTGATCCAGATGCTATAGCCAGGACAATTCAATCCACGATTACGGCCTCCTCCGCGATCACGGCTGGCCGTCAAGCCCTTCAAATTGCGAAGCAGTTGTTGCACGATCAAAAGAGCTTTGCGGTCGAGACGACACTTTCTGGCAAAAACTACCTGCAGATGATGCTCGATGCGCGCAATCTTGGATTTGAAGTTGTGCTCGTCTACATTGGTACCGAAAGTGTTGAAATCAATCTTGCCCGTATCATCAACCGTGTACTGGTGGGAGGCCACGACGTTCCAGAATCAGACGTCCGGCGACGGTATCAGCGGAGCCTCAAGAATGCTCCCATCGCTATCTCTCGTGCTGATCATGTAATCCTCTTCGACAACTCTACCGAGCAGGGCTATCAACTGGTAGGCGTGATTGACCAGGAACAGACTGAATGGCTGGAGCCCTTGCCTAAATGGGCTATCGGGCTGCAGCGTCACCTGCCTTCAAAGCATTCTGCGTAGAGCCTACAGCTCTGCAGCAGACCCATTATCGGCACAATGATGTCTCCAATATGGTTTGCAGTGGATCGGAAGATCCCTTGAGTCCGCTTCGGCGCCTACGATCGCCATCCATGCTGTGAGGTCGAGGCCGAGCTTAGTTCTCGTTCGATTCAGTTCGACGTGCCAGGTTTAATCCCACCGCCTTTAGGCGGTCAGCTTCAGCCTCCCCCTAAAATGTAGGGAGGAGCGGAGATGGTGGAGTATCGTACAAGCGGACACGCGATATGGGACATCAAGTACCACCTGATCTGGATCACGAAGTATCGGTACCCGATATTGCGCGGGAAAGTGGCGGAGCCAGCCCGCGATGTGATTCGGCAGATATGCCAGGCGCGGGAAGTGACGATCGTGCGTGGGTCGGTGTCGCCAGATCACATCCGTCTGCTGGTGTCGGTGCCGCCGTTGTTGTCACCGGCAAAGCTGGTGCAGTACGTGAAAGGGAAGTCAAGCGACAGTTGCAGGAGGACTTTCCGCATTTGCGCAAGAGATATTGGGGCCAGCACATGTGGGCGTGGGGTTACTTTTGTGTGACGGTGGGTGTAGTGGATGAGAAAATGATCATGGAGTACATCGAAAACCAGAAGTGGGAGGAGGACGCGGAGAGCTTCAAGATAACGGAATCCACCAAGCCTTAAGCCAGCTTGAGCCGGGAGTCCTTCAGGCGACCTCTAACCGCACCACAACCCACCGGCTTTCAGCCGGTAGTGGTCCACAAGTAACCACTGAGACACTTGGCAAGATATTCGACCGGCGCGAGAGAAGTGTGGAGAGGCTACCAGAATTCGACAGCGAGGATTCTGGGGGGGCCAGGGTGGCCGTCGATGACCTGGGTTTCAATGACGACTTCCATATTCAAAGCGGGCCAGTTCCGCGGGGCGCGTTGCAACAGCTCAGCAAAATAGCGAGGGGTGGAGAGAAACTCCCCGGCTGCTTCGGTGCCTTCCGCGGAGATTCCCGCTACCAGAACAACGGGCTGGCCTGTGGTGGAGTCGTGAAAACGTGCGATGACACCGTAATCGCGGGAGAGTTTCTGGTAGGGGATTTCCCAGGACGTGGACCAATGTGTTTGTGTGGGGTTGTGGCGGTCAACGATGGCGGCAACCCCATCCTGCGAGATAAAGTTAAAGCGCAGGTCCTGCGTGAGGCGCTGGGTCCAGGAGTTGTCAAAGGCTCCAACCAGAATCACCGGTCCCTCGCGAAGCTGGGAAAACGACGCCTGGGAAGCAGTTGAAATGCGAAAATTCTTGCCGCGGGCATCGAGCGAAGTAGCCAAGTGGGTGAGGGTGACGACGTCAGCAATGGCTAGATGGCCGGATAGACGAAGCTCGTTATGAAGTGGCTGTGAGACGCTACCGATAACGGCACTCTGGCTGGAGTCCTCTCCGGCTGGACCGTTGGGCTCGCCAATGCAGAAGGTTGCTGTACCGGGCGCAGTGGTGGTAGGAGACCAGAACTGGTCCATGGGATTGGTATGCAGGCGCGCCAGCCATCCGGGGGCGGAAGGCAAGTGCAGCCAGATACCGGCGCAGAGTCCGGCGAATGCGACAAGTGCGGCGCACAGGACAGCCGAGGCTATGATTTTCCAACTGCGACGCGGAACTGCAACCTGAGCCGAAACTGGCTGTAGCGCCGGCAATTCACTGACGGCCGATAGGGGAGCGACAGAAACGGCGTCAACAGTGAGTTCATCTTCGGAATCATGCGGCGCGTACCGGCGCACAAGCCCATTAAAAACAGCAGTATATGAGCCAATGGGAAGATCAACCTGCAGCTCACCGGAGTGAGCTGGATCAACGTAGTACAGGGCAAGCCGTTTACGAATCTCGCTCGCGGTGAAGCGGACGACCGGATCGGCGTTGGTGTCGTAGTTGGGATCGCGGCCAAAGACCTCAACCCCGATATTACGCTCCTTAAGTTGATCCCCATTGCCGAGAAGCGTTTGTTCAACCGCGTAACGCAGCAGGGCAGGATAGCGCTTGCTGTGATGAAAAAGGGGATGAATCAGCAGCCGCTCTAGTTGTTCCCGGACCTGAGCATATTCGCCTTCGGAGTGCGGAAACCAAAGCGCCGGACCGGTCTTGGCTACTTGCGGCATATTGTCATCCTTATCCAAAATTACATATTGCACGTATCATACGTGCGGATTTCATTGCCGTCAATCCGATGTATGTGATTGATTCTTCTCGATCAACGCCCGTTGTAACTCTAATTTGGTACCCGATCCATCTTGCCGGCAGCGTCCCAGGTGCTTGTAAGGTTAACCCGCTCCCGCAAAAAGTGCGGAGCCGCTGGGCACGAACACTTCATGAAGATTAACTTGGAGGCAGGGATGAGAAAGATGAGACTACTAGACAAACGAACCGCGATGGCCATGCGAGGAAACCTGCTGGCTAGAGGATCTGGACTGCTCCTTCTATTGATGATGCTGGTTGGGAGCGCCGGACTGTTGGCCCAGAGCACAACTGCAGATATTTTGGGAACGGTGACAGATCAGACAGGCGCTGTTTTGACTGGCGCCGCAGTGAAGGTGACGAGCCTAGCCACGGGCGAAGTCAGAACGACAACGAGTGACGACCACGGGAACTATGTGGTCAACTCCTTACTGCCAGCTCGCTACAAGGTAGAGATTACCGTACATGGCTTCAAGACCTTTTCAGTGCCAAACATCCTGGCAGCGGCGGGCGACCGTGCGCGCGTGGATGCTTCGTTGGTCACCGGCGATGTGACCGAGACAGTGGAAGTAGAAGGGGCGACACCGCTGCTGCAAACTGACAGCTCGACAGTGGGAATGACGGTGGTGGAGAAGTCGGTGCAGGATCTGCCACTGAATGGCAGAAACTTTGTCCAACTTGCGCAGTTGACGGTAGGTGCGAACGAAGGTATGCCCGGCGGCATGACTTCGGGAAGTGCTCCAGATGACCGGCGCCAGACCTCCAGCATTTCAGCGAACGGGCAGTCGGAGCTGCTCAACAATGAGATGATCGACGGCGCAGACAACAACGAGCGCATCATCGGTGGAATCGGTATCCGGCCGTCGGTCGAGGCCATATCAGAGTATCGCGTTCAAACCAGCGACTATTCGGCCGAGTCGGGACGCACGGCAGGCGCCGTGATCAACACTATCACGAAATCGGGCTCCAACCAGTTCCACGGTTCGCTTTTCGAGTTCTTCCGCAACGACATATTTGACGCCACAACCTATCTCTTTGCCGGTAACACACCCTTGCCGAAGTCCGAGCTGCGGCAAAACCAGTTCGGTGGCAGCATAGGAGGACCAATTCTTCACAACAAGACATTTTTCTTTGGTGACTATGAGGGTTACCGGCTGGTGCAAGGCGTCTCGCCAACAGCAGTGACCGTGCCGACAGCTTATGAAGAGGAGAATCCCGGAAACTTTACTGATCTCGTGCCGGGGTTGGATGTTTCGTCGTCCGTGAGTCCGATTGCCTTGAATTGGTTCAAGCTGTTTCCTAAGCCAAGCAACCCAGGGGCGACCTCGGGCAACTATATGTCGATACAGAAAAAGACGCAGAACAGCAGCCTGCTTGACGTACGCATAGATCACTCCATCACGCCAAATAACACACTGTACGGGCGGTATAGCTACAATACGGTGAGCACCTTTACCCCAGGACTTCTGCCGCCGGTCGAGGTTGCCGGTCTCACGATCTCTCCCGGGGGCAACTTATGGGCCTTTGCCGGTTCGGCTAAAGACACGGCGAATAACTTTCAGTTGAACTATACGCATCTGTTCTCGCAGAATCTAGTCGTCAACTTAGTAACGAGTTACCTGCGCATCGATAACCAGTCGCTTCCGCTGAACTATGGGACCAACGCCGCCACGGCTTTTGGATATACGGGAGTTAATGTGAGTCAGCAGACTTCGGCTCTGACACCGCTGAATATCTCCGGCGTCTGGGGCGCTGCCACTGGCTATGCCACCGTGGGCGACGGCGCTTTCCTTCCGCTTCGGGATTTGGACAATGTTTTCCAGTTTGCAGGCACTGTCACGTGGACGCACAAGATCCACAACATCAAGTTAGGCGCTTCGCTGATCCATCGGAATACGCTGAACGAGCAAGATAATTACGGCATTGGTGAATTGTCCGAATTCAATGCGGCTACGATTCAGGCCAACCTGGCTAACTTCCTCGAAGGAAACATCGACGAGGTTATGCGTCAAAACGACCTGTATCCGCCTCACTATCTGACCTATGAGTCGGGCGAGTTTGTGCAGGACGATATGCACCTGAGCAGGCATTTGACGATCAATGCTGGCGTTCGCTACGACATCATGACGCCATTCGTCGAGTCTGGAAACCATATCTCGGACTTCAATCCAGTTACGGCCCAGATGGTTGTGGCTTCCAGCAGCAACCGTACGGCCGGAGTGGTAACGCAGTATACGAACGTTGCTCCCCGCCTCGGCTTTGAATACGATATAGGGCGCGGATTGGTTCTGCGCGGCGGCTTCGGGATGAGCTACTACCCCGGCAACTACGCAGCGCCTGCAAGCATGAAGAACCAGCCTTTTGCTTTCAATTTTCAGAGCACCTCGGAAATGACGCTTGCGGAGGGGATGCCTGAGCCAACCGCCACCAGCGCCACGAACCTGACAGGAAGCATCCCGGATAACATTGACCCAAAGTTTCATATCAGTTACGTAGAACAATACAACCTCATGTTGCAGAAGCAGATAGGCAGGAATGTCGCGACGATTGGCTATGTCGGGTCGCAAGGCCGTCATACCCCTGAAGGGCTTCCGGACATCAATGCTTCTCTGCCGAGTGGAACTGCGACACCGAACCCGCGGCATTATGCCGCAGAGCTGCCGGATGTGTCATCGATTGGCATGATACGCACCGAAGGCAATTCAAACTACAACGCATTGCAGACTGCCTTTCAACGCCGCTACGCGAAGGGGCTTGCTATCGATTTGAACTACACCTATGCGCGCAGTCTCGGCAATGCGGTCTCAAACAACGCCTATAACGGATCAGGCGGGGACGGGTACGGCGCTTCGCCGAGCACCCGCGGCAAGTATGAATATGGCAACAGCGACAATGACGTGCGTAACCGCATCGCCGGCAACGTAATTTATGCTCTGCCCTTTGGCGCGGCCATGAAAGGAGCACGAGCGCTGGCATTCAAAGGATGGCAAGTCAATGCGCTCGCTGTATGGGAAACAGGGTTTCCCTTTACCGTAGTGAGTTCGTCCGACCTTTCAGGAACGGAACCGGGCGACGGTCAGGCTGACCGGCCGAACGTAATTGGAAAAGTTCGCTTGAGCGGTAAGAACCAGTCGAAGAACGAGTGGTTCAACGTCGCCGCGTTTCAGCTACAGGACGCGGGAACACTCGGCAATGAGGAGCGCAATCAACTGTATGGGCCACATTACACGCATCTGGACCTGTCGCTCTTCAAGGATTTTCCGGTCAGGGGTGACTGGGGTAAAGTGCAGTTCCGCGCCGAGTCCTTTAACCTAACCAACACGCCAGCGTTTGGCTTTCCAAGCAATGTCATGTCGGGAAACCCTGGAGACCTTGGGTCCAGTTCGGGAAACAGTAGCAGCGGTTTCGGCTCCATCTATAGCATGAGCGCCAATTACCAGCCGCGTGCGTACCAGTTTGCGGTGAAACTGCAGTTTTAGCTCTTAATGCTGACCAGCGCGCTCTTTATCCGGCGACGGAAACTCGTCGCCGGGTACCCCGGGCTGAGAAGCACGTCGGCTGTGTGTCGCCTACTTCAGCCCGGGGTTCTTTTGAAGATGCAACAAGCCCGATTTGTCCTTTCCCGGCAAAGCTGCTTGACGGCAAGGCAGAGTGGCTTGCACCAGGGATTTAATCACTTTCCAGGGCGTGTTTTTTGCCCATTTTCGATGAATTGCAAAAAGGAATGACGATGACGATGCGATCCGCAATAAGTTATCTCTCTCGTGTACTGTGCCTGATGGCTTTTATTACAGGCTGGGCAGTAGCCCAGGCCGCTGCTCCGTCTGAAGCCGACGTGCATCGCCGCGCGCAAGAACTGCTCGGAAAGATGACTGTCGAGGAGAAGACAGGACAGCTCAACCAAGTGTCCGGTCTTGCCTCTGGAATATCCTCCATTCAGGGATTGGATGAAGCAATTCGAAATGGCCGGGTGGGGTCGGTCTTATGGCTCTACGATGTGCATGAGATCAACCGGCTGCAGCGTTTGGCGGTGGAGAAAAGCAGACTCCATATCCCACTGCTGGTGGGCTATGACGTAATTCATGGCTACCGGACCGCATTTCCTGTGCCGTTGGCGATGGCCTCGTCCTGGGACCCGTCGGTCGAGGAGCAGGCGCAGCGCGTGGCCAGGGAAGATTCGCGGGCGGCAGGCATTAACTGGGTCTTTACGCCGATGGTCGATATCGTGCGGGATGCGCGCTGGGGGCGAATTACGGAAGGCGCGGGCGAGGATCCATATCTAGGTTCGGCTATGGCGCGGGCGCAGGTGTTGGGGCTTCAAGGCAAAGCGCTTGGACCTGACACCGTGCTGGCCTGCGTAAAACACTTCGCCGGCTATGCCGCATCGCAGGGCGGACGCGACCTGGACTCCTCGGATATTCCGGAATCGCTACTCAGAAATGTGTATCTAGTGCCGTTTCACGCGGCAGAGCAGGCTGGCGTGGGCAGTTTCATGAGCGCCTACATAGATTTGAACGATGTGCCTACATCTGGCAATCCGTGGCTGCTGAACCATGTGCTCCGCCAGGAATGGGGCTTCCGCGGCTTTGTTGTCTCGGACGCATGGGCGGTAGGCGATTTGGTCACGCATGGGTATGCGCGCGATCGGGAGGACGCTGCCTACAAGGCGTTGATCGCCGGGCAGAACATGGATATGGATAGCCATACGTTCACCCCGAATGTGCCCAAACTGGTGGCCTCAGGCAAGATCACCCTTGCGCAGTTGGATACCGCGGTGCTGCCAATTCTCGAGACGAAGATACGTTTGGGCTTGTTTGAGAACGCATACGTGGATGAGTCGAAAGTGGACGCGGTGCTGGACAGGCCGTCAAGCCGTGAGTTGTCGCGCAAGATAGCCGCGCGTTCAATGGTATTGCTGCGCAACGAAGACAACACGCTTCCACTGAATGCAACCGTGAAGAAAGTAGCGGTTATCGGGCCACTGGGCGACGCCCCGGAGGACATGAAGGGCAGTTGGTCGTTCGAGTGGCTGAATGGCGCCGTCCCCAAGGGACATGCGGTCTCTGTAATGGAAGGGCTTCGGAACAAACTGGGAGCAGATGCACAAATTGAGGCAGTAGCCGGACCAGATCTGCCGCGGCAGCACATTGATGAACTTCCCGGTTCGGGCAAGACTATACCCGACCCCACACCCGCGGAAGTAAAAGAGTGGCTGGATAAGGCGGTAGCCGCCGCCAATCGCGCAGATGTGGTGATAGCGGCGATGGGCGAGGCGCCGAACATGAACTCACGGGCCACGTTGGACTTTCAGGGAATCCAGGAACAGATGCTGGAGGCGGTCTCAGCCACTGGCAAGCCGGTGATACTGGTTCTGGTGGACGGGCGACCGATGGATATTCGCTGGGCCAGCCAGCATATACCTGCCATTCTGGAGGCGTGGTTCCCGGGCAGCGAGGGCGGCAACGCGATTGCCGATGTGCTGTTTGGCGATGTGAATCCGGGCGGAAAACTGCCGGTAAGCTGGCCGCTGTCGGCCGGGCAGGAACCGCTCTATTACAACCACAATCTGACCAGCGATCCGGAGGACCGGCCTGGCTTCACCTCGCGTTACTGGGATCTATCCAGCAAGCCGCTATATCCCTTTGGCTATGGGCTAAGTTACTCAGCGTTCACCTTCAAGAACCTGCGGCTGGACCGCAAGCAGATCAAAGCGGGCGAGACGGCGGAGGTGCAGGTGAAGGTGACCAACACAAGCCAAATCGCAGGCGACACCATAGCACAGATTTACATTCATCAGCGGGCCGGTTCAGCCTCGCGGCCAGTGCGGCAACTGGAGGGCTTTGAGCGGGTCACGCTCCAGCCGGGTGAGACCAAACTGCTGAAGTTTCCACTGGGCAAAGAGGAGTTAAGCTTCTGGAGCCCGGAGAGCAAGGCCTGGGGCGTAGAGCCGGGAATCTTCGACGTGTGGGCTGGTGGCGACTCAACGGCAAGCCTGCATACGGAGCTGGAAGTCTTGCAATAAAAGTTACTTGAAGCTGGGGAGTCCACGGTTTGCCGGTAGTGCGCAGGCTCCTCAACTTCGTCCCAATTGACATATAGGCACTCCTTCTGGTTTGCCAATGGCTTAACACGTCAACTGGGCGTCAATAGCTCCCGCTTTGGTTCTTCTAACAATGCAACAAGTCTGGTTCATCCTTTCTTGGCGGAGCTGCTTGACGGCAAGGAAGAGCGACTTGCGCCAGGGGATTTGACTAGGGCGTGTTCACACTAATTCTGATATAATAGGAGTTAATGGAGATCACAGTCGAGCAGTACAAAAAGATCAAAGGAAGCCTACCGATTCAGCGAGGGAATGTAAAACTGCAGAACCTCCAAGT
>Ga0255355_1000526_pt1 | contig 22479 bp, 19 predicted proteins | sample HBST75metaG_FD_189943 | JGI IMG/M metagenome (GOLD analysis project Ga0255355, IMG submission 189943) | Peat soil microbial communities from Stordalen Mire, Sweden - H.B.S.T75 | ecosystem: Environmental > Terrestrial > Soil > Wetlands > Peat | place: Sweden: Norrbotten County, Stordalen Mire...
TGTCATGATCGCAAGAGATCATTTTACGGATCACGTTTCCCGTATCAATGGCTTCGAATCCTGCTTCCGCGATCCCCAGCAATGCCCGCCGCGCAGGCGTAATCGCCAATTGATCGAAGTTCTGGATCTTCATATTCTTATATTTTACCATAAACAGAACGGTCATTTCACCGACAAAAACAATAAAATCTACTCTTCCCTGTCTTGTTTTGCTTCTTTAATCGTTGCGTCATAAACCTCAGGGGCCAGGGATCTTACTGTTTCCGCTCGCGCTTCAACGGTTTTCCACTCATCAGCCCAGTGGCCTTCAGAGAGCCGGAAATTCAAAAATGTCATTGCGTCGCTCCTACGAATATCATCGGGCAAAGTTTCATTGTCCTTCCTCTTGCCACTGATATACCCCTCGATCGCCGTTTCAGGAAAGCCGAAAAGTCTGCCCTCTGCAATGGTTCTTTTTTGATCGTGCATGGAATCTCGAATCGCGCGAAGTTCTGCGATGGTCGTCATATTGCTGCCCACATAAAAGGATGCATCAATAAATTTTCCGTCTCGGTCCTTGATCAGATCATTCGGTAATTTGGCATCATTAAGAATCCTCTGAAGATGAGCCACGCTTTGTTCAAAGCGTTCCTCGGTGGTGCCCTTATCCTTTAAACGCCCGATAATCGAAATGATCGCGGCTTTCTTCTTCTCCTCGGATAACAATATGATATCGGCCTTATCGTTGCCGCTCAAAAATTTACAGGCAGCAAGCTCATGATCGAGCTTATTTTCCCTCCTCTCAAAAGATTGTCGTTCTTGAAACATATTCACATTGATAGAGATCAGCCGTGTCGTACGACAATCACGTCGCCATCCTGCACTTCGTATTCCTTGCCTTCGATCCGGACCCATCCCTTCTGTTTTGCCGCAGTCCAAGTTTTGGCTTCCATCAACTTCTCGGAACCGATCACCTCAAGCCGGATGAATTTCTGCTCGAAATCGGTATGAATGACGCCGGCCGCCTGCGGCGCCTTCGTGCCGCGCATTATGGTCCATGCCCGCGTCTCGTCCTCGCCAGTCGTGAAAAAACTGATCAGATCAAGAACGGCGTAGGCTTTTTTGATGAGCTCCGGAATACTCTCGGCGTTCGCGACGTCCGCGATCACATAATCTGCGCCGATCGTCTTTATTTTTTCAATAAGCGCTGCCGGAACATCGCTTTCCGTACCGTTCAAAAGATAGATCTGCCGCTTCGCCGTGAGCAGATTCAAGTCTTTCATTTGCTCATTCAAGCGACCGAGCAAATGAGGATCGGAATTTGAGATCAACAATTCCCCTGCCTCGAGAATATTTTTTATATTCACAAGAAAATCACGATCACTGATCGCTTCCTTTTTTCCGCTCCGCGCTTCCGATTCGGCTTTCGCAAGTCGCTTCTCGACCGCGTCAAGATCTTTCAAAATGAGCTCCGTATTGATGATCTCAAGATCACGCAAAGGATCCACGGAATTTTCCACGTGGATGATGTCCGGGTCCTGGAACACGCGTAACACCGTGACGATCGCCTGCGTTTCGCGGATATGCGACAGGAATTGGTTGCCGAGACCTTCGCCCTTGCTCGCGCCCTTCACCAAGCCGGCGATATCGTAAAATTCGACGACGGCCGGGATCTTTTTCTTCGACTTGCTGAGCTCGTTCAGTTTTTCGAGCCGCTCATCCGGCACCGGCACGATGCCAACGTTCGGATCGATCGTGGCGAACGGATAGTTTGCGATCAGAATATCCTGCCTGGTGAGCAGTTTGAACAGCGTCGATTTCCCGACGTTCGGAAGCCCCACGATGCCTATGGATAATTTCATATCAAGATAAGGATACTAAAAAATATCGGTTTTGATAAGGATTGTCTCCGAAAAAGAAAATCTAGAACCCATCCCCAAAATACTCACATGGATATTTCGAAACAGATTCGAGCGAAAACCGAGACCTTCCGATGAAGGAATAGCAAAGCTCTTTCGAAGAGGAATTCTCTGTTTGCAGCCGAATCTTGTCGGAAGAGCCGTGTGAGTATTTTGGGGATGGGTTCTATTTGATCACTGCGGATAAGAAAATGTGTTGGTTCAAAACGATGAATATGCCGGCAAGCGAGATGGCGATAACGCCGCCCATGATGACATCAGGATGCTGAACGCGGATCTTCACAAAAATATTCAAGAGAAGTGCGAACGCGAAAACCAATGCCATAAGGAGATAGATGCTGTTCACGGTGCTCTTTGGATTTGCGATCACCTGTTGAACCACACTGGTCTTCGCCACGGATTCCGTTACCTCACCTACTGCAGATGTGGTGACGGATGCGACAGATATTTTCGCTGAAACCGCGCTCGGTCCGGAACTGGTCACGGGCGCAATAGATATGGGCGAAACATTAGCTGAAACGGAAACTGTTTTCGCTTTTGCGGCGGCGGTAATCTTCGGAGCCGCAGATACCGCCTTGACCGACGCACCCTTCACGGCAACGAACATCTGATCTGAACTTGATGTCTGCGATTCCGATGTCGATATCACGGTCGGCTCCACTTTGGGCGTCGATTGCGTGCCCGACGACAATCCGGATCCTGCCGCTTCCGCTTCGGCCATCAAAACTGACGGTGTACCGAATTCCTCTGCGACAAAGACCGCCGGCTGGCCGTTATACGTTCCCGTCGCGATCGCGATGCCGATCTGCGTGAAGTTCTGATTCATAATATTCGCACGATGTTCAGGCGAATTGAGCCATGCCGTTATCACGTCCTGCGAATCACTGAAATCAACCGCAAGATTCTCTCCGGCGTAAGTGAAATCGTAACCGACATTCTCGAACCAATGCCATGGCGTAAGACCCGCAGGACTCGTATGGGCGAAATAGCCGTTCGCCGCCATATCATTCGCTTTTTCCTGCGCGGCTTCAGTGAGCAAAGGATTTACCTCCAGTGACGGCATACCGTTCGTGACACGCGCAGAGTTCGTTCCGTCCGTAAGTGCACTTACCACAATATCGCCCAGGATCGGCGAACGAAAAGCGGGCATGGAAAGATCGGAGAGGAAAAAAAATTCGATAGCAATCGCCAAGATACAGGCCACAACAATGGTTCGTGAACGCAAAATATGAGGCTTATGATCGTTCTCCTGATGCGGAATGAACCATTTTTTAAAAGCTCCCCAAGCTTTTTTCATAGTTTTTATTATAGCACAAAAGAAATAGATTGAAAAGGCCTTCTGAAAACCATTCAGAAACCCATGATTTTCTATCTTTTTGTCATTCTGCTCTTTCTGTCATCCTGAGTTTTACGAAGGATATCGTTTCTCTTTGAATAGTTGAGATTCCTCGCAGGCTCGGAATGACCCAAAAAAACAGCGCTTGGTTCTAGGCGCTTTGCTCGCCCGCGAAGAGACTTTCTATCTGAAGCCGCGGGTTCAAGGAAAAGTTGGCTTCGCGATCCGCAAGTACCAGCATACGATGCCAAAGGATGTTTCTCGTCTTACTCTCCTTCTTCCCCGCCAGGACAAAAATCAATGCATCGATGAACCTATGAAAACTAAAATCATCCTGTTCCAGTATTTCCTTCACGAGATCACGCCGTCCGGCTGGCGGGATCTTCAAAAGCTTTTCCGCAAGATCGATATTTTTCTGCAGATCGCCGTCCGTCGCGAGGCGCACCGCAAAACCCGGCTTCCCAAACGACCGTTTGGCAAAAACCTCGGCGTCCACTGGCGAGAACTTTTTTTCCCGCATGAGCCACGCGGTAATTTCCTTTTCAGGGATCAAACCGAAATAGATCTTTTCGATGCGAGACAGGATGGTCGCAAGCAATCCTTCCGGATCTGATGCGATCAAAATGATGAGCGACGATGCCGGCGGCTCCTCGGTTATCTTCAAGAGCGCGCTCTGCGCTTCGGCCGTGAGAAATTCAGCTTCATCCAAAATAAGCGTCCGGCGCGGACTTGTGTTCGGTTTTTGCCAGAGAAAGTTCTTGATCTCGCGGGCCGCATCGATGCCGATGGAATCCCCTTTCTTTTCGGGATCCATCTGCTTCGCGAACGCAAGATCGATGATCTTGCCATCCTGCAGAACCTCACCTTCCAAAGGAGCATCAAAAACACCCTTTTCCAAAAATCGCGCAAGCGCTGTCGCAAATGTTCTCTTTCCTGTCATCGCTGGCCCGTAAAAAAGATAGGCATGTCCGAGCGCGTCAGCGGCGGCAAGTTTTTTGAAATCTTCAATATTCTTTTGACGTCCAATGATCATAAAACAATTCTAGCACACCTCTGGCGTGGCAAAGCAAAAAGCACGAATCCTCCGCCTCCGCGGAGGATGACAAAAAACGGAGTATGAAGAAATGGTTATTTCACTACTTTCTTGGTCAGTTCTCTTATCTCGTCGCGCAGGATCGCGGCAAGCTCGAAATCAAGGCGTTTCGAGGCGTCTTTCATTTCACGTTCCTTCTCGGCAAGCAGCGCCTTGATCGCTGTCTTTGATTTCGGCACCGGTTTTGTTTCGAGCTTCAGGATCTTGTCGACGTCCACCTCCGGCAGAATATCCGTGATCGCTTTTACGATCGTGGTCGGCGTAATACCATGCTTTTTATTGTAGGCAATCTGAATCTTCCGGCGGCGGTCGGTCTCTTTGACCGCACGATCAATGGAGCCGGTGATATTGTCAGCGTACATCAAGACCTCGCCCTCGGCGTTGCGCGCGGCGCGGCCGATCGTTTGGATGAGCGAAACCTCGCTGCGCAAAAATCCTTCTTTGTCGGCATCCAGAATGGCGACGAGCGAGACTTCCGGCAGGTCGAGTCCTTCGCGCAAAAGATTCACGCCGACCAGCACTTCGATCTTTCCCTTTCGAAGATCGGTCAATATCTTGATGCGATCGAGCGTCTTCACGTCGGAATGCAGATAGTTCACCTTCACTTTCTTTTCCTCAAGATATGCGGAGAGGTCTTCTGCCATCCGTTTCGTAAGCGTTGTTACAAGGACGCGTTCTTTTTTCTTTATCCTTTCTTCTATCCTTGGAATAAGATCATCCACCTGGCCGCGTGCGGGACGGATCGTGATCTTCGGATCGACAAGTCCTGTCGGCCGAATGATCTGCTCCACGACCCCATGGCTCGGTTCAGGACAGGCCTGTTTGGCCTTTTCCATTTCATAAATGCTTGGCGTCGCCGAAGTGTAGATCACCTGCCCGATACGCTTTTCAAATTCATTGAATCGTAAGGGACGGTTGTCGGCCGCCGACGGCAAACGAAATCCGAACTCAACCAGCGTCTTCTTGCGCGCCGCATCGCCATTGAACATGCCCTGGATCTGCGGCACGGTCATGTGCGATTCATCGATGATCGTAAGGAAATCCGGCCTGCCGTCCGCCGTATGCGGGAAATAATCAAGGAGCGTGTCTGGCGGCGCACCCGCGGGACGTCCCGAAAGATGCCGCGAATAGTTCTCGATGCCATGGCAATAGCCAACCTCGCGCATCATGGCAAGATCGAACTTCGTGCGCCGCTCCAATCGTTCAGCCTCAAGCAATTTCCCCTCACTTTCCAGTTTTTTGAGCTGGTCACGCAATTCTATCTGGATCTCCTTGATCGCGCGTTCGCGTTCGGGCGCCTCCGTTATGAAATGTTTCGCTGGCGCAAAGACGACATCCGCGACCTGCGGCGTTTTGCCGGGCTGGAACCCTTTGACCGGATCGATCTCATAGATCGCGCGAATAACGCTCTCCTTGACCTCAAAATTATAAATGATCTCTCGATCGGCCGGCATGATCTCCCACTGCTCGCCGCGCAAGCGATAGGTACCGCGCTTCAGGTCGGCGGTCGTGCGGCTGAATTGAAGCTCGACCAACTTATGCGCGAACTCTTTCCGCTCAATATGATCACCCACCTTGAAATGGATGATGTTCTCGGCGTAAACCTCCGGCGCACCCAAGCCATAAATACATGACACCGACGCCACCACGATCACGTCGCGACGCGTGAGGAGCGCTGTCGTTGCCGCATGGCGAAGCTTGTCGATCTCATCATTGATCAACGCCTCCTTGTCGATATACGTATCACTCGACGGGATATATGCCTCCGGCTGGTAATAATCATAATAGGAAACGAAATAGTTGACGGAATTCTTCGGAAACAGTTCGCGGAATTCATTGCAAAGCTGGGCGGCGAGCGTCTTATTGTGCGCGATCACGAGCGTCGGTTTTTCCATCTCCGTGATCACGTTCGCCATCGTGAACGTCTTGCCGGAACCCGTGACACCCAAAAGCACTTGATCGCGGTAGCCTTTTTTCAATCCCGCCACAAGTTCAGCGATCGCTTTCGGTTGGTCGCCCGCAGGCTTATTATTTGAAATAAGTTCAAAACCCTTTATTTCCATAGCTTTAACGATACTATAAATTGCTATTTTATGTCATTCCGTGCCACGACACGGAATTCAGGCGGTTGCTTTTATTCTGGATACCGGCTGGAGTTTATCGAAAATTTTTCGATGAGCCGGTATGATGAAAAAATGAGATTCCTTGCACGGTCCGGAATGACCGACCGCGCCGAAACCCCGCTGTATTATGAGGCTGCCGCGCGGTAAACAAAAACCGCCTTCCCGCCTCACACGGAAAAACGGTTCTTGTTTTTTTACTCACTGAACTAACGAAATCCATTATAGCACGTCTCGCGCGAATGCAAAATAATCCTGTGGAAAACTGGCATCGTGGTAGAATAAAAAAGCAATAATCGGTGTTTTTGATGTTCATCCGAAAACTTTTTCCTTTCCTTGGACGTATTCTCAAATGGAGAACAACTCGCATCAAATTCTTCTTTTATGAACCATTAAAAAAACGTTAACCTTTCATACTTCGCGTCCTTATTCAAAATCGTGATCCCTTTTATCCAAAAAAATAGATACTTAACCGCCGCAAGCGCGGCAATTTTTGCCGTTATATTCATGCCGTTATTGGGCCTGCCATATCGAACATCCGCCGCCACAACCGACACCGGCACTGAAACTACTGCACAGAAACAGCAAGCTCTCGAAACCCAGCTGTCTCAGCTTGAATCGCAGATCGACCAATACGAGAACCAGATCGCTGCGGACGAGAAAAAAGGAACAACACTGAGCAGTGCGATCAGCACCCTGAACTCCGAGATCGCGAAGGTCGAGCTCCAGATCCAAGCCACCAATCTGACACTGGAAGAGATCAACAGCCAGATCGCCGACACGGAATCCCAGATCATGATCACGTCGGATGGTATCGCGGGTAAAAAACTGGTCGTTGCCGACCTCCTTCAAACGCTCTATAAGAACGATCAAACGAACGCACTCGAATCGTTCATCGAAAATCCGCAGATTTCCGATCTCTGGGACATCGTACAGAATATTTCCCTCCTTGAAGCCAACCTCAATGCGAACGTCACGGAGCTCACCACGCTCACCGGACAGCTCCAGGGCCAAAATCAGCAGCTTACCGCTTCGCAAGCCGCCGCTGCGAGCGCGCAGGAATACGAGGCCACCCAAGCCCAGCAGATCGCCAGCACAAAAAGTCAGGAAAGTACGCTGCTCACTGAAACGAAGGGGCAGGAATCGACCTATCAAGCGCTCGTTACAAAAACAAAACAGACAGCTGCCCAGGTGCGCGCTCAGATATTCCAGCTCTTGGGCGGCGGACAGCTTACCCTCGGACAAGCTTACCAATACGCCGAAGTCGCCTCGCAAGCGACCGGCGTTGATCCTGCGTTGATCCTTGCCGTACTTGATCGCGAATCCGCGCTTGGCCAGAATGTCGGACAATGCAGCTATAAAACAGCAATGAGCCCTTCGAACATTCCGACTTTTCTTCAGATCACCGAACAACTCGGTCTGAATCCCGACAGCATGATGGTATCATGCGCAAATTCAGACGGTGCTTACGGCGGCGCGATGGGACCGGCGCAGTTCGAACCGTCGACCTGGGAACTCTATGCTTCACGGGTAACGCAGATCACCGGCAATAATCCCCCGTCGCCATGGAGCAATTCCGATGCTTTTGTCGCAACAGGCTTATATCTCGAAGATGCCATGTCGGGATGCAAAGCCAGCTATACGGCAACCGCGAGCATTGAACGGTGCACGGCGGCGAAATATTATGCCGGCGGCAACTGGGCGAGCTATCTCTGGACTTACGGCGAAGCGATCGTCGAACAGGCCCAAACCTTCACACAAGACATCGCGACCATCACAAGCTCCTAGACAACCTTTACGTCGGATGACTTTTCGTTCGTGTGAATTTTGAACCGGAAGGATTAACGATAAAATATCTATTTTTCTTCTCCCTTGTTTTCAAGTTCCAGGCAGACGGAATTTATACAAAAACGCTTACCTCCTTTTTCCTTCGGACCGTCATCAAACAAATGCCCGAGATGCGCACCGCATGTCTTGCAGATAACTTCCATGCGATGCATGCCCTCGCTGTCATCGGGACGGAGTTCGATCTTTTCGAGATTCGCAGGCTCCGTGAAACTCGGCCAGCCCGTGCCGGAATCAAATTTCGTATCCGATGAAAAAAGCTCCGTACCGCAAATCGCACATTTATACATCCCCTTGCCATGCTCGTTCCAATATTTCCCCGTAAACGCCCGCTCGGTGTTGCCCTTGCGCGCAACCTCATATAGTTCCTTTGAAAGCTCATTGTCTTGCTTCATTTTTCAATAATTGGATGAATTTTGTTTGTAATTTCTGGACCTTTGGTTCGATAATCAATTGACAATAGGGGGCGCCTGGATGCTTCTTGAAATATTCGCGATGATAATCTTCCGCCTCATAGAACGCATTGAGTGGGACAATTTCCGTGACGATCGGCCTTCCGCCGGGATCGGAAGCTTCCAGATCTTTGATGAATCGCAAAGCTTCGTTCTTTTGTTCGTCCGACGTAAAGAAGATCGCCGAGCGATATTGCGTGCCAATATCATCTCCCTGCCGATTCAGCGTGGTCGGATCATGCGTCGCAAAAAAGACGGTCAGCAGATCATGAAATTTGATCAGAGCAGGATCGTATTCGACCTTCGTCACTTCCGCATGACCCGTGGTTCCCGTACATACCTGCTCGTAGGTCGGATTTTTTACGGTTCCGCCCGCATAGCCCGGTAACACCGAAATGACGCCCCGGAGCTCGCCGAAGATCGCTTCCGTACACCAGAAGCATCCTCCGCCAAAAATCGCGATCTGTGTTTTTTGTTCCATCATCCAAAAGTAAAAGTGAAAGCCTCGAGTCCCGGTGAATCGATAATAAGCTCCAGGGTATGCGTGCCGGAACCGTCGGGATTATCAACGAGATCGTAAAGCCGGCTTTCCTGGATGAACACCTTTCCGTCCCGCACATCAGCGCCCGCCGCCGCATTCGTGATCGGCTTGCCATCCTGCAGAACCTCGACATTCACGCCCCGCGGCGCCGCGGCGACGAAATAAACCTTGCCAGCCGTATATTTATAGATGATCGTCGCACTGGTGGCATTATTGGATGCGTATTGATTATCGAAATACCAACTACCCCCAAGATAAAGCTTGTTCAACCCCATGATCATGGGTTGCGTGAGCGTTTGATCGCCCACCGCATTCTGCGTGCCGTTCGCAAGATACTGGTTCCGCTCGGAACCGAAGTAGGTTTCGGGACTCATCAAACCGCCGGAGATCACGCTCTGCGGAATGAAAACCGTCGAGGTCGGCATCGCCACAGCCTGCACGCCGAGGATCTGGTCGCGCTCGGCGAGCAACTTTTGGATCTCCCCTTCGGTTTCGCCGTAATTTCCTTCGCCGATCTGGTCGTGCACGATATAGCCCGCCATATCGATCAGATATTCATGCGGCCAATAAAGATTGCCGTACGCATCCCAAGTGCCGTAATCGCTGTCCAGAACGACGGGATATTTGATGCCATATTTCTGCACCGCGGATTCGACGTTCGAGATATTGCTTTCAAAAGCGAACTCCGGCGTATGGATGCCCACGATCTCGAGGCCCTGATCATGATAGCGATCGTACCATGCGTTCAAATACGGTATGGTACGAATACAATTGATGCAGCTATATGTCCAGAAATCGAGCAACACCACGTTCTCGCCGACGAGATCCGCAAGTTTGAAGCTCGATGATGTGTTCACGAATCCTGTCGGGTCCATAATCTCGATCGCCGGTTGGTATCCTGCTTTCTGATCGGCTGCCGCAAGTTTCTGAAGTGCCAGCGCACTAGCCGACGCATTCGGCATTGCGGCCGTGCTCGTAGTTGTTGATGAAACCGCGATTGTCCGAGCTCCCACGCCGGGCTTTATGGGATGAACCCTGATCGCTTCGAGATATACGATAGCCGCCGCGATAATAAGCAAGGAAAAAACAAAAGTCAGGGTTTTATATTTCATGTTATGTGTGAAGTAAAAGATCGTTCACGAATCCGAAGTTCGCCACAAGAGAAAGGTCCTGCGTAAAGACAAGAATGCCAAGAACGACGAGCACGGCGCCGAACACGATCGTCACATAATGAAGTGCGACGGCATAACGATTGATGAATCGCGCCGCCTGCGATACGAATGCGCCAACGACAAGGAACGGCACGCCAAGGCCGAATGCATAGGAGAGAAGAAGCGGGAACGCCTCGCCCGGCGTCGAGGCCGCAAGGCCAAGAATACCGCCAAGCACCGGCCCTACGCACGGGGTCCAACCGGCGGCGAACGCAAAACCGAAAATCAGCGACGTCAGATATCGCGAATGAAAATTGATCTTCGGGGTCAGCTTATGGTCGTATTCCAAAAACCGGATCTTGAAGAATCCCATCAGGTATAATCCGAAGAAGATGATAACAGCCCCGCCGATCCATGAAAGCCATGTCTGCACTGCATAAGCAGCATGTGCAAGAACACCGTTCAGCAACACGCCAAGCGCCGCGAAAACCACCGAAAATCCGATCACGAAAAATAAGCTATTCAGAAATATTCCCCATCGTTCCTTGGCGTCCGTGGCATTCTCGGATGATGCCCCGCCAAGATAGGCCAAAAATCCCGGAATGATAGGAAGAATACAGGGCGACAAAAAAGATACGATACCGGCGAAAAAAGCAACGATAACAGGAATATCTGTCACATGACAATTATACCAGATCCATACAAAGACACTATATAAAATTCCGATCTCTTATGCCCTGTTTTCAGAGGTCCGGATTTTACTGATGGATTTTCGCTGCGGGGGCGGTAAGAATCGGACTCACGTTAGTGGTTTTGGAGACCACTGTCCTACCATTGAACGACGCCCCCTCTCTCTTTCAGATGCCTGCTTATTTTAACGTAACTTATAAAAAAATACACCCCGTCGAAGCGGGATGTATTTTTTGTGATACTGAGATTTATTTTCCGGTGATCCGCGCTTCCTTGTGAGGAGTTTGCGCCCGGCACCAACTGCAGAACTTCTTGAGCTCTATTTTCCGCTCAACCTGCTTCTTGTTCTTATGGGTATAATAATTCCGCCGCTTGCAGACGGTGCATCGCATCGTGATAAGAGTGTCGGAACGCTTTAGCTTTGCCATGGAGGAAATAATAACGCATACAAGAAGAAAATGCAACAGGTCCCACCAGCGCGCATGCCAGGCAAAAACCGTTATTTCAGTTGAGCTTCGAGATCGAGAAGTTGCCGCTCCAATGCCTGTAATTGTGCGTCAAGCGATGTCGCACCTGAAGAAGGCGAAGAGGTCGGAGTGACGTTACCCGAAAGACCGTTCAAAACCGTCCTCGTTTTCGGGCCGACAATCCCCCACCCCGCGCCGGAACAGAGAATGCCGCTATCGCACTGAAATTTCTGGACTGCCTGCTCGGTCAAAGTCCCAAAGAACCCCGTAGCAAGATTCGACGCGAGATAACCATGCGCGGCAAGCAGCGACTGCAACGTCGATACCTGATCGCTGCGCGATCCGTAGAACAATGAAGTTGTGAAAAGCGGTACGGACGAAAGCGTTGAAGAACTTACCGCGGACTGAGACGACGAACTTTGCGTTCCGCTCACCGTCGCGGCAGGAGAAGAAACAACAACGGGAGAAGGAGAGGAAACGATCGTTGACGTTGTCGTTGTGGAAACAGGATACCACTCTGCATTTACCACAGTTGAAGATGACGAAAAAAGATTTCCCTGATTGTATGCCGAAACGCCATACATATTGCTTCCCAGTACGGGTGCCGCATCGAGGTAGAACGTCGTCGTAACGGTCGCTACCTGAGCGCCATTGCGATAGACGTCATATCCCGCAATACCGATCGCATCGTTCGATGGATTCCACGATACATTGATCGTTGATGTACCCACCTGCGCTGAAAGCCCGGAGGGCGGCGAGGGCGGCGTAGCATCGTTCATCACCGCGGCCGTCGTGACCGTAGAAGAAGCCGAAACATTGCCGGCGGCATCATAGGCTGCAACGGCGTAACTATAAGAATTCCCTCCCGTGACGCCCGAATCGACGTACGTCGTCGTCGACGACGTACCGATGACCAAATTATCGCGAAAAACATCATATCCGGTCACACCGATATTATCTGTCGCTTTTATCCACGAAAGCGTGACCGCCGAAAGCGATGTCTGCACCGCGGAAACATTCGTTGGCGCCGTGGGCGGCGTCACATCATAGAGAACCACGACCGTAACCGGTGAAGAATACGGCGAGATATTGCCGGACGTGTCGTAAGCAGAAACCGTATAGGAGTACGTCCACGCTCCAGGCGGAAGGGTATCGGTATACGAAGTGGCGGTAAGCGGCGTAGTGCTCGTCGTGATCTTCACGCCGCTCCGATAAACATAATATCCTGCAACACCATCGTTATCGGTCGACGCATTCCAGGAAAGCGTAACCTGCACCGAAGACGTAGAGGTATAGGTTGACGTCGGCGTTACTGAAAGGCCGGTCGGCGCAGTCGGCGGCTCGGTATCCTGCATGAGCGCCACCGTAGCGGTATTCGATTTAAGGGAAACATTCCCCGCTGCATCATAAGCGGCAACTGCATATTGATAAGAACCCGGAGCAAGACTGGAATCGGTAAATGATGTGCCAGTGACCGATATGATCGCCGCACCGTTCCGATAAACATAATATCCTGCAACCCCCACATTATCCGTTGACGCATTCCAGGAAAGCGACACTGACGATGGCTGGTTGGCGGTTGCCGAAAGACCGCCCGGTATCGTCGGTGGCGAAGCATCAGCGTTCTGCGCACGAACCATCGGTATCAAACCGATGCCCAAAGAACAAACGATCACCGCGAAACTGGCGCACATTCTCTTTCTGGTCATAAAAAAATTATAGCATATCCAAATCTGTCTCCAAATCATTCCAGTCCGCATTGCGAGACATTTCCGTGGAGTGCAAGGCGCAATGAAGAGCAGTGCAGATCTTAAAATAGTTCCGGAAATGCCGGTATCTGCCGGATAAAATTCACGCTTGCCCACCGATGCCTGTATGTTAAAATAAAAGCATGAATCAAAGAACAATAGTCATAGCCGCAATCATTTTGGGCATCAGTTTGGTTGGCGGTACGTTTATAGTCGCAAATACATTCTACAAGGTAAAAGGTCTTTCGAGCGTAATCTCGGTTACGGGATCATCCGATCAGACCATTACCTCCGACGTCGTCGAATGGCAAAGCAGTTTCTCGCGGAACGTGACGCCGGATCAATTGAGTCAGGGTTATGCCAACATGAAATCGGATCTTGCGATCGTGGAAAATTATCTTACAAGTAACGGCATCGCAACAAGCGATATTGAGGTTGATCCCATCATGGTAATGCCGAACTATGATAACAGCGGCAACTATTACGGCAAGGGAGGCGGTTCGAGCATTATCGGTTACCAGCTCTCTGAAAACGTGACCGTGCAATCCAACGACGTTACGGGTGTCACGAAAATAGCCCAGGGATCGGGCGACATCATCAATCAAGGTGTCGTTTTCTCAAGCCAGCCGCTCCAGTATTTTTACAGCAAGCTTTCGGAATTGAAGCTTGATATGCTCGCCAAGGCGACGCAGGACGCACAGGCACGCGCATCACGCATTGCAGAGAATGCCGGCGCCAAGCTCGGCAATCTTCGCAGCGCCGACATGGGCGTCTTTCAGATAACGCCCGTCAATTCTACCGATCTCTCGGATTACGGCGAATACGATACGAGTTCCATCCAGAAACAGATCACGGCAGTCGTCCATGCATCGTTCAGCGTAAATTAGGGCGCATAAAATTTCGATAAAAAAACAAAGCGCCCGAATGCGGATCGCCGATCCAAAAAGACCGGCGATTCGCATATCCCCATAAACCTACCTATTGAATCCGAAATAGAATACGGCGCGAACCCCTCCGCGCAGATTGGCGTGATATCGTTCAAGCAATTCCAAAACTGCCGGCGGTAAGCCGCCGAAACCTTCCTGCACGCCCGGCAAAACTGAATTCACATGAGGATGCGATCCGTAACTTTCAATGCCAACGCCCGTACGCGTCCACGGAACCCGGCGGCCGATCGATCCTTCCGGAGCACCGCTTGCGGAACTCGCAATATTTGACCGCGTGATCGTGAAACTTGCGCCGTCGGCACCGAGCGCCGACGGAACCGCGAGCGCCGTGCCGTCCGACATTATCATGGTCATTGATCGAGCATCCACGCCGGTTATATTCGTCTGGCTACCGTTTTGCACCGCAAAACCGCCGGAGAACGAAACTGAACCGAAATCATCGAGCGGCACAAAATCGGATCCATCGCTCGGCATTTCCTCGATCCATTCGGCCGATGAATGGGAGGAATCATAAGAAACCGTTGTTTGATAACTCTGACCGTTCGTAAGGTCCGCAAGCGATATGAGCCACGTTCCGTTCAGTTGATCCGTCAACCTCGCCTGCACGGTATCTCCCGGATTCACTGTCATGGGAACCGCTTCAGATGATGCGGGCAAAAGCTCATACCACGCCGTATACGTCGTCGTGCCGTTTTCTATGACCGCCTGAGTGCCGGCTTGGATCAGATCGGTCGACGCAAGGCCGCCAATGCCGATCCACGTTGCATCTGCGGCAAAACTGGTACTCGCGGCCGCTCGCGGAACCGTCCAATCGGCTCCGATCGAAGCATAACCCGTCCCCGATGCGACGTAGCCGGACCAGTTCCGTGAAGTGTCCGTGCCGATATAAGAATTTGGCGCTGTGCCGCTTGAAACATCTTCATAAATCAGAAAGCGAGGAGAGACCGCCGACGCCGAACCGATGACCGCGACGGCAAAAGCAACTGACAACAATAAAGTTATCGCTAAAATCCTCTTTTTCATGATATATCTCGAACTTATCTCAACTAGTAATACATCGAAACGACTGAAAAGGTTGCAGGATGATAAAATCCTCGCACAGCTCGGAATGACGGAGAAGCTTTTGAGATGGGTTCCGAAATCTATTTCAAAAGCTTCCGCAGATACTCTCCGGTAAAGCTACCTTTTTTTCGGGCGATATCTTCCGGCGTGCCAACGCCGACGATCGTGCCGCCGCGAGCGCCGCCTTCGGGACCAAGATCGATCACCCAATCGGCGGTCTTGATGACATCCAAATTATGTTCGATGACAACCACGGTATTCCCGCGATCCACAAGCCGCTGGAGCACTTTCAGAAGCTGGTCGACATCCGCAAAATGAAGTCCGGTCGTCGGCTCGTCCAGAAGGTAAAGCGTCCGCCGCGTATCGCGCTTGCCAAGCTCGGCCGAAAGCTTGATACGCTGGGCCTCGCCACCGGACAAGGTCGTCGCCGATTGGCCAAGCTCCAAGTAGCCCAAACCAACCTCTTCCAAGATCACCAATTTTTCATACAGCCACGGGATTTCTTCGAAGAATTGCACGGCTTCCTCGATCGTCATCTTAAGGATGTCGTAAATATTCTTTCCTTTATATTCAACCTCGAGCGTCTCGCGGTCAAAACGTTTGCCCTTGCAGATATCGCACGTCACATAGACCGTCGGCAAAAAATGCATCTCGATCGCGATCGTGCCATGGCCTTCACAATTTTCGCATCGGCCGCCCGGAACATTGAAGCTGAACCGGCCGGGCTTGTAGCCGCGCACGCGCGCGTCTTCCGTTGCAGCAAAGAGATCGCGGATGTGCGTCCACGCGCCGACGTACGTCGCCGGATTCGAACGCGGCGTGCGGCCGATCGCCGCCTGGTCGATATTGATGATGCGATTGATGTATTCCAATCCGAGGATCGATTTGTAATTTTCTTCCTGATTTTTTGTGCGGTTTAATTTTGCGGCAACCGCTTTATGAAGCACGTCATAGACCAAGCTTGATTTTCCCGAACCGGAAACGCCGGTCACGGCCGTGAACCGCCGGAGCGGAAAATCCACATCGACGTCTTTCAGATTGTTCGCGCGGGCGCCGCGGATCTTCAAAAATTCCTGCTTGCTGTCCACCTTGCGCCGGTGTTCCGGAACTTCGATGAACTTTTTTCCCCGTAAATATTGGAGCGTAAGCGAATCCTGCTTCGTATCTTTCAAAAGCTCCGGCATCGGTCCTGCCGCAACGACATTGCCACCATGCACGCCCGCGCCAGGTCCGATATCCACGAGATAATCCGACTCGCGGATCGTATCCTCGTCGTGCTCGACAACGATGATCGTGTTCCCTAGATCGCGCAGATCCTTCAAGGTTTGAATGAGCTTGGCGTTGTCGCGCTGATGGAGGCCGATCGTCGGTTCGTCCAATATATAGAGCGTACCGACCAGCCGTGAACCGATCTGCGATGCAAGGCGTATCCGCTGGGCTTCGCCGCCGGAGAGCGTGCCAGCCTTCCGATCAAGCGTGAGATATTCAAGCCCGACATCCATCATGAACTTCAGCCTGCTTTTGATCTCGCGGAGCGGCGCGACCGCTACCTCCTCCTGCGATGCCGTCTTGAATTTCAACGAGGAAAAGAATGCGAGCGCGTCCTCGATCGAGAGCGCCGTGACCGTCGTAATATTCTTATCGTCAATAAGAACGTTCAAACTCTCTTCCTTGAGCCGCTTGCCCGCGCAGACCTCGCAAATCTCATCCGACCAGATATCTTTCACTCCCAAACCATGGCATTCCGGACACGCGCCGTAGGGACTATTGAATGAAAAAAGGCGCGGCTCGATCTCCGGAAAGGAAAATCCGTCGTGGGGACAGGTGAATTGCGCCGAAAGAGAGACCTCCTCATCAGTGATGATCGTGAGGACGCTATTGCCGTATTTGAGCGCCGATTCGATCGCTTCCGAAAGCCGCAAGCGATTTTCCTTGTCCTTGAAATTCATCCCTGCCGGAATACGGTCAACGACCAACTCGATCGTATGGACATTGTAACGGCCAAGTTCGATCCGTTCGCGAAGCGAATGGTATTTGCCATCTACGCGCACTTCGGTGAAGCCGGCGTTCAGGAGATCGTACAACATCTGATAGTATTCCCCTTTCCGGCCGCGCACGACCGGCGCAAGGATCACCATATTCTTTTTGCTTTCGTTCTTGTTCGAAATATCGATCGCGATGTCCACGATCTCTTCGTTCGTAAGCTTTTTGATCTCGCGACCGCAGCGCGGACAGAACGGCCGGCCGGCGCGCGCAAAAAGCACCCGGAGATAATCATAGATCTCCGTTATCGTCGCGACCGTCGAACGCGGATTCGCCGAATGGCTTTTCTGGTCGATCGAGATCGCGGGCGACAATCCTTCGATATCGTCGACATCCGGCTTGTCGAGGCGGCCCAAAAACTGCCGCGCGTAAGCGGACAGCGATTCAATATAGCGACGCTGGCCTTCTGCAAAAAGCGTATCGAACGCCAAGCTCGATTTTCCCGAACCCGAAAGTCCCGTAAAAACCACCATCTTGTCCCGCGGGATCTCAAGATCGATGTTCTTTAAATTATGCTCGCGCGCCCCTTTGATTATGATCTTATCGTGCATGGATTTGAATAATGTGACATATCTTCTCTGTCATAGTCCCGGAAGCGGGACTATCCGTGCTTCCAATCTTCTTTTATTTCGATCTTTTTAAAGCACGGGCCCTCGCCTCTGCGAGGATGACACCTTCTTTAAACGCAGAAATCGCCCCAAAACAGTCTTTTATAGGGGGTACTCAAACCATACTATAAACTCTTCCGATAGGCAATCTTGGAACCTATCGGGGACAGGCCTCATTCTTCTTTATCACCCAGCACGGATTCGAGATAAACTATGACCAGCGAAATAAATACCGTAAGGATCGCGGCATAGATGAACTTCGCGATCATCGTATGGGAGTCGAGAGGGAAAACATATTTGATGAACGTCGAGATCGCATCATTCCAGGCAAGACCCGCAACCAAAGCGAGCGCGGCGCTGATATAGCTCAAAAATTTTCCGCGTGTTTTCTTCCGGACCGTCTCCGCTTTTTTTACGATCTTCTCTTTAACTTCTACAACATTCTTAGGTTCCATGGAATCATTATAACATAATGTCCTGTTATCCTGAGCTCCGCGAAGGATCCCGAGGGATTCCTCGACAAGCTCGGAATGACAAGATGGACAGGAATGATGGAAAGGACAACGGTAAAATATTCCTATTTCTTGTTGAGCAGCGTCCTCTTGTACGTGTCTAAATGGTTCAGGATCAAACCGGTGCCTTTTGCGACGCAGAAAAGCGGATCTTCGGCGACATATGCCTGCACGCCAAGATAGCGTTCCAAAAATTCCGGCATATGGTGCAGCTGGACGCTGCCGCCGGAAAGAATGATGCCCTTTTCCATAATATCCGCCACAAGCTCCGGCGGGGTTTCATTGAAGACGTTCTGTACCGAAGCGACAATATCGATCAGAAGCGGATTCAATGCTTCCGCGATCTCATTTGAATTGATCATGATATCTTTCGGCAATCCTGTCACAAGATCCCGTCCACGTACACGCGCTTCCATTTTTTCCTTCAGGGGGATCGCGGATCCTATCTGGATCTTCACGTTCTCAGCTGTCTGTTCTCCGATTGCGAGGTTATATTTTTTCTTCACGTAATCCATAATGGACTGATCGAACTTATTGCCAGCTACGCGCAAACTCGCCCAAGAAACGATATTGCCAAGTGCAATGACCGCCTGCTCGGAGGTTCCGCCACCGACGTTCACGATCATGTTGCCGCTCCGCGCATTGATCGGAATGCCCGCACCCAGGGCCGCAAGGATCGGTTCACGAACGATAAACGCGCTTCCCGCGCCCGCTTCCCGCGCCGCATTCATCACGGCGCGCCGCTCCGTCTGAGTGATGCCAGCCGGCACCGAGATCACGACGTCCGGGCGCAATATTGAAAATGCGCCAGACGCCTTATTGATGAAATATTGGAGCATCGCCCTGGTAATGTAATAGTCGGCAATAACGCCATCCTTCAAAGGACGGTATGCCACGATCTCCTCCGGCGTCCTGCCGATCATCTCCTTGGCTTCCGCACCCACGGCAAGCACCGTATTTTCCGGGCGCGTCAAAGCGACGATCGTCGGTTCGTTGATGATAAATCCTCTGCCCGGAACAAAAACGACGGTATTTGCCGTCCCAAGATCAATGCCTATTTTCTTGCGAAACATAAGAACATTAAAGCGCCAAAATACGAATAAGTCAAAAAACGATCCGTCATCCTCCGCGCAGGCGGAGGACCCGTGCTTTAGAGGATTAGGATTGGAAGCATGGATGGTTCCGCTTCCGGGACCGCAACGAACCGTGACGATTTTAACGGGAGGATTACGGACTCCAATCTACGGAAATACTCGTCACCTGCGGACTGACGCTCTGTGCAATATCCGTCGTCAAAATGACGCGGTAACGGAAATAACGGTACCCCGAATATGCAGAATAATTCGTGATCGGGATCGGCGTATTTGGGACACTATTGGATGGATTTTGAGGATAGGTAGTGTTCACCGTTCCGTCGTAACCGGTAAATGTCCATGGCCCGCTCGAACTGTTCGATGCAGCAAACTGGAACGCGACCCCGCACGTCGCGCAACTATTCATCGATCCCTGCCAAACCACGGAATTCAGCTGCGCCCCGGTCGATGACGTATCGAACGTCGCCGAATCAAGCATGCCGGTCGCGGCGACCGGCAGCCAGCTTGTCACCACGCTGTAGTTCGACGTGCCGCAACCACCGGTATTGGAACAATTGAAACTGATCCAGCCGATCACGTCGTTCCATGCCCATCCGCTGAAAACTCCGTTCGAGATCGAAACCCCGTAGTTCGACGTGCCGCAACCACCGGTATTTTGGCAGCTAAAACTGATCCAGCCGACCGAATCGTTCCATGCCCATCCCGAAAGTGATCCGCCGCCGCTATTGGTCACTTTGTAATTGCTATTCTGTGAAGAGCAAATATTACCGGCCGGCGAGGTTGCGCAATCGAGCGAAATAGGACCGATCGATGAATCGGCGTAACCCGTAAGCTGGGTCGGCGTCACATTGATGTTCGCCTCGCTGTAAAAATTCATCCAGCCGACCAGATCGTTCCATGCCCAATGCTGCGTGGTCGTTGCGCTGATATTCGTTACGGCAAGGGCAGAAGAAGGAAGAAAGAAGAACGAGAATAAAGATCCCGCAAGAATAAACAATGCACCGAAAAGCACGGATGGTCCGACCAGGCCGGACCATGACCGCCTCTTTTCATTCTTTCTCATTGTTTTTCCGTCATCGTCCCCCCCTGATCGGGTCGAGGATGAACTTCGACGGGACGACCCGTGCTTTAAAAATAAAATGTTCATATTTTTAATATCCCGGTATGGCGACATAGATCGATCCGGTTGACGTTGTATAATCGATATTCGTTGAACTCGCAAATTGATTGTTCGTCGACGTTTCCGGCGTGGTCACGCCCGGACCACCCGACCAACTATTCTGCGAAACAACATTATTTCTGCCGCGGACGATATAGGTCGTCATTGTATTTACCGGACCGTTCGGCCAGCTATAAACGACCGTTATCTGCTTCGTTGAAGGATCATATGTTCCCCCGCTCGTCACGATATTCCCCGAACCGTCGCGATAGACATCCGAAATATAGAAATAGCGGGTATACGTCACGTTCGATTGGCCAAGCGCATAAAGTTGGGAGATTTCCGCCGCAGAAAGAGCGCGGTTATAGACGCGGACATCGTCAATAAGGCCCGTCCATGTATCCTTGTAAGATGCCCAGCTAAAATCAAAACTCCCGATGCGCGGATTGCCGATATTTGTGGCGCATTGCGTAAAACTGGTCGTAAGCGGAGTCGCATCGGATTGTCCATTGACATAGACGCTCAGCGTCGTCGACACACCGTTAAAAACGGCTGCAACGTAATACCACGTACCGAAATTAAGTGTGGTATTTCCAGTTACAGATACCCCGCTACCACCACCCGACGGAGAAACTGTAGCGCGCAGTTTTTGGAGATGACTGCCATTCAAACCAGCGTCGAGACTATAATTGATTGTCGTACCTGCTGAAGATTGCCACTTGGAAACAATTTCACCAAGAGCAGTATTGCTTCCCTGAGGCTGAACCCATGCTGAAATCGTCCATGCATTAGAAGGGCTAAGCGACGAGCTGTTCGGTATCTGAATATAATCATCATTATCCACCCCATCAAACGTCCCTGCCCAAGCACCGATCTTACCCGGGGAATAATAGCCGCTGGTACCCGATGCAACACCGTACCACGTTCCCGTATTGCCATAGCCTGAAAGATCAGCGGTCTTTGATGTGCCGGAAGTATTTCCCGTTCCTTCATCCAGCGGCCAATAGCCGACCAGTCCCGAGGTAAGCGATGACGTCGCAACAGTACCGGTTGCAACGGCAATAGATTCCGTTCCAGTGGCGACAGTAAACGGCGAGCTCGAAGTGTTCATATAATATGCGTACGACGTTCCTGTCGAAAGCGCGAGCACGTTGTTCCAATTCCCTTCCGACCAAACCCGCACATTATCAAGCAATTGCTTACCCAATAATGATGCCGCCTGCACCTTTGTCGCTTGTGAGTTCGACTGCAATGCCGGAACGATAAGCATGACGCCACCCGTAATAAGGATAGCGCCGATCGCAACGGCGATCAGCACCTCGACCAGCGATTGGCCATTATTTTTCTCCCTCATTTCTTTATTTTAGCACATAACGTATTTATCATTTTGAACTATAGGAAAAATAATTTCGTCATCCTCCGCGGAGGCTGAGGACCCCGTGCTTCCTGTCTTTTATTTTAAAGCACGGTCCTTCGCCTCCGCGAGGGCGACAGAAAAAAACCTTTATCGATGGAATCCCAGATCCGCAGGATTATCGTCGCCGGATATCCGACCGACGGAACCACCGGCCGCCTCAAATCGTTCACGCAACGCCGCGACCTCGTCGATCAGCTTGACCGTTTGGGCGGAAAGCTCTTTGCGCTTTGCGCGATAATGGGACCAATATTCAATGACCAGCTTGCTGTCTCCGAATATTTTTTTTACCTTTTCTT
>Ga0255355_1000533_pt1 | contig 22290 bp, 19 predicted proteins | sample HBST75metaG_FD_189943 | JGI IMG/M metagenome (GOLD analysis project Ga0255355, IMG submission 189943) | Peat soil microbial communities from Stordalen Mire, Sweden - H.B.S.T75 | ecosystem: Environmental > Terrestrial > Soil > Wetlands > Peat | place: Sweden: Norrbotten County, Stordalen Mire...
GCCATATCAGATGCGGGGAGCATGGCGCGTCATGGTCGAAGGCCGCGCCCTCCTCGACCACTTCGTGGGCTCCGGGAAATCCCTCTCCGTGATTATTGCGGGCATGGAGTCGCGTCGAATCGGAATCTCGCGCAAGAACCTCTACGTCGTCCCGAACAACATGATTCAGCAATGGCGCGAGGAGTTCAAAAAAGCCTATCCTTCCGCCAACGTCCTTGCTGTTACCGAACGCGACTTCGATTCTTCACTCAGCCGCAAGCGCCTCTTCAGCCGCGTCGCCACCAACGAATGGGATGCCGTCATCGTTCCCCATTCCCAGTTTGATATGCTTCCCATCTCGCCTGAGCGGGAAGCGAAGACTGTCAACGCTCAGATGCAAGAGATGAAAGACCTGCTGCGCGAAGGTTCTGAAAACGGTCGCACCAAGACCAGAGCGGAGAAGCGGACCACACGGCAGATCGAGAACAAGATTCAGAAGTACAAGGAGAAGCTGAAAGAGCTTTCCCAGGGCCGGAAGGACGACACCATCTACTTCGACGATTTGGGAGTGGATCGTCTCTTTGTCGATGAGGCCCACGCATACAAGGCCCTGGCCATCGTCACGAAGATGGGCAACATTGCCGGGATCAGCACCCGCGAGTCACAGCGGGCACAACGCATCCTCGCCAAGATCGAGTTCATGCAGGAGACGCACAACGGCACCGGAGTCATCTTCACCACCGCTACCCCGATCACGAACACACTTGGCGAACAATTCGTGATGACGCGATACCTGGCCCGCGACATCCTCAATAAATGCGCCATCAATAATTTCGATGACTGGGCGGCCAACTTCGCCGAGCCGGTTACGCGCATGGAATACGCCACCGATGGCGTCACCATCAAGCCGAAAACCGCGCTGGCAAACTACGTCAATGTTCCCGAACTCCAGTCCATCTGGTCCCAGTTTGCCGACGTAATGATGCAGGACGAGGCCGAGGAAGCAGGCTACATCACTCTGCCCAAAGCTGTCCGCAAAGACATGCTGGTCAAAGTAACTCCGGCCCAGGAACCCCTGCTCCAGAGCATCGCCGAGCGCGGCGAACTGCTGAGCCTTCCAATGAGCGATCCAGAGCGGCCTGATCCAACAGAAGACAACTGGCTCAAACTCGACTCCGATGCCTGCGCCATCTCGCTCGATGCCCGCCTTTACGATCCAACCTGCCCAGACGATCCCGACAGTAAAGCGAATACCGCCGTGCGCACCACGCTCGATGTCTTGCGCCGCACGGAGGCCGAGCGCGGGACCGTCATCGTGTTTGCCGACCGCTATCAGCGCGGCGACTTCAACCTCTTCGAGGACATGAAGAAGAAGCTCATCGCGGCCGGTGTACCCAGAGAACAAGTGGCCATCGTTCACGACTACAAGAAGGGCAAGGAGTTCTTCGGCCTTCAACAGGCCATGCGCGCGGGCCGCGTTCGCGTTTTGCTCGGCACCACGGAAAAATGCGGCATCGGAGTCAACATTCAGACCCGCCTCAAGGCTCTGATCGACCTCGACCTTCCCCAGCGGCCCGACCAGTTGGAGCAACGTCACGGACGGATACGCCGTTCCGGCAACACCTTCTCCGAAGTCGAGTTCTATCGGATGATCTCGGAGCCGCGCGACGTTGCGTCGCCCAAGGCGCACGATCTTCAACGCGCCCAGCTTCTGGAGCGCAAGCAGACCTTTCTGTCGCAGTTCAAATCTGGCGGCCGCATGGGCCGAAAGATCGAAGACATTGCCGGGGAGACGCGGTTGAGTCCTCAGATATTCGCTCTGGCCAAGGCCCAGGCTACCGGCAACCCGCTTGCGCTCGAAAAAATCAAGCTGGAGTACGAGATCAAAAACCTGACCCTGCTTGCCCGCTCCAACCGGCTCGACCACTACAACAACCGCCAGCAACTGCTCAACGTCGAGTACCGGATCGCGCATCTCCAAGACAGGCTGCCACAACTGAAGAAGGCCAGCGAGACTTTCAAGTCGCACGAACGCCGCGACGATGAAGGCAAGCTCCTCAGTCTCCAGGTTCGCTTCAACGGCCTCGAATTCTCCAAGCTCAAAGACGCCAATGAATACCTGCGCACAGTCACCCTCGACAGCACAACGCAACTCACCGTCAACGGCCTCGACATTCCCCTCGCGGTCAGCGACGCGCTCATCAAGGATGAACTCGGCACCATCACGGACATCACCGCCGTTCGCTACAACTTGGCCGGCGAGTGGTTCGATGTGCCGCGCCCGGAAGCCCACATGGGGTTGCCTTCAGCCCAATCCGTGCTCACTTCCGTTCTGCGCCGTGGCGGCGACCTGCCGTCGAAGATCCTCGAAACGGAAGCCACCATTCTCGAAAACGAGTCCACACTGACCCGACTGCACACTGCGCTCGGCTACCAAAGCCCCTACGAGACGAAGCTCAAAGAGTACGAGCAGCGCCTCGCCGAGATCGACAAGGAGTTGCTCGGGAAGACGGAAGAGGTCGAGGAGCTTGTCGATGCCGAGACGGAAGAACTGCCGTCAGCAAAAACAGTTTCGGTCGATCAGGAAATCGCGTACAACAACGAAATCGTTCATGCTGAGACCATCGAAGACAAATCCCCATCCCAGGTCGCCGTCGATGATGCCCCAGGCGAAGCCCTCGAAATGCCCGCGAAGCAAACCCCGCGCTTCAGGAGAAGGCAATCAGCTGATCGAGGACGGTGAACAGACCAGTTTCGTCGAGACGCTCTCTGTTCAATCTGCGGCTGGCCAGTCGCATCATTCAGGTGTCCATTTCTTTCGGACCTGAACCGCTTCAATATTGAAGCGCACACGTTGATTGTCCGTGGGGTTGAGCCAGAGAACGCGATCAAACACGTGTTCTGCCTCCTTGAAATTGCCGAGCCTCCACAGGCACAGCCCATAACCGTTCAGGCAGCGAAGCCACGGGCGATTATCGATCCATCCCCAAGGCAAAACGCCATCGCCAAGTCCGTCAAGCGGCAACTCGCCTACCAGGATGCTCGCCGTAGCGCGAAATACCGCGACCCTGGCTGAGCGCCAGGCGTAGAGGCCCTGACCCTCGCGCAGATTTGGTCGGCTGGATGCACAAGGGCGATCACGAAGGCTTCGCGAGAGTCGGGTGCCGGTTGGAGGCTGGTCCAGTGCGATTCTCCGCAAAAATATAAATATTTTTCAGAACAGCCATCAAAACAGCCATTCGCGTGAGAAAAAGAAAACCGCCTTTTGGGACGGTTTGTAAAGTGCTTATTTTATTGATGTTATGGTGGACGCGGTAGGAATCGAACCTACAACCTGTCGGTTAAGAGCTAGGATTTTGCTCATTTCAGCATTGCTCTCCTCTGCTCTATATTGCTTATTTCCAATGGCTTGAGATGAATCTATGCTACAAACAAAGTGTGGGGACTACCCATAATTACCCGCTTTTTTGAAGCAGTCTACCCACAAAAGTCCCCACAGTGTTTTCAGCTATTCGCTCCATCTCAGGCGCATCAATGATCAGTTCCAAGTGCGCCTTCTTCACTTCCAAGAATCAGGCTTCGGGAATAATCAGACCGATGACACCAAGAACCACTCCTCCCTGACACTGCGGCGTTTCCGAAGAGTTCTCCAGTCCGACTCGCTTTTCTCGTCCACATTCGTACTCTCATACACAGAATGCGGGCAAATAGGCCACAACGCAACCGCCGAGTCTAAGTTTTCCTTTTCCTACGTGACCCCGCAAAGGTTTCAGCAAAGGACTCGTCGGGCGAAGTCGCTGGCCAGCCAACCATGACCAAAAACACATCGAGGACAAAGAGCGCAATGGCAATGTCGTTAAAGAGCGTAGCTTGACGATAATTCGGCAACAGTTGATTGGCTGCCCAAAAAAGAAAGGCAACAGCCAGCATGATCGCCTTTATGAGTTCCATGCGCGCGGGCCGACGCGCACACTGATAAACGATGTACGCGAGCGCAATCATGGCCAGTGGAAATGAAGCAAGAGTTTCATGCGCTCTGGCAGGAAACAGCTGCGGAAAAGCATCCCAGATGAGTAGCACTCCCACGCTGCCGAGGATAACTTCGCCAAGAAGTACATGGAAGGCTCTGCGGGTCTGATTTAGACGACTGTACATGGTTTAGTATTGACCACGTTATAAAAGGAAACCATGAGGGTTCCTCAAAATAATCCACATTCTTTCAATAATTCGCGCAATCTATGGGTCTGCGATCGGCCTCTCAAGATTCTTGCGGAAGTTCATTAAATCGGTATCCGACGTATGCATCTGTCAATAAATACTGCGGATTCTTTGGATCATCTTCGATCTTCTTACGAAGTTGGCGGATAAATGTGCGAAGGTACTCCAGTTCGTTTCCGTACTCCGGTCCCCACACGGATTTGAGTAAGCGTGCGTGCGGAATCGGCTCTCCAGCGTGCATCATCAAGTAATGCAGAACCTCGAATTCCTTGGGCGTCAGATGAATTCCGCGCCCACTCTTCAGCACCCGATATTTCACTGGGTCCAATTCGAGTTGGCCGTGGCGAATCGGTGAGTCGCGGTTGTTATCCTGAGCATTTCTTCTGCGTACCGCAGATCGCAATCTCGCCGTAAGTTCCCGCACCTGAAATGGCTTTGTGATGTAATCGTCGGCGCCGGCATCCAGAGCGAGCACTTTGTCATCCTCGCTATCCAATACTGTCAGCATCAGAATCGGCAAGCGCGTCACAGCGCGCCGTATGCAGCGGCAGGCTTCAACTCCGCCCATTCCCGGCATATCCACGTCCAACAATACGGCATCGAACCAGGTCACGCGAGCCAGCGACAGCGCTTCCTCTCCACGAGCCGCTTCCACAACCGCAAAACCCATGCCAGTCAATGTCACACGCAATGCGCGCCGCGTGGAACTATCGTCGTCAACCACGAGGATGGTGCCCTGCCCAGCATTCGACTGCTCCGTATTCAATGCATCCTCCTTGCTTCCATGGGAAGGGACAAATAGAATGTCGTTCCTTCCTGATTATCGCTGACGACCCACACATGCCCATGATGAGCTTCAGCCGCTTTCTTTACCACAGAGAGTCCAATGCCCGTGCCGGCAACTGCATCCTTAAACTCAGATGACCGGTAAAAGCGCTCGAATATCCTTTCCCTGTCTTCAATTTTAATCACCGATCCGAAATTACGGACGGAAAACATAACCTCGTTATGGCCCGCTCGCGCGTCAATCTCAATTGGCGTCCCGACCGTCGAATACTTTCGCGCGTTGTCGATGTACTGCGTCAGAATCATAGCAAGCAATTCGCGATCCGCCCACACCGTCAAAGAAGAATCCTCCACCACGACACGAATACTGTTCCTTCCCGCGTCTGCCGCATGGGCTGCCAATACCTCATGCACCAAATCAACCACCTTTACGTCGGCTGTTTGAAGGCCTGTCTGCTTCGCCTCCAGCTTAGCCGCTTTCAGAAGCTGTGTACATAACTTGTTCAGTCGCACTGCTTCCCCGTCGATCAGCGTCACCAGATCCCGCTGCGGCTCCGTCAATCCTCCCAGTTCAAGCAAGCCGGAGCTGGCAGTCTGAACCGCGGTCAGTGGCGTCTTGAACTCATGCGCGAGCGCATCCATCACCGTAGCACGCAACTGTTCGCCCTTTTTTGCAATCTCAGTTCTCTCTTCCTTGTCGAACCACTGGTGCCTGTCAATCGCAATTGCGGCGAGGGATGCCAATGCGTCGACCACCAGAGGATTCAGCTTCCCCCTCACCACCAATGCCCCCACAGACCCGGGCCCGGCTCGCAGGATGCGCTGCCAGGTCTGCGTGCTCGCGTCATCCTGTGAAGCATCCAGCAAGTAGCATTCCTTGGCCAGATCCTCTTCGCCCGCCTCCCAATCGCCCGTCCTGTCCTGGCGGCTCAGGTTCACGTCGAACAAGGCCACCGCTTTTGCGTTGAACAACCGATGAATCAAAACAGCAAGCTGCGGTCCCTGCGGCTGGCGCAAATCCAGTAGAAGAGAACTGCGGCTCAACTCATACAACTGCTCCATCCCCGCGCGATTGATGGCCGCTTCTCTGGCAACCCGCATTTCCCGGCTGTGCATTCTGCTGATGGTAAGCGCCGTCAACTCAAACGTCACAAGCGCCACAATCACCGCTGGGGTCTCGACCACAAAACTGAAGAGAGGCGGCTCAAAGTAATAGTCGAGCAGAAGCACTGCCAAAACTGAAGTAAATGTCGCCTGCCAAAAGCCGAATCGCGAAGCCACGGCCACGACAATCAACAAATAGAGGAAACTGATCGTCACTAGGTTGATCTGAAGCACAAATCCGCCGTAGGTCAGCAGACCGAGAACGGCGCTGGCTGCCACGCATTGTGCCAGAGTCCGAAGTTTTCGCTGCAATTGCGTCGATTCCAAGAAGATTGGATTTTCCATCTGACTTGCACCTTGCACAACTGGATTTCCAGGCAAGCTTCCCATAGCTTAGCTGGATTGACGTGAAGAACATATAAGGAATTCGCTATGTAGGATGCAAATAAAAGCAGGGAGCGGATCGTTCAACCCGGCTCCCTGCCCTCAATCGTAATCCGAGGATATTTCCTCTGCAAAGTATTGATGCGCAATGCGCTATTCCGCGTTTACTGGTGCATTCGGCGCCGCCAGTTGGCTGTACTTTGCCTGGAGCGTTTCTGCTTTGGAGGCCTTGTATAGGTAGTACTCGTAAAGATTGCGTGCCGAGTCTACTGGTCTTGGGTATTTGCCAAAGGCGACCGCGACGTTCTTGCTCCTCCGCTCCCACTCCTTCTTTTCCTCTGCGGCCTGGCGAAGATAGTCCGCCTTCTGCGCGCCGTAGTAACCGGCGAGAACCGCGTATTGCGCGGGTGTCTGTGCGTTCCGCTTCAGTTCCTTCACCTGCGCCTTGGTGTAATGGGCGCCAGTTTCCGCGGAAGAGGCCGCGCCCTGTGCGCTAGCAGCACCCGCGAAAGCGAGGGCCAGAATGCATGTTGCGAATAGGTTGCGATTCATGTGATTGATACCTCCCATGCTTTGATACTAGGCAGATAACATGAGGGGCGCATGAAGAGAATGGTAGGAATAAAATTGTTTTTTAGAGCTGTATTTTTGCTCTGCAATGCGCGATCAGAATGATGCCGAGTAGTAAGTATCCCGCAACGCCCGCGCGTCCCTCACCAAGCCAAGGAACCTTTTAGCCAGCTCATGGATGCGATCTACCTGACGGAAGTGCAAAGCCTCCTTGGGAAACAATTCTCCCCCCAGGCCAATAGCGGTTGCCCCGGCCTGAATAAAGTCGAAGGCTGTCAACTGATTTACTCCGCCTGTGGCAATCAATGGGATTTGCGGAAGCGGAACCTTGAGGGCTCGCACGTATTTCACGCCTCCGATATGACCCGTGGGAAAAATCTTGACAAGGTCCGCACCGGCCTTCCACGCAGCAATGATTTCCGTGGGAGTCAAGGCTCCCGGAAGCACCACAACATTCACCGTGTTTGCATAGGCAACCACCTCTGGAACAAATCCAGGGCTGGTCAGAAATCTTGCGCCGGCTTCGACGCACGCCCGCGCCGCTTCCTCATCGAGTACGGTGCCCGCGCCAACCGCCATATCCGGATAACGCTTCGCAAGGTCGTCAATTACATCCAGCGCGCCGGGGGTGGTCATAGTGATCTCAACAACCGGAATCCCTGACGAATAGACAGTCTCTGCGGCAAATCGCGCCATTTCCCGCGTATTCACACGTACCGAAGGCAGAATGCCAGCCTCCTCGATTCGAGAGCGAACTTCATGTCTCTTCATTGATTCGACCTTTCCGCAGCAGAGATCGGATATGCCAGGAAACTGGCGCTGCCCATCCAAGCCATGTGCATCATTGGAACACCTCGTGCCCGACAGCAAGATTCACTTGGCCGGCAGCCGTCATATACGCGCCGATCAACTGCAGATAGGCGAGTTGAACCACGCGGTAGTCGCTCTGCGCATTGAGAAAGTCCATCAGCGACGCGCCTCCATGCTCATAAGAGAAAGTTACCGTGTCGCGCACATAGACTGACTGGTCGAGATATTGCTTCTTGTACGGCTTAATCAATGCGATATTGCTGCGCACCAGTTCGTAAGCATTGTCCACATCGCTGAAGACCTGCGCCTTGGCCGCTTCGGCAGCTTGCTGGCTTCGGTCGATGTCAATCAGCGTGCGCTTCTTCTCGCCCTGGTTCTTGTCGAAGATTCGCAGCGGGATGCTGACGCTGAGACCGACAGTTTGGCTGCCATTCGGGTTATTGGTCGAGGCGTTATTCGTGTACCACGCGCCAAATGTCGGATCCGTGGAACCATTGGAGACAGCGAGTTTGTGGTTGGTTTGCGATTGCTCGATGGTTTGGATCGCTGCCCGAAGGTCCGGCCTGTTATCCAGCGCAATCTGATGGTAATCGCCAAGCGGTTGCAATTCCGGGCCTAGCTCGAAGGTTCCGGTTACGTCAAACTGGTCGACTGGCGTGCGGTCATCGAGCAAGAGCAGAAGTTGAATCTTCTGCTGGCGCAGATTGACGATCGCGGTCTCGATTTCAGACTCGTATTGCACTCTTTGAAGCTCGATCCGCGCCAGATCGATCTTGGCCAGGTCACCGGCATTGTAGCGGGCCTGGCTTATTTCGATGATCTTGTCGTAGTACTCCAGGTCGGCCTTGGCTAACGCCAGCACTGCCTTGGCTTGAAGAGTCTGCACAAAGGCCGAGCGCAGGCCAAAGACCAGATTACGTTCCAAGTCAATGTGCTGGGACTGAGTGATCTCCGTGCCTTCCTTGGCGCTTTGAAGTCGCAGTTCACGCTTGCGCTCGCGCTCGTGCAGGTAACTAAAATTGGGCTGTTCGGTTGTGCCCTTGAAGGGGGTCCAGACTCCATTTTTTGGCGCGATCTGTGTGCCATCCACCGATAAAGTGAATTGAGGATTGGGGCGAAGAAAGGCCGTGATCTCTTCGGCCTTCATCTCCTCCACATTGGCCGCATCCGCTTTCAAAAGCGGATTGACAGCCTCGAACTTCGTTTTCACCTGGTCCCATGTGAGCGCCTGCTGCGCGCTCGCGAAACTGGCAAGGAAAGCTATGCCCAGAACAAAACAGCCGACGGTTTGCGTGAAAACAGATACTAATTTAGACGGCTTCATTTGTCACCTCCGGTTTAGGGAGCACGTCCCCTTCTCTTGCGATCCAGACATACAATGTGGGCAAAAGGAAGATACTCAACAGAAGATCCGAAAGCAGTCCTCCCACAATGACGATGGCGAAAGGGCGCTGTGAGTCGGAGCCGATGGCGTGCGACATCGCAGCGGGTAGCAGTCCCAGGGTGGCCACCAGCATCGTCATCATGATAGGACGAAGCCGCAGGACGGCGCCTTCGATTGCAGCGCCTTCCGGAGTGTAACCTCGAGCTCGAAGCTGATTGATATATTCAAGCATGATGACACCCGTTTGAACCGAAACTCCAAATAGCGCCAGAAAGCCAACTCCAGACGACACGCTGAAATACGTTCCGGTTACAAGCAAGGCTAGCAAGCCTCCAACGCGAGCCATGGCTACGTTGGCGAGAATCAGCAGCGCCCATTTGAAGGAACGAAACATGCTGTAGAGAATGATGAAGATCAAAAAGATCGTTAGGGGCACGATCATAAGAAGCCTTTTTTCGGCTCGCGTTTCGCTATCGTATTCTCCCGACCATTCAAGGTGATAGCCGCGAGGCAGTTGCACATTCTTGGCGATCTTGTCGATAGCTTCCTTGACCGTGGTGCCCAGATCGCGCTCACGAACCTCAAAGCGGATGGCCACATAGCGGGAACCGTCTTCACGGTAAATGTCGTAGGCGTCATCGCGAACCTGGACTTTGGTCAACTGAGCCAGCGAGACGCGCTCTCCCGAGGGAGAGAGCAGTCGAATATTCTGGATAGCCTCCTTGGTATCGCGATACGATTTCTGATAGCGTGCGACCACGTTGTAGACGGCCTCTCCCTGCAAGACCTGGCTGACAGGGTTACCGCCGACGGCAGTCTGAATGGCGTCCTGAATATCGGCCACATTGATGCCGAAGCGCGCCGCCGCCTGGCGATCAACGGTGAGATCGATATTGGGCTGGCCTGTATCGCGTTGAATTCCCAAATCCTTGATCCCGTCAATTTTGGCCATGACTTCTTTGATCTGTTCGCCCTTATCCTCCAGAACGTCCAACTCCGGTCCGTATAACTTGGCGCACAGTCCACCTTTCGTGCCGGTCATCGTTTCATCCACGTTGTCCTCAATGGGCTGGGAGAAATTCCAGAATGCCCCTGGGTGCTTCTCCAGTTCGCGATCCATCGCGGCGATCAACTCCTCTTTATTCTTATGAAAGACGGGTCGCCATTGATCCTTTGGCTTCAAGTCAACGAAATATTCCGTATTGCCGAATCCTCCCGTGTCGGTTCCATCGTCGGGCGCACCGGATTGCGAGACGACCTTGGTGACTTCGGGGAACGAGGCGAGGATATAGCGGGATTGCTGGGCGAAGCGCGTGCCTTCCGTCTCGCCTACGCTATTCGCCATCGCGCCACGCGCCCAAATGGCGCCTTCATCGAGATGCGGCAAAAACTCAGATCCGATGGTTCCGCTAAACGTCAAGAAAAGAGCGATGGCCATCGAAGCCAGGCCAAAGCCAATGGTGATCCAGCGATTCTCAATAGCCCACTTAACCCCGTTCCGGTAATGGTCCTTCAGGAACTCCATCACCGGGTTGCGCCATTCCTTGACACCATGGGGAAACAGGAAGGCAGCAAGCACAGGCACAATGAAAATGGAGAATACGATGGCGCCAAGTAGTGCGAAGGCAACAGTCCACGCCATGGGCCGGAACAAACGGCCTTCGACTCGTTGCAGCGTGAAGATCGGCATGTAGGCAGTGATGATAATAGCTATAGCGTAGAAAACCGGCCGCTGGACCTCGTGACAAGCGTCACGAATTGTTGCTATCGGCGACTTTCCGGTCATGGTAATGCGGCCCGAGGCCACCGATGAGCCGTTCTTGCCGCGAAGCGACATATGCCGCATGATGTTCTCCATCATGACGACGGCGCCATCCACAACCATTCCGAAGTCGAGCGCGCCAAGTGAAATCAGGTTTGCGGGAATATGGCTCAGATCGAGGAAGATCGATGCGAAGAGTAACGAAAATGGAATAGTAAGCGCAACGATGAAGGCTCCACGAACATTACCAAGGAACAGGAAGAGAATAATCGTTACCAGGATCATTCCCTCGCCGAGGTTGTGCAGCACCGTGTGTAGCGTGTAATGAAGCAGATCGCTGCGGTCCAGCATTGGAATGACTTTCACACCCTCGGGCAGGATGTGATTGTTGAGCTCATCCACCTTCTGGTGAATTCCTTCAAGCGTGGGGCCTTCTTCGGCCCCCTTGCGCATCAGCACGCCGCCCTGAATGACGTCGGGCTCGTCGACAATGACGCCGTCCGGACGATGATCGGCTCTGGCCATGTGGCCTAGCCGAATCTTAGGGCCCCACTCGACCACCGCGATGTCCTTTACGCGAACGGGAACCCCATGCGCAGTCGTCAGCACGGTGTTCTCGATATCCTGCACATTGTGGTAAAGCCCGAGTGCGCGGACGTTCAGTTGCTGCAAGCCCTCTTCGACGAAGCTGCCGCCGGCGTTCACGTTGTTGCTGGCCAACTGGCTCTCCACCTGGCTGATGCTCAAGCCGTAGGAGATGAGCTTATTGGGGTCGATGCGCACCTGATATTCGCGCGCCGTGCCGCCGAAGTCGCTCACGTCCACAACATTCCCAACTTTCCTGAATTCCTTGTACAGAGTCCAGTCTTCAATGCTCCTCAAATTCATCAGGTCATACGCCGGATTGTTGCTCCGTATCGTGTACCAGTAGATCTGGCCCGTCATGCTCCAATCCGTGCCGATTTGAGGCACCACGCCCGCCGGCACATTGACTTGCGTGAGTCTTTCGAGCACCTTCGAGCGGTTCCAATCGTTGACCGATTGGTCGTCGAAGATCAGCGTAACCAGAGATAGACCAAAAATCGATTCCGACCGCACCGTTGTGAGATGCGGAATCCCAAACACTTGAATTTCAACGGGAACCGAAACTTGCTGTTCCATTTCTTCAGCCGAGTGTCCGGGCCACTGACTGATGATGTTCACGTAATTATCGGCGATGTCCGGATAGGCCTCGACAGGCATATTGTGAAACGATACCGCCCCCCAGATGAGCAGTAGGACGCCAATCGCCAGCACCACATACCGATTATTAAGAGCAAAATCTACAAGATTGCGGATCATGGCTTCTTCCTCAGGTCCAGGAGTTGAACATCATTCATTGTCGATTGCATTTTGGAGATTGATCGCGTTGGTCACGATCTGCTGGCCAGGCTGCAACCCGGAAAGAATCTCCTGCATATTATTCGGCAACTGTTCGCCACTGGCGACCTGAATTCGCTTGAACTTCCCTTGCGCAGGGACATAGACCCAATCGCGGTCGTGCAGATGCACAATCGCCGAGGCCGGGATAGACGTGTAGTTCCGCTTCTCCTTGCCGAACAAAGTGGCCGTGGCGAACATTCCCGGCCGCATCATCTCGCCCGGATTGGCCACTTCAATGCGGACCTTCGCGGTGCGGATATTCGGATCAAGAATCGAGCCGATGTTACTGATCGTGCCTTTGAGAACTTTATCTGGATAGGCGTTAAGCTTGATCTCGGTGGGTTCCCCGACGCGCACGCTGGCCATGTCGCTTTCGAAGACATCACAGACAATCCACACCGTGGTCAGGTCCGAAATTGTGAATGGGTTCGGCGTAGAGTAAGCCTGAACCGCCGCCCCGTTCGTAACTTCCTGATCGGTGATCACGCCGGAAACCGGGGCGAATATATCGACAATTCCCTTCGGGTTTTCGGGGTCGCTGCCCAGCAGGTGAAGATGCTCACTGGCGGTTTCGAGGGTGGTTTTGGCGTCGTCCTCGGTGTCTTGCGCCACCTCCAGGTCTCCCTGCGCGATGGCCCCGTGCTCGTACAGCACCTTGGCGCGATCCAATTGCTTGCGCGCAAGCAGCTCATCGGAGATGGCCTTGTGGTAGGCGTCGAAGCCTCCCGAAATGTCGTCGCTGCGCACACGCAGCAGGAGCTGGCCCTTCTTGACTGCATCACCGAGGCGAGCGCGGATGTCCACAATGCGGCCGGAGGCAAGCGAAATTACCGGAACCGTTCGCGCGATGTCCGGAAATACAGTGCCGGTCACGAACAATTGCGACGGGGCCTGGTATTCGGTCGATGTTGCGATCGGATACAACTCCGGATGGTCGACTGCGAAAAAGGAGACGTCCACTCCGGAAACCACCTTGGCGGGCGGCGGCGCTTCCGCTGCCGCGTCCACCTTATCGTTCTTGCAGCCACCGATGGCCAGTGTTGCGGCCATTCCCAATAACAACAGGCCTGATCCCAAAGCTTTGCTTTTCATACGAGCCTCTGTGACCTTTGTGTTTCTCGGTCTTTCCGGCGCGAGACCAACCTTCACAGCAATCATGCTGTGAGGTGGTGTAGCGCTCTGAGTGAGATCATTTTTTTGGAGCAGCACCGGGTTACGGAAACCCCGGTGCTGCTCAATCCGTTAGCGGGTCAAGTCATACAACGCGTCCGGCCCGTCTGACAACCCGGCTAGAACCTGACCTTGATCGCAAGAGTCGTGTTGACTTGACTAACCCGCAAATCGGGCCACCAGATTGCAGTCGCGTCCGGTGTCGTCCCCGTCCCGTTCCCCGCGTTAAAGCAGGCTTGTTCGGCAGAGGCCAATCCTGTTGTCCCATAACCGAAGCCGGAGGCAGCGCCGCTGGCGCAGGCATACTGCGCGGGAGCGCCATTGTTTCCGCCGGGGGGCGTGATGCCTCCGCGACCGGTCCAGTAAGGAATGTCGGAGTGACGATAGCCTTCTTCCAGTGTGAAGGTGATGAACTGGCTCGGCATATAGTCGAAGGTGATGGTTCCGTCGTGCATATGCGAGCGATCACCAGCGTTTTCGGTAAAATACGGAGTGCCGCTAGTCGCTGTAGCGCCATTGATAGGTGGCAGCAGAGTAAGGTAGCGGCCGGGATTGTTCATGAACCCGCCACCGATAGTTACCGCGTAGAGATCTTTCTTGAACCACATACGGTCGTAAACCATCCAACCCATGAAGGCCTGCTTGGGCCTGCCGCCTTTGGAGTTATGGCAGTTGACGCCGCCGTTGTAGCTATCGGTTGTGCCCGTCTCCGGAGAATTGCCCTTGGGATTCAACGCGCCGTCTGATGTTCCGAAGGAGGCCGGTCCACCGCCGTATTCGCAACCAAGATCGCCAGTGAATGTGAATGCCGCCTTATCAAAGAACGCCTTGGGCTTGTCATAGTACTTGACCTGTATGCTGTCGTCTGTGTGGATGCGCGAGCGTCCGGGGAAGCCAACCGCATCTTCTCCAAGACCGTAGTTGTTAAAGACTAAATCCAGGTAGGGCTTGGGACGCCAGAGAATCTGTCCGCCCAGGCCGGGCTTGCCGTTGGCGCGCGCATAAGACTGCCAACCGTTGATGATCCACGGCTCAATCTTCAGATTCTTGGTTGGAAAGTACTGGATGCGCAGGCCGTTGAAGAACCAGGGCGTGTTCGAGGAGACGAACGAAGGCTGGTAGGTCCAATTGTCGAAGTTGTAGTAGCTAAATAGGCCGATGTAGGAGACGAAGATGCCGGCATCGACGTTCAGGCCATGGGCAACATCAAAGTGATATCCGCCCCATCCCTCGGAGATGTACTTGTAGGCTCCGGCCAGATCCCATTGGCCGCGGCTGGGGCTGGCGTCGTTGCGCGGGGTCGTCGTGGCGAACAAGCCGTTCATGGTAAGTACGCGCCCGCGCACGTTGTCGATGCGGATGTCGCCGCCGAAGCTGACCTGCTCCAACTGCCACTCGTCGGAGCGAAAACTCTCTGTCGCGCCGCCCATGGTGTCGTCGTGGGGATGGTTGTAGTCGAGAATGTAGTTCGCGTCGGCCCGGAACTCTGGCGTGAAGTACTTGGTGGCCATCGGGCTGTCGACGTTATGCCCGTTGCTGTTCAGCCAGGTCCAGTCGCCGGGAAATGGCGCTTCTTTAGTCGTTCTCTCGGCGCTGATCTCTGGGGGAGCGGGAGCCGCCGCTGGAACTGGTGGAACCGCGACCGGAGCAGCCGGTGTCACCGAAGTGCTGGAAGCACCGCTTGCCTTCAGTTCGGATTCAAGTTGAGCGATCCGCGCCTTCATCTCCACGAGTTCTTTGATAACCGCATCGTTGTTGGGCGGCGTCGCGCTTGCGCTCGGCGTTGCTGCGTTTTCGGAGGCTGTAGTTGTGCTTTGGGCTTGACACGCAAGCTGCATAACAAGACCGCAGATTGCGACCCCCAACGTTATGGCGGTTTTGAAGTTCGTCTTCATGGTATCTGACCTCCTCGACGTCTTGCGTCGCTGGGCTGAATTGCGTTGGCCTTCGCTGAAGTATGGTTAGCCTGTCGCTTCCACCTACCTCACCCCAATTGTTATGCAAAGCGACATAAAGGAGTCGCAAAGATTATGCAGTGTTTTTGAAAAGGTTAAATTGCTTGGCGTCTTATGACGAGCGCTTCTTGTAAACACTTGCACCGCTCCATCCTCAAGCGGGAGTGGCTTACATAGACATTAAAGCTAAGTGTATAAAGAGACCGTATGTGTTTTTCAGAAAGTTATGAGTAACACATGATACTTACATGATGAAGTCATGAAGATTCACTATTTAAGTTAATTCATTGCGATATTTCCAGATTTTAGCCAATTAAAAATGGCGGACTATAAACTTGCCTGGCGGCTCGTTGTCTTTATCTTATCTTTATCTTTTTGTCTCTAGTATGGAGGCAAGTCGCTGATGCTGCCTGATCGACCAAGGCGTGAAAACTGACTCGGCGACGCGCAAAACAACTTTCACCAGCCAACCGATAATGCCAGCCAAACGGCCCAAGGAATCAAAACAAACAGATCGGAGAATCGAATGCGGCAAGCAAAATATGCATGGACTCTATTGGCGCTGACGGCCATCTCCGTTCAGGCGCAGGATGCAAAATCACTGAGTCTTCCGCTCCACCAGATTCCTGATAAGGATGGCGTGTACTACGCCGGACCCGAGGTTACAACGCCCCGGTTGCTGAGCACCGTATATGTGCCATACCCTGAAGGCGTGCCCGCGAAAGAAATTCAAGGCATGACCGTGCTGGCCATGGTGATTGACGCCAACGGCACCCCGGCACACATTCAAGTACTGCACACTCACGGCGAAGCGTTCGATCAAGCCGCTATTGCGGCTGTGAAACAATCGAAGTTCGAGTCAGGCAAGTTGGGAGATAAATCTGTGCCTGTCTGGATCGACGTGCGGGTAGTCTTCCGCGCCAACCACAGCCAGACTGTCCCCGAAGTTCTGATCACCGAGAGAGACCTGCCCGTGCCGGATGCATCGAAAGCAGAAGACAAGCATCACAACCCTTTGTCGTACACACCACCCTTCCCGATCCACACGGTAGACGCGGATTTCGCTGACCCGTTTACGAATCATCCCTATGTGCAGGCGGCCATCGTTTCGGTGATGGTGGGAGCAGATGGATTGCCGAAGGATGTCCGCGTTAAGCGCGGCCTCGGGTTCGGATTGGACAAAAAGGCCGAAGCCGCCGTATGGCATTACAGGTTTTTTCCAGCCACACAAAAGGGCAAGCCGATTGAAACGCGCCAAGATGTCGTGGTCAGTTTCGCGAAGTTCTGATTCTTGTTGTGCAGTTCACCCGTCCACCCGTGCAGCAGTCGTCTTCCCTGCCCTTATGCCTCTTTCATGGGTTCGCTGCTCCAATCATGCATAGCAATTCACTTCAACCCGTGACGTGGCAAAAAGTTACTTTCACTCCAAGAGGCACCGAAAATGATTGCGAAGTCAAACCTGCACAAAAGTCTTTGCACTTGCGCCCTCTTCTTACTACTCGGGGGTACCATTTCCGCACAGACCACGCCTGCGAAGAATCAACAGCCCGCGCCAGACGCAGGAACCTCAACGGATTTCTTCCTGATGCCCGGATCGGACTTCGACCGGCCAGGACTCGTTCCCAGGGCAAATCTGAACACCGGCATTGGACACACCTTCGGATTTCTTAAGAAGGACCCCATTGGCGACGAACTGACCTTCGCTTATACCTACGAAAATGCTGGCTCCCACGGCTTCTTCCACACCAACTTCGGATCGCATACCGAAGCGCTCGGCATCATGAAGAACTTTGGGCTTCCAAGAACCAAGGTTGTTACTGGTTACACCTGGATTCAGGCTGGTCTCACAAGCTTTACAGGATATGCCCACGTCGAGAACCGGTTCTACGACGGCGAGTCACTCGGCACCGCCATCCACTTCAACGATCACAACTCCATCTGGATTCAGGAAAGCTATAACAAGATTCCGACCGTCCCCTGGTACACCACAACTGGCATTGGGTATACCTGGAGTTGGTGACAATGGACAAGCGGCCTAGGTTCCACTTGAACATCTGTGTGCCTTGGGGGACCGGTGCATCGAGAGGTTTCTTCGTCTGTGACTGCGCCGACGCGTTCAAGGGCGCAATGTTCGCCGCCTATCCCGGCAACCTGTTGTTCTCCAAGATCGACGCACGACACTGCGCGATAGGGTTGACACTCAGACGATAAAGAATGTCGTTGTCGCCAGCGAGTACCCGGTGTAACCGATCTTTCTCACTATAGTCGGAAGTAATTGGTTTGACAATCAGGCTCTCAGCAGTAACCACACGTTTGTCGTATCACTGCTATCTGCATAAACGCAAGATTTCTTGGATTCAAGTGTCACTTTACTTGCTGACTACTGAGTAATGACGGTGAGAGTGTCGCATTAGTTGCGAGGCCAGTCAGAGTTATAAGCGCGAAGTAGGCGCACATAACCAGTGTATACCGCATCGGCAGCCAAAGCTGCATCCTTGTTGTAGTGAGCCTTATGGTGCTTGAGTAATGCTAGAACAGGCATTCGATCAGCGAGGCATTGATGGCGTTTATCCTGGCGTAGCTTTTTAAGGTCGCAAACGCAGAACGGATATAGACGTAACACCAACAAACAAAAAGGTCAGACGCTTTACAACTGAATAGGTACTGGGAATTTCGCCTTCGCGCAGCCGTTTTTCCCAACGATTCCAAAGGGTTATATCTGATCCGGACCTACGCGAGTGCGTTGACCTCATTCTCCAGCATATTCAAGGACCGAAGCACGTCAGCAAATTCAGGCGGCTTCCGGTAGAACATATCGCGCATGGCGCGGTAGTCCCGCTCCAGCGCCGGCAGTTGGCTCTCTGGCGGACTCAACCGGAATGAACCAGGCCGAGCCAAATCGTAGTGCGCCCAGGAGGCGTAGTAGAACCGCTCTTTGAACTCGACTACGGAATCGAGCAGGGCGCGATCAGAAAGTGCCGCCGCCTTGACCGGGCTTTCCGCCAGTTTGTACAGGTCGTAGTAGTGGCGCGAATATCGGGCTGGAATTGTTCCCGGCCGATGGGCCTCTTGATGAAGGATGGTGGCCTTCTCCCAGAAAGTGCGCTCGGCGTCGATGGCAACAACCGCGCAGTCCGATTCGGTAAACGCCTTCGGAAAGGAGGTGGCCGCATAGGGTTGAATCGTCCGAGCATGGGATGGAACCCAGGACGCAAGCGGTCCAGCCTAACCTCGGGGCGGATGTATGAGGCAGTGAATGCCGCTGGGTACCGCACGTTCACCGTGTGCGGATCGTTTTCATCGATGCTGGCAGCGATGCCGGGAACCAGCGCGAAAAGCCGGTTCAGTTGACCAAGCAGCGTGCCGCGAATGTACTCTGCAGCCTTGGCATTCATCTCCAGGTTGTAGCGGCTCCGTTTCGTCTTCGACTGAATGGTCTGGTAAGGATCGTTGCCTTCCGCGTGGCCGTACCCAAGCAGTCGCCAGTCGAGTATCAGGTCAATGTCCTCGGAAAAACGGTCAATCAAACCGAAAACCTTGGAGAGACTCGTGCCGCCTTTGAAGACCATCTGGCCCTTCAGCGCCGATTCCGCAAAGAGGCGCTTGAGAATCCAGCAGACCCAGAAATCCTTTTCGACAATGGCGGGATTCATGCCGAGCCGGCTTGCCGACTCGCTGAACAAATCCCGCCTGTCTATGGCCGCTCCGGTGGCGATCTTATCCATGTTGATCCTCTTCGGCGATTTGCTGAATTGCGCTGTAGACCCAGCCTGTCGCCGTTTTCGTGTCGGCCAGTACCTTGGCGCGCAGCGATTCCGGCAGCCACGCTCGAATCTTCGAGATGATCTCCGGAGTAATCCGCTCCTGGCCAAGCGACTTGAGCGCCTGGACGATCAGGCCGCTCTCCTTCAGCTTAACTCCAGATTCCTTCAAGGCCGTATGCTCGAAGACCAGCGCCGTATTGCCAATTTCGTAAGCCCGATTCGGCCCATCCGACAGATAGACGGCGCGCGCCGGCACTTGAGTGGAAAGCCCAAGAAAGTTCAGTGCCGTTGCGCCGCTTGCTTGGATGCGCCAACGGAACTTTCGCGCCAATGCCCGCGCAACCTGGTCAATATCGGGGCTAAGGTGCTGATCGAGGAGTTTGCTGAAGCGCGGGTAGTCGTAGACGCCGCGAATGACCCGGCGAATCTCGCCCCGCTTTTCCAGCCGGTGCAACGCGGAATCAACAGTGGGGCGGCCTCCGAGGTCCAGGAAGTCGCGTGGCGAGAACGCCCACCCTCCGCCTGTTCCTCGGATTCGATAGATGATCGTATTTTCAATTGTTTGGCTCATATCGTATCGCCACTTTCTGCAAGAAAAAATACCATATATATCTTGCATATGCAAGAGAATTCAAAAGGGCGTCCAATGGCTCAAATGCAAATCCAGCGTTTTCTGTAGCGCGATTTCTGCGGACATCCGCTCGCGCCCGACGAGCCGGGCGTTATGAAAACACAGGCCGTTCTTGCCACCGACACTGGGATTGCTGTGATGGCCGCCGCCTGGAACTGGATGATTCACATTCAAGCGAACAAGGCATCCATTAAGCTCCGCTTTTGCCTCGTTTTCCCAGGAGCCTACGGGACATACCAGCCGGAAACAAGACCATTGCTGGCAGGACGCACAATGCACAGCTTATGCTTGCCATCCTGGCTCCGCTGCACGGTCCAGCCATCGCGGTCACATCGAATCAAAGACCTCAAATCCCCGTCCTGATCCAGCTTGTAAGCAGCTTGCCCTTCATTTGACGCAGCCCAGGTAGACACCGCCTTTACATCGAGCGAACGGGCATATCCATTTGTATTCCCGATGGCGTATCCCAAATAGATTGCTCCACCAATCAACAGCATTCCCACGACCGCTGCGCCGCCGAGCCACTGAAGCCAGGATTTACGAGCCGTGACTTGCGCTACAGTTTGAGCGGCCCGCGCAATCTCTCTTTGCGCAGACGTTACGACAGCTTGGCTCACAGTTTGTTCGATCCGCGCCTTTGTTGCCGCAAGATCAATTTCAGCCAGCCTGCGAGCACTGTCTATCGAAGATGCGTACCTTGCGAGTGATTGAGAAATCAGTTTGTCGATTTGTTCCGGCATCTGTTTCGCCAGATCAAGATGATGACCTAGCAAAAACGCGATGGCCCATATCGCATCATTATCACGGATGCCGAGTTCTTTGCCGATGCGATTGAAACTGTTCGTTTCTTCAGGACTCGGAGCACGGCCATAGATTGAGAGAAAGGCTGTATCGAGATTCATGCAACAACCCCATCGAAGACGGATGCACACTCCTTTACCCAGCGGTGTACCTCGGCGCGATTTCCGATGGGCGCGACCTCAATGATTCTTTCAATCGTCAGACGCTCGCTGTGCAGCAGATCAGAGATGCGGTCTGCCACCTCTGGGAAATTGAAAGTCTTACCCTTTGCTTCTACCGTTGCTCTGATCTTTGAACTGTTGTATAGCTCAAATTTGCGTTCCGGCCCGTGATAAAGATTGCGAAGTACATAGGTCGTGTGACCGCCAACTGTATCCAGATAGTCCTTCAAGAGTTGGAGACTATCCCGCTGTGAATTGATTACCCAAAGCGTTACCAACTCGCGTCCCAGTTCTTGCATGGACTCCGTGAGAAGTGTTCCGTAGAGTTTTACGCCCGCTCCACTGCGAGCCGGTGTGTTGATGACCACGGTCTCGTCGGGCTGCACGGCCAGACGATTCACAAGGTCCATCCATCCATCCTTTTCGTCCAGGTTGATGTAGACGGTTTCGACTGTCTTTGAATACGCCTTGCCGACATCAGGATTTGCAGTATCCGCGTCAATCAGCAAAAGTTTCTCGTCGCGTTTCGAGAGGTAATGAATCAGAGACATCGAGACGATGCTCTTGCCGACGCCCCCCTTTGAACCGCTGACCATGTACACAGGCTTTCCCATACTTCCTCCTCATATTTCCTTGTCGTCTTCAATTACCGTGAATGTTCCCTTTTTCGTTGCAACTGTGTTTACCGGGGCAGCACTGGTTTTTACAGGCACCGCCGGAGCAGGCTGCGCAGGCGGCTTCTCTTGGGCTTTCAGTTGAATACCACCGCGCACCTTGCTTGTTCTTCTTCCGGGTTTCAGATATTGCCGCGCGGTCGAGATAGTCATGCCGAGGCCAACACCCTTGAGATCATCAAGCACCGTTTCGAGAGTGTGTCCGGCAGCGAGTGCTTCCTTGGCCTTTGCGCGCAACTTTGCAAATGCTTCTCTGCGCGAATATCTTTTCTCCGCAGGCAGAGGAGGCATTGCAATTCGTTTCTCCAATGCAGCGATGGCAGCTTGGAGCATTGCCTCAGTGATTACTTCTCTTTGTGTCATCAAGTTCCTCCAGAGACTCTACTGCAACGAGGACTATATGCAAAATAGCACGAGAGAAGTCTAAAACCAAAATGTCAAAAGCCTTTGTTTATAGGATGATGAGCAGTTATTCCAACGAGCGAGTAATGGATCATAATAGTGCGTAACAAAAATATTTCTGCGAAGATTACCGCGTACGATGCGGCCTTGCATGAAAGTAGTTTCTCGGATATGTTGTGAGTGTAACGCGCTATGTGTTGGAAGAGCGGTACAGGATGCGGGTTATCCGTACACATGGCTTCGCCCTGTGTCGTCTAACCCGTCGCCTGCGATGCTCCGCGCTACGCTTGTCTCATCGAGGCTCATCCTGAAA
>Ga0255355_1000535_pt1 | contig 22244 bp, 17 predicted proteins | sample HBST75metaG_FD_189943 | JGI IMG/M metagenome (GOLD analysis project Ga0255355, IMG submission 189943) | Peat soil microbial communities from Stordalen Mire, Sweden - H.B.S.T75 | ecosystem: Environmental > Terrestrial > Soil > Wetlands > Peat | place: Sweden: Norrbotten County, Stordalen Mire...
ACCCAATCCCAGAACCCGAACATGTTGGCCGTATCAATGCCGAACTTTCCGACCTCCTCGGCATTGGTCGAGACGGCAACGAAATGTCTGGCAATCGCTGCGTTATGCTTTAGCGTTTCAAGCGCCCAGGTACGTGCCGTGTGCGCGTTAGTCATCGTCTCAAGAGTTGTGAAGGTCTTTGACGAGATGATAAAAAGCGTTTCTTCGGCATCCAGGTCGCGCGTCGCTTCGGCAATATCCGTACCGTCAACATTGGAAACAAACCGGAAATTCAGATCGCGCTGTGAATAATGGCGCAAAGCTTCGTAAGCCATGACAGGGCCAAGATCGGATCCGCCAATGCCGATGTTGATGACATTACGGATCGACTTTCCGGTATAGCCCTTCCACTCTCCGCTACGCACGCTGTTGGCGAAGACGGCCATCTTGTTCAGAACGTCATGCACCAGCGGCACAACGTCCACTGCATCGACGAGGATCTCGTCTCCAACTGGAGCGCGCAAGGCCACATGCAGAACTGCCCGCTTCTCGGTGGCGTTGATCTTCTCTCCACGAAACATCGCGTCGATGCGTGAGCGCAAACCAGACTCTTCGGCAAGTTGCAGAAGCAGCTTTACGGTTTCGCCGGTGATGCGATTCTTGGAATAGTCGAGGTAAATGCCCGCCGCCTCAACCTTGAGGCTTTCTCCCCGTGTTGGATCCTGTGCGAACAGGTCTCTAAGATGGAGTGCGTTGTTTGTCGCGGCATGAACTTCAAGGGCCTTCCATGCGCTGCTCTCGGTCAGAGATGGTATGGCTTCTGTCATGTTTCTCTTACTTTCATTTGATCGCTATACTGAGGGCCGCAGCTCCATTCCGCATTGGCCTTGGCTTGACTGGCGGCTTAGGCACACTCGTACAAACTCCGCAGCAAGCGGAGTATGGGCATCGAATCCGTCGTCAGCATCGGGCTCAGAACATTCACGCGATTTTTGAAGATCCACGTCAGATGCAAAGCCAGCATTTCACTTGGACGCTTGCATATCTGTCCCGGATTGCACATGCGTCCCGCGCGCATGCGTCAGGGAGTTCTTTAGTTGCCGGCCGGTATTGGATCAGGACTGTGCAAGAGTGTACAGTCTTTGTCTTCCCTGCAGAGAACAATGGCATTGGCCGCGACTATGGTCCGGCGAGGAGACCGTCATGTCTGAAAATCACGCTTTGAAGTCCATCCCGAAAAAGATACTGTTGCCTGTCGATTTCAGCCCATCGTCTCAAACAGCTCTAGAGACAGCGGCGGACCTTGCTTTGCACTTCCAAGCCGAGATATTCCTTGTAAATGTCGTTCCGTCCTTTTCGGCCTTCACTTCCGAATATGTTCCTCCCCAGGCGCAGTTTCAACAGGAGGCAAAGACCCATGCTGAGCAGCGTCTGGCAAAGGCACTCGCGGTTCTGACTAGCAAGGGAATCAAGGCAGACTCTAGTGTCGAACTCGCGAATGACATAGCAGGCTGCATCATGGAAGTGGCGGAGCGCGAGCATATCGACTTTCTGGTGATCTCCACGCACGGCATATCCGGCTGGCATCCACTCGTGTTTGGATCGGTTGCTGAGAAAGTTATTAAACTCGTGCAGTGTCCCCTCTTGCTTCTTCACTCAGCCGAGTTAGAATCCAACGAAAAAACTCCTTCAGACAGCCCCAAGGAATGGTGGTAGCGAACGTAATAGCCAGTGACCTTGAAGGAACTTGATATGTTGTACCTTGAAACAAACGCAAGGTACCTAGCCGAGCTGAAAGCAATCCGTAAGACGCTAGCCAAGCGACGCTCGATTGCGCCACAGTCATAGCTGAATAACCTGAAGTCTGAAAGCCGCTGCCAGTTTGTCAGCAGCAGCCGAGAAGCAGAAAGGATGCATCACGATGGCTACCACCGAACACGCTATCAACATTGAGAAGGATAAGACCCCTCAACCATTCAGTAAGAACTTCGATCAGTTTGGCAATTCATCGGGTTTCATCTTCGACGTGAGCTTGTCGACGGCGATTGCCGCCGACGGCAAAACTGAAGAGAGAGCGCCAAAGCCCAAGGGGCCGCTCTCGCCCGAGATGCTGGACAAGATGAATCGCTACTGGCGTGCGGCAAATTACCTTTGCATTGGCCAGATATACCTCTTTGACAATCCTCTGCTTCGCTCGCCGCTTACGGCGGAACAGATCAAGCCAAGGCTGCTCGGTCACTGGGGAACCTCTCCTGGACAGAACTTCATCTACATTCATTTGAACCGGCTTATCAAAGAGCATGATGCGGACATTATTTACATTTCTGGTCCGGGACACGGCGGCCCTTCGCTGAATGCCTGTTCATATCTGGAAGGTTCGTACACCGAGGTTCACCCGGAGATCACGCGCAATGAAGACGGATTGCGGCTCATGTTCCGCAAGTTCTCGACGCCGGGCGGCGTACCCAGCCACTGCGGGCCGCACGTTCCTAATTCAATGCATGAGGGTGGAGAGCTTGGCTACTCTCTGATGCACGCATTCGGTGCGGCCTTCGATAATCCGGACCTGATTGTTGCCTGCGTCATCGGCGACGGCGAGTCCGAAACCTGCCCTCTCGAAGGAAGCTGGAAGTCGGTCAACTTCGTCAATCCCGTGCGCGACGGCGCGGTCCTGCCAATCCTTCACCTCAATGGATACAAGATCTCCGGGCCAACCGCTCAGGGACGCACGAGCGACGCAGACTTGAAGGCACTTTATGTTGGACGGGGTTATAAACCCTACTTTGTTGAAGGCGACGACCCAGAGGTCGTGCATCAACTATTGGCTCAAACGCTTGAGGATTGTTACGCCGAGATTCGTGGGATTCAGCAGGAGGCTCGCAAGAACGGATTCAAAAAGCAGCCCGTCTGGCCAATGATTATTTTCCGCACGCCCAAAGGATGGACCTGCCCGAAAGAAGTGGATGGAATCCCCATCGAAGGCACATTCCGCGCGCACCAGGTTCCGCTTGCAACAGTCCGTGAAAACCCGGAGCATCTCAAGATTCTTGAAGCCTGGATGAAAAGCTACAAGCCTGAGGATCTCTTCGATGCGAACGGCACTTTCCTGGAAGAATTGGCGGCTCTATCTCCTGTTGGTAACCGGCGCATGGGAGGCAATCCCCATGTAAATGGCGGACGCGAGTTAATTACCCTGGCGCTGCCGGATTTTACCGACTACGCTCTCGAAATCCCTGGGCCGGGTCAAGTTCTGGCCGAGGCTCCGCGCAAACTTGGCGATTTCTTCCGCGACATCTACAGAGCGAACCCGACTAACTTCCGCATGTTCTGTCCTGATGAAACGAGTTCCAATCGGCTGAACTCCATTTTCGAAGCCACCAAGCGCTGTTCGATGGCCGAGCTTGTCTCGATCGACGATGAACTTGGTCCGGACGGCCGCGTAATGGAAGTGCTGAGCGAGCATCTCTGCCAGGGATGGCTCGAAGGCTATCTGCTTACAGGGCGTCATGGCATGTGGTCCTCGTACGAGGCCTTCGCGCAGGCGGTCGATTCGATGACCACCCAACATGCCAAGTGGCTTGAGCAATGCCGCGACTTTCCCTGGCGCAGGCCGCTTGCCTCCCTCAATGTTCTGCTTACAAGTCATGCCTGGCGCAACGATCACAATGGCTTCAGCCACCAGGCAACCGGATACGTAGACAATGCGCTCGCGCGCAGAAGTGAAGTAATCCGCGTGTATTATCCACCTGACTCCAACTGCCTGCTGAGTGTCTTCGACCACTGCCTGCGCAGCCGCAATTACGTGAATGTCGTCACCTGCGGCAAGCAGCCGCAACTCCAATGGCTCAACATGGACGAGGCTCTTGAGCACTGCTCGCGCGGCGCGTCCACCTGGAAGTTTGCCACCAACGATGAAGGCGGAGAGCCGGATGTAGTGCTGGCCTGTGCCGGCGATGTGCCAACCATCGAGACCTGCGCGGCCTCGTGGCTGCTGCAGAAATACGTGCCGGGCATCAAAGTGCGCGTCGTCAATGTTGTGGACCTGATGACGCTGATGTTTCCCGACAAGCATACGCACGGGATGGACGAAATGTCCTTCAATGCGCTCTTCACTGAGCAGGCGCCAGTGATCTTCGCCTTCCACAACAATCGCTGGCTCATTCATACGCTGGTTCATGGGCGCGCCAATGAAGCGCGCTTCCATGTGCATGGCTATATGGATGAGGGAACCACCACCACGCCCTTTGACATGGTGGTTCTCAATGAAATGAGCCGCTTCCACCTTGCCCTCGACGCATTGAAGCATATTCCTCGCCTCCGTTTGCAGGCCGAGAATGCGATCGGCTTTTTCAACCAGGAACTGCAGCGCCACCACGACTATATCCGCGAGCATCTGGAGGATATGCCGGAGATCCAGAATTGGCAGTGGACCAAGGACTTCAGCGAATCAACCGCGCCCGCTCCGCTGGCCAAGGGGCATCCACAGAAGGCCATGTTCACCGACAGTTAACCTGCGTCGGGTAGAAATCGAGGCGGAGGCCAGCTATCGTAAAATGTATGCGACAGAGGCCTCCGCTTTTTCGACTCCAGCACACAGGGGGAGATTGTGAACGATCCTAAGGCGCCATCTGATTGGCTAAAGATTGACGGTATCGATGCGCTGGTTGAGTTGGCGCTCAATCTGCACTGGTCCTGGAACCATGCCGCCGACGAGTTATGGAAAGCGCTTGACAAGGAACTCTGGGAAACCACGCAAAATCCATGGGTCATCCTGCGGACGGTTTCTCAGGAAAAGATCAAGGCCGCATTGGGCGATGCGGAGTTCCGCGATCGTCTCGACACTCTGCTTCAGCAGGATCGGGAATTCTATCGGGCCGACGCATGGTTTCAACATAAGCATCCAGACACAGCGCTCACGACTGTCGCCTACTTCAGCATGGAGTTCATGCTCAGCGAAGCGCTGCCCATCTACTCCGGTGGGCTGGGCAATGTAGCCGGCGACCAGATGAAGGCTGCCAGCGACCTGGGCGTTCCGGTTGTCGGAGTCGGCTTGCTTTACGGGCAAGGCTATTTTCGCCAGGACTTCGATTCGGAAGGCCGGCAGCAGGCACTCTATCCAATCAACGATCCTGGGCAGTTGCCCATCCGGCCGCTGCGCCAGCCGAATGGCGAATGGCTGCGGTTGCAAATTCAACTTCCCGGCTCAAAGATATGGCTTCGCTGCTGGAAGGTGTCCGTGGGAAGAGCAAAGCTGTATCTTCTCGACACCAACGACTTTGCCAATACCGCGGCTCAGCGCGGGATTACCAGTGAGCTTTATGGCGGTGACGCAGAGATGCGCCTGAAGCAGGAAATTGTCCTCGGCATCGGCGGATGGCGCCTGTTACGAGCGTTGGGCCTCACGCCTGAGGTCTGTCACCTCAACGAAGGGCACGCGGCATTTGCCGTGCTCGAACGGGCCCGCTCTTACATGGAAGATCACAAAAAGCCATTCGATCTTGCCATGAATATCACGCGAGCCGGAAATGTATTCACCACGCATACCGCCGTGAGCGCTGGCTTTGACCGCTTCGATCCCGCGCTCATTCGCACGTATCTGAACCACTATGCAGTCGATGAACTCGATATCTCAGTGGACGATCTGCTCGCCATGGGAAGGCAGAATCAGGAAGACAATTCAGAACCCTTCAACATGGCTTATCTCGCGGTCCGCGGCAGCGGGCAGATCAATGGCGTCAGCAAGCTCCATGGAGAAGTGAGCAGGCAGATCTTCCAGCCGTTGTTTCCCCGCTGGCCGCGTGAGGAAGTCCCGATCGGGTCTGTAACCAACGGCATTCATGTGCCGACCTGGGATTCAGTAGAAGCCGATGCGCTATGGACATCCGCTTGCGGCGCAAAGCGTTGGCACGGGAATCGTCCGGCCGAAGATGACATCCGTCAAATCCCCAATCCGCAGCTTTGGCAATTGCGCTCAACAGGGCGAAAAGGCCTGATCGAGCAAATGCGCAAGCGGTACGAGGGCCAACTCGCCGCGGAAGGCGCGAATCCGTCGGACGCCGTGGGCATTTTCGATGAAAAGGTGCTGACTTTGGGATTTGCGCGCCGCTTTGCCACCTATAAGCGCCCCAACCTTCTTTTGCACGATACCGAGCGGCTCGTGCGGCTGCTGACAAATCCACGCTGCCCTGTTCAGTTAGTTCTCGCAGGGAAGGCTCATCCGCAGGATCTTCCTGGACAGGACCTTATCAGGCAGTGGAAGGATTTCATCAAGCGCCCCGAAGTCAGAGGACGCGTGGTCTTTCTCAACGACTACGATATGATGCTGGCCCAGGAGCTGGTCCAGGGGATCGATCTTTGGATCAACACTCCGCGGCGTCCGTGGGAGGCCTGCGGAACCAGTGGCATGAAGGTCCTCGTCAATGGCGGGCTGAATCTCTCCGAGTTGGACGGCTGGTGGGCAGAGGCCTATTCGCCGGAGGTTGGCTGGGCCATTGGGGACGGGCTGGAACATGGCGAAGACCCTGCGTGGGATGCCAAAGAGGCAGACACTCTTTATACCCTGCTGGAAGCTGAAGTGATTCCGGAGTTCTATGAGCGCGACGAATCCGGGATGCCATGCAAATGGCTGGGACGCATCCGCGAGAGCATGGCGCGGCTCACGCCGGAGTTTTCCGCCACGCGCGCTATCCGCGAGTATACCGAGAGTCATTATCTGCCTGCTGCTTCTGGCTATCGCGATCGGGTAGCGGACGACGGTGCGATTGGCTTGAGTCTGCTCCAATGGAAGCAGGATATTGATCGGCATTGGAGCGAGGTGCGTTTCGTCGGGATGCAAATCAACACCCACGATGGACAGCACTTCTTCCAAGCCGACATCGCTCATGGTTCCCTCACTCCAGATCACCTGAGAGTTGAACTGTATGCGGATTCAGCTGATGGGCAGCGCGCTGGTTGCGAAGTGATGAACCTATCCGGTCCGTGCGCGGATACACCAGGCGCGTTCACTTATTTAGCTCAGGTCTCCGCAGCCCGCCCCGCGAGCGATTACACCGCGCGAATCGTCCCTAGCCACCCCAATGCACTCGTGCCGCTCGAAGCGAGCCAGATTATTTGGCAACGCTGATGACCGGTCTCGCAGTCATGGAACAGGCGCTGAAACTTCTGAATGCAGCAAGCCGCTGTGCCTGGAAGCCGGAAATAGCCATCAGCCGAGGCGCCTGCTGACCTAACGCAGAGTATGTTAACGTGATTGCAAAAGCCATACCTGCCAGCGCTCGCTGCGCTGACAGGCAGGTGAGGCCGTTGGGAGCCGCAGACTTAATTTGCAGCACTCGCAGGCATCGCAGGTTGCCGATGGCCATTTGGAGACCACGACAGGTTGCCGCTCAGAACATAGATAGCGAGTGCGGCAGCGATAAAGACAGCGCCTATCCAGAAGCGCCAGTCACGGTGCATCCGCCGCCAGTACGGACCAGGATCGGGTTCACCTCTGTCGCTGCTATTTCCTTCCGGGTTGTGCTTGCTTCCTGTCATTTCGTCTCCATTGCCTGGGAATATTCGCTGCTGCGCGCAGCCTGGTTGCAGCGTGCGCGATAAACCAAGGCTCGTTGTGCTGTCATAACGTTGGCTTGCTGGCCATCCCAAAGCTCCAAAGCGGGCTGCTGAATGGCGCGCGCAAACGAAAATGCCGACGCCCATGCCATGTGTACTATCCGGGAAAACACAACCAGGAGTCCGTTCAATTCTGACCAGAAAACTGACTGCTCACGATCCGGAAGATTGATTCCTCATTATTTAGCAATGGGGTGGTAGTTTAACTCTGCTCCAGCAAAGATTGGAGAACCGCTCTAGCCGGGGATGTATCCGATTGCTCAGCGCATTCAAATGCCACGTGGAAGACTGCATATGAGGAGGAAGAACGTTTCCTGAAAAGCGGAGACCACCAGGCCGCGGAGCAATGATGACATTTGAGATGACCTGCGTTTTTGCGCACCCCACGCCACACTGCCGCCGCCGCACGCCAACGAGGCGATTACGAAACCGCAGAAGAGCTGAGCTCAAGCGCTCAGGACGACTTGATGGCAGCTTTTGAGAAAACATTTGAGATCGCGAAGCAAGTCCACGCCCTGATGAGGGCTTAAATTGTTATTTATCACAACCTGACGATCATGGGAGGCAAATCGAATGGCCGCTCCGAGTAACACATTGAATTCAGAGTCAACCCGTCTCGTCGGTTCCGACGCGCGTCACCCGATAATCGGATTCGATTCAACGTCCTACCTTCAGTTGGCGCCTTGCCCGCTACGTCCGGTTAAGATTGCAGTGATTGGGAACCACCTCCCCAGGCAGTGTGGAATTGCTACCTTTACGACAGATTTGTGTGATGCAATCGCTGCCGAGTATGGAGCCTCCCAAGTGATGGTGGTCGCTGTCAACGACGAGAACGCAACCTACTCCTACCCGAAGCGGGTGCGATTCGAGATCAGTGAAGGCGATATCACGTCCTACCGGGCGGCCGCCGAATTCTTGAATGCAAGCAACGTCGATCTGGTGTGCTTGCAGCATGAGTTTGGAATCTTTGGAGGCAAATCCGGAAATCACATCACGGAGTTGCTGAAGTACCTCAAAATGCCGGTAGTCACAACTCTGCATACGGTCCTTCGTGAACCGAATCTGGACCAGCGGGTTGTAATGCACAAGATTGCCGCGCGCTCCGAAAGCCTTGTCGTGATGAGCCAATACTCCGCGCGTGTTTTGCAGGAGGTGTTCAATGTCCCGGCCAGGAAGATCGATCTGATTCCTCATGGCATTCCCGACCTGCCTTTTGAAGAGCCCGATGCTTACAAGGAGCGTTTCTCATGTCAAGGCAAGACCGTGCTTCTCACCTTCGGGCTGCTATCTCCTAACAAGGGATTCGAAAGCGTGATTGAAGCGATGCCGCGCATTCTGGCCAGTCACAGCGACGTTGTCTACGTGATTGCGGGCGCCACTCACCCGCACATCCGGGCGCGGGAGGGAGATCGCTACCGGGTTGAACTGCAGGCACTGGCGAAGAAAAATGGAGTGGAAAAGCAGGTTCTGTTCGTCAATCGGTTCGTCAGTCCTGAAGAAATGATTTCGCTGGTCGGCTCGGCCGACATTTACATCACGCCATACTGCCACGAAGCGCAGGCTGTATCGGGAACCCTGGCCTATGCCATGGGCGCTGGGAAGGCCATCATCTCGACTCCATACTGGTACGCCGCGGAAATGCTGGACCATGGCCGCGGAGTGCTGGTGCCGTTTGAGAACCCAGACGCCATCGCAACAGCGACAAACGATTTGCTGGCCAACGATGAGGCGCGCCAGGCTATGCGCGAACGGGCCTACCTTTATGCGCGGAATATGGTTTGGAAACGTGTGGCGCAGTCCTATATGGCTGCCTTCCAACGGGCGAGCGTTCATCATGCAAAGCCGGTTCAAGCGAGGTTTGGCGTACAGGCTGGCGCAATAGACGACGAACAGCGCGTTGTGAGTGCCTAGAGCGAAACTACAGTAAATGTAGCCTTGTAAAAAGTCTCCAGTGTGGCTTTTTCTTGAGGAAAAAGCCACTTGGCGGGTGTGCTTCCGGAATGCACCTACTGTAGTTTCGCTATAGAGAGGACAACAGAGGCAATTCCAGAGTCCTTTCGGCACTGAATTGGACCAAACCCAGAATCAGGTTTTTCGACCCTGCCTGGCTCTTGTTCGGGGGTGGCCGGCGCTTGCGAATTTCGCCCAAACAACGCGGTGACTTTGTTGGCGATCGCGCTGCCCGAATCGTCTTGAGCCGGTCAATAACGAGGGAGTCAGAGTCGCCAGAAACTCCAATTAAGACTGCATGAAGTCCGAGGTGGATGAATGGTGAAGAAGCTGATTGTCTTTGATCTCGACGGAACGCTCGCGGCAAGCAAATCTTCTCTCGATGCAGAAATGTCATCACTTCTGCATGACCTGCTCGGTGTCGTCAAGGTGGCTGTCATCTCTGGAGGCGCCTGGCTGCAGTTTGAAAAGCAGGTGCTCTCCAATTTGCCCCAGGATGACCGTCTTATAAAGCTATCCATTTTACCCACGTGTGGAACAGAATTCTTTCAATACACCGGGAAGTGGAAGAAGCTCTATTCAGAAGATCTTACTGCGGAAGAAAAACAGAAGATCGTCAGCTCCCTGAAGAAAGCCACCGAAGACGCAGGCTTCTCTGTCGAAAAGACGTGGGGAGAGACCATTGAAGATCGTGGAAGCCAGGTAACGTATTCCGCTCTGGGCCAGCAGGCGCCATTGAAAGAGAAAGAGAAATGGGATGCGGATTTCGCCAAGCGGAAGAAAATCAAAACGATTCTTGACACTCTGATTCCCGAGTTTTCGGTGCGGCTCGGTGGCGCGACATCCATTGATGTCACCAAGCCGGGCATCGACAAAGCCTACGGGATCAAAAAGCTTCAAGAGACACTTGGCATTTCTGTGAAAGAAATGATTTACGTAGGAGACGCCTTGTTTGTGGGAGGGAACGACTACCCGGCTGAACAGGCCGGTGTCATTTCCATTCCGGTTCAAGGTCCCAGTGAAACCAAGCGGGTGATCGAAGCGATCATCGCTTGTTTGGACGACGGTCACGAGGCGCGGACCTTTGAGGTGGCAAATGCGACTGTTTGAGGAGTCCAGATGAACGGATTCGCTTTGCGCCGTCTGGGCGTGCTGATGGAACCGGAACCCGGCAATCCCCTGGAGGTTGAAGGCGTCACGAATCCAGCGGCCGTTCGCGGCCCAGATGGGGAACTCTATCTCTTTCCGCGGATGGTTGCAAAAGGAAACTACTCGCGTATTGGCATTGCGCGTCTTGACTTGCCAGATCACCTTCCCGCAGGAGCAGATGCCGGCTCACCGGCTGCATGGGTGTAAATCCAGCGATATTGAGGCATCGAAATCTCGAAGGATTCCCTTCGGCTGGGCAAGCGGAAGAATAGTTGATGAAGAAAACGGCTGTGATCTCTTGTGCTTCTCTGAATAGCAGTGCTTCGGCTTGGGTGTTCTTCACCTCAGCGTATCGACAGGCAATTCAGGTGGGAGCAGCGGCACGGCTCTGGGCAAGCGAGGCAATCTGTCGCTGCGGGAAAGCTGAATGCCGTCCTGCTCCAGCAGCGCTTCGTAGATGGGTGTGCGGCGCCAATGGCGAGCCAGGGCAAACGCGCTCATATTGGCAATCATGAGCGGAAGCACCATGCTATAGCTGCCGGTCATTTCATAGACAATAAGCACGGATGTCATGGGCGCGCGAACGATTCCTGCAAAAACCGCGCCCATGCCCACCACGGCAAAGGCGCCGATAGCGTCGGAAGAGTGGTGGAAGACGGCAACATCGATGTAACCGACCGCGCCGCCCAGCATGGCGCCCATGAAAAGCGATGGGGCAAAAATTCCGCCGGAGCCGCCGCTCGAATAGGAACAAACTGTGGCAACCAGTTTGAGCGCGCAAAAGGCCACCATCGCCAGCACCGGCAGCGTGCCCATCGATCCGGTCAGCGCCAGCGTAAGGGTCTTGTAGGGATCGCCAGCGATGCCGTTCAGGTGAAACAGCGCCAGCGCCACCATCGCCAAACAGCCGGTAGCCAGGCCGCCAATGGCCGGATGCACCCATTTGGGAACGGCTGTCAGGCGCTTGAACTGGGCACGCAACCAGAGCAGCGAATCCGTGAAGGCGACCGAAACAACCGCCGCCAGCAAGCCAAGCACGGCATACCAGACAAGCGAGGAGGCATTGCCGAGCGTATAGTTGCGATTCACATGAAAGACCGGATTCGAGCCAAGAATGGCGTGCTCCACGTAAGCGGCCAAGGCGGCGGCAACGATGACTCCGGAGAGCATCGTTTGATCTAAGTCGCCAATCAGCTCTTCCAACGTGAAGGTGATGGCGGCGATGGGCGCATTGAAGGCAGCGGCGATGCCTGCCGCCATGCCCACGGATGCCATGCGGCGGCGGTTGGTTGGCCCCAGTCGAGCGGCGCGAGCAAGCAAGCTGCTGACGCCGGCGCAGATTTGGACGGTAGGCCCTTCCAGACCCAATGAGGCGCCAGAACCAATCTGAAAAGCACACAGAAAGAATTTGCCTACGGTTTCCCGCAGTGTGATCAGGCCGTGACGAAAAACGAAAGCGACCTTGACCTGAGGGATGCCGCTGCCTGCAGCCGCAGGAGCAAGGTAGGTGAGCCCCAAGCCAGCTACGAGACCGCCCAGAGTTGGGGTAAGAATCGTCCACCATATCCAGCTATTGCCGGGGGCTGCGTTGGCACGGTCAATCATCAACGACTCTGCCCAGCCGATGCTCAGGTGAAAAGCAACGGCGGCCAAGCCGCAGAGCCCACCAGCGATGATGGTGACCGCCAGCAATCGCTGCCTTTCGTTTGGCATTCCGCGCATGAGCCACGCAAACAGGCGCGAGTGTAAACCCGAAAACCTGGCCCAGTAGCGCGCTGATGCCGGAATGGCGCTCTCCAGAGGTCTCACCACTCAAGTATAAAGGGATTGCATTCTTGGCACAGCGTTCATGCGTAGCTTGTCTTTGACCGCCCTGCCTCTATTGAACCTCGTAAGGTTCTGTCCCCGGCATGGAAACGCCCAGAGTGCTGCCGTTACAGTTACGCTCGCGGAAACCTCGGACGATCTGGGCACTTGTTCTGCTCTTATTACACTGGCCGGTATCGACTTGAAGTCAGTTCACGGCGCCAGGATTACGGCGCGTGTGCGCTACGGTAGTCTGAAGAGTTAGAAGCCGCGAAGATTCAACTCCGGTAATCGAGGGATCAAGCGTTATGCGGACTCCCAGAGGCTGCGCCAACGCAACCGTCGATCTGGAAACGGTTCCGGATGATCTGCCGAACGCTGATGCCGATGCCGGGCTGCGGGCGGTGGACCACACTCACAGCAGGCCGCTGACCGCCTTTGAGGCGCTTCGCGCACTGGCCAAGTCTATTGGCCTCTCGGAATCACGCTCGGGCATTTGATCAAGCAGGACCGCGTTCAACAGTGACTTGTGAACCTTGATGCGCCCGTTGTATTCGATAAACCCCAGCTTGCGAAATCGATTCATGAAGAAGCTCACACGGGAACGGGTGGTGCCGATCATCGCCGCCAGGGTCTCTTGCGAAATCTTTGGGATATATTGTTCCGGCTCGCCCGGCTCGCCAAATTCCGCCATGATCAGGAGTATCCGCGCAAGGCGCTTTTCACTGGAGTTGAAAAGCTGATCGACCAGATCAGCCTGGATGCGCATACTGCGCTCCAATATGAACTTCAAAAAGAGGTCTGAGAGGCTATGCTCCTCATGCATCATACGGATCATTTCGTCCCGTCTGATTTTGAGAGCGGTGCAGGGGGAAATGGCAGTAGCCGTGGACAAACGCAGACCAGGAATGGCCGCAAGAGCTCCCTCCCCCACAAATTCACCTGACGAGATCAGGGTGATGGTAGCTTCCTTCCCGGCTACGGAAACGACCGTGACCTTTGCGCGGCCCTTCTGAAGGAAAAAAACCGAATCCGCCGGATCTCCCTGAGAAAAGAAAACTTCCTTCGGCGCCAACTGGACGATTCTTCGCCCCAGGCCGGCGCTCGCCAGAAAGGCGGCGGCATCGAATTCCGGCTTTTCAAGTACAACCATAGAAGTGCCTCTTTCCGATTGCGACCCTTGCAGATCGGCCTATGAAGGGATGTGCTGCCACATTGCCACGTGGCGACCAAAGCAGGTGCGCAACATTTAAAAAATCATCGCGTGCACACTAAAACTCCAACTCTCGTCTCCAACTATACGCCAGTTGGAAAAGTGGTGTTCACTTTTGCTCACCATTCTGGGAAATATTTCAGGTGTCTTGATTTTAGTGACGTCACTATGGAGTCTGATGTAGCGCGCCGAGAATCTCGCCGCAAGAGCTATCACTTTGATAGTATTACAGCGACGGCAGCTTCAGGTTACAAGGCGAGGCGTCGCGTGTTAAGAAAGAACGGAATCGATGCTTCCTCCACATAAGACGCGTGAATTGGCCCGCAGCCTCGTTGCCAGCGAGGCAGATGAAACTACGGCATCCCTGCATACCGAACCTGCGGCTGTGCGCGTTTATGAGAGGCTGCGCCGGCAACTCGGGTCCCCCGTGGGAGTTGACGGTTTTCAGGTGCTCGCTTCCCGTGCCTTGGCTATGGCCAAGTCGCAATCGCCACGGCTCAGCGCGGTGCAGGTTACAGCGAACGGAGACTTGCGTGGTCTCGGCGAAGTTGAATCTCAGACGGACCCGGATGAGAATGGCGAGGCTGGAATCATTCTGATTGCGCAGTTGCTCGGCCTGTTTCTTACCTTGCTTGGCGAGGCAACAACACTGCGCTTGATCGAGAATTTACGCCTTCAGGTTAACGTCAGCACAGAGCCGGCCGCGGCCGCCGAGGACACGGTAACCTCAGCGGCCGATGGACCGGTAATGACCGCGGCTTTCGAGGACCTTCTGGTGGAAATTGACCGGCTGAGGAATGTGAGCGAACATATTGAAACCCTCGCTGACAAACATCCCGGCATGGAAGATGGACTCGTGAGTGTTGCGGGAAACATTCGCGGCATCGCCACCGTTCTGGACGTTTTCACACTCATCCGAAGCAAGGCTGGCGGCCCGCAGGAAGAGGCTCCTGACCTGGAAACGAATCTCTACGTGAATTGAGTTTCACCAGCACAGCTTCCAGAGCCACGCTTTGGGCCCCTGGATGGAGAAGATTCCAACCGCGGGGCGTTAGCGAAAAGACGGAATCGCCCCTCCGATCCTCTTACGAAGCGCGCAACAGGCATCGGACTTGGTACAATGCAGAGTTGAAAGATGACAATTCCCCCAGAAATGCGAGATCTGGCCCATCGTCTTCTTGCTTTTGAAGCCGCTGCGGACAAGACTTCAGAGCCGGCGATGTCTGCGCCCCTTCGCGTCTATGAGAAGCTGCGCCAGAGTCTTTGCGCGCTTGCCGGAGTTGCCGCTTTTCAGTCGATCGCCTTCAGCGCTTTAACGCAAGCCAAGTCGGAAGCTCCCGATCTTTGGGCGGTGCGGATAGCGGCGGATGGATCGCTGGAAGGGCTGGGAGAGTTTGAAACTCAGCCTGATGAGTTTGAGCCTCAACCAGGCTCCGGTAAGGAACAGGCCGGCGATGGAGGAATCATTCTCATCGACCACGTACTCGGCCTGCTTCTTATCTTTCTTGGCCAAGCTATAACAATAAACCTGCTGCGGAATGCATGGCCAGGTGCATTCTTTGATGATCGCAATGCGGGAAACGGGAGAGAATCGTGAACACGCAAGGAAAAGTGACCATAAACCAGCTACCGACCGGAGTTCCGGGCCTCGACGAAATTGTGGGCGGCGGTCTCCCCGAATTTTCCTTCAACATCATTGCGGGCGCCCCCGGAAGCGGGAAGACGACGCTGGCACACCAGTTTGTGTTTGCCAATGCGACCCCGGAACGTCCCGCGCTCTACTTCACCGTTCTCGGTGAATCCGCCATCAAGATGCTGCGATACCAGCAGCAGTACACATTCTTCGATCCGGCCAAGCTGCCCGACTCGATCCGCTTTATCAACCTGAGCCAGGTTGTCCTGGAGCAGGACCTGGGCGCGGTTTTGGAGGAGATTACCAGGGAAGTTACAAATGCCAACCCCGCAGTCGTGATTGTGGACTCCTTCCGGACCATGGTGCGGAAGCCGCAAAGCGACATGGAATTGCAAACGTTCATTCAGCGGTTAGCCCTGTTTCTGGCCAGTTGGCAAGCGACGACTTTCCTGATCGGTGAATATGCCGAGGACGAGTTGCGTGACAACCCCATATTTACCGTCGCCGATGGATTGTTCTGGCTGCGCCAAACGGTGGAGCGCAATTCGATTGTGCGCAAGTTGCAGATCATCAAACTGCGCGGCCAGGATTCCGTGCCGGGGCTGCACACCTTCCGTATCACCGATGCCGGAGTGCAAGCCTTCTCGCGCACTTTTGGGTTGACCGCGCGCAAGAGAGTTCCACCCAGCGGCCGACGCCTTTCCTTCGGCATTCCGGAGTTGGATAGGATGCTGGATGGGGGCGTTCGCGAGGGCGATAGCGTACTCATCGCCGGGTCTTCGGGAACGGGAAAGTCCGTCCTCGCAACCCAATTCATCGCTGAAGGCATCCGCCAGGGAGAGCCGGGAATTGTGGCCGTGTTTGAGGAGCGCCCGCAAGCATATGCGGAGCGGGCCACCAGTTTAGGCTTGGATCTGGAAACGCCGCAGAAAGAAGGGAAACTTACAATCCTCTATTTGCGTCCGCTGGATCTGTCGGTGGATGAGACCATGCACTCGATTCTCGATGCAGTGCAGAAGATTGGCGCCAAGCGCCTGGTGATCGATTCACTGGCCGGCTTTGAAATGGCTCTGTCGCCCGGCTTCCGCGCCGACTTTCGTGAATCGCTCTACCGCATGATCTTTGCTTTGACGGGAATAGGCGTGACGATTCTAAGCACGGTTGAAGTGGATGAGTCTTTTACCGAATTCCCGTTCAGTACCTACTCAATTTCTTTTCTCACCGATGACATTCTCCGGCTGCGGTATGTATCGATTGAGGGTCAGCTTCGCAAGATCATGGTAGTGATCAAGATGCGGGGCGGGAATCATGCCAAGGACATTCGCGAGTATGAAATCACCTCCGAGGGTGTGGTGATCCTCGGCAAACGCCTCGCAAACTATCAGGGCCTTATCAGCGGAATTCCCGTTCGATCTGACCGGCCCGACTCGACGGAAAAGCCCTCGCTGGATACGGGAATCGAGCATAAAACCTAACGGAGCATCTGCGAACTCAAAGCCGTGGCCAATATGGCCTCGGTTTGCAGCGCTCTGCTCTCCTGTGTGTTTCCGGGATGCACCTGCTCTGGTTTCGCTCTAGGGTATTTTCGATTCAAGTGTTAACGAAACGTTGGATGCCCCATCCTTTCCGCTCCTGAGCGCTGTCGAAGGACCTGCGTTTTCCATTTGCGGAACGGTGGGAGAGCACAGGTCCCGATCTCGACTGTAAACAGCCAACCCGAAACCTCTCTAGTTCCCTCCACGCCCGCAAATGCAACAAATACTCACGGGACAACCGTGGTTCGCTATCAGCAAGCAGGCTGGTAGCCGTGCGCTGCTTTGCGGCGGGAGAAACGTGACAATTCACCCGTGGCAGGACTTCCCTCACGGGTTGCCCCGCCACGGGCTACTGCCTCCAAGCCAGCGCCTTCACTGGCAGAGCAGGCCGAATCGCCTGCTCTGCCAGTTGGAGTGCCTATTGCTTGGCGTGAACGTGCTTCGTACTGGCATGTGCGTGCTTCCTGGACGCCGAAGCCTTCTCGTCCAGTAGGGTAATAGAATCCACGGCATTGAATGGATACAGCTTCACCGATTGCTGTCCCGTTGTGCTCAGCGTAATATCAACGCGGCGATTCTGGGCTAGAACGATCGTCGACAGATCATGCAGAATCCGTTGCCGCTGGCTGTCGGTCAGATCAGGATTATTCTGAACGAGGTCCTTGACCTGATCTTGACTGAGTTGCTGTTCTTTGCCAACTGCCCGCGTTTCGATGCCGCCTTCAGCAATGCCCTGTTCAACCAGGAATTGCTTTGCTCGATTTACGCGGCGTTCAGTGAGCGCCTGATTGTACTCTGGCGTTCCACGCACATCGGCATGGCCCGTAAGAATAAGATGCGCTTCCGGTTTGATTGCCAGATAGCCCTTGAAATCCTCTGCAAGAGTTTTCAGAGTCTGCTGCTGGCTCTCGACCAGGCCGCCCTCGGGGTGCGTTGCCCTTGGCTGTGCGGTTGGGAAGAACACGCTGTGCAATGCCAGCCGGGCTTCAAGCCTTACCTGCTCGGGCGATGGTTCAAGCACTGGTGGAGGAGCGATGGTGATGCTTGCGACAGCCGCCGCGGAGTTACCCTTGTCGTCGGTCACGTTGCAAGTAATCCCCACAGGACCCGCCGGAGCGCCCGTTGAGGAATAGGTCGCTGTAGCGCCGTTGCCGCTGATGGAGCCAGACTGGGCCGAGTAGCTATAGGTCAGCGGCCGATTCTGCGGGCTTACGCCGCTGGCCGTTACCGTGCTGCCCTCATTTGATTTGATGGTGCTGGGACTAGCCGAGCAACTGATCGTCGGCGGCTCAAACGCTTTCACGGTAAAGCTGGCTATGCAATTCGCAACTTCGCCAGGCTTGAGGCCGATCTTTTCGCCCTTGCCTTCACTTACCTTAGCGTTTACCGTGTGGATGCCCGGAGTAAGCGTCGCGGTTGCCACTGTTACCGTTGTTCCATCACCCGTCACGCCTTCTCCCGACCAGGAGTAAACCACGTGCAGCTTCGGGTCCAGGTTATCGGCGGTTGCAGTTATCGTGACCGGGTCACCGGCAAAGATGGACACAGGGTTGACGGAACACGCCAGAGCCACCGGCACAGGTGGTGCAAAGGAACCGATGTGGAACACGACTCCAGCGCTCAAGCGAAGCATATTGAAATCATTGAAGTCCTGGCGGTTGAACTGATAATCCGCCTGAAACAGGCGAAGCGCCAAATGGTGGTTGAAGAATGGGGTGTTGTAATCCAGGCCGCCGCCACCCGTTGCCACCAAGCCCCATTCATTCTGATAGTAATAACTGCCTGCGCTCTCGCCACCAACCAGGGCATGGACAAAGGGCGTGAAATGGGCTGTTGGATACCGCAGAATCAAACCGCCCGACCCTCCCTCAAAATCGCTGCTCGTCCGGTGGTCTTCGTCACTGTCGTTGTGATAGTCGCCCTCGAACTGCACGCCCGCGTACTTGTTGAAGTAGCGCGAAACGCTGCCAATGGCGCCGTATCGAATGCCGGTGTTGTCAAAGTTGCCAAGCCCGTCGGATGCGACATTTGGAGACAGATAGCTGAAGCCGGCAAAGATGTCCCACTTGGAAGCGGCATTGTCAGACGCCGTGCTGTTCGCGTATGTCTTAACATCCGGCTTGGCCGCATCCTGCGCTGCCAAGGCAATGGGAGCCACTCCAATAAGGGCTAAGGCAAGGATGTACTTCACTGATTCTGAATAACTGGAATGCATGCGTTTATCCTCCGTGCGTAATCTGGTTCAATGACAAAACACAAAGCTGCTTGCGTGCGTTGACCTATCCCGGACTGCCTCAACTCTTCAGCGACTGAAGAATCGCATGGCGCCTCGCCGCGCTGGCTCTAACATACTCATCCTGCGTTTCATGAATGGAGAGACAAATTTGCTTTTGCCTCGCCAGAAACCACCTTGATCGATTGCAGGAAGTAACACAGAAAAGCAAGTATTCACTTAACAACTCGAATTCATCACTCTATCTTGCCGACCTGCTCAAACGGCGTGCGACGGCTTCACAAAATGAGCGGTTCGCACTGCCTCTTCCCGTGTGGAGATTGGTTTGAATCACCTTTCTCCAGCATGCCGGAAAACAGAGCAATCTTGTCCTGCCATAACTGACATGGATTTAATGTACGGCATGTTCTCAAATACGATCTGGTCAATTGTGAACATGGAGCCGCTTCGCTCACTTGAAATCGTGAGGAGAATCGCCTGCCAGATCCTCGATGCCCTCAATCCAGCCAGCCGGCCGGAGCGGGTACCGATCCTGTTGAGCAAGGACGTCCTGAATGAAAAATCCAGACTGGGCTGTTTGCTGCCTGAGCAAAAGCGACCATCTTCAGTGGTGGTCACACTGACAAAATATCTCTTAGTGTGTAGTTCTACGTTGTGAGAAACCGCAGGCATGTATGGTGGTCAAAAGGCAGAGTAGGGGCCGTGGTGTAACCGGATTGAATGTTGGTGCAAATAGGGAGTGAGAATCATGAGTACACAAGATGCAATACTCAGCAGAAACCAAAGCGTGAGCGACAACGGTCAAGAACCAGAACAAACCTTGAAAGAGGAAGCAACTGGAAGCAGCACCAATGAGAATAGGACCGTGGAATCCACGGGCCCAGTAAATACTCCCCATCACAGGTCGTGTTGCTGTATGTCCTGCTGGTCGAAGAATTACAACTCCTACCTTTAGCAAACGTTCGCGATGACGAACCTCTTCCGCACAGGTCGCGTCAACGATAACCGGGGTGCGAATTGGACCCTGCTGGCACTGCTTGCCATGCAAAGTCTGGAAAATTAAACCACGCCACAACAGAACCAAGAAACGAGCGTATCAGTTTGGCCACAATCACCCTGACGTCTCCGTTGACCGATCCGGCCAGCAACGACGCCGAACACACCCGATTTCACGGCCAGGACTCGCTCTTCCTCCGCCATCGCTCCAACCCGATTCTCAGCGGCAAGGACTGGCCCTACCCGGTCAATAGCGTCTTCAACGCGGGCGCCGTTCGTCTGGAGGACGGAGACACGCTGCTGCTGTGCCGCGTCGAAGACCGGCGCGGCTTGTCGCACCTTTGCGCGGCACGATCCGCGAATGGAATCGATGGCTGGCGCATTGATCCGCGGCCAACGTTGATGGGGAATCCCAAAGAGTATCCGGAAGAAATCTGGGGGATCGAAGATCCGCGTATCACCTACGTGCCGGAGTTGAAGCAATATGCGGTCGTTTATACCGCCTTTGCCAGGGGCGGGCCCTGCGTGTCGCTGGCCATGACAAAGGACTTCAGGACCTTCGAGCGCTATGGCGTCATCATGACGCCGGAAGATAAGGACGCCGCCCTGCTGCCGCGCAGAATCGGTGGGCTCTGGGCGCTGGTGCATCGCCCAACGACATCGCTCGGCGCTCATATGTGGATCTCGTACTCGCCTGACCTTAGGCACTGGGGCGGACATCAGGTGATACTCGAAGCTCGCCTCGGCGGATGGTGGGACGCCAACAAGATCGGTCTTTGCTCTCCGTTCATCGAGACCGAAAAAGGCTGGCTGGCGATTTATCACGGCGTGCGCCAGACCGCCGCCGGCAGCATTTACCGCCTCGGTCTCGCTCTGTTCGACCTCAAGCAGCCGGATGTGTGCCTGCAACGCGGAGACTGCTGGATCTTCAGCCCGGAGGCCCCATACGAGCGGAACGGAGATGTCCCCGAGGTGGTCTTTCCTTGCGGGCAGACCATCGGGGACGACGGCGACAGCATCAATCTCTACTACGGGGCCGGCGACTCCTGCCTGGCGTTGGCTACTGGCAGCATTCGCACTCTCTTTTCCTGGCTAGACCACAACGCAAGCTGGGGCGACGACCCACGCGTGCCATAGCTGCCCGGATCAGCTCAGGTCGCGGCCTGACTTTAGGCTGATCAATGGAAGGCCCGCCCCGCCCTTCGAGCGCGGGCTTATGAGACTTTCATTCAAGTATGGCAACCGGGCATGCTGCTGGGCGACTCAAGCCCGCATGGGCTCCGAAGTTCGCCGGGCAATCTCTTCCGTTTTCCCGGCTGCTTCCGTGGAGTATTCCTGAGCCCTCGCGCTCAGCTCTCCCGCGGCCTCGGGATCGCCCCTGTCAATGCGTGACGGCATACCGGATTCGTAACGACAAGCCACAAGTTGAGCGCGCTGGATCCCGAATCACGGAGATTCTTTCCCCCAGGAAACCAGCGATTCGGTCAAAAGCGAAAGCGATGCTGGAAGAATCTGGAATTCCGAAGAGAATCTTTGGGGATTGTGCAACAACCGGACCAGCTTGAACCATGTTTTGAAGAAAGTGCGCTGTAAGTTGTTGATTTATTGGCTCCTGAGGTAGGACTCGAACCTACAACCCTTCGGTTAACAGCCGAATGCTCTGCCATTGAGCTACTCAGGAACGTCGTGCAATAAATTGTCCATTACCAAGGTAGCAGAGAGCGCGGGACTCGTCAAAAAATCCGCCGGATCAGGCGTAATAGATTCCGCATTCAGCTTCATTTCTTGTGAGCGCGGGGCGCCAAACAGGCATCCGAACACCAGGGCAGCGTGCCCGGAAGCCCGCTCTGGCGATACCATAGAAGAAGTGAAAGTGAGAGCCAATGTCCCGAATCTCCCGGCTGGAGCGCGGTGAAGTAACCCCTGAAATTGCATCGCTCTATGACAAAGCCTTTGCCCAGCGAGGCAACGTACCCAACATGTTCCGCGCAACGGCGCACCGGCCGGAGGTTTTCGCCACCATGCAGGCCCATTTCGGCGCGGCATCCACTGCCGAGATCGGGGCAAACCGTTGAGCTGCTTTCAAAATTGCCTTCCGTGTGAATTTGTCGGCACGATTTCAGTGGGTCAAGCGCAAAT
>Ga0255355_1000540_pt1 | contig 22042 bp, 17 predicted proteins | sample HBST75metaG_FD_189943 | JGI IMG/M metagenome (GOLD analysis project Ga0255355, IMG submission 189943) | Peat soil microbial communities from Stordalen Mire, Sweden - H.B.S.T75 | ecosystem: Environmental > Terrestrial > Soil > Wetlands > Peat | place: Sweden: Norrbotten County, Stordalen Mire...
ACGACCTCGCCATCACCAGCTCAGCCGCATGCGGCAGTTTGAAATCAGCCCCTGTAGGCCGACTCCGGTGGACCTACCACCATCTCAGATACAGCATTGCGCTTACGCGCTTTCCTGGCACACTGCAGGCAACTCCTTTGTTATGACGATTTTACAGCGCAACCCTGCCTGTAACCTAAAGAAAACAAGGAATTTATTTACAAAATAGGGGTGGGGGTACCCCATCCACCGCCTCACCTGCGCGCGCCGCGCCTCCGTATACACTGGAAGGGTTGGCGATTGACCCGCGTATGAATCAACAGACCGATCAGGACACATATTGGATGAAGCGCGCACTGGAGCTGGCCCGCCGCGGCATCGCCGTCACCTCGCCCAACCCCTCCGTTGGCTGCGTCATCCTCGACCCCGCCGGGCAGGTCATCGGCGAGGGCTGGCACGAGTACGATCTGCTGGACCACGCCGAAATCGCCGCCCTCAAAGCCGCCCAGCAGCAGGCCTCCACTTCTTCAACACAGGATCGCCTGCGCGGCGGCACGGCCTACGTCACGCTGGAACCCTGCAACCACACCGGCCGCACCGGTCCCTGCACCGAGGCGCTCATCCAGGCCGGCCTCCATCGCGTCGTCGCGGCTACCGTCGACCCCAACCCCTCCGTCGCCGGCCACGGCCTTGAGCGCCTGCACGCCGCGGGCCTTGAGACCACTGTCGGCGTCTGCCAAACCGATGCCCGCCGCCTTAACGAGGGCTTTGCCCGCTGGTGCCAGCACCAGCGCCCCTTCGTGCTGATGAAGGTGGCCATGACCCTCGACGGCCGCATCGCTCCGCCGCCCGGCCAGCACATTCTGCGCGAACCCTATTGGATCACCTCTGAAGCCGCGCGGGCAGCCGTGCAGCCGCTCCGCTGGCAGGCCGATGCCGCCGTCACGGGCGTTGACACGGTTCTGGCCGACGACCCGCTGCTCACCGACCGCAGCGGCCTGCGCCGCCGGCGGCCGCTGCTGCGCGTAGTGCTCGACTCGGCCCTCCGCATGCCGCTCGACTCCAAGATGGTCGCCTCGGCCCACGACGACGTGGTCGTCTTCACCGTTTCCAAGGACGAAGCCCGCGCCGATGCCCTTCGCCGGCGCGGCGTCCGCGTCGAGGTCCTTCCCGTCGAAGCAGAAGCCGCCAGCGACAGATTGCCGTCGCCAGGCCGCGTCCCGCTGGGCAAGGTCCTCGACAAGCTCGGCGAAGAGGGCATGTTGACTCTGCTCACCGAAACCGGCACGCGCCTGAACACGGCGCTGCTCACCGCCGGCATGGTGGACCGCGTCCACCTCTTCGTCTCACCGCAGATCATGGGCTCCGACGCCGTGCCCGCCTTCAAAGGCATGGCCGGTCCCATCCGCATGGCCGCGGTCGAAGTCGAACGCTACGGCAACGACCTGGGCCTCTGCTCGCTGCTGCGCGACCCCTGGCCGGAAGTTCAAGAGCAGTAAGCGGCGCGGCCGGCGTCAAAGGGACTTTTTGAAACCGCGAACGGAACAGGCCCGTATCGGATTCCGCGCGGAAGGCAACTTGCCCTTTTGTCCTTCAGCGACGCCTCGCGGGGGTACAATCTGCTGTACCTGGTTCCAGGAAGGGGAGGTTCCTGCTTGACAGAGAAGCGGCCCTCCGGGAGGTCCATCACGAGCACTCCAGACTATTACGAGTTTCTCCAGATCAGCCGCAACGCCGAGCCTGCGACAATCCACCGCGTGTACCAGTTCCTGGCGGCCCGCTTCCACCCGGACAACGCGCAGACCGGCGATGTTGAGAAGTTCATGCTCTTGAAGCAGGCTTATGAGGTGCTATCCAATCCGGAGCGCCGCGCCCAATATGATGCGGCCTCCGAAAATGAGACTCCCCAGTCAGCCCCACTCTCTGACGAGATTGACTTCCTGGATAGCATCAAGGGCGAGTTGAACCGGCGTCTGGCGTTGCTTGCACTGCTCTATGTGCGGCGGCGCACAAATTCCTCCCGCCCGGAAGTTCCGCTTAACGAAGTTGAACAGCGCATGGGGTTTCCCCGCGATTACCTGGAATTTACCATGTGGTATTTGCAAAGGAAGGGCTACATCGTCCGCGCGGATAATTCGGATTTCACCCTGACGGCCGAGGGTGTTGACTTCGTGGAAATGCAGCGCGAGCAGATCCCGATGCTGAATAAGCTGCTGACCAGTAACGCGGGCTCCTCCGCCACGGATACGAAAGCGGCGGGCAAAACATCGCACTCGCCCGGAGGTCATGGTTTCGGCCCTCCGGCGGAGACGCAAACGCCGCAGCCACAGGGGGAGATGAAGAACAAGCGCGTAAGTATGCCGGACCGGCGCGCAAATGGAAAGGACATTCGCTTCGACAAGGAGGAGCGCCGCTCAGTCCCGCCTGATCGGCTCGAAGAAGACAAGCTTCCACGCGCCTGACCTGGGGCGGATACCTGTTCCCTCTTCCCTGTTCCCTCTTCCCTGTTCCCTTAGAATAGAACCATGTTTACCGGCATCATCGAACAGACGGGTACACTGGTCAGCCTGGAGAACCGCGGCGGCGTGCGGCGCATTACGGTCGAGGCTCCGGAGATCGCCGGGCGGATGCGCGAGGGCGACTCGCTGAGCGTCTCCGGCGTCTGCCTCACCGCTCTCGACGTCGAACCCACTTACTTCCACGCCGATCTGGCCCAGGAGACGCTGGACCGCACCTCGCTGGGCGCTCTCACTCCCGGCGCCAAAGTCAATCTGGAGCTGCCCACCGCAGCCGGCAGTCCGCTCGGCGGTCACATCGTGCAGGGTCACGTGGACGGCTGCGGGAGGCTCGCCTCTCTTGAGCCAGTCATCTCTCCCGCGAATCCGGCCTTCAGCCGCGAGACCACCGACTGGACTCTCAAGGTCAAGGTTCCTGAGCTCGTCTACCCCTGGATGGTGCACAAAGGCTCGGTAGCCATTGAGGGAATCAGCTTGACCATCGCCGCCTTCGACGGCGAGACAATTTCGATTGCCATTCTCCCCTTGACCTATTGGCGAACCAACCTGCACACGCTTGCCATCGGCGCTCCGGTGAACGTCGAGGCTGATGTGCTGGTAAAGCTGGCCTACGACCAACTGCTCGCCCGCAAGCAATCCATGCCCGATCTGACTGAGGCCTGGCTGGTGGCCAACGGCTTCTGAGCCCTCCTTCGCCGCCTGTTTTGCGTCTAAATTGGACGTGCGGAGCTTGCCTTTCGCTTCGCGGAATCCCGTATGCTGTTGAGCAGGAGGCTGTCATGGATTCACTGCGTTTATCCGTTTCTGTCTTTCGCCGTTTTTCGCTGGCGTTCCTGTTTCTGGCCCTGACAGCTTTTGCGCCCTCCGCTCCGATCCTGGCTCAAACCCCCGCTCCGCCCTCCGGCCAGCAGCCGGACCAGGCCACGCCCGACTCCGGCGGTCCCAGCGCCGACACCGGCGTCATCGCCCTGCCCAAAAAAAAGGACAGCGCCGAAGACGCGCCTCTGCCCGCGCCTGTCGCGCCCAAGCTCAAAAACCCCGAGGGCACGCCCAACTTTTCCCTCCGCATCGAGGTTCCCGAAGTCACCGTTGACGTGGGCATCCTGCTGGAAAAGAATGGCCAGTTTGTCCCCGGCCTCAAGCCCGGCAACTTCCGCGTCTATGAAAATGGAGAGTTGCAGAAGATCACCGGCTTCAAGCGCACCGAGGCTCCCATCAACGCCCTCCTGCTGTGCGAGTTCGCCGCCACCAACTATCACTTCATCTATGACATGCGCAACGCGGCCAACGCCTTTGCCAGCCAGTTGCGCCCCATGGACTACGTGGCCGTGATGACCTTCGACATGCACACGCGGATTGTCTCCGACTTCACCCAGGACAAGACCCAGGTCCAGGAGGCCGTCAACTCCATGCGCATCCCCATGTTCGACGACCGCAACCTCTTTGACGCCCTCTATGAAGCCGAAGACCGCCTCAGCCGCGTCGAGGGCCGCAAGTACATCATTCTAATCGCCTCCGGCCGCGACACCTTCTCCAGAATCAACTTCGACAAGATTATGCAGAAGGTCAAAAACACCCCCGACGTAACCATCTTCGCGGTTTCCACCGGTGGCGCCATGCGAGCCGTCACAGAGGGCCGCGGCGGCTGGGGAGCCCAGATGCGCGATATGGATTATCTGCAGGCCGACAACGAGATGAAGACCCTTGCCAAACTCACCGGCGGCATGTGGTTTTCTCCCCGCTTCGCCGCGGAGATGCCGGAGATCTTCTCCACCATCAACCAGAACATCCGCTCCAAGTATCAGTTGATCTACCACCCCACCAATGCCAGGCAGGACGGCACCTATCGCAAGTTGCGCGTGGAGCTGGTCGATGACGAGGGCCATCCCCTGCGCATCCAGGACGAAAAGCAGAGGCCGCTCAAGTACGACATCATCGCCCGCGACGGCTACCGCGCCAGGCAGGAAGTCGAGTAGGAAGCGGCTTCCGCGCCAAGCACAGACACAGAATGGCTGGCGGACGCCGCACAAGCATCCGCCAGCCATTCAGAACAACAAAGGGTGGACCGCAGCCTATTTGAACTGGCTGACAATATCCACGATGTAGTACCCGATGACAAACACAGTGGCGGCTGAGGTAAGCCAGCGGAAACCTCTCAACGGAGGCTCGACCTTGGCTACCTTGGCGGCAATCGCCTCCTGTTCAGCCTTTTCCTTGGCGAAGGCGTCATCCAGGTAGATCTGGTCGTCTTCACCGCGGGAGAGGATTGAACTGTAAAGATGAAGAGCGGCCGTAATCAACACCAGCACTGCCCACACAATCCACATCGTCCAGACAAAAGGCATACTCTACCTCCCTAAAACTCTCAGCCCCGAGCATCGCGGACCTTTGGAAATCCTGATCCCGTCCCGCCTGGGAGCTGTATGGCTGACTATAGTAGCCCCGAACGGGTACAGCTGTCGTGACAACAATCACAGCAATTCTTCGCCCCGGGAACGATGCGTTTCTGCGACTTTCCCCTCTTCCAGCGCATCCAATGAACCGAAGTTGACTCTGAGACCTTGTGCCGCGGGCCGCAGAGCGGTAGAGTTAAGTTTCCGGCAAGCATTTCAGAATTGAGGAGAATCCATGGCCGCTGCAACCACCGCGCCCGCACAGGAAACCGTTAACCAGGCACCCATTACCCTGACCTCGCAGGCCATTGCCAAGGTGCGCGAGATCATGGCTACCCAGGATCCCGTTCCGGCGGGGCTGCGCATCGGCGTGGCCGGCGGCGGCTGTTCCGGCTTCCAGTACTCCATGGCCTTTGAAAACCAGAGCGGGATGATGGACAAGATCTTCAGCTTCGACGATCTCAAGATCTTTGTCGACGCCACTTCCCTCATGTACCTCAAGGGCTGCGTTGTGGACTATGTCGAGACTCTTGAAGCCAGCGGCTTCAAGTTCGACAACCCCAACGTCAGAACCACCTGCGGCTGCGGCTCCTCCTTCAGCGTGTAACCAGCGGCCTTCCGGCCCCGCTGCTCTGTTTGGTTCGCTTATACACAAGGCCCGACCCTTTCACGGGGGCGGGCCTTGTTGCGTAGAGGTGTGTGGCTGATCCGATCCAGGCGCTAGCCAGAGGCCGATTGCTACGGCGTGGTCGTCGGCGTGGTCGAGGAAGTGTTGGTTGGCGTAGTGGTTGTAGAGGTGCTGCTCGACGTGCCGCCGATGGGTGTTGTGGTGCTGCTGGCTGGCTGGCCGATGGTTCCCGTATTGCCGCCGCTCATCATCTGCTCGGTAATCGGGTCGTAGACAAACTCCCACTCGTTGTAATGGTTCTTCTTCTTGTAGACCATGATCGACTGCTTGGGACTGTTGGGAGAGAAGCCGATAATGCCCGCTCCTCCAAAGGTCTTGCCTGTCAGCCCGGTCTGTCCGGTTTGCCCCGTCTGCCCCGTCTGCCCGGTGGTCGAAGTGGTTGCGGTGGGGTTGCTCGCATCAGTCGGAGCGTTGGGATCAGGCGTCGCTGTCGGCTGACCGAGGCTGTTGCCCTGCAGCCCGTTTCCGCTGGCGCCGGGTCCGACGCCTGCGATCGACGAGCCTCCCAGAGGCTGCCCGAAGAAGCCCATGGCCGTCGGAGCCTTGTTCTGGCCAAACATGATCGGCTTCCAATCCTCCTTGCCGGTGGTCGGGTCCGCGTATTTCTTGCGCAGGAAGCGGATATTGTTGGTGGGCTTCACCAGGGCATCGACGTTGGGCGGATAGGCTCCGAATTTCTTGTAATACATCCTCACGCCACGGATGTACTGCTTGCCGCGCTGCATCGTCTCCATCTCGCGGTCGCGCTGAATCTCCTTGGAAACCTTCGGCAAGGCGACAGCCAGCGCGATCGTGAGCAGCACCACCAGAAAAATGACCGCAAGCAGAACGAAGCCTTCTTCGGAAGGCTGCGTCTGTCGGCGAATTGGAGTGATCTTCATCATTCAGCTTTTGGTGTCCCAAGTCGCTAATTCGCACCACAAATGTTCTGCACGCCAGCCCAACGCAGGAGGCTGTCATCCTGAGCGAACGGGGCCCCAAGCGTTCTTCAGCTTGGGGGTGGTGAGTCAAAGGATCTGCGTTTCGCTCCTGAATTCTTCAACGAACTTCTGATTCACCACACTGGGAGCTAATAGCTGCTTTCTAATTCGCCGTCAAAGGCAGGCTTTGCGTGTTGTTGTAACTCAAGTCGGTCACTTGCACACTGCCCGGCAGAATGGTCCCTACCTTGTAACGGTGGTTCACAATCTCGCCGCTCCGGGCGATGAAAACATCTTCCCCGTGAACAAAAAAAGCTTGCAGCGATTTGTCCCTGGCCTGCGTGTAACCAAAATACTTCAGATCGATGGCTGGCGGTCTGGGCTTTTCGGGCGGCGGCGGAGGCATCTTCACAACCGGATGTCCGGGCCGCGCGCCTGCCACCGGAGTCTCAATGCGCGCCAGCCCTGCCGGCGCAGACTCGACGGAAAAAATGTTTCTCCCCGTGCCCGCGTACTCCACGCTCTCGGTAAAAGCCAGCCTGTCCAGGTGCAGCGCGGGATCGATGCCCGCGTTGGTGAGCTTCTGCGCCTCCTTCCCTTCGCTCGCGGCCTGCGTTGCCGCCGTCTCGCGGCCCGCGGCAGGCTTGGCGCTTGCCGGGACGGTTGCCGCAGCAGGGCGAGCTGGGGCTGTGGGGCTGATAAAGTATTGCTTGAGTTCATAGCCGCCAATCAGGACGATCACCACAAGCAGAGCGGCGAGCATGTAGACCTGGCGCTTGTTTTCTGTTCCCAGTTGCAGGGCCATGGCTATTCACCCCCCTTTCCGCGCGTCGCGGGTAGTACGGGCTCCGCTGGCGCATCTCCTTCTTGCGGCGTAGGCGGCAATCCGCTGGCCGCCGCATCAGCCGGCCGCAGCCATGTGGAGACCTTCAGCCGCAGATTCACCAGGCCCCCCTGCTGCCCCGTCAGTTGCAGGCCGCGAATGACAAAGAAGGTCTGGTTCCGCTCCACGTCGTTCACAAAGCGCATGATCTGCGGATAACCGCCGGTGATGCTCGCGTCCATCGAAATCTCTGTGAAATCGGAGCCGGGAGGGCCTTGCGTGTATTGCACTCTGGTCAGCCGGACCGGCCCCCCCAGCGCCAGCTCGCCAATGCGCGTGGCGATGGACGAATAGCTGGGCGGAACGCGCTTCAGATAGAAAGCCTGCATCTGGGCGCGGGAGTCCGCGACGCGGTTGTCCAGGCCGCGCAGCGAAACGGTTTGCAGATCCAGCGCCTTCAACTGCACCTGCTTGGCGGCCAGAGCATCGGTCGAGCTGTCGTTCGTGGCTCTCCAGTCCAGGCCAAAACGGATGGACAGGCCGATGACCGTGGCCAGCAGCACCGCAAACGCGGCGTAGTGCCACATCAGCGGGGAGGCCAGGCGTTCACGCCACAGAGTAAGTGTGCGGCTATTCATCGCGTGACTCCTGGATTGGGCTTGGAGTTGGGATTCTGCGGAAGCCTGTTCGGGACCGGGCCGGTGTAAGGCGTTCTTCCCGGCTGCTGTCCAAAGCCTGCCTGAGGCGCAGCCGGGCGCGCCGCCTGCGGAGCCGTTCTCTTGCCGGTTAACTCTCCGGCAGCCGAGGGCTTCTCTCCCTCCTGCTTTCTTTCCGCCCTGAGGTTCACATTCATCGGCGCGGCCGCGTTGTACTCGGCCAGCAGATCGAAGTTGACTCGGTTCGAGGCGCTGATTGGCTCCAGCCGCTCGTTCGGGCCGCCGGTCGATTCCGAGCTTTCGCCCACGATGCGCGGCTGCAAGAAGTGCTTCGAGCGTTCCAGGTTCTGGACCAGATCGACGGCGCGGTCGCGCGGGCCGACGACGCGCAGCTTCAGCGTAATCCTGCCCGTCTTCGCATCGCGCACCGGTTCAATGTTCGTCACCTGCACGCCGCTCGGCAGAACTCGCTCCAGATCTTCGACCGCCAGCGTCCACGAGAAGGTCTTTTCGTCGAAGAGCTTGTTGAGTTCCCCTATATGCGCCAGCAGTTGGACGTTGTCCGGCTGGCCCATCATGCTCTGATAGCCCAGCCGCTCATTGTTGATGGCGTTGATCTGATTCTGCACGCTCTGTTCCGTTGCGCGAGCATCTTCGGCCTTCTGGTGAAAGGCGTGCAGCCCCAGGCACAAGCCGAGGCCAATCACGATCAGAATGCCCATGGCGATACGCAGGCGCTTGAGCGCCGGTCTGATGTCGATGTAGGGGCGGGTGGCCAGGTTGACAGAGATATGCATTAATTTGCTCCCGCCAGCGCGCCGGTAACGCCGGCCAGGCTCATCAGATTGCCCAGCGGCGTGGCCGCCCCGGTTTCAGGCCGCGAGGCCATGTCCACCACAGTCAGATCGGGTGAGTCGATCCAGCGGGCAAAGTCTTCCGCCGAGCTGTTGCCGCCGGCGCCAGTGCCGGCAAAATACAGCAGCGCCGGACGCGCGCCGAGCTTGTCCTCATAATAGGCAGCGGCCACGGCGATGTCGCGCTGCACCTCCTGGAGGCGCTTGGCTGGATCTTCAGGCAGGTTGAGGGTCCGATAGAGCAGCAGGTCCCGGCCGTTGGTAATGCAGGTGGTCAGCGTCCTCGCGCCCAGGTTGGTGGCCAGCACCGGCTCGGCCGTGTCGACGGCCGCCAGAGCGGCCAGGCTCGTGGGCAGCACCACACCCGGCTCGTAGCCGGCCTGGCGCACCACGGCTTCGTATTCATGCAGGTTCAGTCCAGGAATCACGGCTGCCAGCACCTTGCACGAGCTCTTGCCTTCGACCAGCATCTGGTAGCTCACTCCAGCCTGCTCCACATCGAAGGGAATCATCTTCCGCAGACGGAAGCGGAGAACCGAAACAGCCTCCGCCGCGCTGGCAGGCATGGAATCGAAGTCCAGCACGAAGACGCGCACCACGCTGTCGGGCACGACCAGCGTCACCGAGCGCGTGCGCGGCGAAACCTGGCCCAGAACGTTGCGAATGGCGTTGGCCACCACCTCCGGCGCGTGCAGATTCGGCTCCCCGGCGCCAGAAACAAGCGCTCCCTCCGGCAGCCGCTCAAAGGCGTAGACGGGCGCGCTGCCCTGTCCCGGCGATGCCGCGGCCAGCACCCCCTGGGGCGATAGCTCCACCGCCACCGGCGGGCGGCCGCCAGCCTTGAAACCCGATTTGGCCTTGCTGAAAATCGAATTCACTATCTTGACGCCTCGATAAAGGTAACCTTGTTGATTTCCTTGAGCGTAGTCAGGCCGCGGCGAACGCGGTCAATGGCCGACTCGCGCAGAAAGCTCATGCCTTCCTTCTTGGCCATCCTGCGTATTTCGGAGCTGGACTTCTTGGCCAGAATGCACTCGCGGATGGGGTCGGTCAGGTCCAGCAGTTCGTGGATGGCCGTGCGGCCGCGGTAGCCGGTGCCGTTGCACTCCATGCAGCCTGCGCCCTCCTTGAATTCGAAGCCGCGCCACTCGTCAGGCTCCAGGCCGCTGACCAGAAGCTCCGCATCGCTGTAGGTGACCGTGCGCGCGCAGTCCGGGCAGATCGTGCGCACCAGCCTTTGCGCCAGAATGCAGTTCAGCGCCGAAACAAAGTTGTAAACCTCCACGCCCATATTCACAAAGCGGCCCAGCACGTCCACCACGTTGTTGGCGTGGACCGTGGTGAAGACCAGGTGCCCGGTCAGCGCCGAGTTGATCGCGATCTGCGCCGTTTCGTTGTCGCGGATTTCGCCCACCAGAATCTTGTCCGGATCGTGCCGCAGAATCGACCGCAGTCCTCTGGCGAATGTCAGGCCCTTCTTCTCGTTGACCGGAATCTGCGTGATGCCGCGAATCTGGTACTCGACCGGGTCCTCGATGGTGATGATCTTGTCCTCGTCGCTCTTGATCTCGTTCAGCGCGGCGTAGAGGGTGGTGGTCTTGCCGGAGCCGGTTGGCCCGGTGACCAGCACCATGCCATATGGCTCGCGAATATAGCGGCGGAAGCGCTTCAAATCTTCGTCCGCAAAGCCCACCACATCCAGCGTGAGCGTATGGAACTTCTCGCTCATCGACTCCTTGTCCAGCACGCGCAGCACGGCGTTTTCGCCGTAAATCGTCGGCATGATGGAAACGCGGAAGTCGATCATCCGCCCCTTGTAGCGCACGCGGAAGCGGCCGTCCTGCGGCACGCGCCGCTCGGCAATGTCCAGCTCGCTCATGATCTTGATGCGCGAGAGAATGGTCGAGTGGTGCTCGCGCGCAATCGGCGCCATCGCTTCCTGCAACACGCCGTCAATGCGGTACTTGATGTGAACCGAGTCGTCGTAGGTCTCGATGTGAATATCCGAGGCGCGCCGCTCCAGGGCGGTGAAGATGGTTGTGTCCACCAGCCGGATGATGGGGCTGATGTCTTCCTCGCTGGTCAGTTTCTCGATAGAGATGTTCTCGTCGCTTGAGTCGTCGCCGGTCAGCACGTCGAAGGTCAGCCCCTCACTGGCTTCGTCCAGCACGCGCTGCGACTGCTCGGTCTTCTTCAGCAGCTCGGTGATTTGCGAAAGCGTGGCCACGCGCGGCGTGATGCGGTGGCCCAGCAGCCCGGCAATCTCATCGATCACCATCAACTGCGAGGGGTCGCTGACCGCGATCACCAGCGCGTCGCCCTGCTGCTCGATGGGCACAAAGTTGTAGCGGAACATCAGTTCCACCGGCACCGTCCGCAGCAGCTCGTGCTGAATCCTGAAGTTCTTCAGGTCCACGAAATCCGCGTGATAGCGCTTCGCCAGCGCTTCCGCCTGGGCGCGCTCATCCTGACTGCCGGGAACAGCTACGCCGACAGGCAGCGGAATAGCAAGCACTGGGCCTTCAGCCATGATTTACCCCTGCCCCCCGCCAGTCCCGCCCATCGAGAAAATGGGCAGATAAAGCGAGACGAGAATGAAGAGCACAACCACGCCCATGACGATGAGAATGGCCGGCTCGATGAGAGTGAGCGCCGCGGCCAGCGCCGTTGACACGTCTTCCTCGAAGAACTCGGCAACGGAGTTGAGCATCTGCGGCAGGGCGCCCGTCTGCTCGCCCACGGCGATCATCTCCGAGGCCAGATCGGGAAAGATCTTCGTCTGCGTGAGCGCCTCGGCCAGCGGCTTGCCCTCGCGCACCGTCGAAACCGAGGTCATCACCGCCCTGGAAACGTGCCGCGAAGAGATCGACCGCGCCGCCGTCTCCAGCGATGGCACCAGCGGTAAACCGCCAGTCAGCAGCGTTGAAAGCGTGCGCGCGAACATCGCCACCTGGTACTTCAGCCATATCTTGCCCAGCACCGGCAACTTGATGCGGAAGCCGTCGATGAACTCGCGTCCCCGGTCGGTGATGGCGAAGCGGTAGCTGCCGTAGGCCACACTGCCGATGATCAGCAGAATCCAGATAATGTTGTGATGCAGAAATGTGCCGAAGGCCAGCAGGTCCATCGTCATCTGCGGCAACTTGTTGCCCATCTGGTCATAGAGAACGGCAAACTCCGGCACCACAAACACGAACATGAAAAACATCAGCCCGCCAACCAGGCTCAGCAGCACGCAGGGATAAATCAGCGAGGCCACCAGCTTCTTGCGGAAGCTGAGTGAAATGCGCTGGAAGCTGACGTACCGCTCCAGCACCTCCTGCAGGTTGCCGGAGCGCTCGCCGGCCTGCAGCGTGGTGGTGTACATCACCGGAAAACCGCTCGCCGCCTCGAAGGCCGCTGAAAGCGCATCGCCCGTCCGCACGCGCGTGCAGATATCGTCCAGTTGCGCAGCGAAGTGAGCGTTCTTCTGATTTTTGGCCAGCATCTCGATGGAACCCAGAATCGGCATTCCCGCGCGAATCAGCGTCAGAAACTGCTGGTTGAAGATGAGAAACGTCTCCAGCTTCACCTTGCCGCGCTTCAGCATTCCCAGGCCGGAGCGAACGCGAACGGAAAAAACGTTGTAGCCCGCATGAACAAAGCGCGCGCGCAGCTCCTCGGCCGTCGCCGCCGTCTGCACCTGCTCCTGCACGTGGCCGCGCTCATCCGCCATCCGTATGATGAATTCCGCCATGCCCTTTGTCCGCCGGGTGAGTCTGAGTGAGCCTGACAGAGCGTCTGGCTTTCCTCAGGTTTTATTCTCAGGCTTAAGGTTACCAGTTCCCGCCCGCTCTTCTCGTAACAGATAGACGCGAAAGGCAGAAGCTGCGCTCAAAGCAGGTTTTCGCCGCGCCGCGCGAGGGACAAATTGAGCGCTGGGCTTTTGGCCGTCCCACATTCACCTGAGGATGGTATCCGTTGCCAGCCGCCACCGGCCCGTCAGCCCCATCTCACCCCATCACGCTGCTGGCTGCTTCCACATTCTCTCTCTGCTCTTCCAGGCTGCGCAGCAGTTCCGCCGCCGAAGCCGGCCGTCCGAACAGCCACCCCTGCCCCAGCAGCGGCATATCCTTACCCGCAAAGTAGGCCGCCTGTTCCACGGTTTCGATTCCTTCCACGATGACCTGCAGGTTCAGCGCCTCGGCGATGGCCAGGATTTGCGGCAGAATCACCACTGTGACGGCATCGGTTCCGATTGCCTGCGCAAACGACTTGTCGATCTTGATGACATCCACCGCCAGATCCTTCAGGTAGGCGAGGCTCGAATAGCCCGTCCCAAAGTCGTCGATCTGCACGCTGTGGCCGCTCTGCCGCAGTTTCCGGATAGCCTCGATGGCCACCTCACTGCGCGCCGGAGAGCCTTCGGTTACCTCGATAGCCAGCGAGTGCGCCGCAACAAAGGCCTCCTTCAGGCAGCGATCCCGCATGGGCAGAAATCTTTCGTTGGCCAGATCGCTCGCGGTCACATTCACATTGATCCGGAACTCCGGGTGCCGTTGCAGATACTGGCCAAAGTCGCTCAGCGACCTCCGTATCACCCACGCCGTCAGTTCGCCCACGAAGCCGCGTTCTTCGGCAAGGCGGACAAAAATCTCCGGGTCTACCGCGTAGCCGTCCTCATCGGTCCAGCGCGACAGCGCTTCCGCCCCCACAATTCTCCCGCTGGCCAGTTCGACAATCGGCTGATAGACAAGCTCCAGCTCTCCTCGCCGGATCGCGCGCCGCAACTGCCGGCCCATCTCACGGTCGTTCTGGTATAGAAAAAGGAAGATCAGTGCCAGCGAAAGCCCGCTCACTGCTCCCAGCGCCGTTTTCAGGGCAAGCGGGCCGCGGTCGGCCCAGAGCATCGCGGAATACGGTTCAAAGACGCTGGTGCAGAAGGTGCTGTGCGGCCAGCAAACCGTCACATATTGCAGATTGCCGAAACGCGCCTCCGCATTCCGGTCGAGAATTGCGCCAGGATTCAATATCGGCTTGCCGCCGGGCCGCACCCGCTGGCCGCTCTCTACGTCCAGCAGCGTGCTTTCATAGTCGAAGGCCGGCGGCTGCCAGCGATTCTTCGTGCTCAGATCCTCCACCACGAAGGAATCGCCCTTCTGCAGCAGAAACACCGGCCATTTCGGCGACAGATACGGCGGCACGTCGCGATAGATTCTCAGCCCGTCCCGGTCCGTGGCGATGGGCTGAAAAGAATCCGTGGGCAAATCCTTCCTGTCAAAAAGCGTTGAACATTCAATGCGCCCGCCGCGCATTCGCCCGGCGTCGCGAAGATACTCCGACTGAAGAAGAAGTCTCTGCAGGTAGCCCATCTCGGCATCCGAGCAGCGGGAAAATTTAGAAGCGTTTACTTGCGCCAGCAGCGCACTCGATTCATCCAGCAGCGATACAAACGGTCCGCCCGACAGCTTCGCCGCCTCTGTCAGCCGCTTGTCGGCCGCGCGCAGCGTCCCGGCGCAGCCCGCCACGTACCCGAATACAGCTCCCCCCAGAGTCGCCAGCAGGGTGGCCGTGACTGCGACCCACTTCCGCTTGTTGAACGCCAATGTCATTCCCGGACCTTCCGCTTATTCGCCGTGATTGTCGCCCACGGCAATCCCTTATATGACTGGATTCCTTCTCTCCGTGCGCAAGAACCCTCATTTTGACCTTAGTTGAATTCAAATCAACGGTCAAACCCACTATCGGCAAAATGCCCCTCCCCTGAGGCAAGTCTTCGGCTTGTCATCCGGGCGCAAGATGAACTCGGACCCTGGGGAACACCCTCGCTCACCCGCTGGTTCGTTCGTTGCCGGAAAAGCTCGGAGCACAGGAAAAGGTATAGAATTCCACGCAGACTAAATCTCCGCCTTGAAGCGCTGCCTTGTAACTGCGGAAGAGTGTTCTTTTCCAGCAAAAGCCCGCCGGAAAGCATCCGAGCGCATCAGTGGAGAGGAATGGCATTGCAGATGAGCACGCATTCCCTGGAATTGCCAGAAGCCTCGCTTCTGAAGAAGTTTGCGGTTGGCTGCCTCGCGACCCTGTTCCTGGTCCTTTTTCCGTCCCTTGCAAGCAGCCAGACGGCGCCGGAAGCTCAATCGGCCCCTGCTTCCACAGCAGTCGAACAGACTCCGACGATCAACACAAACGTCGACGAGGTCTCGCTGAACCTTGTTGTTCGCGATAAGAAGCACAACCTCATTCTCGACCTCAAGCCGGAAGACATCGCGGTCACCGACAACGGCGCCCCGGTCAAGCTGACCGGCTTTCACCTTGTCCACGCTGATGCAACCGCCAGCACGGGAAACATGATTACGCTGGTATTCGACACCTTCCGCGGACCTACGGCTAAGAGCGCCCGCAGCATCGCCGACAAGGTTCTTGCGCTGCTCCCGAGCAATGGCTATTCATTTGCCATTCTCGACTTCAGCGGCCGCCTCCGCCTGATTCAGGGCTTTACCGAAGATCGGAAGGCGGTCCAGGATGCCGTCCATCTCGATACCGAAAGCCAGGCCATCAGCTTGACTTCCACCCTGTCCCTCGAGATCAATATCGTGAACGACAAACAAGCCGATGAAGCCAAGACCAAGGCTGCATCCGAGGCGGAAAAGAACCTCATCGCTACCGCGCAGACGGGCGTTGACCTCTCCGGACGTCATGTGGACCTGAAAGAACGGGCACTGGCGCAGACGCTGCTGGCCGCCTTGCAGGATGCGCAGGCAATTGCCCTGGCGCAGCACACGCAGCTGAACCTGGCTGGACTGCTCGCTCTGGTTAAATCGCAGCAGCGCATCGGAGACAGAAAAGCCCTCATCTATTTCACGCTGAACCAGCAACTGAATCCAGCCGCCAAGGAGATGCTCAAAACCATCGCCGCCGCCGCCACCAGAGCCGGAGTCAGCCTCTATATCGTCGACATGGATGCCATAGGCAACTCAAGCCAGTATCAGGAGCCCAATGCCATGCTCAACGCGCCCCCCCCGTTCGAGCCGGGCCGGGATGCTACTTCGCCTTACACCAGCACGCTGCGCATGCAGCAAGCGGATGGAACGCCCATTCATGGCGATCCCTCCGGGACCGGGTTCCAATGGGGTCCGAAGCAGGACATCGCGGTGATGACCGATTTCATGCGGAGCAGCGGCGAGGACCGGACCAACCCGTTTGCCGACACCAAAAGTCCCATGGCGGGTTTGGCCAAGGCCGCGGGAGGCGCGTACATCGACGCCCTCAACAACATAAAAAAGCCGCTCCAGCAGATGGTTGATGATTTGACGACCTACTACCAGGCTTCCTATGTTCCGCCTTTCAAGGAATACGACGGACAATTCCGCACCATTGCCGTCAAGCCCCTGCGGCCCAGCCTGAACATTCAAACCAGGCCAGGCTATTTTGCCGTAGCTCCCGGAGCAGAGGCTGGAATCCGGCCGTTTGAGGCACCTCTCCTCAAGACTCTCGCAGCGCCCCAGTTGCCCTCGGACGTCAAGTTTCACGCCGCGGTTCTGCGCTTTGGCGACCTGCCCGACGGAAACACCAACACACTTGCGGTTGAAGTGCCGCTCTCTGCCCTGGAAACAAAAGCCGGCATCCCTGCCAATCCGCCTTCCGCCCACGTTTCCATCGTGGCCCAGATCAAGGATCAAAGCGGCGTGGTCGTGGAACACCACGCGGAAGACATGAACAGGACTGGCGTGAAGGATACGCTCGCTCAAGACCCCTCCGCGGCCATCTCATTCGAGTGGCACTTCATCACCGCGCCCGGCAGCTACACCATGGAGGTTGCCGTTCTCGACCAGAACAGCGGAAAAGCCGGCGCGCAGCGTACCGCCTTCGAGATTAAGGATTCCTCCAGCAGCGTCGCCTTGAGCGACATGGTTCTCGTGCGCAAAATGGAGCGCTCCCACGGCGAGAACGAAGATCTCTTCGAGCCTCTTCGCTATGAACACCAGAGAGTGACTCCCAACATCACGGCAGAGTTGCCGGCGAATGCCAGGGACGTGTCCGTGTTTTTCATCATGCATCCCGACTCCGCCTCCAAGGAGCCGACAAAGCTGGAGATGGAACTCGTCCATAATGGCAAGCCCGGCCGGCGCACTCCGCTGCTGCAAACCGACGGCATGCACCAGGCCATTCCCTACCTGGCCAGCCTTGGCTCCGGCCCGCTTTCCCCTGGCCAATATGAAGTGAAAGCCTTCCTCAGCCAGGGCGGAAAGTCAGCCGAGCATTCGCAGACCTTCACCGTGGCCGGAACGCCTGGCGCTGAAGCTGACCACGACGACTGGCTGGGAATCGCCGGCGCCGTCATCGGCACGGATGCGGAAAGTCCCCTCATGGGAACCAGCCCCGTTGCCCCGCAGCGGATCACGATTACACCGCTTTCCAACCCGTCTCCGGCACTCTCCCAGGACGAAGCGCGCCTGCTCCTTGAGGCTGCCAGGCAGCGCGCCCTGGACTACAACGACATCCTGCCCAACTTCGTATGTACCGAAATCACCAGCCGTTCTGTCGACGAAAACGGAGACGGAAAGTGGAAGCTGAGAGACACGTTTGTTGAATCGCTCCGCTACAACGAAAAAACCGAAACACGCACTATGCAGGAAGTGAACGGCAAAACCACCAGCGTGGATCGCGATTCCATGAAGGGCGTTCTCTCAGCCGGAGAGTTCGGCGGCATTCTGCAGGCGGTCTTCCGCAACGAGTCGAAGGCTGATTTCCAGTGGAAGGAAGCCGCCGCCTTGAACGGCAACGCGGTTCAGGTCTACAACTATCGCGTTGATCGCAGCACTTCCATGTTCTCGGTAACGGGATTGAACGGCAAGCAGCTCATCGTAGGCTTCCATGGCCAGGTCTTCATCGACAGCGCCACCCGGCGCGCCCGCCGCATCACACTGGTCGCCGACGATCTGCCAGCGGATTTTCCCACCCATGCCACGTCCATCGGTGTGAACTATGACTATGTCCCTATCAATGGACTCAAGTACCTGATGCCGGTCAGCGCCGAGCTTAAATTGAGCCAGGGACACCGCGAACTCGTGATGAACACCATGCAGTTCAAAGACTACAATCGCTTCCCGGCAAAGTGATGCTCTGCGGTTTGGCTGCCGTGGAGCATCGCTTGCTGAGGCGAAGGGATAGGTCTTCGTCAGTGGGGTGAAGATCCCGCTTCTGGGATCTGGGATTCCACAAGCCCTCACAAGCCAATCACTCCGTGCCCCATCCTTGCGCATTACTTCTGGCGCAAGGGTGGGAAACCTCAAACTCTAGAATCGGCGGCTTCAAAACCGCGCTGCCTTAACCGCCGCCGTCCGAGGCGAAATCGAAACAGCGCTTGAGCGAATCTTCCCACAAGCCCGCTCGGCTCTGCCTCAGGGTTTCAGCAGGCCTTGCCCAGCCACTCCCGCGCGGACTTCATCGACCGGTATCTCCAGCGCGCCGATGTGGTCGCTAGCAACATCGTGAACTCCAACGCGCAGGAAGTAATTGCCTTTCACCGGAACGGCGATCTCCAGCCTCGCGGCAAGGCCCTCCTGTAGCAGTTTGCGGTAGTGCGCCTCATTCACGTTCAGCGCCGCCGTCGTCAGCAGCGAGTTCACTCTCTCGCCGGTCTGGTCATACACAAGCGTGACAAATTCGACGCTGCCATGGCGCATCCCGTTCGCCGTCTGCGTCAGGCGAAACGCGCGGGCATCGGTCTGGATCTGGACGGTATAAATACGAAACGGCTTGCCTTTGTATTCCGCTTCCAGGTAGTTGTCCAGCGGCAAGGGCGCCTTGCCCTTCGGCTTTACCACATTGTTGTCTACTGACAGGCTGGCCGTAAAGATGACTTCGGTCGGCGGAATGGCCCCCAGTTGCATCGAGGCCTCAAAGCCGCCCTTGGGATGCTTGACCAAAGCGCCGGCGTTCTCTGGCGCCTGAGACGTGTCCGGCGTCGCCGTCGCATCCGCCTCGGCCGAATCCTCCTCGCCGAAGGGCTTGTTGGCCGCTCTTCCCTTCTTCTTTTGCAGGTCGGCCAGCAGGCGCTGCTCCAGTTTTCCGCGGTCTATCGCGTAGTAGCCGGGCCGGTGCTGCATCCGCGCGCCGGGCTGTGCAACCGTCACCTTGATATGCCGGAACTGGCCATTCCAGCTTTTGTTGGTTGTGGCATAGGTGAGTGTGTAGTAGTTGGAGCCGTTGTTCACAATGCTGGAAAGCACTTCTTTCAGGCCGTTGGTGTTGTAGTAAGCCTTGCCGCCGGTCGCTTCCGCAATGGTGTCCAGATCCATGTGCTGGAAGGCCTGCGCTCTCTCAAAGCCCAGGTTTGCGCCCGGCCCCGGCCTGCCGTTGTTGCTGGCCGCGTATTGCGGCGGAGTTTGCAGGCCGCGCGCGTCAATCGGATAGACCGCAACCCTGCTCAGCGTCAGAGCGTCCGTCAGGTCGCCAGAGTTGTCCTCAAAAATGGTGAAGTCGTCCCTGAACGACTGGCCGAATGGACTGCTCAGCGCGTCGGAATAATAGGATGAGGGAATTGCGCCCGTCAGCCAGATCAGGTTCTTGCGGCCAGGAAATCCCGCCAGGTACCGCCCCATCATCTGGAAACCGCTATGCAGAATGTCCATCCGGGCATAGTAGTATTCCTCCCTCGTTCCCTGCATGGGCCGCAGCAGGGAGGGCTTGTCGCGCTTGCTCTTCGCCGCCTCCACCAGCAGTTGCGGATCGGTCGTGAAACCCTGGATCAAGCGCATCTGCGTATCGATCTGGAAGATGGCGACCGGCGTTCCCGGCTGCAGGTGCTTGAGGGCATCGATCAGTTGCTCGCGCAATTCCATTTGCGTTTGCAGGCCGCTATTGAGCGCATCCAGCACAATCACCGTTGAGGCATTGCTGTTCTCAACGGGCAGGAAGTTGGTGAAGGTGTTCGGCGGCAGCGCGGGTGCGGTTTTCAACCGGGCCACTTCCTCCGCGCCCATCGGGTGATGCTCTTCCAGGTGCGTCAGCCGCTGCGGCTCGCCTTCTTCCGTCACCGCGAAGTCCGAAGCCTTCAGGCCGCTCACCGGATGGCCTGACTTATCCGTCACCACCACATCCAGCAGAACCTCTCGCGCCGTGATCGACAGCGTAGCTGCCTGCTGGCTCTCACCCAGCGGTCCTTGCGCGCTCTCCTGCGCCCGCGCCGCCATCGTCATGCAAAGCCAGCTCAGCACGACGCCCAGGCAGCAAAGCGCGCCGCCCCGCCTCTTTCCGAACTTGAAACAGAAGAATGACATATCGATTCTCCAAAACATCCCAGTCTGTCACCTTGGGGCAGACGAGTCAATTTCGCCGTATGTGCCGGAACCCGCAACGCCCCACTCCCTCCCTCCGACCCTGTATCCTGATTGCATTCCATCTTGCGGCAAAGGAGGGGCAGAATTGACGCAGGCAATGAACTGGACGATGCGCATGGGAAGGCTCGGAACGGGGTTCGGCGCGAAAATGCTTCCCCCTCTGCGCAAGCACTGGCGGCTGGCCTCGGGAAGCGCCTTATTGCTCGTCGCCGCCCTTGGCGCGCTCCTGCTTGCTTTCTCTCATCAGGGCCATCCCGCCGCCGCGGTTGTTCCTTATCCCCATGAGCTGGCCCAGGTCAGCTTTGCCGTCGCGGGCGACGTGATTCCGCATGAGCCTGTGCGGGCCGCGGCAGCCGCTGCCGGCGAAGGCGCCCAGGGCTGGGGCGCTCTCTTCTCGGATGTGAGCGATGTCTTCAAGGGCGTCGATTTCGGCTTCGTGAATCTCGAAACCCCGGTTGCCCCCACGCATTCCCATGGTTCCAAGCCATTCATGTTCGACGCGCCCATCGCCTTGATTGACGCTCTCAAGGCCAACGGCATCAAGATCGTTTCCTCAGCCAACAATCACGTCATGGACCAGGGCTGGGCGGGCTTTGCCGAAACGCGCGAGCACCTGCGCGAGCGTGGAATGCTCTTCATCGGCTCCGGCGACACGGCGCAGAAGGCCTGGCAGCCGGTCATCGTCGAGGCCAACGGGATCAAGGTCGGCTGGCTCGGCATGACCCGCTGGCTCAATGGCAGCCGCAATCCCGACAAAGACGACCAGCCTCACGTCAACTTCTTCCCCTATCCCGGCGAATCCGGCGGCGCGCCGGGTGCGGATGAAGCGAGCGTGCTGGAAGCCGTCAAGAACGCTCGCGCGCAATGCGATTTTCTGGTGGTTTCCATTCACTGGGGCGTCGAGTATGCTCCCGCGCCAAGGCCTGAAGACGTGGAGACGGCGCACAAGATGCTCGATGCCGGCGCCTCCGTCATCGTGGGCCATCATCCGCATGTCCTTCAACCTGTGGAGACTTATCGCACCCAGGACGGCCGCAACACGGTCATTTTCTACTCGCTCGGCAATTTTCTCTCCAACCAGTCCCGCACTTATGTGGATGGCCTGATGCCGGATAAGGAAGGCGACCCGCGCGACGAGATGATCGGTCTTTTCTCCGCCGTCCGCAAGGACTACGGCCCGGCCGGCATTCGCGTCGAACTGGGCCATGTGGGCGTCCTGCCCGTCTGGAGCGAGAACAACCGCAACGAGCTAGCCAGTGGCCACGCCAAGACCACGGTCATTCGCCCTGTTCTGATCGACCGCGAAATCCCGCGTTTGCAGGCAAGACTCGATGAACTGAGCAAGCTGAGCCAGTCGGCGACGCCGCTGACGGCGGAGCAGAAACAGGAATTCATCGAGGTCACGAACCAGTTGAAGCTGCTCGATGACCGCCGCAGGCTGCTCTTGGCGCGCGTTGGCGATGAGTACATCGCCGATCCGCCGAAGCAGGCCGCGAAGCCGTAAGAAATCTCCTACGCCAATAGCGGAATACCGGCAGCCAAGGCCGCTGCTTGGAGAGCTTTTTCGAGGGTGGCAAGCGGAATTCGGTTACGTTGAGCTACGGCAAGATAAGCCGCATCGTAAAAAGACAGCCGATACTCCCGCGCGGATCGAAGAACTGCTTGCTCGTCCTCGACGGGGTCAACTTGAATGGGGAAAGATGAGAGCAACTCGAGATAGCGCGCAGAATCCTCAACCGTCATCCGCCGCCGCCCCTCGTTGACGACTAGAGCATTTTCACCGATAGTGTAATCTGTGTATGGCGAAACTCCGGCGACGCGAGAGCTATGGCGCGAGCCTATGAGGATGATTTGCGGCGGAAGTTATTGGCGGCCCGAGCGCGAGGCGATGC
>Ga0255355_1000552_pt1 | contig 21832 bp, 16 predicted proteins | sample HBST75metaG_FD_189943 | JGI IMG/M metagenome (GOLD analysis project Ga0255355, IMG submission 189943) | Peat soil microbial communities from Stordalen Mire, Sweden - H.B.S.T75 | ecosystem: Environmental > Terrestrial > Soil > Wetlands > Peat | place: Sweden: Norrbotten County, Stordalen Mire...
GTCCTGTGCGCCGCGACCGCATCCCCGGCTGCACCTATACCGAGCCGCAGATCGGGTCAGTTGGTTTAACGGAAACGCAAGCCAAAGAAAAAGGCTATGAAGTCAAGGTTGGCAAATTCCCATTCGCCGGTAACTCGAAAGCTACTATCCTCGGTAGCCACGACGGTTTTGTGAAGGTTGTCGCGGATGCAAAATACGGCGAGATCCTCGGCGTTCACATCCTTGGCCCACAAGCTACGGAGCTAGTCGCCGAGGCAGTTGCGGTGATGGAACTGGAAGGCACGGTGGAGGAAATGATGTTCACCATGCACGCGCATCCCACGCTGGCCGAATCCCTGCTCGATGCATACGGCGCCGTCGAGGGCATGGCAATCAACGCGTAAGGATCGAGCTAGAATCAGTCTCCCGAATTTGTTGCTGACTTTTGCTTGGGTTAGCGTAAACCTCGAAGGAGCCTTCCGCAATTTTTTCGCCATCTACAGAGAGTTCTATGCGGTAAGTGCCCGGAACAAGGGTGCCACCTTTGGAACTTCCATACCCATGATAGTGATTGGAAGTTTTCCATTCCGGATGAATTTGCGCTCTCCGTGTGTTTTCGTGTACTTGTTTCCCGTCTGGTCCATACCAAACCGACTTGAGTGCGAATTCTACCGCATTTTGCAGAAATGGATGCGCGAGAACTAGTTCGTAAAAAACGTAGCGAGTGTTTTCCTTATCAAACCGCGTTGCGTAATGTCGTTCCGATAAAGGCGGCGCGTCGAAGTCGCTTTCAAAGAAATGCACTCGTTCCACGGTTCCGACCTTCTTTTGAATTTCTGAAGTCTGATCAATCGGGACGGCCTTCGTGCCTTGGGGCGCGTTAGCTGGCGTTATGTCATTAGGTGGAATCTGGATCGCCGAGGGCAAAAGTAAATAAGCGTCGCATCCGCCTCCATACGATGAGCACACAAGGCGAACCTCTCGCAGGAGACGCGCCTTTGAGCCGTTCGGCATGGGAAACAGAAAATGGCTCGTCAGAAGCATAGCTTCCATGCGAGCAAACTCTTTGTCGCCTTGCAGTAGGTAGACCATCGCTGGTTTTTCCGGCTCGTAGGCCAAGGTGAATAGTGCTTCTCCGTTGAGTTTGCTGGTTCGCGTGAGGCCTTTAACCTCGTTCTCCTTGTCCAACTCGGCGCTCAAGCTGCCATTGTATTGACCGTGGTTCAGCGCGGTAGCCGTCAAAGGCTTGCCTGTCAGCTTCTCGTAACTCGCGGCAATCTGGTCACCCACCTTGTAGCTGGAATAGAAGAGCCTGTCGGCCAGATCGTTCATTCCAGCGGTGCTCACGCTAGCGAGTTCGTAAATGTGTATCGCGCTGGCCTTGTTGCCTTTGGCCTCCAACAGCCGGCCAAGTTGGTACCCGATCATCTGGTCCTGGCTCAGTTGCCAGGCGGCGCGCAGGTAATTCTCGGCAGTCGGCAGATCTTTGGCTTCCAGCGCCGCCCATCCCCTGGTAGACCAGGCATGAGCTAGCACATTCGTCCAGTAAAGCGAGGCAGCATCATTGGGAGGTACTTGATGAGTCTTTGCTTCGACTGCTTCCACCGCCTGCCGGGAAAGATCGACGGCCATAGCGAGGTCCACAGCACTGGCCGGAGGATCCGGTGCCAGGTACTCCAAGGCATCGAGCAAGGGTCGGGTGACAGTCAGGTTCTCGTTCATCCGCGCTCTTTCGAGCGGGTGCATTTCGTTGATCTTGTTCTGCCAGTTTTGCGCGATGGCCTGAGCGGCGGGTGAGATCAAGGTCTGCCGGTTCCAGTCTTCAAACATTCCGCGGCGGAAAGCAAGATACTTGTCCCACTGTTCAAGCGGAATTGTTGTCTTCTTCAAAAGAAGAGACCGGTCTGCTGTGAAGCTTCCGTTCTTGAAGCTATATTTCGCGTGGTATTCGAGCCAGTCCTCTCTAAGATCGAAATCTTTTGGCGGGACCATGGACCAACCTGTTGGTATCTCCACAGTGGCGTGATAGACGGTCTCGCCGGTGGAACCGAGTTCCGGGTCGTCGGCCGGTTTCTTTTCCTTCACGCCCGGAGCCAATTCTCCGCCAATTGCCGGGAGAGGAGGCGAAATCCAATGGGAGGTGACATGGTCATCCCACTGGTCATACCTCTCTCGCGTGTAATCAAAGGACAATTCAAAGGGCTGGCCGATTTGCTCAACGTCGGAGACCTGGGGATTCGAAACCTCTCCGCCGTATCCTTCCGAGTGGGCAACTCTCTCCGTTAACTCCTTCCATTGAGACTGCGGGACCTTGCGGAAGCCGGTGCGAAATAACATTCCAATGTCCCCATCTGTAATCTGGGCAATATGTCCAGTGAAAAGTCCCTTATCAGACAGCTTGCCATCGACTTGGATGCGAATTGATCTAGGGGAAGGCGAATCCTCAGGGGTTTTCTCAAGATATGCGGGTCTGCCATCAGGAATGGCGAGGGCCTGCTTGTCGCGCAGGATGCCCATCAACAAACCCACCGGCGCGACTTCTTCAGTGGAGTCCATCCATAGCAGCTTGCCGTTAATAGGAACGAGTGTAATGACGTGGTTGAACTGCGCAGGAGAAGGCGTGGCCGGGTCAAGTTCGTAACTGGCGGCGGAGATCAGCACTGGCCAGGCTTCGATGCCGGTGGCTTTAAGCAACGCGGCTAACAGTGTGTGCTTGTCCTTGCAGTCGCCGTACTCGTTGGAGAGGACATCGTCAGCCGGATGCGGCTGATAGCGTCCAATGCCGAAATCAAGGCCAACATAGTGAATGTGCAGCGCCACATCGTTAAAGATCGCGCGCAGTTTATCTTCGTTGGAAGTGAGCCCCTTGGTGAGCGCGTCCGCCTTGGCCTGAATGGTTGGGGTAACAATGAGGGAATCGCGCTGGAGAGAGTCGTACCAGGCGCCGACCTGTTCCCAACTGGTAAAGGTAGTTATCTGGACCGACGGTTTCCAATGCTTGACTGACTTGGGCGGTGCGTCTGGATCGGGCCGCGCTAGATTGGAACTGGCCCAATGGTAGAGCTTGCGGCCACCAGCGCTGGTAACAGTAGGTTGAAGATCGGCGCTCGCCACAGTTACAGCTTTGTCTGCGGGCAGGTCGAGATCAAGCTGTTCGTCCAGAGCAATAAGGTCTTTCTGAAAGGAGTACTCGAGCCAAAACTGGCCAGAAACCTCTGGCTTTACGGTACGAAGCGTGGTTTGGTATTCCAATGTGTCGCCGACGCCGAGGCCTTTGACAGCCACATGCTTCTGGTGAATGTCAGAATACATGGGCGCCTCGCGGGTCACATCAGCGGGCATGTCCTGAACGTTGTAATCGGGCGTGACAACCACCCTGCCATCTGGCTTGATGACGCGGACAAAGCCTATCTCCACCTGTTGGTTCGAGACCGTATAGGTGAAGGTGAGCACTGCCATTGCCTTTACGCCAGAGTCAGCCAGGATGCTTACACGGGCAGTGGTTTCTCGCGTGCCGGTACCGTCCGCATTCATCCGAATGCTAATGATGAGCTTGTCCCAAACCAGGGCTTCCTTGGAGACGTCAGGAGGCTTGGATGCGGAAGACAGAGGGGGCGGAGCGGATGGGTTTTGGGCTGGCTTATCCTGTGCTGTCGCGGGGAGAGCGGCGCAAAGACAAACAGCTAAAACACGCGTTATCAAGCCATAGCGAGGAAGCAAGACACAAAAAGAGCGCAACAGTGGAACTTTCGTACGGCGCATAGCAAGTGTCACCTGATTACTGGAACGATACCAGATTTCAGTGCGATCGTGACCCTGCCTCAGAGATTCTGGATTGGTCCGGCACCTCCTGCTAGAAAGATGCCGAACCGTGCAATCTATAACTCGGTGGATTGGCCTTCCACCAGCGCTCTGGCTTTAGCGATAAACTCGGCCAGCGGCATGGAGCCCTGGTCGCCTTTGCCGCGAGTGCGCACGCTGACCGCGTTGGCTTCCTGCTCCTTGTCGCCGAAGACGAGAATGTAGGGCGTCTTCAGGTTGGCGAAATCGCGAATCTTGCCGTTCATCTTTTCGTTGCGGTCGTCCACTTCCACGCGGAGGCCCGCGGCCTTGAGTTCAGCTTCGACCTTCTTCGCGTATTCGTGGTGCCGCTCGCTGATGGGGACAAGGCCAACCTGAACAGGCGCAAGCCACAGCGGGAAAGCTCCGGCGTAGTGCTCGATGAGCACGCCGAAGAAGCGCTCCACGGAGCCGAACAGGGCGCGGTGGATCATGACGGGCTGATGACGCTCTCCGTCTTCGCCGACATACTCCAGCTCGAAGCGGGCAGGGAGATTGAAGTCGACTTGCACCGTGCAGAGCTGCCAGAGACGGCCGAGGGCATCGACAAGTTTGATGTCTATCTTGGGACCGTAGAACGCGGCTTCGCCGGGGATGGTCTTGTACTCAATCCCCATGCGGCTGAGAGCGTGTTGCAAGCCGCCATTTGCAAGAGCCCAATTCTCATCCGAGCCGGTGTAGTGGGCGCGGTCGTTGGGGTCCCAGGTGGATAACTCGACCTTGAACTCGTTGAAGCCGAAAGTCGTCAGCACCGCTTTGGCAAACTCGATGCAGGCGACGACCTCATCCTCAATCTGGCCGGGAGTGCAGAAAATGTGCGCATCGTCTTGGGTAAAGCCGCGCACGCGCAGCAATCCGTGCATGGTTCCGGAGCGCTCGTAGCGGTAAACATTGCCTAACTCGGCCAGACGGACGGGTAAGTCGCGGTAACTCTTCGGCGAGTTCTTATAGATGAGAATGTGGCCGGGGCAATTCATCGGTTTCAGCCGATACTCGGCGTCATCCAGCTCCATCGGCGTGTACATGTTGTCGGAGTAGTAGCCCTCATGGCCACTGACCTTCCATAACTCGCGGCGCATCACATGCGGGGTGAAGACCATGGAGTAGCCGCGGCGCAGACATTCGTTACGCATCCAGTCTTCCATGATCTTGCGAACGATGCCGCCTTTGGGATGCCAGAAGATAAGTCCCGCGCCGGCCAGTTCCTGAATGCTGAAAAGGTCCAATTGCTTGCCCAGCAGGCGATGGTCGCGCTTGGCGGCTTCTTCCAGACGCGCAAAGTGCGCATCCATCTCTTTTTGCGAGAAGAACGCGGTTCCATAGACGCGCTGAAGCTGCGGATTCTTTTCGTCTCCCAACCAGTAAGCGCCCGCCAGGCTGGTAATCTTGACTGCCTTGACGCGGCCGGTCGAGGGCACGTGAGGTCCACGGCAAAAGTCCAGAAATTTGCCGTTGCGATAAAAGCTGACCTGAGAGCCGGGTTCGGTGAACTTGGTCACGAAGTGGGTCTTCATGAAGTCGCCGTCGCGGTCGAACTCCGCCAGCGCCTGTTCACGGGGTTCCTGTTCGCGGACAAACTTGTCGTCACGCGCCACCACTTCAGCCATTTTGGCCTCAATGAGCACCAGGTCCTCAGGCGTGAAAGGCTTTGGGCGATGGAAATCATAGAAGAAGCCGGCGTCGGTGGCCGGGCCGTGACCCAGTTTTGTCTCGGGAAAGAGTTCGAGAACCGCAGTGGCCAGCACGTGCGCGGCAGAATGACGCACCACCTTGAGCGCCTCCGGGTCTGTTTCTTTAACCAGCTCCAGCTTCGTGTCTGCGGTCAACGGAGTGGTCAGGTCAACCAGGCGCGGTGCGGCCGCGTCTTCGGCGCCATACATGGCGGCCTCAGAGGCGTGTTCATCAGCGGCAGCAAGATTTTTCGCGCCACTGAGCGGTGTCAGCCGCGCCACCACGGAGGCCGCAGCCAGCCGCGGCGAGATGGAGTTGGCGATTTCAAGGGGCGTGGTGCCTGCGGGCACTTCACGAATGGATCCGTCGGGCAGGTGTATGGCGATGGTTTGTGCGTTCATGGGCGTAAGGGTCCTTGGGGTTTCCCGCCGCGGTTGTTTGCTTAGCGGCAACATTCCAGAATATACCGAAGAGCATGGAACCGCTTGAACCCGGAGCGCGTAACTGCTTTTCAGGGCTTATCTTGTATGAAGTGGCCCTTGAGCCTTCCCGACGCGGAATAGGAAAACATCTCTTGAAGGAGGAATTTCCTTATGAAATGGCGTTTGCGGAGCTTTGCGCTCCTCGTCTTGTTTGCGGCCTTCGGTCTCGGCTCAGCCCAGGCTCAGCCCGCCATTCAACCCACGGTAGACATCACACAGGTTCCGGCCGCGGCCCAGCCCTCGGCGCACTTTGATGCCGAAGCTGCCACAGAAGCCTATATGGCGATGATTCCGCCCGCTGCCACTGCCCGGTCCAACGCATATTTTGAAGGCGGCTATTGGCTCATCCTGTGGGACTTTCTGTATGCCTCGGTCGTTGCCCTTCTTCTGCTGAATCTGCGCTGGTCGGCCCGGATGCGCGCTCTGGCCGAGCGCATCACGCGCTTCCGGTGGCTGCAAGATGCTGTCTATTGGGGACAGTATGTGCTGCTGACCACGGTGCTGGGCTTCCCGCTCGAGTTCTATGAGAACTATGTACGCGAGCACAAATACGGCATGGCTACGCAGAGTTTTGGCCCCTGGATGGGCGATGAGGGCAAGGGTCTTCTGATTAGCCTGATTATGGGCGCGATTGTAGTGGTGGTGTTACTCGCAATCGTACGCAAGCTGCGGCAGAACTGGTGGCTATGGGGCTCGATTGCGATGATTGCGTTGGCCGTGGTTGGGATAGCCATCGGCCCGGTCTATCTGCAGCCGATCTTCAACAAAGTTACACGGCTGAATGATCCGAAGATTACGGTCCCGATTCTGCGCATGGCGCACGCCAACGGAATTCCCACCAACGATGTGTATCAGATAGACGCCAGCCGCCAGACCACGCGCATGAGCGCCAATGTGAGCGGCTTTGCCAACACCATGCGCATCACGCTCAACGACAATCTGCTGAAGCGCGGCTCGCCCGAGGAGATTCAGGCGGTGATGGGCCACGAGATGGGCCACTACGTGATGAACCATATTCCCAAGTCCATCTTTTTCTTGTCGGTCGTGATTGTGCTCTTTTTTGCGTTCCTGCGCTGGGCGCTGGGCTGGACGCTGGCGCGCTGGGGAGAGCGGTGGCAGATTCGCGGCGTTGGCGACCCGGCCGTACTGCCGCTGGTCTTCCTGCTGGCTGGCATCTTCTTCTTTGTGCTCACGCCGGTGACGAACACAGAAACCCGGATGCATGAGAAGGAGGCCGACATGTTCGGCCTGAACGCCGCACGCCAGCCGGACGGCTTTGCCCAGGCCGCGATTCACCTGTCGGAGTATCGCAAGATGAGGCCCGGCCCACTGGAGGAGCGGATCTTCTTCGACCATCCCAGCGGATACGACCGCATCCACTCAGCGATGGTGTGGAAGGGCGAAAACCTGGAGCTGTTTGAGAAGACGCCTGAGCAACCAGCCGCGCACTGAGAGATTGGCGATTCTCAATGATCGTAAGCCCCGGGTCCCATCCTTGCGCGATGCTTCTGGTGTCAAGTTCCACAACATGGTTTACAGAATGTTCCGGGACATCCTTTACACATTATTGGGTTTTGTTTTTCGGCTTTCAGGCGCTCGACAATTGTCGAGCGCCTGATCGCCGGGTCGAGTTCGCGAACCAGGGTGGCGCAGTAGTAGACCAGGATGCGCTCTTCAACCGGCAACAGGCGGACCCAGTCTCCGGCCAGAGCCCGGCTAATCTTCCATTTTCGGCCGCCGGTCTCGATCTTGCCGCCGTCAGCCACCCAGAGGCTGTAGCCGAGGAACTTGCGCTGGAATCAACTCCCGGCTCCAGGCTCATCTTGCGTTGGACAAGAGTGCGGCTTGGCCCAGGCGCGCAGCATCGACTAGACTGAAGACCGGTGCGCCACACTCGACCAGGCGCGATTTATCCTCCGCTCCGAAACAAAAGCAGGCCCAACTTCGGCCATCGCGGAGGCCACGCTGCCGCAGGCGCGGGGCGAACTGGCCGCAACGGTGCGCAAGGATTCTGCTCCGAAACCGCATCACTTAGAACTGCGGCGGCAGTAACAGGCATTTCATGGCGATGCGATGAATATGAAAGGAAACCACCATGCAGTCGTTTTGTAAACGTTTTCTAGGCCTTCTGGCAATAGCTTCTCTGGCATGGGGTGCTGCGGCAGGTGCTCAGCAAGGCGCTCCGGCCACGACCGCTGCAACCGCGGGTACAGGTCTGGAGTTTCCCACCGTGCTCTACGGCACGGCCTACTACCACGAATACATGCCCTACGAGCGGCTGGACCAGGACGTTGCCATGATGAAGGCCGCTGGTTTCAATGTGGTGCGCATGGGCGAATCCACATGGAGCTTGTGGGAGCCTGAGGACGGCAAATTCGAGTACGCTTGGATGGATCGTGCCGTCGATGCCATGGGCAAGGCCGGCATCAAGGTAATCCTGGGCACACCCACCTATTCGATCCCCGCCTGGATGGCACACCAACACCCCGAGATTCTGACCCAACGCCTCAATGGCGCAGCATTTGGCGGTCCGCCCGTGCAGAGCACCTATGGCATGAGGCAGAATATGGACACTGACTCGCCGGCTTATCGCTTCTACGCCGAGCGCCTCATCCGCCACATTGTCGCCCACTACAAAGACAACCCCACTGTGATCGGCTGGCAACTCGACAACGAGACCTCCAGCTACAACGCCGTCAACCACGACGTTTTCATCGGCTTCCAGCATTACCTGGAAAAGAAGTTTGGCACTCCCGAGGCGCTCAACAAGGCCTGGTTCCTCAACTATTGGGGCGAGAACATCCACACCTGGGAGGATCTGCCCACCCGCGACGGCGCCCAGAGCACCGGCTATAAGCTGGAGTGGACACGCTGGAGCCAGATGCGCGTGACTGATTTCCTCTGCTGGCAGGCCGCGCTGGTCCGCGAGTCGGCCTCGCCGCGCCAGTTCGTCACCACCGATTACGCCGGCATGATGCACGGCGATGTGAACGAAGAGGCCATCGCAGAAGCCCTCGAAATTCCCGCCGTCAACGTTTACCACGGGACCGAGGACCATTTTGACGGCGCCGCGCAATCCATCCAGGAAGATTTCACCCGCTCGCTCAAGCACTCGAACTTTCTTGTCACCGAGACCAACGCTCAGACCACCGACTGGACCTCGGCCTATCAGTTCCCGCCCTACGACGGCCAATTGCGCGAGGACGTTTACACTCATCTCTCATACGGCGCCGACATGGTGGAGTATTGGCACTGGGCTTCGATCGCCGCCAACCAGGAGACGTATTGGAAGGGTGTCCTTTCGCATGATCTGGAACCGAATCGCGCCTACGCCGAGGTGAGCCGGACAGCTCATGAGCTGGAAAGGATCGGCCCACACCTCGTCGGCCTGAAGATTCACAGCCAGGTTGCTATCCTGTGGAGCCGCGACTCGCTGAACGCCATCGGTTTCATGCCCTTCGCCTCTTCCGGCGGGCAATGGAGCTTCGGTCCTTCCACAGCCGACTACGCCACGCTGGTCCAGCAGATGCACAGGTCGCTCTACGATCTGAACATCAGCTCGGATTTCGTCTTTCCCACCACTGCCAACTTTTCCGCCTACAAGCTGCTCATCGTTCCCGCCCTCTATATCTCGGACGACGCCCTGATGCGTCGAATTTCGGATTACGTGAAGAACGGCGGTCATGTGGTGATGACCTTCAAGAGCGGATTCGCCAACGAGAACTCCGCGGTTCGCTGGGTACGGGCGCCCGGCCCGCTCCGCGAAGCTGCCGGCTTCAGCTATCAGGAGTTTTCCAATCTCGAACGGCCGCTCCAGCTCAAAGGCGACCCCTTCCACGTGGGCGATGGTAACAAGGTTCAATATTGGGCAGAGTTTCTCATGCCCGAGCACGCGAAAGCTATTGCATATTACGACCACCCCTTTCTCGGCCGCTGGCCGGCCATCACCGAAAACGAGTTCGGTTCCGGAACCCTGCTCTACGAGGGAACCTACCTCTCCGATAAGCTGCAAACCGCCGTGCTCAACAGCGCACTCGAGAAAGCCGGCCTCACCGGCCCCGACCAGCAACTGCCGCCCGCAGTCCACGTCCAGCATGGCGTCAACCGCCTGGGCAAGCGCCTGCACTACTACTTCAATTACTCAGGCGCTGAAGTGAAAGTAAGTTACGCCTATAGCGCTGGAACCAATCTGCTCGACGGCAAGCCAGTCGCCAGAGCCGCGCAGTTGACGCTGGCGCCGTGGGATCTGGCAATCGTCGAGGAGGGTGCAACTACCCTTGCCCTGCAGCAAAACTGAAGAAACAGGTTGCGAAATTCTTCGAGGATGCCGCCGCGCGCCCTGGGTTGGGTTGAAGGGCATAATCCAACTCATGGGCGAATCCGGATTCGGGAGCGATAGCTTGGGAATCTGGTTGGCGGCGCTATACCCAGTGCAGACGTACCGGCATCGCGCTGAAGGCATACCGTAGCCTCCACGTACCGTTGTTTTGTCGTTGACCAAATAGGCAGCGCCGACCCGCGGCATGAAATCATCCTTATTTGATTCAACCAGCGAGCGGCTGTTCGAACCACGGTTGGCAATCTGGACGGTGAGCGTATCACGATCGAAATTCGAGGCGTTGTTGTTGGTGTCGACGAATGGCTGACGATATTCATAGCGAACACCATAGTTCAAATTCAGGCGGCTGGTAACTTGCCAGGCATCCTGCACGTAAATGCTATGCTCGTTGCTCGTGGTATGCGGATTGGTGAGTTGCAAGCCTTGGTACACCACCTGGGGCAGCCCCAGCAACAGATCGGCAATTTCATTTCCGCCACAATAATAGAACGCACTGTAGTCGCAGTAGCTATATGACGAATCGCTGGTCATGGCGCCGTCGGCGCCGGCAAAGTACTCGTAAGGCTCCGGGAAGAGCGAGAAATCCGGGCGAGAGTTGAGGTGCCGATACACATAGCCGAGCTTGAAGGCGTGGTGGCCGCGATTCCAGTCAAGCGCGTCAGACAGTTGCAAATTCACGTCGCGGAATCTAAGCGGCTTCCATGTAGAACCACCGGTGACGGCGCCTGACTCGAGATAGATCTGCGGGAAGGACCAGGTATCAGGAAAGTCGTTGATATTGGCGTTGGCGATGCCTAACTTATCGGCCAGACGCGTGCCATCAAGCAGGCCCCGTTCCACCAGCGGCATGATGATATAGGAGGCATGCAAGTCGTTCAACAGATTTGCAGAGATGGTGCGAGACCAGGAGGAGCCGATTGTTTCGCTCTCGTACCAGGTACGATCGCCCGAATCGGCGCCGCCGATATTGATATAGGTGCCCGACCCCTCGAACGGATCTCCGGAATAGCTTTCGCCCTGATTAATATCAAACGTGAACGCGAGGCGGTCCTTCGCCGAAAGGTTCTCGTCGAGACGGACGTTGCCGTTGTTGCCATGGTTCCTAAAGCGCTGCGCGGCAGTGAAGTTATCCCAGTAGTCCGTATTCGAATTATTCGGCTTGGGAAACATCTTGGTCACTATAAGCTTGCCTGCCGGGCTGATTTGGTAAGCCGGAATGACATTTCCCTCATATTGCTGCGCGTAGTAGTTGTTCTGAAAAAAGTAAGGATCGTAGATGGGAATCTGGTTACCGCTTGTGGGATCGGTGAGACCGGAGAGATCGGCGCTGCCGTCGCTCAGAAAGCTTATCTGGTTTGTATAAGGCGTAGGGATCGTATAGGGAACCACGTCCCGTTTTTGCGAGCGCTCATAGCTGACGAAGAAGAAAGTGCGGTCCTTGCGCAGCGGGCCGCCTATGTTACCGCCGTAGTTGTGTTGTTGGAGCTGCGAGGCGTTACTGACAACGGATTTGCCGAATCCTCTCGTATCGGCCGCCGTGTTGCTCGGGCGGTAGAATTCAAATGCCGAACCGTGAAATTTGTTCGAACCTCCCTTGGTCTCTAGCAGGATGACACCGCCGGACGCACGACCGAATTCGGGCGCGTAGTCGGAGGTGACAACCTTGAACTCCCGCATCGCGTCGACGCTGGGGGCAAGACCGGAGCCGTTGTCACGGTTGGCCGTGACCTCCGCGCCATTGACCTGGAAGGAATTGCCGAATTCGCGTTGGCCGTTGACCGAAAGGTTAACGTTATTGCCGCCGCCGCCCTTGATCACCCCGGGAACAAGCAGCATGAGATCGATAAAATTGCGGCCGAGCAATGGCATATTGGCTATGTCGGAGGCGCCTATCACCTGCCCGTTAGCAGCGCTCTGTGTCTGCATCAGCGGCACCACGTCTGTGACGGCGACTGACTCGGTCACCTCGCCCAACGTCAGCGTGATGTCGATGCGGAGCTTCTGGTCAATCTGCAACTCGAACGGGCGTGTCGCGAAAGGCTTGAAGCCAAGCTGGCGGACACTAACCGTATAGTTTCCGGGAAGAAGATTGTCTGCCTGATAGCTTCCTTCTGCATCGGTCTCGACTACAGTGACACGACCTGTCTCCTGGGCCGTTACCGCAACTCTTGTTTGCGGAATTAAGTCGCCCTTTGGGTCGCTGACCTTGCCGTTAATCGAGCCCGACGTTGCCTGGCTCCAACCGGTTGCGGCACCACCTAACAAAACAAAACAGAATAATCGGCCAGTAGATTGGGAAATCTCATGATTGCCTCCAATAGCAATTTGCTCAATGCGCCAGCTATGGCTGGATGCCAAATTAGTCGGAACGAAGCGGCGAGAGAAATCGTTTACCATAACCGGCACAATTATCTCCGTCAGGCTCCGTGGCATACCGGTCCCATCCACCGAACGCTCCACACGTATGAGGAAACAGAATGTCGATTTCTTGACAAGTTCACAAAAATATTTTGAGGCAAACTGTAGTAGCTCGGATATTCAGACGCGCGTCCGCGCCGCACTTTCCTCCGCGCTGGGCAGCGATATGGCAGCCAACTGATAAGCCGGCGCGCTGGCAAAGGCCGCCGAGGCAAAAAACCAGATATACCAACTCAATGCCGTCATTGGCGCGGATAGCAAACCCGCGTTTGCCGCCCAGAGCGATGCGTCTCCGGCCGATGTTGTGACAATTGCAATCACGTACATTCCCCAGCACTGCGAAATCAGTCCGAACCCCACGCGAATCACCGACCGGCGAATCAGCACCGCTTCGATTAGTAGAAGCGCCAAGAGCGGATCGCTAAGCCAGAGGAAAACGGTGCTCAACTGCGGACGATAGGCAATGTATTGCGCTATGTTTACGACCTGGCCAAGCGTAAATGCGACAATCAGCCCGATGAGCAGCCGGTCCATGCGCGTCAGTCGGCTCAGAACGTTGAACATGCGCTGGATTTTTAGAACCCGGCTCAATCCAGCCGCCAGAAGAGCCAAGGCGAGCGGCCCGCCCACTACATCGCCGATTCGTGCGAGTCGCTTAAGTGAGATCAATGCCAATGCAGAGGAGGTCTGGCCTGTAATCCAGGTGAAGTGCCATCCTTTGGCAGCCATCAGAACCGCTCCGGCAAACCGCGAGAATGACGACAGCGCGATGAAGGTCCACGCCAGGCGCATCGGCTCATCGGCGTCGAAACCCGCCCGGCATTGCAGCGCCAGAAAGGATTCGGCGGCCGTCATCAGTAAAAGGAAGAGAGTACCTTCAATCCAGAAATACCAGATCAAATAGCGATAACTGTCGGTCATCAGATAGTACAGATAGGCAGCCATGCCCAGCATGACATGAATTGCACACACTCTCCAGATCCATTGGACAAAACGCGGCATCGGTCAGCCTACAGGTCCCTCAGTACCTGCCGCGAAAGCTCACGCGTCGCGCGGCGCCCCAGAAAGGCAGTCAGCAGAGGTGTTGAAATTGCCAGTGAGAGATCTTCAGCGCTGCTCGTTAACAAGCCGCGTGCGCGCTGCCCGATGCAGCGCCCCAGCCAAGTGGCGAGCCGCTTCCGCACCAAACGATGCTTGCTGCCGACCTCGCCGGCCTCGGGGTGACCCGACCATAGATGACTCCAGGAAAGCAATTGCCGTGAAAGCTCGTCCACCGCGGCCGCCTCGTCGGGAGGCATAGAGAAACCGAAGGCCGACAGAATGCCGCCTTCATCCTCCATCGACTTCCCTGCCGACTGGTTCACAACAACCTCCCTTTACCCCTGACCTCAAGACGCAACTTCCGAACCGCCCGATTTAACAAAGTCCCCACAGTCCCCGGATGAATCGCCATTTGGCTCGCAATCTCAGTATAGTCAAAGCCCTCGGTGCGCAGACGAAAGCACTCGATTTCGCGCGGAGCTAACAGATGCTCGAGGGTTTCATTCCACTCAGCCCCCTCGCTCTCCGGCGCCACATGCCCCTTGATTTCCTCTTCGTCCAGCGCAACCGAAGAGCGCACCGCCGAGGAGCGCACCGTTTCGCAGATGTAGTTGTGTGCGACCCGGTGCAGCCACGCCGAGCGGTTGTGGATAATCTCTCCCTGCATGAGAGCAACGAAGAAACGCAAGAACGTCTCTTGAACAGCATCCTGTGCCAGGCATAGGTCGAAGGTCAAACGGCGCGTGTACACTGCAAGCGCACCGGAAAGCTCTCGATAGGTCTTGATCGTCTCCTGCCGCAATTGTTCAGCGTCAACCTGCGTCACTTGCGTCCTTCCTCGTTGTCGCGAATGCGATCTTGCAGTTCACCGTCACCGTAGTTCTGTTTTGAGTTACTGGTAGGCGCTAGTCAAAAGCACCCATTCTGTGCAAGTCGAATCGACCACACGCAGAACCGCAGCAACGTTGCGCGTTAGCGAAAACGCCTAACCAGCAACGAGTGGCGATCAGAACGGTAGAGTGCTGTAGAGTAAATGATCGGGGTAGTGCTGCCATAGAGTAGCTGGCGTATTCGCAAAATCGGCGATCCCGGCCGCACTTTTAGCAGTCGAGCCGTCTTCGGGTCGGCGGACGTGGCATCAATCTCTTCATCGGCATAACTGATTGTGACTCCGTAAACTTCACTTATTATTGAGAATAGAGACTTCAGCTCGAAATCCTGCGCGAGGATGCCATCAAAGCGCTGAGCCGATAAATAGCATGTCTCAATAGAAAATGGCTCTCCTCCCGTGAGACGCAGCCTTTGCATTCGATTGAGGTTGCTACCAGCAGGCAGGCAAAGCTTTGAACATACCTCGTCATTCTGTGATGTGAGTGTTGCGCTTAAGACACGAGACTCGGGCTTATATCCCCTGGCTAACATCTCTTCCGTAAAGCTCGCCAGTTTATTGAAGTGAATCTTTGCGGGAGCCACGTATGTTCCCACGCTGGGGCGGCGGCTCAGGAGTCCCTCAGTGGTCAACACCTGCAGCGCGTGCCTTGCGGTCATCAGACTTACACCAAATTCTGCGGCAAGGTCACGTTCTGAAGAAACTGCATCGCCTTGACGCAGTTCGCCGGATTTGATGCGGCGGGCCAACAATTCACAAATATTCCGATAAGCTGGGATCTGTTTTCTTGGTTTCATCTTTGCACTGTTCCTATGGATTACGACTCTCGCAGACACTGTTTGAATTCGCATTGGTCTCATGCCAAATCAGCAAGCAGTGCCTATAATCCCCTTATCCGCATCCGCAGAAATTGGAGAAGAGCTTTGTTTTTTGCATCACCAACGTCAATGTTCGCGCTCGCGAAGACTGGAGGGTCATACCCCCTGTCGATCAGTTCCTGTACTGCAATTGAAACAATGGAGTTCGCAATGAAAATTCCGGCAGCGGTCGATGTTGGACCGACCATGACCTGGCCATGCGGGGAGGATATTTCCAGGGATGCATCGCCTGGAATGCCGCAATTATCGATCACCAGATCAGCTACTTCACAGAGTCGAAGACCACTTGCTGTTCGAGGAGCAGCAGAATGCGAATGGGCGAGAGAAGTAATTGCAATGGTTCTGATGCCGCGCTCCCGAGCTTCGAGCCCCATCTCAACCGTCAGCTCATTGCGACCTGAATTCGAAACCAGGATCAGCAGATCGTCGGCAGAAATAGGATAGCTTTCGAGGAGAACCTTGGCGTATCCGGGGAGTCTTTCCGCGCGCCCGAAAGTTTTGTCGTGAATAACGTCAAAATTGGCGATACCTCCTGCGCGGTAATACAACTCCGTAGCAATCAGCAAGGAGTGCCCACTACCGAGGGTGTATATCAGATTTCCGGAGACAATTCTCTCGGCGACCCAGATCCCAGCAGTAGTTAGCTTCTCCAACTGGGTATCGACAATACGCTCGAAAACCTCATTCAGAACGCGCTGATATCTGCTTGCAGAATGTATCTTTGCAATCATTTGGGTCTCCACAGTGTTGCGAGTTTAGCGGCTCCAACGACTCCGGCAGACTCGCCGAAGGCCGAATACCCAATTGTTGTGTTGGCAAGCGTGAAAGCAGGAACGCTGCGAGCAAGTTCCAAGTCGAATACGTCGCGCATCAAAGGTAAGCAGGCGCTTACTCCGCCAGCAAATACAACCACGTCAGGATTTAGCATTGCGAGGGAAGCAGAGAGGGTGCGTGCAAGCAGAGTGACAGCTTCCCGCAGAATCTCATGCGCCAAAGCGTCTTCTGCCCGAGCGGCTACTGCAATAAGCTCTGGGGTGAGCACGTTCTCATTTGACATGAGCGTGGTTTTCCCCTGAAGTATTTGAATGTGCGCTTTTTGCACCAAGCTACGAGCGCCAATCTCGATTTCGAGGCAACCAGAGATTCCGCAGTAACAACGCCGTGAGCTGTTGGGTTTGGCGAGGGTGTGGCCAAAGTTGCCCATTGCCCCATTGCGGCTGTGATAAACAGTTCGTGCTACTGCAAGGCCAGCTCCAATTCCTGTGCCCCATGAGACATAGAGTATTTCAGAAGCTGTGGATGCCTGCCCAAAGTGAAGGTCCGCAAGCAGGCCGGCATTGACATCGGTATCGACAGCAACTCGACAACCGAGTACCTCTTCCGCAATTTCTCGCAGTGGCACTCCAGTCCAGCCGAATGCACCACTGAGTCTAACGGTCCCAGACGCATAGTCAACTACGCCTGGCACTTCCACTCCGCATCCCTCAGTGGGGGGATAGGGAAGATGCATGCGAGCGCACATTGCTTCAAGCGCAGCCCGAGCGTTCCTTAGCAAGACTCGTGGAGGCGATCCAATCAGCGATGGAAACTTCTCGCGGTCGAGCAAGTCCCCGTCGCTATCGACGAGAGCGAGCTTAGTGAAAGTACCCCCGAGGTCAATACCTGCCGAGAATCTCATTTCTCCACCTATTCAATCGCGAGCATCTGAGGAACCGCAGTGGTGCCACAGGCAAGTCGCAGGATCACCTTTGGCTCAGCCAAATCTCTCGAAAAAAGGTGTGCAGAGAGCTGCAATGACGACCGATCCGCAAATCACAAGTGGAAATGCGAAATTTGCTGGCGTCTGCGTGGGCGTCAAGTGCTACAAGAACACGGGGCAAGCCAACGATGTAACCATGCTGCAGAGCGCGAGGATTGGCTCTGCAGCCGAGCAAGAGATGGGCGACAACGGTGCAATATGCAAGTCCTTGAGTATCCTTTCTTCAATCTTTGTATTACATGCTATATAGCACAATCGCCTTGCGAGCTGCAAGGCGATAGCGGAAATCGTCTGGTGCAATTTGCGATTGAGAGTCAGGATGGTTCATCTGCAATGCCGGTGACAGAGATTGAATCGTCGTCTTTCTCCAGGAGCAACTGTAAATATTTGAGCGTAAATGCGCCTTACTGATAAATGCAGAGAGGAGGAACGCACATTCAGCCTGGCCTGCTTCGTTCATGAACGTGCAGATTTCGGGTTAGTGGCATGAGGCAGCACGGATTCGGAGTCATCTCCAGATCGGCTGGTAAGATTTGCGGTCGTTCTCAACGGCGGTGCGCTGGTCGATGGCGAGGGTGGAGTACCTCCGACATTGCACCATCCGCGAAAATGTTCTAATAGGAAGTGAGGAATCAGAGACCGCATGAAACAACTATCGAGAAGAGATTTCTGTTCGATTGCTGCAGCTCTCGGGGCAACAGCACTGAACGCGCCGCGTCGGTTGATGGCGCAGCCGGCAGCTCTTCAGGTTTCGCTGTTCATCGACCTTTCGACAAGTCTCGTCAAGGTCCCCGAGGACTTCATGGGCCTGAGCTACGAGAGCGGACAGCTTGCCTACCCTGATTTCTTTTCGGCACAGAACACGGTCCTGATCGAGATGTTCCGCACGCTGAGTCCAGCTGGAGTGCTGCGTCTCGGCGGCAACCTGAGCGAGTTCACCGTCTGGTCTGAGACGGAGCCAGCAACCCCACCGGAGGCGGGTGGATTGGTGGGACCCGATCCGGGCCATCGTGCGCCGCGCACGTTTACGATTACGCCGCGCTCCATTCGGAATCTGCAGGGCTTTCTGGATGCAACCGGATGGCGCTGCATCTATGGCCTTAATCTGGGCGGGGGCTCTCTGGAGCAGGCGCTCGCCGAGGGCAGCTTTGTGGCTAAGACCCTCGGCAACAAACTGATGTGCGTGCAGTTCGGCAACGAGCCTGATCTCTTCAAGCATCGCGATCAGGGGAACAAGCCATGGACCTACGACGAGTTCCTGGCCCGGTGGAAGACGTTCAGGGCCGCGTTTCATGAGAAGCTGCCTGAGATTGCGGTGGCCGGACCGGATGCGGCCTTCAACCAGAAGTGGGTGAAGCAGTTTACCGAGGACGTTCCAAAAGACGTCGTGCTGGCAACGAGCCACTACTACGCTGAGGGTCCACCCGATGATCCGCGAATGAACATCGATCTGCTTCTGCATCCCAGCGCCCGGTTCGATAGTTCTTGCCGGCAAGCGCTGGACTCGGCAAGGGCCGCCGGCCTGCCGTTTCGCATGGCGGAGGGAAATTCCTGCTATAACGCAGGGAAACAGGGAGTCAGCGACACGTTTGTGTCCGCGTTGTGGGCGGGAGACTTTTGCCTGCAAATGGCGGCTATCGGCTGCGTGGGAGTCAACTTGCATGGAGGCGCGAACGGTTTCTATTCGCCGATCGTGGGCTCCATCGCAAGCGGCTTTATAGTGCGGCCAGAGTACTACGGACTTATGCTGGCGCAACAGTTTGCGGGGCACACCATGCATCGGATAACGCTTGAGACACAGGGCGCAAATCTTACCGCCTATGCGGCGCGCGAGGGTGGTGAGAGTGGCCTGATAGCCATCTTCAACAAGGATGTGCGCGATGTCGAGGTCATCCTTGTCGAAGCTGCATATGATTTCAAGCAAGTTACAGTCGCTCATCTTGAAGCTCCGGCAATTGACAGCAAGCTCGGGGTTACGTTCCGAAGAGCGGCGGTCGGAAGCGATGGGCGGTTTCATCCACTGGAAGGTGAGCAACTGAAGACACGCAGCGGCAAGCTGAGCGTGCGCGTTCAGGGTTACTCCGCGGCGCTGATTCAGATGAACTGACGCGCGTGCCGGGTCAGCGCGACGCGGATGGTCTGCCGGAGTCCCAGCGTCACGCGCGGCTCGCGCTTCCAATTGCAAGCCGCATACTGCGTCTCCTCATAGACGTACTCGGGCCGGTCGGTCAGCCCGCTCATCAGTCGAGGCAAAATCAGCCAAGCGGCGGTCCTTTCGATGGCTTTAGGTGCGGTCTAGTCAGCGCATTTTTAGCAAGCTCGACCTTCGCTCTTTAAGCCTTCATGCATCATCCCGGATAGCCATTACGGGCAAATCGCATACACTTGAGTGCACTGTTCAGATAGGATTTGACAAACACCATATGCGCTGATAATTTTACAACATCCGCTATATAGCACGGCGAATATTCGTCAAGTGGAAATGAAGGCCAGGAAGCGGCAGGAGTAATCTTTTCACTGTTGGGACGGGTTGCTGTGGATCCTCTCCCATTGCACAACGCTAAGACAGCAAGCATGTTGCAAGATTCCAAATTAGGATGCTATTTAGGATCGCTAATCTTGAAGTCCATCCTTGTCTCTGCTGGGGTGAGTTGCTCCTGCCTCGTCTCCATGGCGCGATGCAATACCGCCAGTAGATTCGGAATGGTTGTGAATCTAAAAAGCGACGCGGTTTCCCATGCGAGCGTGGAATTGGTGGGCAATGAGACAGTGTTCGCCGTAAGTTCTCAGGCTGGCCGGCTGCCCGGTGGCCTGAAGTTTTCGTGGACATCCAAGCAAGACTACTTACAGCAATGGAGCTTTGGAATCCGCCATGAATCGATGTCGCCGCTCTGTTTAGACGTCGAATATGCGGGAAACAACAGTGTTCATCTCGACATTCTGCGCACGATCAATCACAATACAACTTTTCTTTCATGGAAAACAGAGGTGGTCTAACGCACAGGCGATCTTTCTTGACTGGAAGCCTTTCGGCGATGCTTCCAAATGTGCTTCGCAATGAACTTCACCATAGTCTTTCAGCCTGGGGTGCCGTACCAGCGCTTGCAGATACAACTCTTTCTCCCAAGCGATGGGCCAAGGTGTCCGGTATCACAATCATATATAACTCACGGGACAGTGCAGAGGCTGCAGCTGCACTGGAGTTACAGAGCTATCTTAGCCGCCTGTCGGGAGCCACTCCTGAACTTGTGGACGGCGTCGCACACGCGCAGGCCAACTCCGCAACCACACAGTTTCTCGTCGGGCGAACGCCGCTCGTAAGAGAATTGCTTGCCGCTGGAGAAATCGAAGATCCCGCGATGAAACATTCAGAGGCTTATCTCGTACGTGGCCTTATGGCCGGTCAGACGTCCCGGGTAGCATTCCTGGGCGCTACGGGGATAGCCACGCTCTATGCCGTATACCATTATTTGCAGAAAGAGTGTGGCGTCGGATTCTATTGGGACGGCGACCACATACCAAGCATCGACGCTGTTCCAGTAGAGGGCGTAAACATCTCAACGCAGCCCTATTTCAACGAACGCATGTGCATGAACCTTACGCTCTACTGGTACTCTGTTCCATGGTGGGATTGGAACGACTGGAAAGCTTACATAGATTGGACACTTAAAGCCAGACTAAATATTTTGAGCCTCTGGTGTACTCCCGGTGAAGATGTCGCATGGGAAAGGGCGTGGAGACGATTTGGCGTGAAAGTTGATGACGCCTCCTATTCGGGACCGCCATACGGGATCTTTGCGCCGATAAAGTATGGCATCCGTGGACCATCATCGAGAGAATGGCGAAACGGGCAAAGTGAATTGACCAAGAAGATTATTGAGTATGCGCGTGCGCGCGGTATGCGAACCTTGGTGCCTGCCGTGTCTGGAATCTTGCCGCCTGAATTTGTTTCGTCCAACCCGAATGCCCGAATCTTTGAAAGTTCCTGGTCCAGTTTGCCCAAACAGAAATACCTGCATCCCATGAGTGCCCAGTACCATGATGTGGGCAAGGCTTTTCTGGAGGAGTACGTCTCGCTCTACGGCACTGACCATCTGTATTGGTTAGAGAACTATCTTGAATGTGACGTGGAGGGCCCGCCCGCATTTCAGCAGGATGTGCGCAGGGAGATCGCGGGAGCAAATTTCAGAATCGTGAACGAAATTGATCCTGGCGGAGTGGGAATACTCTCGGCTTGGACCTATCTTAACAACCCTCACGTCTGGACTCCCCAGCTTATCAGCGACCAGCTAAAGCGTCTTCCCGCTGAACGAATTCGCGTTCTTGACCAGTGGTGTGACGCGAAACCCGAATACAAGCGTATGAACTATTTCAATGGTTTGCCATGGTATTTCGGCATTATCCACTCCTTTGGCGGCACGACGACTCTCCACGGTAACATGGCATTGCTAGAAAAGAGAGTTCATGAGATTACTGAGGATCCACGTGCGAAACGATGTGTGGGATTTTCGCCCACAGAAGAGGTTTTCCATCACA
>Ga0255355_1000556_pt1 | contig 21819 bp, 12 predicted proteins | sample HBST75metaG_FD_189943 | JGI IMG/M metagenome (GOLD analysis project Ga0255355, IMG submission 189943) | Peat soil microbial communities from Stordalen Mire, Sweden - H.B.S.T75 | ecosystem: Environmental > Terrestrial > Soil > Wetlands > Peat | place: Sweden: Norrbotten County, Stordalen Mire...
GGAAACACCTTCAGCTGTCTCCACCCCTTCATCCATCCAAGCCCTCCGTGGCCGCATGGCAGCCACAAGTCGAGCTTGAATCCTGAACAACACCAAAACAAGGCGGCCAGAAAATGACGCTTACGCACCTGTGCGCAGTATCCAATCTTTGATGGAAGAGCTTTGATCACACTTCAGTTCGATCAGGCAGGCGATCATCGCCTGCGTCCACGGACTGAAGTCCACGCCGTACCGACCGCGAGGCGGTTATCTCAACTGCTGTCGCAGGAACTTGACGAGCGACATGGTTGCCGGACTTTTGCTAAGGTAGTTATCTCGGAATTCGGACAAGCACCGGCGCAGTTTTACTCTTATCTCACGCTTCAGTGAAGGCTTCGCAGCGACTGCCAACCTTGGCAATGCCCGGCGTTGCAGTGCGATCATGCCGACAGATTCAGGGGCAACAGAGAAGACTCCGGAAGTGCTTTGGTCTTTGCCTTCGATCGCGGCAGCCCCGCTCGATAACGCAACTTGCGCGTTGGCTTCTTCTACCGGAAAAGGCCATTCCAGTACACATCTCAATGGAGATGTTTCCGGATTTGCAATTCTCCCGGTTAAAGCAAAAGGAAGAATCTGGAGCGATCCATCTTCTGCGGTTCGCTTCAAGCAGGCATTTGCAACCGCGCTCCCCAGATCCATCCATTGAACATTTGGAAGCATGTGGTTGATCGTCGACACGAGATCGAAGAGGGGAGACGGGTCTTTGAAAATCCCGTGGTGCTCGACAATCAATATGGGCCGCCCCCAAAAGGCGTTCCAGGCAATTCCTTCCGGACGACAGTCCTTCACATAGCGTCGTAGAAAGAGCGGCACCGCGTCTTGAGACAGGACGGCCGGCTGGAGCAAATCGGTCAGAGTAAGAAGCGCTTTTTCTTCACGAGGGGAGTGGCCGGTGTTCACGGCGGCAACAAACCCATGTTCTTTCAGAACTCGCAGCGCGGCCCGCGAAAACTTTCCTTGAGGAAAAACAATAACTCTGGCGCACGGAATGCCCGTTCGCCGGGTAAAAGACTCCATGCGGTTCGTCGCGGTAGCGATGATCGAGTTGAGTGTTTCAGTGTCACGGGAGGCGAATTCAGCTTCAGTGTGATCGTTTCCATGGAAGCAGACCGACAAGCGGTCGGGCCGCTCTTTGAAACGAAGTTCCGTGGATGCGACGGTCCTTTTCCAGTAATACGGTATGAAAGCGATGCATGTATGAAAGTTGAAACGGTCCATCATCGCCATCAGCTTCGCATAGTTGAGGAAGCCGTATCGCTTCCACAGCGGAGGATCGTCCAGGATGAAGGTAGCCCCTGGCGGGTTCGCCGGGCGCCAACATTGGTCGCCGAGGGCAAGGCGCAGGAACATTGCGAGTGGGACAACCTCGCGAAAATACCCCGCGATCTCTTCCCCTCCTAAATCGACATCGAATTCAGCTTTACCTGACGCAACCCCGCCCAAGATGAAAAGCTCGCTCGCAGTAAGCTTTACCCTCGCAAAGATCGGTGCGTCCCCGATGCTGACGATGGATTCGGCCAGAGGTGAATCGGCTGCACCGGCAAGGACTCGATCCGAAGGGCCCGATGAGCCGAATTCCAGCCCCGAGAATTGGCCGCAGATGGCCGCTGTCCCAACTCGGTACTTCGCGGCGCGATCCAGGGGTTCGCGCACCTGCTGAAAGATCCCGCACGAGAATGCGCGGAGAAGCCGGTCGGATGTCGTGTTGGCATCAAGTTCGTGGATCAGTATGAACTGAAAGCGCGTGCTGATGAAAGACACCAGAGCAGAGAAAGCCGCCTCGCTTTCGAGCCATGGCCGAAGTGCATCTGGAGAGAGTGCAATGCAAGCCGCTTGCCCGGTTATCGCTTGCTCCAGATCACGCACGGGATCGGATGACGCGGCGACCATAGGAATCGAGACACAATCGGAGCCCATCAGGCGGGCGATACGTAGGAAGCGTGTCGCGGCCGGGGTCAGCGTTTCTACATAAGGCAGGTAGAATCTCATCTTCTGTTCCTCGCTCGGATCACCGATGGAGTTTAGCAAGCCGCGAGCGCCGGCCGCAATTGCGAACTTGACCGAGCACAAGCAACAGTATGTGTGGAGCAGCGTTCGTTATACATGGAGCAGTGTCAGGGAACCTCTGAACAAGTCAGAGTTACGGTCCAGCATTCTCTCAGGCGCTAACGCCCACGTTGCTTTTGCTACCTTTGCGGCACGACTGAAGTCGTGCCTTGTTACAAAGTGAACTTGCGCATAAGTTCCTCTAGTTGGCGGTAGGCGAGACTGTTATGTCAGCATGTTTGTAGCATAGAAGGCATGCTCTGACTCGGCCCTTACGGATTATTCGGGCGATTCTCACTTCCTCTCTGAAGCATCTCCAACGCCTCGCGAACTTCGGCTGAGCGGCTTCAGACGACGTGAGAACTCTTTCACAGGTGTATCAGGCCAGAGAGGAACTCCGCATTTGGCGACGGGCACCGCTGGATTGCCCTGTACTACGGTCATCGGCGGAACCGAGCTTGTGACGACGCTGCCGGCTGTGACCACCGAGCCGTCCCCTATGACCACGTTGGGAAGAAGAATCGCGCCGGGGCCGATGAAGCATTCTTTTCCGATGCGCACCCCACTGCGCAGCTCCTTGAAGTGCGCAATTACAATCACTCCCGCGCCGATGAAAGTATCATCGCCAATGGTAACCAGCTCAGGATACTCTGTCTCCAGAATCACATTGAGACTGATCCAGACGTTCTTTCCCAGGTTCACCCCCCGCGCTCGATGGAGTCGCACGCGAAGGCTTTGCCCGCCAGGCAGATTTGCGGCGAGCATTTGAAAAACCCGGGTTCCCAACCTACCGACGGTCCCCCTCTTCATTCCTGTGCTTTCCTTTCGATCTTCGGATGAGACTGCAGTTCAGCGTCGATTCTTAGCCCCCGGTCGGTGATTGCGGCTAGGTCTCTGACCGCGTGATGATGTGCCTTGAGTTCGTGCTTTCCCAGGTCTCACAATCGAGACCTGGGGCACCCAGCATTGGTACAACTTCAGGCGGTCAGGAACCTAGTACTGGATTTCAACCTTCCCGGCCGGGGGTGGGTTTTCGAGTCGCTCCGCAATGCGCCTTGCGATCAGTTTGGGTGACTCTGCGCCCACATGCCCCCTCGGTGTGTTCGTGAGATTGGTGATCAGCTTGTCCGGACGAACAACGACCGTTCGAAGTTGCGGATGCTGCAGTGCCATGACCGTCCCGAGCGCCTCTACCGCACGCTTTGCCGCCACATAGTGCGGCCACTCTTTCACGGGCGTTTCGACGGCCACCGACGAAATAATGACCACACATGCCTCGCCAATCTCTAACAGATCAGAAAACTCGCAGAGCGGGAACAGTGTGAGCCCTATGGCCGACTTCACGAACTCTGCCACGCGCTCGGCCCCGTTCGGCTCCAAGGTCAAAGGTAGAAGGGGAGGGCTGGCGTTACAGATCAGGTAGTCCAGCCTTCCCTGTTCATTGAGAATGCGCTGTTTCAGCAGCCGCAGAACTTCGCGATTGGCCGCATCCCCGATCTCGACGCGCAAGGAATTCGCTTCAGGCTGGGATCTCGAAATCCCATACACTGTCGCGCCTCTGGCTTCCAGAGCCCGCGCAATGGCTGCGCCAAGCCCACGGCTGGTTCCCGTAATGACAGCAACTTTCCCTGCCATGCTGGCGGAGACGACGCGAGAGGAATCCGCATCCTCAGTGACAGGGACCGGTGGGCGAACATAGGACCAGCAGTGTCCTGAGACAAGGGGGGAGTCGCCGCTTTCAAGAGCGACTTCGATCTTGATCTGTCCAAACCCGGCATAGGTGGTGGAAGCACGATATCGCAAGCAGGAACTTGGGGGTGTTGCCGGCCTTTGGAGTTCGAAAGCCAACCGAAAAAAGAGGGCCGGCTCACCAGGAAGCTCCATGCCGACCAAATAGCTGCTCCAGCACAACGCGGTAGCAATCTGGTGGTCGTCCACCCCCCAGTGTCTTGCCAAGGCAGCCAAAGCCGCGCCGTTGCACCTGTAAGCACCCGAAGTCGATGTGCCGCGTCTGATTTCGGCAGCATGAGGCACATTTGCGACAGCATGCTGAAACACCCCGGAATCATCCCCGATGGGACGAATGGGAATTCCGGAATCGGCGCCGATTGTGGCTCTGGCCAACAACGCCAGAGCGCTGCCATCGAAGAGTCGCGCCTCCCAAACTCCATCTATCGTCTCTGTCTTCACCTCATAATGCACATCGCTGAAGATCGGGCGCAAAAAATCGGCGGCCATCGATCTGACGCACATCCCGCTGGGAACACGCAGTTGTCCGAAACACGCCAATGCGCCAAGGCAGCCAAAGACCACGGGCTGCCCATAGGGAGTGCGTTGCGCGTAAGCGCGATCCAAGTGAAGCGGATTCCGGTCACCCGAGGCTTCGCTGAACAACTCAACATCCGCCTCAGTAAATACGACCGCAACTTGATCGCTAACCGAAGATTCCTGCGTATCGCCTGGCTTCATGAGTCTCTCGGAAAAGAATCGGATGGCGCCGTCGCTTAAGGAATGAGACCGTGCTGCAAGAGGTACTGTTTCACGCCGTCGTAGGGTTTGAAATCGGGGCTGTCCGGGAGCTCGATTTCAACATCGTACTCCTCGTCAAGGACCGCCAAAAGGTTTACGAGCCGAAGCGAGTCCGAACCAGGGATTGCATCGAAGTTCTTCGCTTCCTTAATGTCAGTCGGATCCACCCCCGGAAATGCCGCTGTGAAACAACGCATCAACCGATCTTCATCCACCGCTCACAACCTCCTCAATTGAATAACCCGGTAACTCCGGAGCCCGATCATAGAAGTAACTCTTCGGCAATACGAAGTTGGCATGAACCGACTGCGCGCCGAACGTCCGCAAAAACTCCATCAGCGGGCCGTTACGAGCAGTCTCCTGGACATCGAAAACAATTTCGTCAACCGCAAATTTTTTGTAAACATACTGAAGCATATGACATTCAATCCGTCTCGAAAATGCCCGGCAGCTTAGAACCCAACTATCCACAAAGAACTTCTTGTCTGCCGGTCTCCCGATCAGCACAGCGATGCGCCCCAGCTTTCCAAACTTGTCTTCATAGGAGACGGTAAGTCCATACGCTTCCGGATCGCTCAGAAACTTCGACCATGCCGATTCATCGTATCGCCGGCCATTCAGATTGAATTGATTCGTCTTGTTGATCAATTCAAAGGCGCGGTTATCTCCCAGAGGCTTGGCCGAGGTGAATATGAGATGGCCTTCGGCTTTGTTCAGGAAACCATCGATCGAGCAACCATCCGGCGCCGAAGAGACAGGCTGCGCCGCAGAATTTCGGATGCTCTGCAAGCGGAGCAGATCCTCCTCAGAGACAGTGGTTTTCGAGAAAGCGTCGCGGAGATGTTGCAGAAGACTCCAGAACACAGCGTGGTCCGTCTTGGGGAAAACGATGCATTCCATCTCAGGAAAGGCCTGCTGCACTTCGGCTACTTCCGTCGGGCTGTCGTCGACGAATACGACCGACTCCGCCAGGACATTCCACTTTTTCAGGATGTTCTTTACCGACTCCGATTTTGGTCCCCAATTCGCGGCGATGGGAAACACATCTGATTTCGAAAGCAGCAAATCATCTCGTTCAAAGGCCTTCTCTACAAGGGAGGAATCATTCTTGCTGGCCACGCCAATCAGAATTCCAGCGCTTGCCATCGAGGCGAGAAACTGCTGATAAATCCCATGAAGCTGAGAGTGCTGATCCAAATTCCAGCTAACTCCATTTACTCCTGCTTCACCAAGAATCCCCGACCACACGGTGTCGTCCAGATCTGTGATGAGGCCTTTTTTTGCAACCGGGCGGCTAAGCAACTCGGACATGATTTCGGCAACAATAGACGCATGAGAGGGTTTATAGGGGATCCCTTGCGATAACTCTGTGCGAAGGTTAAGCCGGCTCTCGGGCGGTGAAACCGTGTCCAGATACTGTGAGTTGACCACTGACACTCTGCGATTCAAAGACACTGCTTCAGCAAACGCGGCAAGCTTCTGGCGAAGGCTCAACTCAAACGTACTGCTCTGGTGCGGTGTGGTGCTAAAAAGCGGAGGAAGAGGAAGTGTTGGCAGACAAATGCAGGTGGTTACCGAAGAAGCCACGTTCTGGAGCAGGTTTCTAAGCCGCTCCAAGCTCCGTTCTGCCGAATTGACGATATCGGGCAACTTCTCGATCTGCCATCCGCCGAGGGTGCGAAATCCAAATCGCGAATCCAAGTCCTGCCACTCTATGACCACAGCAAGGGCATCGTAATCTTCGCGCTCTAACATGCGAATGTTTCCGGCCAGGTCGCCAAATACGCCGGGACGCACTTCGACACGGCGCTCTGGGCAGCGCTTGGACAGGTAAGCTGCGAGAAAGGTCTCCAGATGAACCGGCGTAAAACCGCAGGCGAGGAGTACTTTCAGGGGACGAACGCCGACGGGAACCGGCATCTTGAGGCACTCAAGCGCGTTCAGTAGGTTCATGCACAATCCACAGTCTGACCAACATACAAGAGTAGGCAGTGCGGGAATTCAGTAAGGTGAATTACCCTCACCTTTGACTTTACCGAATCAGCATTCGCGGATTCTAGCACATGGCTGCGCGGTCATACAATACAGAGTTAGCGGATTCCGTTACAATGCGGCCAATTTCAACAAACTCCTAAACGCACCGCTTAACCCGTGTTCATTTCATCATTGTCCGGACCTCAGTCTGCTACCCCACCGCTGGAGGATATTTGCCGTCTTCGGTAAACAGTAAGGTCAGTTGGACTGAACGTCAACAATCCCAGCCTTCTATTTCCAAAAGCATTGCGGCCAGTTGGAACAATTTCTTGACCCGTTTCCTGCCATTGTCCGCCCAGGCCATCTGCGGCGGATTGGAATGCCGAAGAAGGAATGAGAAGAACCGTGATGGAGTCTTTTTGCTGCAGCGACATCAAGGGAATGATAGGCCCTTCCGTTTCGGGGAAATAGGCATCCCGCGCTCGCTGCCTTACTGCGAGATACCCCCTCGTATCTACAAAGGCTATGTCATCCGCATGCACTGTTTGATCGACAAATTGTTCCAAGCGCGAATAATTTCGATCCTGAGAATTGCCAACGTACGCCGCCGCATGAAGCCCGACTCCAGCGACTACGCTCAAGGTGCATAACATCAGGGCGGCGCTTCTGAGCTTGCCTGGCTCGCACAGAGCCAAACCGGAACAAAGAGCAATCGCGATCGGAAGGACAATCATATAACTGTAATAGGTGGGAAGTTTCGCGAACGTCAACATAATGATGGTTAGTAGAACATCGAAGATGATTCCGACAACGATCCCAGAATGTAGATTGATTTTCTTTTGGCGCAGAAGATGAACAAGCAGGATGGCGGCGGCGGCAAAGAGAAAAGGAAGGCTGAAATCAGCGGGAACATAATTGTAAAGGATGAGTTGGCCATGATGAATCCAATAGGAGATGACGTTCAGGCCAGTCCGTTGCACGCTTATGAACTTCAGGAGCGTCGATAACCTGCCATTGGCGGCCGCTACCCCAAAGAACGCGGCTACACCCAACACGCTGGCGAGAAACGATACGACGATTTCAATCCAGAATCGCCCGCGAAAAAAGAGAAGAAGAATGACTCCAGCAGTAAACAGCACCGGAACAAACTGCATTCCTGCCCAAGGAACGAGCAGGCAGACCCCGAAGAGGCAGAACGATCGGGTTCGCCTGGACTCAATCGACATCAGCCAAAGCACGACCGCCATCAGCAAAGCGCCAAAGCCATCGTAGCGTCCGTTTCGATAGACAGCAATCATTCCGTATTCTGTGGCCAGCAAGATCAAGAGGAAGATCCGCCAAAACGGGAGAGGTATGATTTTGATCCGTTTGACTGCCGACCAGAGCACGAAAAGAGCCGCCGTCATGGAAGCGATATCGGCGCTTCGAATGGACTGAAGCGAAGAACCAAACAGCTTCATCCATGGAACGAGCAGAAAGGAATACATTCCGAGTATCTCGTCGAAGCGAACGCCAAATCCGAGTCCATGAATGTAGTTAATCGCGGGTTCTGCTTGCAAACATTCATCAAGGTGAGAAAACGGATAGGATGCTGCAGTGAAGACGTTGAAGATGAGGAAAATCAGTAGAAACAGGGAGACCACCCACACCTCTGGCACCCTCTCGACCTTCTCAACCATTGCATGTCTCCTCATTGATTGTGAAATAACGGCACGAAATCCAAACTTAGAGCGGTTCCACGATTGCAGTACCGCTAAAGAGCGGGCCAGGAGGCGTGAAAAAACTCGAGTTTGGGCCATTTTCCCTCGTTTTTTGCCTCATTTTGCACCAAAAGAAGTGCTTTCCGAGCCTTTTCGCTGTGGAAATCTTTCAGTATATATTTTATAAGCCATTTTATTTGAGCAGTTTGCAAAACAAAAAGCGAAGAAAAAGTGAATTTCTCCCGAAAATTTTCCCCTCCGCAGTCCCCCTTCGAGCGGTCGAGACTTGTTCCATCCCTGACATCTTGAACCGCTTATCTTGATTGTGCGCGGAGAGAGGGAAATGATCTGCAAAAAGGGTGCTCGCAATAAAGGGTTTGTTTTGCGGAGCGGAACCAGGGGAAGCAGCCTTCAAAAAGGGTCTTCGAGGTGGCCCATTTCCTGAGGGAAAAGCCGCTCAGCTGCAGGTCCGCGCTCCAGATGTGGAGTCGATCAGAACCGGGGCGAGCGATGAGGCCGGATGGCTCCTTGGGGAGAACACTCGGGTGCATCCCGGCAGGTTCCGGAGCCATAGCCTTGGGCGGAGCCATTTACGCAACTGGTTGCAGTTGAGAAGCGTTGGTTTCCCGCTTCAGCAGGGTTGTGAGCGTCTTTGCAACCGTCTGCACATGTGGCTCCAGGAGCAAGTTCATGTGGTCGGCGGGGACGTCAAGAATCTCCAACTCACCTTCTGCAAGGTTTCCCCATCCCAGGATCGGATCCTTGTACCTGCTGAGGACGTTCAGGCGCGGGTCTGTGGCCCGGATGAGCGTGATCTTTCCGGGATAGGGCTTGAAGCTGTAGCGCTTCAAGGCGCGGAGATGCATTTCCTCCATCAGGGCATAGCGAAGCTTGGCGGGAAGGCGCCTGCCTGCCGATTTGTAGCAGGAGCACGCGAAGAGCCGCACAAGACGAAGGTACTTCCTTTCCCAGTATTCGCGTTTCAGGGCGGCTCTTTGCATCAAATAACTCCCGCCATTGTGGCGGAGATTTTGCCAGAGTTTGGAGAATTGAAGTGCGGCATCACGCGGTGTATCGCTTCCGGGAACCGAAGCATCGAGCAAGATGACGAGTCCGGGTTCAACCCCTTGAGCATGGAGCTGCTGCGCCATTTCAAAAGCAAGAAGTCCACCAAACGACAATCCGCCCAACAGGTAGGGCCCTTGGGGGAAGAGGCTGCGCATTTCCTGGATGTAAGCGGCGGCCATTTCTTCGATGATCGGCTCGCGGATAGTGTCCTGAGATGCAAGCGTCGACCGGAAGGCATAGAAGGGCTGGGAAGGGCCCAGCGCTCTGGCCAACCGCTCATAGAAAAGGACGTCTCCTCCAATGGCGTGCGTGAAGAAGAGGGGCGGACGCGAACCATTGGGCTGAAGAGGGACAAGATAAGACCAGCCTTTTTGCTCGGGAATGACCGATTGCCGGGATTTGCGAATCAAGGCTGAGAGTTGGCGCACGGTACGGGCCTCAAAGAGGGCGGCCAGTTCGAGGTCAACCTGATAGGTTTTCTTGATCTTTGCGAAGAGGCGAACGCCAATCAGGGAATGACCACCCAAAGCGAAGAAGTCATCCTCCAGAGCTACTTTTTCGATACCGAGAAGTTCTTGCCACCAACTGACAAGAGTGCCTTCGACGCTCTGATTCGGCGCCGCGGCAGTGTTGGCCGGAGGCGCTGGCGCTGCGACCGGAGTGCGCAGGTTCAAGCCTTCGAGAGGCTGGGAGACGGCGATCACGGCAGCAGGGGAAGCGACAAGCAGAATGCGCGTCAAGGCTCGCGCTCCATGGAGCGGAGAGATCCCCGAGCGTTCGCGAATCTGGATTGGCTGATTTTCGCCGGAGTGACTGCCGTCGATGTGGCGCACACCTTCATCCGACACCTTTGTGGGGTCGGCGATGCGCCGCATGGTGAATCCTTCGATCTCGACCAGGATCTGGTCTTGCTCATCGAAGAGAGTGATGTCAAAGCGTTCGAAGTCATTGCCCGGAATGCTCTGCTGCCGGGAGCGGATGTGACTGAACAGCCTGGCAGGAAGAGGGCGGTAGAGGCGGATTGACTTGTAGGAAAACGGAAGGTAGAGGTGGTCGGAGTCTTCGTATCCATCCGTCACATAGAGGGAGCAGCCCGTAGCCATATCAAGAAACGCGGGGTGCATGCGGAAGGTGGAGAGGTCTGCGGCTGAGTTCTCATCCAACTCCAGTTCCGCGAGTCCCTCTCCCTCGCCGATGTGGATGCTCTGGAGAGACCGCCAACGGGGGCCGAAGTCGAAGTAGTGCTCCTGCCGGGTGCGATGCGCTTCGTCGAAGACGATCTCACGCTTGCGGCAGCGGGCCGCGATGGCCTGGCGATCAACCTTGGCGTCATGGCGCTCCACACAAGGCGCAATGCGGCCGGAGGAGTGCTCAACCCACTCGCCTGTAATCTCAGATCCGTTTCTGCCAAAAACGGAGAAACGAAAGGCGTCTTTGTCGGCAGCGGCGTCTGGTTCGCGGATCAACTGGACGCGCACCTCTTTTGAGGCGGAACTGCCGAGCATCATGGGAGCAAGGAAGAAGACATCCTGAAACTCGACCGCGCCCCGGAAATGCCCACGCGCGAAAGCTGCGGCGGCCATTTCAAGATAACCCGTTCCCGGCAAGACCGCATTGCCGGTCTTCAACCTGTGCTCGGAGAGAACCCACTGCTTTTCCGCCGAGAATTGGGTCGAGAATACGGTCTCACGAGGTGTTTCAAGCAGGAGCTTCTCAAGGAGCGGATGGGAAGAGCTGGAGTGGGCAGCCATTCCAACATCGCGCCAGGCACCCCAGTTCACTACGGTGACCGGGCCTTTGCGACTCAAGGCAAAAGCATCAAGAAAAGCGTTGGCGGCGGCATAATCCACCTGTCCCGCAGGCGGGAGGATGGAACTGATGGAGGAGAAGAGGACGAAGCAGGCCAAGGGCGCATCGCGGAGAACCTCTTCGAGGACCAGAGTTCCACGCACCTTGGGATCGAGAACCCGGGCTGTGGCGGATGCAGTCTTCAGCAGCAGAGGGCTGTCGTCAAGAATGCCCGCGGCATGAAAGACGCCATCGATTTTGCCGAATTGCTTGCGCGCCAGGGCGACAAGGTCGCGCATTTGACTGAGAGAGGCAACGTCCGCCTGGGCGACCAGGAGGCCACCGGCAAGGGAGCGAATCTCAAGGAGCTTCCGAATCTTCTGTTGATTGGCCGACGATTGCCGGCTGTCCTTGAGAGCGGCCTCCCACTCAGACTCAGGAGGCAACGCGGAGAGGCCTACGAGGACAAGACGGGCGTTGAATTCACGCGCCAGATGCTCGGCGACAATCAGACCGATGGCGCCCAATCCACCCGTGATCAGGTAGACACCACCGCGGTCCAACCGACGGCGCGCGGGAGCGGTGGAAAGGCTGAGAGGATCGAGTGTTTCGACAAACCGCTGGCCGCCGCGATAGGCAACGGTGCTCTGCTCGCGGACGGAGGTCATTTCGGCAATGAGCTGAGAGGCGCACTCCCGGGCTGAACCGTTCTTGAGGTCGATATCGATGGCGCAGCAGGCGATGCCGGGGAGTTCCTTGGGAATGACGCGCGCCGGACCGAGCATCACGGCCCGGGCCGGGGTACCAACCGGTTCATCGGAAACCTGTTGCAGGTGGTTGGAGACCAGAGCGATGTCGATAGCCGCGGAATCCTGCGCGGCCAGCGCCTGGGCGAGATAGAGAGGGCTCAAAAAGCTCCGCTCCAGCGTCTCCTCAAGCGGAGGCTCTTTACCCTCCGGGGTCACGGACCAGAGGTGCAGGATTTTGCGAGGAGATCTTCCGCTCTTGAGAATGTTGGCAACGAGGGCGTCGTAGTCTTCGCGAACGCCGGGCCTGAGGGTATATCTGTCTTCCTTCAGTTGCTTATAACTGGATCCGGCGACGACCAAGATGACCTTGTGCTTGCCGGCAAGCAGTTGAGTGGCGATTTGATCGCTGAGGCCGAGAGAATCAGAGAAGACGATCCAGCAAACGGGTTCCGACATGGAAGCGGGAGAGATTGGATCGGGTTTCCAGACGCGGCGATAGTAGGTGAGGTCCGCGGCGTCCTCGATGAGAGGGGCAGCCGGGACGAGCGGCGCAGTTGGCTGGACGGGTGCGGCGGCGGGGACGATCTTATCCGGTTCGATCCAGAATTTCTGGTGGGCAAAGGGATAGGTCGGCAAGGGTACGCGCTGCGCCGAGTTGGGGGCGTGCAGTTTTGTCCAGTCGATTTCCGCTCCCGCGACCCATAGCTGCCCAAGAGTATTGAGCGCAAAGCGAAGGTCGGAGACCGTTTCGCGGGGATGTGGGAGAGACTGGAAGGCCCTTGCCGATGGACCGCCCTGCTGGCGAGCCAGCGAAGTGAGCGCGCTCCCGGGGCCAGCTTCCAGGAGGATGGAGTCCGGCTTGCGAAGGAGTTCCCCGAGACAGTCGGAAAAGCGAACGGTTTGGCGAATGTGACGCGCCCAATAGGCCGGTTCGGTGGCTTCTTCAGCAGTGATCCAGGTTCCGCTGACATCGGAGAGATATGGGATACGCGGGGGCTGAAAGCGAATTCCCCGGAGCCGCTTTTCGAAAGGCTCAAGGATGGGATCCATCATCGCGGAGTGAAATGCATGCGAAGTGAGCAGACGCCGAAAGGAGACAGACTGCCGCCTGAGACGATCCTCCAAGGCTGCGATTTCATCGGTTGGGCCGGATACCACAGACATGCCGGGGCTGTTGACGGCGGCAATGGAAAGCGAGCCATGGAGCGGAATCTGGGCGGGCGCGAGCGGGACCGCGAGCATGGAGCCGGCAGGAAGATCGTAGATGAGGCGACCGCGGAAGGCGACGCACTCCAGGGCGTCTTCGAGAGAGAGGACGCCCGCAACGCACGCGGCAACGTATTCGCCAATGCTGTGACCCACCATGGCGGCGGGCTCGACGCCCAGCGACATCCAGCAACGGGCCAGTGCGTACTCGATGGAGAAGAGGGCTGGCTGGGTGAGCCAGGTCTGATTCAACTTCTCGGCAGCGGCCTCTTTCTCTTCTTCTGAAGGATAGAGCAGTTGGAGCAGATCGATGCCGAGAGGTTTTTGAAGCTGATGCGCGCAGAAATCGAGAGTTTCGCGAAAGACCGGTTCGTGCTGGTAAAGTTCCCTGCCCATGTTGACGTACTGGGCGCCTTGCCCAGAGAACATGAAGACGGCCGGAGGTGCGGTTCTGGGGGCTACACCGGAGGCCTGCGGTTTGCGCCCTGTATGGGCAAGGGCTTTGATGGCTTCGGGAGTGTCTTCGACCGCCAGAGCGCGGCGATGGGGGAAGGCTTGGCGGCCAAGTTGGCAGGTATAGGCAACGTCCGCCAGGCTCAGTTCGGGATGCGCGTGGAGATGAGCGGCCAGATGGGTAAATGCCTGGTCGGCGGCTTCCGCGGTTTTTGCGGAGACCGTGAGCAGTTGAAAAGGCCTGACCTGGCGCGAGAGGACCGGCCGTGGCGCTTCTTCGAGAACGACGTGTGCGTTGGTGCCTCCAATGCCGAGCGAAGTCACACCGGCGCGGCGCGGAGAGCCATGGGAAGGCCAGGCGGTGAGCTGGCTGTTGACGAAAAACGGAGTGCTTTTCGACTCGATATGCGGATTCAGATGGTTGAAGTGAAGACTGGGGGGCAGTTGCGCGTGTTGGAGCGAGAGCACGGTCTTGATGAGGCCGGCGACTCCGGCGGCCGCGTCGAGGTGACCTACGTTCGACTTCAGCGAACCGATTCCGCAGTAGCCACTCAGCGGTGTGGATTTGCGGAAGGCCTGGGTGAGGGCGCGAACTTCAATGGGATCGCCAACGATGGTTCCGGTTCCGTGCGCCTCGACATAGGAGATATCGGCTGCGCTGACGCCGGCGAAGTCCAGCGCTTCGGCAATGACCTCGGCCTGTCCCTCGACGCTGGGAGCCAGATAACCCACTTTGCGCGCGCCATCGTTATTGACGGCCGATCCGAGAATGACGGCGCGGATGGAGTCGTGATCCTGGAGCGCGTCTTCAAGCCGGCGGAGCACAACAATGCCGGCGCCGCTGGCGAAGACCGTACCGCTTGAAGCCGCGTCGAAGGAGCGGCAATGGCCGTCGCAGGAGAGGATCTCACCTTCGCGGTAGATGTAGCCGAGGCCGTGGGGAATTTCGATGGTGACGCCGCCGGCGAGGGCCATATCGCATTCGAAGTTGAGCAGGCTTTGGCAGGCGAGATGGACGGCGACCAGCGAGGTGGAGCAGGCGGTCTGCACGTTGATGCTGGGTCCGCGCAGATCAAACTGATAGGAAACGCGCGTGGCGAGCACGTCCTTGTCGTTGCCGGTTTGCTTCAACTGGAACAGGCCGGCGGTCTCAAGCAGGCGGCGGTTGGCGAGCAGGTTGTGGATCAGGTAGGTATTCATGCCCGATCCGGCAAAGACGCCAATCGATCCACCGAAACGCTGGGGAGGGTGGCCGGCATCCTCCAGGGCTTCCCAGGCACACTCCAGAAAATGTCGGTGCTGGGGGTCCATGATGGAGGCGTCGCGGGGGCTGAAGCCGAAGAAAGAGGCATCAAACATGGGTACGTCGTCGAGCAGCGCGGCCCGTTTGATGTAGTCCGGGCTGGCCAGTTCTTCGGGCGTTGCGCCGGCGGCGAGAAGATCGGCGTCGGAGCGGTCGCGGATGGACTCGACTCCATCGCGCAGGTTTTGCCAAAACCCGGACAGGTTGCTGGCACCGGGGAAACGCCCCGCCATGCCGACGATCGCAATCGTGGAGGGTTTCATCGCTTTCTCCTAGTGTTGCCGCGCCAATCTGCGGCGCTGAGCGCGGTCTGAGGCTTCGCCTTGCGTCTGCGTTCCGGCAAGGTGAGCGGCAAGAGTACTTACCGTAGTGAATTGAAAGAGATCGAGGAGCGCGACCTCGCGTCCCAATACATCCTGTAACCGCGCCTGCACCTCGGCAAGGGTGAGGGAATGGGCGCCAAGGTCGAAGAAGTTATCGTTCATGCCGATGGCCGAAACGCCAAGCGCCTCCTGCCAGACGCGGGCAATGAGGCGCTCGAAATCATTGGCCGGGCCGCTTGCGGGCTGGGCCGCATCCGGGGCCACGATGACCGCCGGCGGCGGCAATTTGAGGAGCGCCTTGCGGTCGATTTTTCCATTGTCGGTGAGAGGCAATGCGGCAAGAAAGACGAAGCTGGAAGGAACCATATAGTCGGGCAACTTTGCCTCAAGCGTAGTGCGCAGCACTGCTATCGCCTCGGGGCCGGTGGATTCAGCGACCAGGTAAGCAGCCAGGCGCTTGTCGCCCTCCCGATCTTCGCGCAGGACGATCACCGCTTGGCGAACTCCGGGGCACTCCTCGAGGATGGCTTCGATTTCGCCAGGCTCAATGCGATGGCCACGCAGTTTGATCTGGTAGTCGGCACGGCCGAGGAACTCGATGTTTCCGTCGGGAAGAAAGCGCGCCAGGTCGCCGGTGCGATAGATGCGCTGCTCTCGAAGCGAAGGGACGGTGAGAAACCGGTCAGCGGTAAGATCGGGGCGGTTCCAATAGCCACGGGCCAGGCCGTCTCCGCCGATGAACAACTCCCCGACTTCCCCGGCTGGGACCGGATTGAGTTGCGCGTCGAGCAGATAGACCTGGGTGTTGGCGATGGGCCGGCCAATCGAAACCGAGTTCCCCACTTCTTCCACCCGGCAGGTGGTGGACCAGATGGTGGTTTCAGTGGGGCCATACATGTTGTGGATCTCGCCTTTGAAAACCTGGCGAAGATGATGGATGAGGGCGGCGGGCACCGCCTCGCCGCCCAAGAGCATCTGCCGGAGCGAGCCAAGCGCGGCAAAGGCGCGGCGGTCGAGGGTGAGCATGCGCGCCAGAGAAGGCGTCATCTGCAAGTGCGTAACATGGTGGCGGGCGATCTCATCGGCGACGGTTTGATACCCTTCATCGCCATGGAGGACCACCGTGAAGCCGCGGGTCAGAGTCCAAAGAAGCTCCAGTGCGGAAATGTCAAAGGAGATGCTGGTGACGGCAAGCCAGACTCCGGGGCCAGAACCAATCGCCAGATCCATGCCAGTGAAGAAGTTGACGACGTTCCGGTTCTCGATCATGACACCTTTGGGCTTACCGGTAGAGCCGGAGGTGTAAATCACGTAGGCCAGATTGCGAGCGACGGCACTGGAGACGACGGCCTGCGCGCTTTGGAGAGCGATGGCGGAATCGTCGGCATCGACTATCGTGAAACGGCCGTGATCCAAGGGAAGCCGCGCACGGGTCTCCGCGGCAGTGAGGAGCACCGGCATACCGGAATCTTCGATGATGAACGAGAGGCGATCCTGGGGATAGGCGGGGTCCAATGGGACATAGGCTCCGCCCGCCTTGAGGATGGCGAGCAGAGTGACCGCGAGAGTTTCCGATCGTCCCATCGCGACACCGATCAAGGTGTCGGGCTTGACGCCGAGGCTCTGGAGATGGCGGGCAAGACGATTGGAGCGCTCATCGAGATCGCGATAACTCAGCTCGCAATTCCCTGCTATGACCGCAACAGCTTCCGGAGCCTGGGCTGCCTGGAGCGAAAACAGCTCGGCGATGGTGCTATCGCGGGGGTAATCGGCTGCAGTCTGATTCCAATCAATTGCCTGAACGTGTGACATGGAAATTCTCCAGGAACAGGAATTCTATGCCGGTCCCGAGAAAGGTCTCAATGGCCTCTGCGGGGGTGTTCACAATCGGTTGTCCTTTGACGTTGAAGCTGGTGTTGAGCACCATCTGGCGGCCGGTGGTTTCACCAACGGCCTGGAGAAGAGTGTGAAAGTCGGGGTTGTCTTCGACGGAGACGGTTTGCAGGCGGGCGGAACCGTTCACGTGGGTGATGGCGGGAAGGAGGGGCCGGAGTTCGGGACGAACATCGACCACGCTGATCATGTAAGGCAGATGCGTCCCCGGAGCGACTTCGAACCAGCGATGCGCCTCTTCGACGGAACAGGCCGGAGCGAAAGGACGGAAGGCTTCGCGCTTTTTGACCATGGCGTTGATACGGTCGCGCATCAACGGGTGCCCGGGATTGGCGAGGATGCTTCGATTCCCGAGTGCGCGCGGACCGAACTCCATCCGGCCGCGGTACCAGGCGATAACCCGGCCATCGGCGATGAGCCGGGCTGCGGAAGCGCAGGTGTCTTCAAGGGAGTCAAAGCGACGCCATTGGATGCGGCCGTCGAAGCCCCGAAGAGCAGCCTCAATGGCATCTGCGGAGTATTGGGGTCCAAAGAGCGGCACCGGCAATCTCTGGTTGGGAACCTCGTGCGCCAGCGAGGCGCGATAGAGTGCGGCCCCCAGGGCTACGCCGTCGTCGCCTGCCACGGGCTGCACGTAGACTTCGTCGAAGAGGCGGGAGCGGAAGAGCTTGCCGTTGGCGGTGCAGTTGAGGGCGACGCCGCCTGCCAGTGCGATCCGCCGCAATCCGGTCTGCTTTCCGAAATGTTCGCAGACGTGCATGACCACGCGCTCCAGGCATTCCTGCAGGGCTGCAGCCACATCTTCGTGGACGGAATTGACGGATTGGGTGCGGGGCCTGCGCGGGATCAGGTTCTGGTCGAGCCATGCCCGGGTTGCCAGATAGTTCTCCCGCTCCTCGCGGGAGCGATTGAGTTTCAGCATCGGGATGCGAATGGAGCCGTCGTCGCGGAGTTCAACGGCCTCGTTGAAGAAGGACCGGAAGTGCGCGGGATCGCCATACGGAGCCAACCCCATGATCTTGTATTCATCGGAATTGAAGTCGAAGCCCAGGTGCAGCGTAATGAGTGAATAGAGGATCCCGATCGAGTCGTTGGCGCCGACCGTATGAATTTTTTCAAGTTTGCCGTCATGAAAATCGTAGACACTGAGGCTTTCGATTTCGCCCATCGCATCATTCACGACGACCAGACACTCATCCCACCCCGAGGTATAGGCGGCGCTGGCTGCATGGGCGAGATGGTGGCCGACGGTGAAGACCTTCTCTTCGGGGAATCCAGGAAGGTCGCGACGCACCTGCGCCAGGAGTGCCTCCCGAGAAAAGACCTGGCCGTAGAGCTCGGTTGAGACCTCATCTCTCTGATAGAGGGCGCGATACGGGGCATAGTCGAATCCATGAGCAATCTCGTCGATCTCGCGGATGTCGATGCCGGAGGTCTCCAAACAGAATCGGATGGCGTCAATCGGAAAATCGCCCGTGTGTTTTTTACCGCTGAAGCGCTCCTGCTCCGCGGCGGCGACCAGGCGGCCGTCGACCACCAGCGCAGCGGCAGCATCCATACCCTGGGCGATCCGGTACTCGCGCTCTTCCAGGCCGGGCCACTGGGCCTGCTTGAACGGCACGGAATTCTCCAAACCACTGATCCCAATGATTTTCATGACCTTCCTTTCGAGAAGCAGCTGAGAGACGTCTTGTGCTCGTCGTGCCTGTGGGATCGGCGCCTACACACGAAACCGATTAGAGACCTGTCAGCGGGTGCGGCATGCCCACCGAAACTTCCACTTCGTCATCTTTCCGCGAAGCACTCCGGGGAGGCGGGACCCCATCCAGGCAAAAGCCAATCAGCACATGCGTTTCTGGGTCACAGGAAGTGTGGAACTGTTGCAGGAACGGACAAAAGTGGCGCGTTGGGGGCGCGAGAAACCTTCAAGGGACATGAGTGCGTTCCAGCTGACCGATACCCGCTGTGCATTATTTTCCCCCTTGCTGGTCATTTCAGCACAGTTCTGGATCAGATGGGTGCAGAATCTTCCGTCACGACTGCCAACCGTGTAGAAAGTTCACTCTTCAGGAATAACTTACACGGCAGACGGTTTGATTCGACAGGGACATAGTCCTCTCGGGAGCGATTGCTCTTCTCGATCCAGAGCGAACTGAGTTCATTAGCGGTTCCCATGAATGAGCACTCGGATTGGCACGATGATTGCATTGTCGACAAGTGAGCATTCATGTTCAGGGTGCGGCACCACTTGCGCAGCCGGGAAGACACACTCCAAGTGGCTTTATGTTCTTGTGCTAAGGCGAAAAGGGGGAGACAGTCACAACGAAAGCCAAGCACAGGGTCCAGCTTTTCCATTCATTTTTCAACCTTCATGGGCAGGTACTTTTGTGGCGATTCGACCGCATCCGCGCAGTGGTGTGGCATTCGTGCGGAAATCACGCCGGGCAATGCCGATCACCACCTGCTTGCCTGGATGCGATGTCACATCGTAATGCGTATGGGAGAAGGGTTGCATTCTGCGCCCGCCTTTCCGTATCCGCAAGATATGTGTGCGTTTGCATCTGTCACCACAAAGGTAATCTCATTGCGGAGAATTAGTGACTATCATCACGGTAAACGTTACACAACTGGCGGATTCTCGACTTGACAAGTTCTCCTTCAGGAGGAACTGCGGGCCCAACAAATCTCGAGTGCGTGAAGATCTTTGCCGAGGTAAAGCAAGTGCTTAAGATTCTTGCCCATCGCCTATCGCCCCCCTGGTTTGCTCGTTTTGAGAGCAGTTTGCATTCAAATCAACATTGTCTTCATGGTGGAGCGCCTCTTTGCCCGTTGAACTATAGGCGAGCGAGCCTGGTTCTTCTTCTGTCTTGGAGCCTGACGCTGGCCCTGTGCGGTTGCGGAGGAACTGTGCCTCTTCGGGGCGAGCCAGTCGCGGAAGCCGCGTCCCCGGTGTTGAGCGCCGTCTCCTGCCAGAGCGCGTCCATGGCTGGATCGGGAACCGATGCTTGCGCGGTCACGCTAAGTGCGCCTGCGCCCAGCGGCGGACTGAACGTGAGCCTCTCCAGCAGCAGCACGGCGGTCACGGTGCCGGCAACGGTAACGGTGGCTGCCAAATCGACCACCGTCGCGTTCACGGCGACTTCGCAATGGACCGGGACCACACAAACGGTAACCCTGAGCGCAAGGCTGGGCAGCGTCTCGAAGAGTTCTACTTTGCAGGTACTTGGAGACGTACCCATACTGAGCGTCAGTCCAACCTCCTTGGCATTCGGCTCGGTGGCGGTAAATACAGCAGCAACGCAATTGGTGGTCTTGGCATCCACGGGCGATCTGCCCGTAACGGTCAATGCGCCGACGCTGACGGGTGCCGGATTCAGCATGTCGGGAGTCACTTTCCCCTTGACGTTGAACCCCCACAACACGGCGACCTTGACCATTCAATTCGATCCGACCGCTACAGGAGCGGTTTCAGGACAGTTGGCCATCACCAGCAACAGCGCTGTGACAAACCCAACGGTTGTAGTCGGCCTGAGCGGAACAGGCACGGCAACCGCGTCGCCGACGCTGAACACCCTCTCCTGCAGCAGCGCGTCCATGACCGGGTCGGGAACCGATGCTTGCACGGTAACGCTGAGCGCGGCGGCGCCAAGCGGCGGACTGAGCGTAAGCCTCTCCAGCGGCAATGCGGCAGTCACGGTGCCGGCAACGGTGACGGTAGCTTCCAAAGCGACCAGCGCCGCGTTCACGGCGACGGTCTCAGCAGTCACGACCACCCAGACTGTGACGTTGAGGGCAACTGCGGGCAGCGTCTCAAGGAGTTTTGTCTTGCAGTTGAATGCCAGCGCGGCAGCACTGAGCATCAACGCGACCAGCGTGGCGTTCGGCAACGTGGGGCTCAACACGCCCGCAACACAGTCCCTTATCCTGACGTCCACGGGCGCTGTTCCTGTCACCATCAGCGCTGCGAAACTGACGGGGACCGGCTTTTCGATGTCGGGACTCACTTTGCCGGTGACGTTGAACCCGGGTAAGACGGCGACGCTGACGGTAGGCTTCGATCCCACAACCGCGGGAACGTTCACGGGGCAACTGACCATCACCAGCAACTCTTCAACCAAGGGCACCGCGACGATCGGCCTGAGCGGGACGGGCGTGCCACCCCAGGTGCAGCTGAGTTGGAATGCGCCTGAGTCCACAACCGATCCGATCGCCGGCTATGACATCTATCGCTCAACCGGCAGCAGCACGTCGTATCAACGGCTGAATTCATCCGTTGATACCACGACGACATATTTGGACACGTCAGTTCAGAACGGAGTGACCTACAATTACATCGTGAAAAGCGTCGACGATTCCGGGGTTGAAAGCGGTCCATCCAACGTGACCACCGTGACACTTCCATAGCCGCCGGAATGTCCAGGCGACGGACTCTGTGCAGATCCGGCAGAACGGCTTGGTTCGGTGCTCGACGCCAAGGCATTCCGCAATCGTTCGGAATCAGGAAGTGTTGGTCGCCCAAGACAGGGCGAGCAGCCAGAGGTGAGGTTTCACAATGACCAGAGCACGATTCGCACTTGCCATCATGCTGTTTGTATTCTCTCTTTACGGACAAGCTCAACAGTGGTCACCCATACTGAGCTCCAGCCAAGCCATTAACTGGTCGAACTCGGGCGTAGGTGGAATTCCTGCGCGCGCGACCAATTGCGCGAGCCTTACTTCGTCGGCGAGTCTGGCACAGATCAACTCTG
>Ga0255355_1000561_pt1 | contig 21645 bp, 21 predicted proteins | sample HBST75metaG_FD_189943 | JGI IMG/M metagenome (GOLD analysis project Ga0255355, IMG submission 189943) | Peat soil microbial communities from Stordalen Mire, Sweden - H.B.S.T75 | ecosystem: Environmental > Terrestrial > Soil > Wetlands > Peat | place: Sweden: Norrbotten County, Stordalen Mire...
GCCGCCTTACTTCCCCCGTTCAAAGCTGAGCGAGGCGGAGTTGATGCAATAGCGCAGGCCGGTTGGGTGGGGCCCGTCAGGGAACACATGGCCCAGGTGGCCGCCGCATCGCGCGCAGGTAATCTCCACGCGCCGCATTCCGTGGCTCAGGTCTTCGTGTTCGACCACAGCCTTCGAGTCGGCGGGCAGCAGAAAACTTGGCCACCCGCAGCCGGAGTCGAACTTGGCCCCGCTTAGAAACAGCAGTGCCCCACAGCCGGCGCACTGGTAGTTCCCCGTCTCGTCGTTCTTGGTCAGCGCGCCGCTGAAGGCGCGCTCTGTCGCTTTTTCGCGCAGAATCCTGTATTGCTCCGGCGTAAGCAGCGCCCGCCACTCAGCTTCTGTGCGCTCTACCCTTTCGGGCGCCTTGGTCTCTCCACTCACATCGCTCATGGCGTGCCTCCTGGCTTCTTCTACGCCAATTGGATGCACGCTGACCGTTGAATGGATCGGAAGCTTTGCTTTCAGACCTCGGCAACCGCTTCGATCTCCACCAGCACATCCTTGGGCAAGCGAGAGACCTCCACTGCGGTGCGCGCTGGTGGCGGCACGCCTTCGGGGCCAAGATAGGCGCCGTAAACCGCGTTCATGGCGGCAAAATCTTTCATGTCCTTGAGGTACACCGTGGTCTTCACCACTTGGGCAAGACTCGTGCCCCCCGCTTGCAGAATGGCCTTCAGGTTCTCCAGCACGCGTGTGGTCTGCTCGGTGATGCCGCCGGTCACCACCTGCTGGGTGGCCGGGTCCAGAGGAATCTGGCCAGCGGTAAAAACAAGGTATCCCGCATGAACACCCTGCGAGTAGGGGCCGATGGCGGCAGGAGCTTGATCGGTTGCGATGACGTGTTTGTTCATGCCTTGATTGTAGCGGCACGAGCGCCCGCAAATCTCACTGCCAAACTGCAAACAGGCAGCTACTTCCCAAGAGGGCTACCAGCCAGTAGCCACTGTTGATGGCGAAGAGCTTCAAGGAGCGCCTTTCATACATCGTCTCGGCAAACAGTGGAGCGGCTACGAAACCCACCCAGCAGGCAAGGCCGACGAAAAGGCCCCGCTCAATAGTGTCCGTGACGGACCAGAGCACCACGTGGAGCAATACAAAAGACAGAATCAGGCCGCCGATAAACGATGAGACCATGCCGGCGACTACGGTCTTATCGGGCTTTGAACACATCTTCTCACCCGTCAGAGCTGCCCATGGCTTGGCGAAGAAAAGCGAATACCATAGCGCGCCGAGCACCCACTGATAGACCGCCGAAACCAGCACTGCCAGATGATTGAATTGCAGATATTGCATTGACGAGCCTCCGTTGCGTACTAGAAGTTTCGCAGTTGACTGTGCCGCAGACGGGAAGGCCATGTCAAGCGGAATCGCGGAACGGCTGTCGGCAAGGATGGTTCGCCATCTGCTATCTGTAGTGTCCCGCTGTTACTAACTCGCTAACTCGTCATCCCTGAAGCGCTGAGCTAACTTGCCACATTTGTCTGCCTCCTGAATCGCGCGGGCCGAGGCGAACGCTATGCTGGCCCGTCTTTCTGTGTGCCCCCTTTTTTCGCGTTCTCTGAGACACGTGTGCAATACCAGCTTGCCCTTCTTGCCTCGGGCACTGCACACTAAAAGACAGAATGATTTCACCAATGGCGATAGGAATTACTACAGGGCTCGGGGTAACGACCGCACTGGGCTTGGCGGCGGGCGGCTTTGCCTATGCCTCTCTCTGGCCCGGCTCGCAGCTCTTCGGTTCCACGCTGATTGCCCCGCAGCGCCCAGGCGAACTCGCGCTCACCTTCGATGACGGTCCCAATCCCGCCTTCACGCCGCGCTTGCTCGAAATTCTGGCCAGCCGCGACGTGCATGCGACCTTCTTTTTGGTCGGCAGCTACGCCCAGGCCCAACCGGCGCTTGTGCGTCAGATTGTCGCCGCCGGACACCAGATCGGCAACCACTCCTGGAGCCATCTCAACCTCGCCCGCGCTTCGGCCAGCCAAATTGAAGAGCAGCTCTCCCGCTCCAGCCAGACGTTGGAGCAGATCACGGGCGCGCCGATCCGCTACTTTCGTCCGCCTTTTGGCGCGCGCCGGCCTGAAGTGCTGCGTGCGGCCAGGCGGTTAGGCATGGTTCCGGTGCTCTGGAACGCCATGACCTCCGATTGGAAAAATACCTCGGCTGACTCGATTGCCCAGCGGTTGATGCGCAAGATCGACCGCCTGGAGCGCCACGGCCGTGCAGCCATCATCGTCCTCCACGACGGAAACCACCTGGACCCCGTCGCCAACCGCACCCCATCCCTGGCCGCCGCAGCCCAACTAATCTCCCGCTATCAGCCGACCCACCAGTTCGTCTCGCTAGACTCCTGGACCCAGTAATCCACTTCAGCGAGTGGCGTCTGAAGTAAACTCGGGCTGGAAGACACCGCCAGCCGCACAAATCCGCTAACTTGCTGATTTGTTATAACCCAAGGTTTGATCCCGCTCCGTTCATCAAGAGCGAAGTGCAGCGGAGTCGAAAACTGCCCTGACGGAAGCTGAAGGGCCCTACAATTAGCTGGCTGACAGAAGCCGATAAAGCGGCCTGTTCCCTATTCCCTCGTTTTACTCTCCCGCCAGTGTCTCCAGCAGCCCATCAAAGTCTTCCAACCGAGCGTATTCGATAATGACTTTGCCGCGCCCGTCGTGATCTTCGATGTGAACCTTCAGCCCGAGGGCGCGCTGCAACCGCTCCTGCACGGCCCGAATGTTGGGGTCGACGGGCACTTCGGGTTTAGGCTCCTTCTTGGCATTGCGTTCGGGGTGAATCAGCCCCTGAACATAGCTCTCTGTCTGGCGAACAGAAAGCGAAAGTGCCAGAATCCGCTTTGCCGCCTTCTCCATCTCTTCGGCATGCTCAAAGGCCAGCAGAGTCCGCGCATGGCCAAAACTCAGCTCTCCTGACTCGACGCGTGTCTGCACGGATGCTGGTAACTTTAACAAACGCAAGAAGTTAGCAACGGTAGCTCGATCCTTGCCGGTGCGCACCGCCATCTGCTCCTGGGTCATATGGAACTCGCGCGAAAGCCGCTCAAAGGCGCGCGCTTGCTCCATCGGGTTCAGATCGGCCCGTTGCAGATTCTCGACGATGGTAATCTCAATCGCCTGTTCGTCGGAGACTTGGCGCAGAATCGCTGGAATAGTCTTCTTGCCTGCTAGTTCCGAGGCCCGCCAGCGCCGTTCTCCGGCAATCATTTGATAGCGGCCGTTGGCCAGCGGGCGCACGAGCACAGGCTGCACCACGCCGTTGGCGGTGATGGAAGCGGCCAGTTCGGCCAGTTGCTCCTCGTTCATCTGCGAGCGTGTCTGGAAGGGGTTGCGATCGATATGGTCGAGGGGAATCTCCAGCGGCTTGCCCCCTTCATTCTCTGAGGAGGACGGAGCGGAGGTGGCTGGAATGCGCGGCAACAGGGAATCCAACCCCTTGCCCAGGGCGCGACGTTTCATTTCGGGTGCGGCAATACTCATGGTTCACTATCCTTTATCCCGGCAATCCCTGCCGGGGCGAATCGAATTTGCATTGACTGAAGTGAGGACAGCGTGCGACGACCTGCTTAAAAGCAGCCTTCAGGAACTTGGCAAGACGCGAACCGCCGTCACCGGCTCAAAACCGATTACTTTTCCCCTGCGAGAAATCTCGATGTGGTTGCGCGCCAAATACTCTCCAGCCAGCTCGAAGTATGCTTCGGTGCCACGGGAGCGCGCATCGTAAAGAGCCACAGGTTTGCCATGGCTGGGCGCCTCGGCCAGCCGCACGTTACGCGGAATCACGGTGCGAAACAGGCGTTCCTTGAAGTACTCGCGCAGGGTCTGGGTCACCTGCTGAGCCAGGTTGGTCCGGTCGTCGTACATCGTCAGAAGAACACCCTCGATGGTCAGCGTCGGATTAAAGGCGGCGCGCACCCGTTCGAGAGTTGAAATCAGCTCCGAAATTCCCTCCAGGGCGAAGTATTCCGCCTGCATGGGAACAATCAGCGTGTCCGAGGCTGCCAGAACGTTGAGGGTCAGCACGTCAAGCGCCGGCGGGCAGTCCAGAATCACCAGGTCATAGTCGCTCTGAATCGTCCCAAGGGCGCGGCGCAGCCGGAGTGCGCGGTCCTCGGCCCCGGCCAGTTCGATATTGGCGCCGGTCAGGTTCTTTGAGCCGGGCAGTAGCGACAGAAGATCGATCTCCGTAGGCAGAATCACCTGCTCTGCCGGGGCATCGCCCATCAGCACGTCGTAAATGGAACGGCGGTTGTCGTCGCGCTGGAATCCAAGACCGGAGGAACAGTTTGCCTGGGGATCGCAGTCCACCAGCAGAACCTTCAGGCCCTCGATTGCAAGGCAGGCGGCCAGGTTGATGGCTGTGGTCGTCTTGCCAACTCCGCCCTTTTGGTTGACGAGACCGAGTATCTTACCCATGGCAATCCAGACTATAAGGAAGGGCGGTTTGAGGATAGCTGTTGACGCTGTGGAGAACCACGCCAACCTGTGGAAAGCTTCTCAGACAATTAGAGGCGAAAACACAGCAAACCTATGCTGGAGAAGGGTTTCGTCACAATATCTGCGACTCCTCCCGGACGGGCGGAAATAGGGCTGATCGGTGGAAAACTTTTGTGATTTTTTCCCGGTGCGCTGACGATTTTTGAGGTCTGTCCTGAATTGGTCCGCGCCCTAATTGGACCAACAAGACAGATTGTTCCACGTGGAACGATTTCCATCCCGGACTTCTTTCCAATAATGTTTCACGTGGAACAATGGGAACCTGGGGCTCTAATGCTGAGGCGCCGAAGCGCCTCCCGCCAATGGGTTTTCCCAGGAAAACGCGTCCGCATCCAGTCCATTCGGCGACCACCGCCCAACAACGGCTTCTCCCACCTTGGCCAACGTCTGTTCGGCTTCATTGTCCCCGTTCCAGCGTTGGTCTGCGTTATCCCATGTGAATCCAGAGATCACCACCGGCCCCTCTTTCGTGGCAATCAAAGCTACATCACTGCGAACTTTGTCCAAGGCGCCGGTCTTGTTGGCGATAGCCGACCCATGATCGCCGGTATCCATCATCTCGAGATATCGGGGCAGCAAATCGCGAGTCTGCTGGTTAAGCAGCATATGCAACAGCACCCCACAGAGCGGTCCGTCGCCGGCCTGGGGGGCAGTGCCGTCCAAAGATAGTCGGCATTCGGCCAGCCGCTCCATGACTGAAGCCATCTCCCGGGCTGTTGTCTTGCCCAACCCAAATTTTGGCTGATCGACGGGCATTGGTTCCTTCGATGGCACCCCGATCTTCTTGTAGAGCCAGGTTTGCTTCAAGCCAGCGGCAACCAGGGTGCTGTTGATATGAGTCAACCCCAAACGGTCGATGGCCATATTGGTTGCCGTGTTGTCGCTCTGGATGACCATCAGGGTAAGTGTGTCCTCCAAGGTAAGCGACAGCGGCGCGGTGAGTTGGGCCAGCACGCCCGAACCTCCAACCTGGTTCTCTCGCGTAAGGACAAGCTTTTCGGCAAGTGTGGCCTGCCCGCTACGAACTTGCTCCGCGGCATCCAGCAGGATGCCCAGCTTGATGACTGAGGCGGTTTGGACAGGCCGATCTGGATCAACTGAGGCTGTCTGTCCCGTCTTCAAGTTGTGCGCAAAAAGAGCGAGGTGCCCATGATGCGCTTGTGCGATAACTTGCAACTGTTGATCGAGTTGCTGGTCCTCTCGCTGCGCAACGGGCTGTTGAGCCAAAACCGGCGCTGGACCCGAGCCGAAGCCCAGCAATAAACCACACAATAATGCAAATCTCATCCAAAATGATGGCGAATTCATGCAGTCAGTGTAGTGCATCTCACCTGGAATGACCGTACCTGATTCAGATTCCCGTCCGACCATCTACATGAAACTAGAGCATTTCTATAGATCGTGTAAGGTCCTGGGTGGACTCTGGCATTACAGAAATATTAAAAATGCTCTAAAACGAATAGACGCACGCTCCGAGCGCAAGGATCTGGTCTTCGCCACCGTGCTGCGGAAGAGGCTCTCGCCAGGAAAACCCCGTCCCAGCCGCTGTTTTGAGCGACTCCAGATCTTTACCAGTGGTCATCAGCGCCAGCCAGCCTCTGGGGCGAACCAGCCGCGCCGCCTCCGCAACGGCCCGCTCCATCTTGTCTACAGCACGCAAAGTGACGCAATCAAACTCCGCGCGAAGTGCCTCTGCCCTGCCCGAATGAACCTTTGCGGCAACTCCCAGCACCCGGATTGCCTCTTGCAGAAACGCCGCCTTCTTGCCTTGGGATTCTGCCAGGGTGACAGCGATCTCCGGCCTGCACAGCGCAATCGGGATTCCAGGTAATCCCGCACCCGAACCAAAGTCCAGCAGTGTGCCAATTCCAACAGGCAAGGCGCGCGCGCAGGCAATCGACTCAACAAAATGCCGCTTCAGAATCCCCTCTTCGTCGCGAATTGCCGTCAGGTTGACGCGGGTATTCCAGCGAAAAATAAGCGAAAGATATTCTTCGAAGCCCCGGGCTTGCGCAGCGTCCAAAGGCTCCTGACCTGCTTCTTCCAAAAGGGCGTTGAGCCGAACGCCCGTTGAATCCGTCCCCTCGCTCATGCCGGCGCCACCGACTCTTCCATCCGCCGCGGCTTCCACGCGGCAGCCGCTTGCACAAACGCCGCGAAGATGGCGCGGGAAAATGCGCTCTCGGTGTAGGTTCGCTCTGGATGCCACTGCACGCCCAGAACAAAGTGCTCGCGCGATTCCAGTTCGACCGCCTCAACCACCCCATCAATCGGGGAAAATGCGCTCACCAGCAGACCGTCGCCCAGAACACGAATCGCCTGGTGGTGGCTGGAGTTCACCATCGGTTCGGCTGCGGAACCCAGAGGAACCAGGCCGGCCAGCCGCGATCCGGGCGCAACCCGCACCGGGTGAGCTTCCGCCACATCTCTGCCGGGCCGGTGATCCACGCCCGTCTTCAGATCCTGCACCAGCGACCTATTGAGCCACACGTTCAGAGTCTGGACCCCATAACAGATGGCTAGGATTGGCTTGTGGAGGCTGAAGCCGTCCTGAAGCAGCAATTCGTCAACCGCGGTGCGGGCGGCGTCCGATTCCCCGCATCCAGGAACCATATCTTCGCCATATCTTTGTGGGTCTATATCAAACATGCTGCCGGGCAACAAAATTCCCTGTACCCCCGCAAGCAGCCGGGCGACCCGGTCCTGCCGTTCGTGCAGTGGAACGACAATCGGCGTCGCGCCGGCGGAACGAAGGGCGGCAAGGTAGGCTGGCAACGACCGCTGGTTATAAGCCGGATCGCCACCCGTTGGCTCGGCAATTGCGACGTGGATGCACATGGCAGCAACAGTGTAAGGTCTCTAACGCCACCAGCGATAGAGGTCTTCAACTGCCTAGTCAACCCCCGTATCTACATCCTCAACTGCGCTCGATCTATCCATGCACTGCGGCTCACGCAGACTCTCGATTGCCGCCCTCAGTCGAGCTGTCAGTTCATCGGTCTGCCGCAGAGTCATCCCTGTGGTTTCAATCGGCTCGCCGATCTTCAGGGTCAGCTCACCGGGGTAAAAATGGTGAGTATGAATCGGCAGTAAATCGTAGACTCCGCCCAGCGCAATCGGCACCAGCGGAACCTGCGTGCGAATGGCCAGGTAAGCCGCGCCTGAAAGAAAAGGCCGCAACTCGCCATCCGAGGTCCGGCCGCCCTCGGGAAAAACAAACAGCGGCATACCGGAGCGTAGCGCCTTCGCCCCAGCCCCCAGGCTGGAGAGTGTGGCGCGCGGGTTCACCGTATCAATCGGCATCTGCCCTGAACGATTTAAGTACCATCCTATGAATGGTGTAGACCACAATTCCTTCTTCGCGAAAATGCGAAATTGAAAGGGTAGTGCTGAAAAAATTACCGGAATATCCATGTACGAGGTGTGATTCGATGCATAAACAGCCACCCGCTGCTTCTGTAGCTTTTCCGCCCCGCTCACCGTGAGCTTCGACCCTGAGCCCCACACGCAACCCCGTGCCCACGCTCGGGCAATGTGGTGCTGCGCATTGCCGCTTTTATCCACCAGCGAAACCAGCAGCGAAAGGCTACCATACACCGCTGTAATCAGCCCGAAGAGTGGCGTCTGGATGAGATTCGTGCGCCAGCGATAGATCCAGGGCAGCGGATTGGGACGCCGTCTCACCATTTGGTTTCTCTACCTAACAGCAGTGGTCGTGCCTCGCCCACCAGGTAAACCGACCCGGAGACCACCACCGCCCCACCCTGTTCTCGCTCCCTGGCCCATTGCAGCGCCTCTTCGACCGACTTGGCGCTGACCGCCGAACTTCCCGTTGCCCTTGCAGCGGCCTCCATTTCCTCCATCGCGGTGGCGCGAGCTGAGTGGATGGGGGCCAGAATCACTTGCGCAAACAGCGGAAACAGAATCTGCGCCATCTCCCTCACTGGCTTGTCGCGCAGGCAACTGAAGATCAGCGTCCTTGGTCTCTTCCCTTCAACGCTGCTCACTTCGGTGCGCAGCGCCAGGGCGCCCGCCGCGTTGTGTGCCACGTCCAGAATCCATTCCACTCCGCCCGTCTCAAAGCGTTCCAGCCGCCCCGGCCAGCGCGTCTGCCGAATCCCCGCCGCCATGGACGCGGGAGTAACCGGAAAGCCGTGTGCTGAGACCAACTCCACGGCAGCGGCAATGGCCAGCGCCACGTTCCGCTGCTGATGAGCGCCGGTCAGCGGGGAAGCGACCTCAACCGCCGCACCCAGCGCCTCCACGGAATAGGAAGCAGCCGTGCCCACGCTGATCGGCGGCATATAGACCGTCGCGTTCACTCTACGCACGTCCAACTCGATTGTCGCCTCACCCAACACCCCGTCAACCTCCACATCCTGCGGCAGTGTAATCAGCGTCCCGCCTCGGCGCAGAATTCCGGCCTTCTCCCGCGTAATCGCGGCAAGGGTCGTGCCCAGCCATTCCGTGTGGTCGAGTGAAATGTCGGTGATCACCGAAAGCAGAGGATCGACGGCATTGGTCGCGTCCAGTCGCCCGCCCATCCCCACTTCGAGCACCGCCAGTTCCACGTTTTCTTCGGCAAAGAAGACCAGCGCCAACGCGGTCAGAACCTCAAAAAAACTGGGAAGTTGCGGAAGTCGCTCGCTCTGCACCAGTTTCCGTGCGACATCACGAACATGAAAGTAGAGCCTGGCAAAAGCCTCGTCGCCAATCTCTGCCATATTAATGCGAATGCGCTCGTTTACCCGCTCCAGGTGCGGGGAAGTGTACAGGCCTGTGCGCACTCTGGAGGCGCTCAGAATCGAGGCCAGCGTGCACGCCGTCGAGCCTTTGCCGTTGGTCCCTGCAATCAGCAGCGAGCGAATGCGGCGCTGCGGATCGCCGAGCGCTGCCAGCAAGATGCGAACCTCGTCGAGCGAGAATTTCCGTCGCGCCTGACCGGGCCGCGTATACAGCTCCGGTCCCATGGAACTTAGTTCATCGATGGCTGCCGTGTAGGACATGGAAAGATAAGTATAAGAGCCACATCTCAAGCGGCGCTCTGCGGCGTCAATTGCGCAGCAGCAACTGTAGCGCCTCACGCGCATTCTGTAGGCAGCAGCGCGCTTCATCCTCTGACAGAAGCCCCTGATGCACCGCCTTTCTGCCTGTATCGTTCACCAGGTTGGCCACCCGCGGAAACTCCGCGTCGATTCCTGTCATTAGCAGATTGTTGTTCACTTCATGCAACAGGTTGCCCAAGGTGGCCGTATTCCGATAGCGCGTGCGGATCTGCCCCGTCAGCCCCGCGGGGAGCTTCTGTTTGATAGCCTCCTCCAGAACCGAGCGGCACATCACGGCGCACGCTGTAAACAAGCCAAAGAAATAACAGCGAGTTGCTTCGTCCAAATAGCAGTCGGCCTCCTCTGAACTCGGCGCCGCCACCACGCACTCGCGCAGTTGCGTCGCTCGCAGCACAGCGGGCTCCACCAGTTCCAGCAGCTCCAGGGCAAATGCGGTGCGCAGCAAATCATTCTGTTGCCCATCCAGGGCGCGTTGAATCTCCTGCCATGCCGGCGTTGCCTCGTCATAACCTTCCGGCTGAAGCCGGGTCAGCGACGTGAGCCGCTGTCGCGCGTGTTGGATAAACCCCTGCCGCATATCCTGCGCCAGTCTTCGCCAACTTGTCACAAAAGCTGCCGAGTCCTGCTCATACCGCGTCCACAGTTCGTTGTACACAATGCCAGGCAGCACGCCGCGCAGTTGCGCAAATCGCCCCGTCCTGGCTAGTTCCGAAATGGCCTCGCAAAACTCGCGCCCTGGCGTCTCTTCTGCTGACATTCGCAGCAGTTGATCCTCCAGACGCCCCATATCAATCCCCATCACCGAAGTCCTCTCGACTCAACTCTAGGACCCTCCCGCATCAAAGCCCGATAAAAACAGCATCCTTCTTCCGCAACAAATACTGGAACGGGAACCCTCCTTGCTCCCAACCAAACGCGGAATTCCATTCGCCCGCTCTCCGCTGTGAAATCGTCCGCTGTTTCACACCGCTCTGCCCGCCAATGTGCAAGTTGTGGAAGACCCGTCCTCTGTGTATAGCCCGTCCTTTCCATCTCCTTGTCCCGCGCGCTCCAGGACGCGCTTTTCACATAAACCATCTTCTTTGCACAGTCCGTTTTCATCTCCCTGTGCGAGTCGTGGGAAACTCGGGACGTCACACCCCACCCACAACCCAGTTTTCCAAATTCGCTCTTTTGCACAGCCCTGTTTTAGAAAACTCACCCCCCATGCAACCTCCTCACCTCAAACCATTTCACCCTTCTTTCCACTTTTCCTCCGGCAACTACGGGTACTACTATCTTTTTTCTTAATCTTTACCGAAATTCTAACTACCCGCCGCTCCGCTCTCCAGACCTCACTACCTCCGTCATCGCACATCCCTCTAGCTTCATCTGCCACGCACATTCCGTTCAGCGCGCCAACGCTCCTGGAATCCAGACAACCACCCTGTTTTCCACCCACACGGGAACACTGTGGATGAATACAATCAAGAAGAAGAAAACAGAAGCACTTCCGCTCGCTGTGCAACATGATGTAAAGTGTGGCCAGCGCGGAATCTGCTTCGATTGGGTTTTCTTCGCGAGTCGTAAAGCGAGGATGGGTTCATGTCGAACATGGAAACTGAAGTCGAAAAGCCGGCCGCGCCGGGGGCAGCGATGGAGATTACCGTAAGCCGTTTGGAGCTTGTCAAGGAGCTCACCGCGACGCAAAGCGTCGTCGAACGCAAGACCACCATTCCAATTCTCTCCAACTTTCTCATCGAGGCAGACGACGACCGCCTCAACATCACCGCTACCGACCTCGACCAGGCCATCCGCACCAGCGCCGCGGCCAAGGTGAAAAAGCCCGGAGCCTGCACCATCCCAGCGCGCAAGCTCTACGACTACATCAAGCTGCTTCCCGAAGGTGACATCTCCATCAAGCTGCTCGAAAATCACTGGGTCCAGATCCGCAGCGGCCGCTCCAACACCAAGATGGTCGGCATGGCGCGCGCCAACTACCCGCAGGTTCCCGAGTTTCCCACGGTCGCAGCCACTGCCATCTCCGCGGCAGCGCTCCGGACGCTCATCGGTCACACAATCTTCGCCATCTCCAACGAAGAGTCGCGCTACACCCTCAATGGCGCCCTGCTGGTCATCAAGGCAGAATCGTTGGCCATGGTTGCTACCGACGGCCATCGCCTCGCTTACGTCGAAAAGCCCAACGAAATCCTCGAAGGCATCAGCGGCGAGAAGCGCGTTCTCATCCCGCGCAAGGCTCTCCAGGAGTTGCAACAGTTGCTCTCAAACTCCGACGTCGAAAAAGTCGAGTTTGCTGACGATGAGCACACCCTCTTCTTCCGTGTCGGTCATCGCACGTTGAGCACCCGCAAGCTCTCCGGCCAGTTCCCCAACTTTGAGGCCGTCATGCCGCGCGACAACACCAAGTTCGCTGTCGTCCGCTCCAGTGAACTGGCCGCGGCCATCGAGCGCGTCGCTCAGTTCGCCGATGAACGCTCCGGCGCCATCCGCTTGCGTCTTGAAAGCAACGAACTCAAGATCAGCGCCAACTCCACGGAATCCGGCGAGAGCGAAGACACCATCGACACTCCCTACTCGGGCGATCCCATCGCCGTCGGCTTCAACTCCGTCTACATCCTCGACTTCCTCAAGGCCCTCGGCAACGAAGGCGAGGTCCGCCTGGAGTTCAAGGATTCCCAATCCGCCGGCCAGATGCGCCCCGAAGACCCCGACGCCGAGTACAAGTACCGCTATGTCCTCATGCCCATGCGCATTTGAAGGAAAGATTTAGCGATCAGGCTTTGGAGCAACACAGATCTTGTGCACCGAACCGTCGGTGTGCTGCGCAGACGAGTGTGCAACGGAATATGTAAGCCTAATTACCAGAACCTAGGCGCTACTCGTTCTGAATCCGATTTCAACCTGAAGAGTAATTGATTCGGGGCCTTTCTTTTCGACCTTTACAGATAGTGCGTCATTCCCGAGTCCTTTGATCGAGTCCCATAGCAATAGCTGGATAGGTTGCGAGAATGAGGAACTGCCAGCTTCAATAGGCGATTGAAGATCGAGAACCGTGAGCTTGCGATCCCGATAAGTGAGCTCAATTCCCCAAAGTTCCATCGCTCGGCGGAGTACATCGCTTGAGGGCGTATGGGTTCCTGCCAAATAGAACTGCAAGGAAGATCTGGAAACATTCAAATCGGTCGCCGCGTCGATGCGCGTATATCGCTTTCCTTCTCTTCGGGCAAGTTGATCCCGCCTACGTAGCCCCTCACGTAGCTGATGTGAGATTTCAGCGAGAAATTCACAGTTTTGGGCGGAACGCGCCATCGATCAATTTTACTTGACATTAGCTAAAAAGTCTAATATTCTAAACAGTCTAGTATTTTAGACAGAAACTGCGCGGAAGGAAGCTGTATTAAACCTTGCCGCCTTGATACCAGTGATTACGCAGTATGATTTTAGAGGTGACTTGCATGGTGCCCAAAGGCCAATTCTCGGCAGAGCAGAGCGTGTTTGAAGAGCACCGCAACGAGTGGTCGCGCGCGCACCTCGGGGAGTTCGTTGTGATTCAAGGCGACAAAATCGCAGACGGCTTCTTTAGTACTTACGCCGATGCTCTTAGAGCGGGTCTGAAGAGGTTTGGCGTCCAGAACGGCTTTCTTGTAAAGCAGGTATGGGTGGCCGAACCTGTCTATTGTATTTCCTGATATGGGCCACTTTTCATTCACATGGGACCCTTCCGACCCGAGCGATCCCGGTCCGTTAATTGACGTAGAGGTGATGAATTCACCAGACGTGCTTGAGGCTTGGAGCGCCATTGGTCTTGAGTGTCCTCAACCAGTCAAGATGAAAGCTCTAATAGATACCGGTGCGTCAGTCACGGTTATCAGTAAGGCATATGCAAAGCACTGCAAGCTCCTTCAAACGGGCGAGAGCGAAGTAAGGGCTTTGGGCGCACAGCACAAGTGCGGAGAGCATGCCGGGACCATCACTTTCGTCGGCACAGATTTGTGCCCGGCCGAGGCTATCCGCATACGATCGTGCGACATCATACGAGAGCCATACTTTGCGTGTTTAATCGGTCGGGACATTCTGCGGAATTGGAAGATTACGTTTGATGGGCGCAACAAGCGCGTGACGATCGTCGACTGATCATGCGCTGCGCCCTTCACGCCACCGCTGAAACCTTCATAAAATCCAGCGCGCGAATAAGATAACCCTTCATCTCCCGCCGCTGTACAACCGCATCCAGAAACCCCTTTTCCAACAGAAACTCCGAGCGTTGAAAGCCCTCGGGAAGTTTCTGGCGAATCGTCTGCTCGATAACTCTAGGTCCGGCAAAGCCGATCAGCGCCCCCGGTTCGGCAATATTCAGGTCGCCGAGCATGGCGAAGCTGGCGGTAACTCCGCCCGTCGTTGGATCGGTCAGTACGCAGATGTAAGGCACTTTCGCGTCATCCAACTGCCCCAGCGCGGTCGAGATTTTCGCCATCTGCATCAGGCTCACGACGCCCTCCATCATGCGCGCCCCGCCGGAAGCGGCCACAATGATCAGCGGCTTTCTTCCCACCCGCGCGCGGTCCACGGCGCGAGCGATCGTCTCGCCCACCACGGCGCCCATTGACCCGCCGATGAAGCCATACTCCATGGCGCTGACCACCACCTCATGGGGCCCGAGTTGCCCCACCGCATTGAGAATCGCGTCGTCGAGGCCGGTTGCCTCTTGCGCCTGCCGCAGCCGCTGCTTGTAGGGTTTCACATCGGTAAAATTCAACGGGTCGGTCGAGCGCAGCCCGCCGTCCACCAGCTCATAGCTCGGAGCCAGCAGCAAATCAATCCGCTCCCGCGCTCCGATCCTGAAGTGGTGCTGGCACTTGGGACACACATTCAGGTTCGCTAGAAGATCCGCCTTCCAGATCACCCCGCGGCAGCCCACGCATTTGATCCACAAGCCCTCTGTGCGCACCCGGGACTCAGCCGCAGTTGCGGTGCCTTTGGGGCCAGAACCGTACTCGCCACTTTCACGCTTGAACCAGGACATTTGACCTCTCTTTGAAACAGCAGACAGTTGATGGCCACTGCGGGCTAGGGAATAATCGCTCGGGTGCCCCAGGTCTCGATTTTGAGACCTGGGAAGCCAAGAACCTCAACCGTCCTCTTTCAGTATTCTATGCCGCGCTGTGCCAGAATCCCCTTCTGGTAGGCGTGCTTCACCTCGCGCATTTCCGTCACCGTATCGGCCAGTTCCACCAGCAGCGGGTGAGCGTTGCGCCCGGTCAGAATCACGTGCACCATCTCCGGCCGCCCGCGCAGTGCTTCAGCCACCTCCGCCGCATCCAGCATCCCATAGCTGATGGCGTAGTTGATCTCGTCCAGAATGACCATATCCCACTCGCCGCTGTAGATGGCCTCGCGCGCCTCGGCCCACGCGGCCTCCACCAGCCGAACATCCTCCGGATCGGTCTCCGCGCCGCCCACCTTCACAAACCCCCGGCCCATCTGCTTCAGAACGAAGTTCTCGCCGAAGGCTTCCACCGCGTCCAACTCGCCATAATGCCATGAGCCTTTCAGGAACTGAATCATCAGTACCCGCATCCCGTTGCCCACGGCGCGCAGACCCGTGCCCAGGGCGGCAGTGGTCTTGCCCTTGCCTGCGCCGGTGTTGATCAGAATCAGTCCTTGCCGTGAATCGGTCATATCAGCCTTCAGCTTACAGTGAACAGCAGATAGCTGACAGCTGGCAATCGCCAACAGAGTTTGCGCCTCGAAGCAGTTTTTGATCCCTGATCCCTGACCCCTAACCCCTGTCTTCAGTGTCCCCCGTGATAGGGGTGCCCCGTCAGAATCGTAAATGCCCGATACACCTGCTCGGCCATCACCAGCCGCGCCAGCGCGTGGGCCATCGTCATCGGCCCCAGCGACAGCAGCAGTTGAGCCCGCGCGCGAGCGGCATCAGACCATCCGCTGGCCGGCCCCACGGCGAACACCACCTGCTGCATCCCCTCGTCGCGCTTCGCCCCCAGCCACGCGGCAAAAACCTCGGAGCTCATCTGCCGCCCCCGGCTGTCCAGCATCACGGCCACGGCTGGCGTGCGACCTTGCTGCTTTTGCAGCCAATCCAGAAGCGCCTCCTCCGTGCGGAATGCTTCGGTCTTGCAGTGCGCAAAAGCCGCGCAGCGCCCAAGATAAACCGCCGTAAGCGCCTCGAATTCGTCCTTCGCGCCAAAGCGTGCCCCGATATGCGCCAAGGTTAGGTTCATGGGCAGAGAATAACCCACCGCATCAAAGATTGCATCCACCAGGCAATCTTCACCGCAACCGGCCATCGAGCAAGTGCAGCGCGAGACTCCTACCGCAATAGGATCTTGGACTTCCGCCGCCTAACCCTCCCGAAAGCCATGCAAGTGTCCATTTTCGGGATTCCTATAGATTGCTCTATGAAATCTCATAGATTGCCAATTATCCCACTTCTGGAGAAAGATATAAAACTATATTGTTTTCAATCATATACAAATCAAACTCCCCGCTTTGCGAGAATGGCAACCAACCTGCATACTAATCTGCACTAGTCGTGCATCGCTTTCTTGGGGTCGAGTTTATTTACGACCATCCGAAACGCAGAAGCACAAGAAGCAAATCGAGAAGTTCCCCAAAAGGGGCTTTCGATTTTTACTGATTTTCTGGAGGAAGTCAATGCGATTTACCCGGTTGCAAAGTACGGTTCTTACGCTGAGTCTTCTAGTCTTCGCAGGCTTTGTTGTGAATTTCACAACGCCTGTCGCTCGCGCCCAGGCTGACCTCGGGTCGGTCATCGGTATCGTTACCGACTCCACTGGCGCTGTGGTTCCTGATGCGGCGGTAAAAGTGACCAATCAGGAAACAGGTGCTGTCAGGAACTCGGTGACCAACGGCAAAGGCGAATACGCCATCACCCAGCTTCTGCCCGCCACCTACACGCTCACCGTCACGGCGCCCGGTTTCGCATCCGCGAACAAGAAGGTGTCAGTAACGGTCGGATCGCAGAACGGCGTGAACATCAAGCTGGCCGTCGCCGGCGGCACGACCCAGGTGATCGTGGCAGCCGACGATTTCGCCGGCGTGCAACTTGAAAAGCCTGAAGTCTCCTCGGTTCTTGAGACCAACCAGATTCTCAGCCTGCCCACCTTGGACCGCAACCCCTACAACCTGGTCGCCTTCTCCGGCAACCTCTCCCAGGATCCAACTGCAAGCTCAGTCCGCGGCGTTGGGTACAACATCGCTGGCGCGCGCTCGACTTCGGTCGACATCCTCCTGGACGGTGCGGAAAACACCGATATGTACGCACTTGGAGTTGGTCAGTCGGTTCCTATGGACGCCACCTCTGAGATTCGTATCGTGACCTCGAACTCTGGCGCGGAATATGGCCGCGGCCAGGGTGCCGTGAACGTCTCCACAAAATCCGGCTCCAATGGCCTGCACGGTTCCGTTTACGAGTTCAACCGCATCTCCACGCTGGCCTCGGATGGATACAACAATAACTACATCCACTTCCTGAATCCGAGTGTGACAGCCAAGCCGCGGTATACCCACAACCAGTACGGCTACTCCATCGGCGGTCCCGTCAAGAAGGACAAGATCTTCTTCTTCTCCTCCACGGAATGGACGAAGATTCGCAGCCAACAGAACATCACGACCACCGTCCCAACACCGGACCTGATTGCGATGTCCGCCACGAATATGCAGAGCTTCTTCTCCACCTACGGCACGTTGCAATCACCGATCAATGGCGCATACTACACGGGCGCTTCGGCGGCCGTAAAATCGGTTTTCAAAAGTGACCTCGTCAAGATCGCCAACACGGAAATGGGCGTAACGACAGGTACAGGTTGCGGAGCGACCAGCACGACCGCCAACGCCGCGATTTGCACGACTAAGCTCTTTGGCGAATCTGTCTACTCGTATCCGGGCGACTCCGGCGGCGGAACCCCGGTCAATGAGTGGATCAGCTTCAACCGCGCCGACTTCAATTTCAGCGAGTCCACCTCGATGTTTGTTCGTTACATCCAGGAAGGCTTGGTCAATCCTGAAGGCTCGGTGAACAATAGCCCCTATAAGGGATACAACACCGAAAACACGCAGTACAACCACGGTATTGAAATCTCCTTCAGCAAGGCATTTACCTCGAACCTGGCCTCGGCCACCAAGATCCTCGGCACCCGCTACAACAACGCGCAGCCGCTGAGTACGGCGCCGGTTAGCCCCACCCTCTACGTCAACGCTGGGAACCCCGTGCTGTTGGGCGGCGGCGATGTCAACTTCCCCGGCTACTCGCAGACTTCGCCCGGCAACGCGCTTCCCTTCGGCGGACCGCAGAACTTCATCCAGATCGGCGAAGACATCGCCTGGAGCAAGGGCAAGCATCAGTTCACCTTTGGCGGCGACGTCCTGAACATCAAGGACAACCGCATGTTTGGTGCTTATGAAGAGGCTGTCGACGCCCTTGTGAACAGCACCTCAGGCACTTCCGGCGGTCTCGTCAACTTCCTCGGTGGCAACCTTGGGCTGCTCCAGGTGGCAGTTGACCCGCAAAGCAAGTATCCCTGCTACCGCAATGCTGCCGGTGTCTACCAGCAGACCGCGGCCTGCACAATTAACTTGCCGGTTGCTTCGCCCAACTTCTCGCGTGCGAACAATTACCTCGATGGCGCTGCCTATGTCAGCGACTCTTGGAAGGTTACGCCAAAGTTCACCTTGAACCTGGGCGTTCGCTGGGAGGTCTACGGACCGCAGCACTCGCAAAAGCCCCAATATGACGCTAACTTCTTCCCTGATTACACAAAGGGCAACCCTTGGGATCAGATTCGCAGCGGCCAAATTCTCACCCGGAACAACGCTCCAGACGGCCGGATGTGGAACCTCAACAAGAAGCAGTTCGCCCCCAAGGTCGGCTTTGCCTGGGATCCAGTTGGAAACGGCAAAACCAGCATCCGCGGCGGCTACAGCATCAGCTACGAGCGCAACTTTGGCAACGTCACATACAACGTCATTCAGAATCCGCCCAACTATGCGGTGCTTAGTTTTACGAATGCTGATAATGGAGGCGTACCCATTCCTGTCAGCACCAACAACTTCTCCACGTTCGGAACAGGCACCGGGACGAAGCTGCTGCCCAACGTCACCCTGCGTGCAGTTGATCCTCGGATCAAGCCCTCCTACTCGAACAACTGGAGCCTTTCGGTCGAGCGGCAGGTTTCCACCGGTACCACCGCCAGCCTCTCCTATGTGGGCACACGCGGCATCCACAACTACTCCATCGCCAACGTCAACCGCTCCTTCGACGGTGCCGTCTACGAGGGAGATCCGCTTGTGACAACACTCGATCCTACAGACCCGAATTACGTCACATCTGCGAACCTGCTCAGCAGCACCGGCAACCACACCAACTACCAGTATGGAAACATCAACTGGCGCGGCGCCGATGGCGACAGCTACTATCACAGCTTCACCACCGAACTGCGCAGCTCAAACCTGGCTCACACTGGTCTCAATCTGCGTGTCGACTACACGTGGTCGCACTCCATTGACAACACCAGCTCAGCCTTCAGCGAAGGCGGCAACGAGGCTGGTGGCGGCACGGTTCTCGGCTACACCGATCCGTGGGACAAACGGCTCGATCGCGGCTCCTCTGATTTCGACCAGAGGCAGCGCGGCGTAGCCACCATCGTTTGGGAAATTCCTTTCGGCAAGCACATGACCGGCGTTGGCAAGATGCTGCTCGACAACTGGACGCTCTCCGATACGTTTGATGCACAGACCGGAGCTCCGTTCACCATGTTCGATTGCTCATACGGTGTTACCGTTTGCCCGCGGACCAGCTTCGTGGCCGATCCTCCGAGGAAAAAGGTTCGGAACATGAAGGACATGAGCTCGACTTACGGCCCGAACACATTCTCCTACATGACCATGCCGACGTTCTGGGATCCAAACGGCGACACGGCGGATTACCCGCTCGGCATCCTGTCCACCAACTACAACGAGCAGATCAACCCCGTAGTGAACGCCTACTACAATGCGGTCGATGATCCCATCTACGGATATACCTCGCAACAATTTTATGCAGGCAGTGATTCGCCGATTTGCACCGGTATCCATGGTGCGGGATGCCATCTTGTCCCCCACATGGACGGTCGCAATATGTTCAAGGGCCCCGGCAGCTGGCATGACAACTTTGGCATCGTGAAGGACTTCAAGGTTCACGAGCGCTATGCCTTGCAAATCAAGGGTGAGTTCATTAACGTCTTCAACCACGCCAACACCTACCTGAACCTTGCTGGTACCAACGACGTTTCCACCTATACTGACGTCCTGGCCTACAAGGGCGGGCTCGGCACCAACCGCAACACGGAACTCTCTGTTCACCTTGCGTTCTAAAATTGCGTAAGACACCAACACAAAGGCCGCGGCGTTAAGCCGCGGCCTTTGTGCATCTAAACTTGCTGAAAAACACCTAAAACAGAGCCAAGATTCGCAGAAAATCCCCCCAAAGAGTGACTGTCAAAGCGCACAGGCCTGGCAACTGAACCGTGTGCATTGAGATACACCAGGCGTCAGCCGTCCCCGGGATCGGCGTACTACTTCTTCTTTGTCTTTGCTGTTACCTTCGTCGCCTTCTTCGCCGCAACCTTCTTAACTGCGGCCTTTTTCGCCACCGGTTTTGTTGCCTTTGCCTTCACGGGAGCGGCCTTGACGGCCTTCTTCGCCTTGGGTGCGGCCTTGATAACAGCCTTCTTCGCCTTGGCGGCTGCGGGTTTGGCCTTCACCGTAGCCTTTTTGCGCGCTGCCACGGTCTTCTTGGCCAGCGCGGCCTTCAGTTCGGCGTCGAACTCAGCCGGAGTGAGCGGGCGCGCGGACTTGCGCAGTCTTTCAATGTCATAAAATGCGCGCCGCTCAGCCAGGAAGACATGCACCACAAAGTCTACGTAATCCAACAGAATCCACTCGCCGTGGCGGCGGCCTTCGACGGAGTTGGGCATGACGCCAAACTCTTTCTTGAGCTTGTGTTCGATCTCGTCGGCGATGGCGATGGCCTGGCGGTCATTGCTGGCCGAGGTAACCAGGAAGAAGTCAGACAGGCCCGCATCAATAGGATCAAGCTCGAGGATGCGGGTGTCTTCGCCCTTCTTGTCTTCACAGACCGCCGCGGCGGCCTGCACGAGGATTCGGGTTTGCTGATGGTGTTGCTCGACGGTAGCCATTCGTTGCGATCGCTCTCCGAGCTTAATCGTAGCCCTTCAATCAATCAGCGGCAAGTCAACGATACAGGCCGTGAGCGCGGATGTACTCTGAAACGGCGTCGGGAAGCAGTGCGCGTTTCGGTCTCCAGCCCTCAGCTTCCGTCTCCGCAAGCCCGCAAACCCGCAGTTGGTCTCGAATTTCGCGCGCGCTGATCTCGATTTCCAGCCCTGGAAGCAGAAAGAAAGGCGCGCTGTCGCCAGACGGGTTGCGGAGCGAATAGCAGCGGATCTCAACCTCAGACCCCATCCAATCCGGCTCTTGCCTAGCCTCAATCTCCAGTCCAGCGGGCAGCGCGGATTTCAAATCGTCCAATCGCTCCCCCGGCCTGGAAGCCACAATCAGCGGCGCAACAAAAGGAATTTCGGCGGCGCGGTACCAGCGCCTCAGCCCGGCAAAAGAGTCGGCGCCCATCAGGCAAAATAGCATACCCTCCGGCTGTAGCTCCATGCGCAGTTTGAGCAGCGTCTCCAGCGTGTAATTGGGTATGCCCGACGGCATGGGCGCATCGGCCAGCGAGACAGCAAACCCTGTGTCCTCAGCAATCGCCAGCCGGGTCATCGCCAGCCGGTCTTTGAAATCAGCGGTCGAACCCCTCGGTTTAAGCGGCTGCGCGCCCACCGGCGCAAAAAGCACGGTGTCCAGGCCAAGCGCCGCCTGGGCAGCCCGCGCCACCCCTAGATGGCCAAGGTGGGGCGGGTCAAAGCTGCCGCCAAAGAAAGCCACCCGAGCGCCGCCATGCAGGCTCAAGTCCATGCATCCATGGTAGCGTGCGC
>Ga0255355_1000564_pt1 | contig 21481 bp, 18 predicted proteins | sample HBST75metaG_FD_189943 | JGI IMG/M metagenome (GOLD analysis project Ga0255355, IMG submission 189943) | Peat soil microbial communities from Stordalen Mire, Sweden - H.B.S.T75 | ecosystem: Environmental > Terrestrial > Soil > Wetlands > Peat | place: Sweden: Norrbotten County, Stordalen Mire...
TACGTCGCCTGCTTCTCATTTGCCTATCACGACATTCCGGCAACACAACCGGCCTTCGTGCCGCGCCCGCTCGACGACGATGAACTCGGCTTCGATCCGAAGACGCTGACGAAGAAGCAGGCGGAGCCGGAGGTCATTGAAGAAAGCGCCGAAAACATCCAGAGCGGCTTCTCATTGGGAGACTGAGCCATGCTTAAAATCTCGAAAGCACTCTCCGCAGGCAAACTCGAAAACTACCACAAGCAGGAGTTCACTTCGCCGGACCAGAGTTACTGGAGCCAGGGCCAGACCGTGCAAGGCGAGTGGCAGGGGCAGCTTGCCGAAAAATACGGCCTCGCTGGAGCCGTTAGCGCCGATGAATTTCACCGGCTCTCGGAAGGTGAACATCCGCAGACCGGCGAGCAACTTGTCCAGCATCGGCAATCCTTCGAGTACCAGGACACGAATGGAAAGACAATAAAATCCGTCGAGCATCGTGCCGGATGGGATGCGACCTTCAGTGCGCCGAAGTCGGTTTCGTTGACCGCGCTTGTTGGCGGCGACAGCCGGGTCCGCGAGGCTCACAGCATGGCGGTTACGACCGCTCTTGGCGAGTTGGAGCGGTATACGCAAGCGCGGATCGGTGGCAATCATCCCGCCGAGTCCACCGGCCAATTCATCGCCGCAAAATTCGAGCATGACACATCGCGGCCCGTCGATGGTTATGCCGCGCCGCAGCTTCATACACACGCCGTTATATTCAATGTCACTGAGCGTGCTGATGGAACCACGCGGGCGCTACAGCCGCAGAGCCTCTTCGACTCACAGCAATTCGCAACTGCCGTCTACCAGTCGGAATTAACCTTTCGGTTGCACGAATTGGGCTACGAGATCGCGCCGGGCAGGAGCGGCGCGCCGGAGATCAAGGGATATTCGCAGGAGTATCTTGACGCTTCGAGCCAGCGCCAGAATCAGATCCTCGCACATATGCAGCAAAACGGTCTCTCCGGCTACGAGGCTGCGGAGATCGCCGCCCACGCCACGCGCGACAAGAAGCAGATTCAGTCGCCCGCCGAAGTGCTCTCGGCGCATCGCAAGCTCGCTATTGAGTTCGGCAATCAGCCGAATCAGGTCGTGGCCGCGGCGCGTGAGTGTAGCCAGAAGAAAACGGCCGAGCACGCTCCTGAGAAAGTGCAAAAGGCTGCCCAGGAAGCCGTGACCTTTGCACGCGAGCGCACCTTCGAGCGCGAGGCTGTCACCGATGAGCGCGCCCTCTTCCGCGATGCCTTGCGGCGCGGTATGGGTGAAACGACCTACGCTCAGGTTCGCGCGAGCGTAGAGCAGCGTCTGGCCTCCGGCGAATTTCAGCTTGTCACAGCGCCGAAGTACGGTCCGGCGCGGCAGTTCACCACGGCGGAGACCATCCAGGCTGAGAAGAAAATCCTGCGGCAGATGCGCCAGGGGCAAGGCCGCGTTGAACAGATCATGCCCGTTCAGCAGGCCGTGGCGCATACCGCCCAATACCCGATTCTCAACTCATCGCAACGCTCGGCGGCGGAAGAGATTCTGACCTCGCGCGATAGAATCCAAGGTCTGCAAGGAAGCGCCGGCGTGGGAAAGACCACGGCGCTTAAAACTGTGCGGGAGGCCGCCGAGCAGCGCGGAATGATTGTCGAGGGCTTTGCCCCGACCTCGCGCGCCGCGCATCAGCTCCGCGATGCCGGCATCAATGCTGATACGCTGCAAGGCTTCCTCGCTCGGCATAAGCAGCCGACTCCAGATCGCCACCTATATATGGTGGATGAGTCCAGTCTCGCCAGCACCAAACAGGTGCGCGACTTCCTCGCCAAACTCGACCCCGGCGACCGGGTTCTCTTCATTGGCGACACGCGCCAGCATCAGGGAGTTGAAGCGGGAAAGCCCTTCGAGCAGTTGGTCGATGCCGGGATGAAGACGGCGCGACTTGATCAGATTGTCCGCCAGAAAGACCCCGAGTTGCTGCGCGCCGTCGAGCATCTATCGCGCGGCGAAGTTGCCGAAGGCGTCGCGCTTCTCGAACAACAGGGCCGCGTCACGGAGATTGCCGATCCCGAGAAGCGCATCACTTCGATTGCCCGCAACTATGCCGACAATCCGACGAATACCATCATCGTCTCACCCGACAATGCTTCGCGCCGCACGATCAATCAGGCGGTCCGCTCGGAGTTGCAGGAACGCAATATCGTCGAATCCGAAAACCACGCCATGCGTGTGCTGGCATCGCGTTCCGATATGACCGGCGCTGATCGCGCCTGGGCTGCACGCTATGAAGTTGGCGACGTGCTCCACTACCAGCGTGGCAGCAAGACTCTCGGCATCCAGCAGCGCAGCTATGCGCGCGTGGTCTCGGCCGATCCGAAATCGAATCTGCTGACCGTCGAGAAGCCGGATGGCCAACAGGTCACCTACGATCCTGCCCGTTTGCACGGTATCTCCGCTTATCGCGAGATCGAGCGCGAATTTGCCGTGGGTGACCGGCTGCAATTCACCGCTCCGAATCGTGAACTCGGCGTCGCCAACCGCGACCTTGGAACCGTGCAGAAGATCGACGCGAACGGTGCTATGACCGTCCGCATGGACGGTGGCAAGGACCGGACGGTCACCTTTGATCCGGCAGAGATGCGGCATTTCGACCACGGCTATGCCGTCACTTCGCACAGCTCTCAGGGACTCACCTCGGAGCGCGTTCTGGTCAACATGGACACCACCGTTCACCCGGAACTTATCAATACCCGCTTTGCCTACGTCTCCGTCTCCCGCGCTTCGCAAGACGCGCAAATCTTCACCAACAACCTCGCCCAACTCGCTCCGCAGCTCAGCGCGGATATTTCCAAAACATCTGCACTCAAGATCGCTCAGAGCGCGGTGTTGGGCCCTGAGATTACCTTGAACTGATTTTGCAGACAGCGTCAGCAAAATCTGATTCGGGCGACAAGGTTTGGCCAATTCTCCAGACGGTGTCTGGACAATCTGAATTCGCCAGACGCGTCTGGCGAATTCTCTCGACACTATCGAGAGAATTCAGAGTCCATTAACCATCATCTATTGAGCAGGATAGGGAGTCGCACCCGACACCACTCAATAGTCACACTTGACATATTTGTTATGCTAGGCTATTTTGCCTAGAGAAGGGTTTTCTGTATGCCAATCATTCCTCCCTTCGACAGCGACGGCCTTTTGCCGCCAGGAGACTACGAGCTCTCCTTCGATGAACTGCGCCAATCGGGGCTCGTGCGCGGCGGCGGAAAGCAGAACACCGACTCGACTTGGGATGCCGTCTGGCGCGAACAACTTGTCGGCGGATTGGAGATTCTCGCCAGCCAGCTTTGGCAGGTTGGCATCCGCGAAATCTTCGCCGACGGCTCGTTCGTGGAGGACAAAGATCATCCCAACGATATCGACGGATACTTCGTGTGCGACCTGAAATCGCTCGCGTCGGGTGTACTGGCGCAGCAGCTCAATCGCCTCGATCCGTACAAGGTGTGGACCTGGGACCCGGCCTCGCGACGGCCTTATCGCGGGTATCCCAAGCGCCAGCTTCCCATGTGGCACCGCTATCGGGTCGAGTTGTATCCGCACGTCCCCGGACTTGGCCTCGGCAGCGGCATCCGCGACAAGTTCGGTCACGAACTTGAGTTTCCTTCCGCCTTCCGCCAGTCGCGCCGGGACGGCAAGCCGCGTGGCATCGTAAAGATCAAATATGGGAGACCGTCATGATTCGCAATGAAGCTGAATACCAACTCGCAACCACTCGTCTTGAGGAAGAACGTGTCCGACTCGCCGAGCATCGGGACCGGCTCAAGGCCACGGGTTTGTCCGACGACGAGATCAAGCGCGTCATCGATCCGATTGAGTCCTTCCACCTGCAACTGAAAGAGGAAGTGGAGAGCTACGAGCGGTTGAAGCGGGGCGAGTTTGACGAGTTGGAGAACCTTCGCGGACTCGGCCAGATGCTGATTTCGCTGCGCATAGCTCAGGGAATCTCGCAGCGCGATTTGGCCAAGCGGCTCGGCGTTCACGAGTCGCAGGTTTCGCGCGACGAGCGCAACGAATACTTCGGAATCACGCTGGAGCGCACGATCCGAATACTGGACGCGCTCAATGTGCGGCTGCGCACGAAGGTGGAAATCGAGCCTGACAAGCAGGAGATGGCTGTCGCTTGATTGACGCAAAGGATTTCTGCAGCCAACTGCGTTTGCAGAGGACCGATTCAGTTGTCACCGTGTAAAGTGCGGTCGATGAGTGCCTTGTTATCGCCAACCCACGCGGAACTTCTGATTGCATTCATTCGGAAAAGATGCTCCTCGAAAACCCAATAGGCCATGTAGAATTAGTCTAGGAATGGAGACAATTCTCAATCTCGCTTGGGCATTACTGACAATCGTACTTGTGCGTTTGTGGGTACGCCATGCTCCACGCAAGGGAACGAGCCAGCGGATGCAGGTTGCCGCCCTGGCCGTGCTCATCCTGATTCTGTTTCCGGCCATTTCAGTAACCGACGACTTGCTGGCGGCGCAAAACCCGGCGGATGTCGAGGTTTATTTGCGTCGGGGCCACGCGGCGGGCAGCCAGCACGCAGTCTCTCCCGTGATTGCCATGCTGCCTCCGGTTTCTTTTTCCGGCCTGTTCTTTGGCTATCAGCGTTTGGCCGCGCCTTCCCGCCTTCCCGTTCCCACAGTGGACAACCCCGCCCTGTCCGGTATTCAGAATCGGCCGCCGCCGACTGCCTGACCTTTCGCTTTCATCGCCCAATTCATTGAACATCTTTGCCTTCCGTTACCGCCGTGCAACCACGGCGCAAAGGATTGTATGAAGCGGATCTTCTTCTCCCTGTCGATTCCGGCAGCGGCGACGCTATTTTTTCTGGCGCCTGCCCTGCTCCCAGCGCAGCAAAGCATCACTTGGGAACAAGTCAAGGCTAAATTCGGAGCCGCCAACCCGGCGCTCAAGGCCGACGCCCTCAGCGTGGACGAGATGAAGGCGGCCGAGACCACGGCGTTTCTGCGCCCCAATCCGCAATTCACCGCAGCGACGGACGGAACGCAAATCGCCCGTCACAACGGGGTCTGGCAGCCGCTCTCCGGAAGCGATCTTGTAACAAATTTCAGCTATCTGCACGAGCGTGATCGCAAACGCGAGTTGCGCCTGGAAAGCGCCAAGGAAGGCACGCAGATTTCCGCCGCCGAGCACGAGGACCTTAAGCGCAACCTACTCTTCGACCTGCGCTCGCAGTTTGTCCAGACGCTCGAAGCCAAGGCGGTGCTTGATCTAGCCAAAGCCGATCTTGCCTACTACGACAAGATCATCGAGATCAGCAGAAACCGTTTCAAGGCTGGCGACATTGCCCAGATCGATCTGGATCGCATCGAGTTGCTGCGCGTGCAATACGAGGTGGAGATTCAGACTGCCATTGTCAATTTGCGCACGGCCAAGATTCAGCTTCTCCAACTGCTGAATGACCGTACTCCGGTCGAGCAGTTTGATGTTACCGGAGCCTACGACTTCGCCGACGATCTGAAACCGCTCGAAGATTTCCGCCAAATCGCTCTCGACGAGCGGCCAGACCTGCGCGCGGCTCTGGAATCCATCAAGCAAGCTCAGACCAACCACAGGCTGGCCGTCGCCAACGCTTCCACCGACCCGACTTTTGCAGCGTGGTACACCTGGAATGCGTCGAACAACAACCCCAATGCCAACCAGACGCTGGGCCTCAGCGTGATGGTTCCGCTGCGCATCTTCGACCGCAACCAGGGCGAGAAGCAGCGCACGCAGATTGATATTGGCCGCAATCAGCAATTGAGCGAAGCCGTTCGGGCGCAGGTTTTCAGCGATGTGGACTCGGCCTACACGCAAGTGGAAAGCAGCATCGCTCTGCTCAAGCCCTACAAAGCGCAGTACAAAGACCAGGCGCTGCGCGTCCGCGACACGGTGACTTATTCCTATGAGCACGGCGGCGCTTCGCTGATGGACTTTCTCAACGCGCAGAGCGACTACAGAACCGTCGAACTGGCCTATCTGCAACTGATCGGCTCCTATATGACCGCTGCCGGACAACTGAATCTGGCCGTGGGGCGCGAGGTTATTCAATGATTCTTTCCTTCTTCATGAAAAACAGCCGGATAACTTCTCTGACGGTTGCCATGACAACATCTGTGTCTCTCCTCGCGCTCACCGGATGCAAAGCTAAAAAGACCGGCAACGGCGCGCCTCCTGCGACTCAGGTCATTCATGTGGCCGACATGAATCTGATCACCATTGACGCCAAGGACGTAGCTAAGTTCCCCGTGACCACGGCCACGCAGATCGAGTCCGCTTCCGAGCTGACGGCGACTGGCTCTGTCTTTCCCGACATCAGCCGCGAAGTGCCGGTCATCTCGCTGGCCAATGGCCGCGTCGTCGACATCAAGGCCCGCCTTGACGACAATGTTCGCAAAGGCCAACTGCTACTCAAGGTGCAAAGCCCGGATATTACCAACGCCTTCAATGCCTATCTGAAGGCCACCAATGACGAACAGCTTGCCCACAAGGCATTCGTCCGCGCCGACGATCTTTTGAAGCATGGAGCCATTTCGCAGGCGCAACTGGAGCAGGCGGAAGACACGGCGAAGAATGCCAAGGCGGATCTGACCGCAGCCGATGAGCAGCTCAAGACGCTCGGCGTAAACAAGAACCATCCCAGCAGCGTGGTCAACGTCTATGCGCCGATTTCCGGCGTCATTGTGTCCCAGAATGTAACCAACGCGGCCGCGGCGGGCGTAAGTCTCTCCGGCTCGGCCACGACCTTTACCATCGCCGATCTCTCCAATGTCTGGATTGTTTGCGACGTATACGAGAACGATATTTCCAAGTTGCAACTTGGCCAGGAAGCAAAGATCAAATTCAACGCCTTCCCCGACCGCCCGCTCACCGGCCGCATCAGTGACATCGGCCCGATTCTCGATCCCTCGCTGCGTACCGCCAAGGTGCGCATCGAAGTCCGCAATCCCGGCTTCCTCAAGCTAGGAATGTTCGCGACGGCGACCTTCGCCAGCAAGAGCAAAGAGACACACGCCGTAGTTCCCGGCGAGGCCGTTCTCCATCTGCATGATCGCGATTGGGTCTTCGTGCCCGCGGGCGGAAATCAATTCAAGCGCGTAGAGGTCCACGCCGGTAGGATGCTGGACGGCAGCCGGCAGGAGATTCTTTCCGGCATTCAGCCCGGTCAGCAGGTGATCGGTAACGCTTTGCTCCTGGAAACAGCGGGGAACCAATAGATGATTCGCGCACTCGTTGATTTCGCGCTCAAAAACCGCTGGATGATGCTCGGCGGGGTCGTGCTGCTCACCATCTGGGGCGTCCTCAGCTTCCGCAGCTTGCCCGTCGAGGCCTATCCCGATGTGGCCGACAACTATGTGCAAATCATCACCCAGTGGCCGGGCCGCTCGGCCGAAGAGATCGAGCGCCAGGTCACGGTGCCGGTGGAAATTCAAATGGCCGGCATTCCCCATCTGGCGCATCTGCGCTCCACCACGCTGGCCGGCCTCTCCAGCGTAATGCTGATCTTTGATGACAAATCAACCAGCGACGTCAATCGCGAGCATGTGATGGAGCGGCTGGGCCAGGTCAGCCTGCCCGCCAATCTGGTCCCGCAGATGGGCACCGACTGGAGTCCCGTCGGCCAAATTTATTGGTACACACTGGAGAGCACCAACCCCGCCTACGACGTGATGGAAAAGAAGTCGCTTGAAGACTGGACGCTGGAAAAATCCTTCAAGAGCGTCAACGGCGTCGTCGATGTCTCCAGCTTTGGCGGGCCCACCAAGGAGTATCAGATCAAGCTTGATCCAGAGAAGCTGGTCTCCTACGGATTGAGCATCGGGCAGGTCGAGCAGCAAATCTCCGCCAATAACACCAACGGCGGCGGCAGCTTCATCGAACAGGGCGCGCAGCAAATCAACGTGCAGTCGATAGGCCTGTTCACCAGCGTGCAGGACATCGAAAACACTGTCGTCAAGACCGCCAACGGCGCGGCCATCCGGATCAAGGACATTGCCACCGTCAGCCAGGGGCCGAAGATTCGCCTTGGCCAGATCGGCAGGGCCATTCACCGCGAGGATGGCAAGATCGTCGATAATCCCGACACCGTCGAGGGCATCGTCCTGCTGCAAAAAGGCGAAGACTCCGACCCCGTTCTCAACGGCATTCATGAGGAAGTCAACAAGCTCAACGGAGACAAGGACCACCCCGGCATCCTGCCCAAGGGCGTCAAGATCGTTCCTTTCCTTGACCGCTCGGATCTGGTCAAGTTCACGGTGAAGACCGTGGAGGACAATCTGACCGCGGGAATGCTGCTGGTCTCCATCGTCCTCTTTCTCTTCCTCGGCAATGTGCGCGGCGCGTTCATCGTCGCGCTGACGATTCCTTTCTCGCTGATGTTCGCCTCCATCTGCCTCGACCTCAACCACATTCCCGCCAACCTGCTTTCGCTGGGCGCGCTGGACTTCGGCATGTTGGTCGATGGCTCGGTGGTGATGATCGAGAACATTGTCCGGCGTCTCAATGACAAAGACGACGTGCGGGTGTCTTCGGAAAAGATCCGCGCGGCTGCCCACGAGGTGCAGAGGCCGGTCTTCTTTGCACGCGGCATCATCATCGCCTCCTATCTGCCCATCTTCACCCTGCAGGCCGTCGAGGGCCGTCTCTTCAAGCCCATGGCCTGGACCGTCTGCTTTGCTCTGGTCGGCGCGCTCGTCTTCGCCATGCTGGTCGCTCCGGTGATGGGCAGCTTTGCCTTTCACTCGGGTGCCAAAGAGTGGAGAAATCCCCTGATGGAGTGGCTCACCGGGCACTATCGCACCGCGGTGCGCGCGGCTATTCTGCATCGCAAATGGACTGTGGGAATCTCCACCGCGCTTTTCGTCGTCGCCATTTATCTTTCCTTCGGTGGCCCCGTCGGCTCGGAATTTCTACCCCATCTCGATGAAGGTGCCGTCTGGGTACGCGGCACGTTGCCGCCCAGCGAAGGCCCCTCCTCTTCGATCAGTTTCAGCAATCAGGCGCGTGTGGTCATGGCATCGTTTCCCGAGGTGACCCAGGTCGTCAGCCAGACCGGCCGCCCCGACGACGGCACCGACACAGCCGGCTTTTTCAACACCGAGTATTTCGTCGATCTCAAGCCCAAGGAGCAGTGGCGTCCTGTCTTCCATCAGGACAAGGAAGCTCTGATCGCCGCCATGGACAAGGAGCTGTCAAAGTTCCCTGGCGTCATCTGGAATTACTCGCAGCCCATCAGCGACAACATGGAAGAGGCCGTCAGCGGCGTCAAGGGCGAGTTGGCCGTCAAGCTCTACGGCGACGACCTGCGCACCCTGGAGAAAAAGGCCGACGAGATTCAGGCGCAGATGGCCAGCGTCCAAGGCGTCGAGGATTTGGGCATCTTCCGCATCGTCGGCCAGCCCAACCTCAATTACACCGTGGATCGCGCCGCCGCTGCCCGCTGGGGAATCAATGTCGCAGACATTCAGGACGCCATGCAAACCGCGGTTGGCTCGAACGCGCTCACTCAGGTGCAACGGGGCGAGGCCCGATACGACGTAACCCTGCGCTATCAGCAACCGTACCGGAGTACGCGCGAGGCCATCGAGAACGTGCGCCTGCTTGCGCCCTCCGGCGAGCGCGTCTCTCTCTCGCAACTGACAAGAGTCTCCACCGACGACGGCGCCGAACAGATTAACCGCGAGGGCGGCCAGCGCTACATCGCCATCAAGTATTCCGTGCGCGAACGCGATCTCGGCTCAACGGTCGAAGAGGCCATCCACAAGGTCAACAAGACGGTGGCGCTTCCGGCCGGATACCATCTGGAATGGGCTGGCGAATATGCCAGCCAGCAGCGCGCCAACCGGCGAATGATGGTCGTCGTTCCGATTACCGTGCTGGCCATCTTCCTCATTCTCTATACCATGTTCCACTCGTACAAATGGGCTTTGCTCATCCTGGTCAGTGTCGTCATGGCCTCTGTCGGCGGTCCGCTTGCCTTGTTCCTTACGCATACAAACTTCTCGGTCTCGTCCGCGGTCGGCTTTCTGGCGCTCTTCGGTGTCTCGGTGGAGATCGGCGTCATCATGATCGAGTTCATCAACCAGTTGCGCGTGCGCCGCAAGCCCACGGAGAGATCGAGCCGTGAGCACATCATCGAGGCGGCTGTCGAGGGCGCAGTACTGCGTCTGCGTCCCATCATGATGACGATGCTGGTGGCCACGCTCGGCCTGTTGCCCGCCGCGCTCTCGCACGCCATCGGCTCCGATTCGCAGCGGCCCTTCGCCATCGTCATCGTCGGCGGCCTGTTGGCCAACCTGATTATTGGCATCTTCCTGCTGCCCACACTCTACGTGTGGGTTGCGCGCGACAACGACATACTCCCTGAGCCGGAATCCACGGAGGATTACTAATCCGTACCGGGGAAGCATTCATTTTCTAGCAAAGGGCTGGGCAATTATGGCCAGAAGGTTTCTCTGAGTAAAACAAGAAAGACGGCGCAACGCACGGTTCCAAAGTTGCAATCTTAACATCAGGAAAGAGGTGGCGTATGAGCATCATCACGAAGTGGACTATGCATTCGATGCTTTGTGGCGCAATGATATTGATTGCTGTTCATGACCTTCATGCAAGCGGGAAAGAGATCGCGTCAGGGCGTAGCCATGGCCTCACCGCTTCCATCGCAAACGATTCCGGGAGGTTTGTAGCAGGAAGTAACGATTTCTGCGCAGTGTTCACCAAGACACCGAACGCAGCACCAGTATCGGTGAAAGATGTGACCGTCGAATTTGCACAGCAAGTCGGAAGAATTCGAGAAAGATCAATTCATGCGCAAATCACGGAGGTTAATCTGGGAGATTTCTGCGGAAAAGTTGATTTGGGAACGCAGTATTACCGCCCAGCCTTCTACTATGTGTTTATTCATTACATCGATGCAACTGGTGCAAGAAGAAAATGCCATCTTTCCTTTGTAATTAAGCAAGAATAGCGTGTGCTTCCCATCTTCGGATAGCACTGTATTTGTCATTAGGTACCCCATGGAAAGCATCAACTTACTACCGAAGTACCTGAAGTATCGGAGTCAATCGGCAAAGAGCGACGGTTCGCGATCCCGCCATGCACTGAACGAGTCTTTTCCGTTCAAAACGCATCTCGATATGCACGCAGCCAAACTCAGCGATCAATAGACGATTCTTTTGCGGGAAGGATGCTGCGCCCTTCCCGCGCTGCGACCGCCGGTAAAACTGGCGTTCTACGCTTCCCATCCATGCGGGCCTGTATCCTGCCCGCAACGCCGCCCCTGAAAAACAATGCGGTGCAGCCTTCGGCTGGACCACCGGTTCGACATTCATTTCCCGGCGAACTCTAGGCTCCGTTCGGCTCCTTCTGTCAACTCCGCTTGTGCAGCTCCGCGCGGCATAAAAACCGCCGTGCTCGCTTCCGCGCCCCTTGCGGGCTTCGGGAGTTGACAGCGCCTCTCTGCGCCCAATTCGCCAGTCATGAAATGAATGTCTTTTTTTAGCCCTCCCAGGGCTTAAAAACGGCAAATCTCACTCCGAAGGAGCCAAACATCATGACTTACGCCAACAGCACCGCTACCACCGCGCCGCACAGCAAGAATGCGGCGCTCCGCAGCGAATCACCTTACCAGCAGCGCACCACGCAGCGCGAAAACCCCACACAGCAACTTATCAAGCAGGCCGTGGATTACCTGCTCCAGCAGCTTGAGGCGGGCAAGAGCGAAACTCTGACCGCATATCTTGCAGCGATGGCCCGTTTCCATGCCTATTCTTTCGGGAACATTTTGAGCATTGCGAGACAAAGGCCAACAGCGACCAGAGTCGCCGGGTTCCATGCGTGGAAGGAGTTGGGCCGGTTTGTGAAGCGTGGCGAAAAGGGTATCCAGATTCTCGCCCCGATGGTTGGACACCGCCGCAGGAAAGACGACGCCGACCGCAACCACGCACACGACGACAACAGCAAGCCCGCGCCCGTGTTGATTGGCTTCCGCGCCGTCTACGTTTTCGATGTGGCACAGACCGAAGGCGCGGACCTGCCCGAATTCGAGCACTCGATTACCGGCGAAGTGGGCGAACACCGCGACCGGCTGATTGCCTTTCTCGATTCGCAGAATATCGCCCTCGAATACACGGAGAACATTGCGCCCGCTCTTGGCGTCAGCTACGGCGGAAAGATTGTCATCCTTCCCGGCCAGTCACCCGCCGAGGAAGTCGTGACTTTGGTCCACGAGTTAGCGCACGAATATCTCCACAAAACAGAGCGGCGCACCAAGACCACCGCCACTGTGCGCGAAACCGAGGCCGAGGCCGTGGCCTTCATCGTGGGCCAAGCCATCGGCCTTGAGATGGGCCGCGCCTCTTCGGACTACATCCAGATGTACGCAGGAAATGCCGCGCTTCTGGCTGAAAGCCTCGAAGTTATCCAGCGGACCTCAGCGGTCATTCTGGACGCCATCGCCGGAGAGCCGAGCGGCAGACTGACCGCCTCATCGGTCACAGCGACAGAGACGCAGAACGAAATGGCGGAGGTGGCGTAATGAAAACCATCCTTCGCATTTTGGAGCGGGCCGGAGGATACCGGCCCACGCTCTACCTCAAGATCGAAAATCCGCCTTACATGGCGCTTGTCATCGAGGCCACACCAGAACCGGGGCCGACCGGACTGCCCGCAATCTCCATCGCGCACTACGGCGAACAGAACGGCGACCTGATGCGCGACCCGGAGATGTGTTTCGAGTTAGTGAAACCGCCACTTTGCGGATTGTCATTATCGAGTTTTTATTTTCGAAATGACTATCTCGGAGTTGAGGAGTATTCGCGCTATCGGGACGGCGAGAACTATGTTTTCGTGCCCGACCTCCACCGGCAGCATGAAACCTTTGCGCGGCAGTGGGACAGAAATCTTCGCGCTCAGGGTTTTCTCGAAGCCTTTACGGATAAGTCGATTCGCGGCTAGTCCGCTTCCTGCGGAGCGGACCCACGCCCGACCTGTTCCCGCTCCGCGCGCCCTAACCCTTCAACCGCTCGAAAGGAGCAATGAATCATGGAAACGACCGTTATCAATGCCACTGAATACCGCGAGCTTCCGCTCGCTCTGCTCAACGAATCGAAGACCAATCCCCGCCGCGTCTTTGACGATGTTAGTCTTCGAGAACTCGCCGCAAGCATCCGCAGCCAGGGCGTACTGTCGCCGCTGCTTGTCCGGCCACTCACTGAAAACGGATTCGAGATCGTGGCCGGTGCGCGGCGGTATCGCGCCGCGCAGATGGCCGAAGCCGTCACCGTGCCGGTGCGCATCAAGCAGATGAGCGACGCTGAAGTATTGGAGGCGCAGCTTGTCGAAAACCTGATTCGCGCCGAGATTCACCCGATGGAAGAGGCCGAAGGCTTCGCGCGGCTTTTGGCACTGGAAGAGCCGAAGTACAGCATTGAACAGCTTGGCGCCCGTGTTGGAAAATCAGCCGCGTTCATCGCTTCGCGCCTCAAGCTGGTTGACCTTGTACCCGCTGCCGTCGATGCCTTCTACGCCAACGAGATCGGCGTGGGCCATGCGCTGCTACTGGCGAAGCTGCCAGCCGACCAGCAGCAACAGGCACTCTCAGCTTGCTTCAAGGAAGTCTACAACGGCAGCCAGAGCGCCGCGCGGATTCTCTTGCCCGTGCGTAACCTGCAATTCTGGATTGAGACGAATGTTCTGCTCATCCTGAAAGACGCGCCCTTCGACAAGCGAGACGCGCAACTTGTCACCACTGCGGGCAGTTGCGCCGACTGCCCCAAGCGCACTGGCCACAACAAACTACTTTTCGCCGACGACCTCGGCAAGCAGGGCGACCAATGCACCGATCCCCGTTGCTATAAAGCAAAACTTGCGGCGCACGTGGCGAAAGCCGTTGCCGCAAAGCCCAACCTTGTGCAGATCAGCACGGCCTACGGCGGGCAGAAGGAGGGTAGCGCCGTTTTGCCGCGCAACAAGTACACGGCGATCCGCGATGACAAGCCCCCAAAAAAGGAAGATGCCCAGCGCCCCGAGTTCAAAGTGTGCAAGTTCGCCGCTGATGCCATCATCACCGAAGGCAGCGACATCGGCACCATTCACAAGGTGTGCGCGAATCCAGATTGCCCAATTCACCACGCCAGCAAGCAACGGCCCGCGACGGATGCGGCATTCAAGGCAGAGCAGGAGAAGCGCCGCCGCGAAGAGGCCATCGCCCAGGCGACCGGCCTTCGCGTCCTGAAAGCAACCAGCGACGCCGTTCCTGTTCGGCTGATGAAGCGCGACCTGCTCTTTGTCACCGAGCGTCTTGCCGCCGTCTTGGACGAGCGCCGTCTGGCGATCATCTTTCGCCTTCACGGCATCGGCAAGGCCAACGGAAACGCAGAGGCACCAGCCAAGCTACTCGCGTCTTTTCTTCGCAAGGCCGACGAGAGCACCCTTGGCCGGGTATTGATGGCAATCACAGTGCTGCAATCGGCGCACAGTTCCAACGAATCCGCGAAAGCTCTGCGCGAAGCCGCCGAGTTTTACAAGGTGGACGTGGCCGCAATCACGGCCAAGGTCAAAGAAGAGTTCACCGCGAAAGAAAAAGCGCAAGCCACCCGGAAGGATGCGGGCAAGGCGAAGCCAGCGCAGCCGCGCACAGCAGCGAAGAAGGCCAAGGCCGCATAGCGTCAATCAGAAACATCGAAACAAATGCGGGGTCCGGCGATGCTGGACCCCATTTTCATTACCGACGCCCGTCCTCCCGCCCTGTGATGTGCTGCCGCTTCGCGCCAGACTTGTTTGGCCCACCCGACGGTCGTCGTTGAGAATTCACTATCCCCAAGATTGCGTATCAGTATCAGTCTGGTTAAGCAAGTGTATTGACCGGAATGTGCTTGTCGATAAAGCCAGTACCCTAAAGACGGTGATATTCGACGCCTAGCGAAGACAAACGATCGGCTCAACAACGGATGCTTATTGAACACATTCCTCGTAGAGTTTCGGGAATTAGCTTGAAAGAAATTCCTTATTATTTGTCCGTAGATGTCTACAACCTGATCAACGCTGGGTGTTCCGCCGCCAAACAGCCGGGGAGCTACCTACAATACGCAAAAAAACGCGTGTCAGATGACTTTGATCGGCGAATCCGCAAGAGATGGCAATCTCGTTGAGTGGCGTCGCACCCTCGTAGATGAGACGCTGCGCCTGGGCTATTCGCCGATTCAGCAGCCAGCGATGCGGCGAAATGCCCAATGCGGTCCTGAAGCCGCGGGTAAGTGAACTTACCGAGGTGGCCGATGCGTTTGCCGTGTCGGCAAGGCTGACATCCTGACTTAAGTTCGCCTCGATGTATTCAAGGGCATGGCGAAGTTGACGTGCGGTGAGTCCGAGCCGGTTGCTCGAAGCTCTTGTGGTGAAGTCGCCGTAGGCTTCGGCAATGTGGTCACGCACTGCTAAAAACATGGAATCCAGGTAGAGGGCACTGACCTCTTGCGGTCGCTCCAGCGCAGGCAGCATCGCTTGCATCAAGTGCAGCATGACTGCGTCGTAACGTGGCTCTTCGAGGTCGTAGCGCAAATCAAGAAAGCTACTGCTGCGCTCCGCCGCAAAATCCCGGAAGCTATTAATCGGCAGGAAGATTTGCAAGGTGTCGAAAGGATCTCTGATGTCTGCGCACCATGACCTGCGCATATCGTAGAGAGCCAATGCACCAGCTTCAGAAGCCGGTTTCCGCTTGTGATGACCATCGCAAAACACGTTGATCGGTCGGAACGGGCGAAGTTCCACCGACACGATGACCTGATCCGCAAAGGGCGTTTGTTCGAGCAAGCCGAGATTCGGTTTATCGTGCCGATACCGCGCAAAAAAGAGTGGTTGCTCCGAACGGTTTGAGACGGAGCGAACCTTCTCAAATTCGGGGCGATTTTCACTCACAAATCCGGGAACTTCAAATCGCTCTCGGACTGCGTCGCGGTTAGCGGTCATTTCTCCCTCCCGGAGGGGCCGATATTTCGTTCGATGATATACGCGCCGCTCTTGACTCAGCAATTCAGTGCCCCGAATGTCCCAGCGGTGCCCGGAATATCCAAGACTGAGAAGCACCGATCAAATTAAACCTAGATCTACCAGGAACATCTGGGAGGTAGGAATGATCGAAGGCCGCATAAAGGCTCCGTTGACGCACTCTCCAGGAGAGGGAATGACAACCAGGCAAATGAGAAAGCCCATAAAGGGAAGAATCGCAGTAAGTCTTGATATTCCGACGGATCTTTCGTCGGTGGCTGTCGCAGCGATTTCTGAAACCTTGCGGCAATTGCTCGCAGACGTCTTTGCGCTCTATGTGAAGACAAAGACCTTTCACTGGCACATGGGCGGTCCTCATTTCCGGGACTATCACCTGCTGCTTGAGGAGCAGGCGGTGGAAATTTTCGCAATGACAGACCCTATTGCGGAGAGGACTCGCAAAATTGGCGGCACAACACTGCGCTCCATCGGTGACATCGCCCAACATCAACGATTGCTCGACAATGATGAACAATCTGCTACAGCCAAGAGCATGCTCGAAGAATTGTTCGCCGACAGCCGCTGTTTGACGAAACTCATGCGTGCCGCACATGACGTTTGCGATGAATTCAAAGATGTTGCTACAGCAAGCCTGCTCGAAATTTGGATCGATGAAGCCGAACGCCGCACATGGTTTCTACACCAGACGCTGCACGGTTGGAACTGATCTGCACGATTGCACATGAACGACTTGAGAGAGAGGAAATTGAGATGAAACGAATCCTGATCGTCGAATCGAGCCCGCGTGGAGCGCAGTCTGCGAGCCGTCAACTAACAGAAACATTGCGAGAGCGACTAAGGTCTCTCTATCCGCACGCGGGTTTCATCGAGCGCGACCTGGCCGCAGACCCGCTCCCTCATCTGGACTATCAGACCGTAAAGGGGATCTCGGCCAAAGACCCCGCAGAGGCAGAGTCTTTAGAGGACGCACTTCTCCTTTCAGATCAACTGTCGGAGGAGCTGTTGTCCTCTGACCTGATCGTCATTGCCTCGCCCATGTGGAATTTCGGACTACCGTCTTCATTGAAGGCGTGGATTGACCACATCGTGCGCGCCGGAAAGACCTTCAACTATGCCGGAGCTGGAGTGGAGGGGCTGGCCAAAGGGAAGAAGGCAATCCTTGTGCTGGCGTCCGGCGGGGTGTTCTCGGAAGGTCCGTGGAAGTCGTGGGACACCGTTGAACCTTATTTGCGCCTGATTTTGGGTTTCATCGGAATCAACGATGTGCAGACAGTGCGCGCGCAAGGCATGAACATACCGGGCCTTTCCGACAACGCAATTCCCAACGGCGAAAAGACAATCGAAGCCCTCACACTCTGAAGGAGAGAACATGATCAACCACATCATCTTGACTGTAAGCAATATTGAACGTTCGCTGGCGTTCTATGACGCGGCGCTGAAACCTTTGAATATTCGGTTCTTCCTTCCCTACAAAGGAGAGCATGGCCATGCCGACCTTTGGGGAATCGGAGACGGGAAGAGAGCATTTTTCTGGCTCAAGCAAGGCAAGCCTGATCCTGGCTCGATCCATTGGGGCTTCGACGCAGAGAGCAACGCTCAGGTCGATGAGTTTTATCAGGTTGCAATCGCGGCTGGAGCGAAGGACAACATATCACCGCGGGCACGACTCAAATACTATCCAGGCTATTACGCGGCGGATGTATTGGACCCGGACGGGTACTCGTTCGAAGTGGTTCATAAGAGTTGATCGATCACGCTAACCCTCTTCCAAATGGCGGATTGGTTAACGGAAAACCTATTTGTGGCCAACAATCCGCATACTGCGGGGCTAGCATGGTCTCAAATGGCGACTACTGTCAATGCACTCATCAACATGGTTTGTCTCCGGGGACCCAGAACCGCCTTTCGGAAACGGGCTAGCCGCTTGAGGCGTCTCTGGATTTTGGAACTTGGCACGGTTGTTTATCTTGCCCCAATCGCGCGGTCTTGTGTCTAGCACGATACCGCAGGCCGCTAAGGGGAAAGGCTGGAAAGAAACGAGGAGAAAGATGGCAAGCAATTTGGATCGATCCAGACGCGAACTATCGCACTTTCACGCTTGTGTTCACTGTGGTAATGTCTCTCGTCGAGATGAATTCGACGGCACGGCGGTCGCCACCGGCATTTATCCATGCACAAAGTGCGGCCAAGACGGGCCGCTCAATATCGTCATTCGTGACGTGGATTCTGCCGCAACCGGCACAAACGATCCTGGACCCAGCGGTTCAGCAGGCTAACGCGGTGCTTCGCTGTTGTGCTGATTGCGCCTTGACCAGCTTGCGCCCGGCGGCGCGAACGAACTCGCTCGTCAGGCGCTTTTTGTCGTCGGCACGCATCGCCAATCTGGTTACGAGTTTCGGGTGTTCCTTGCTCAGAGGACGGACAGCGATTTCATTGCTGGAGATTCGCCACGCTGCCTCGCGCGTCAGGAATGCCGCCCCCTTGTGCGCCAAGACGAGCGCCGATGCCTCTTCAGCCGTTGTGAAGGTATGCGTGTCAGAAGGCACTATTTTCTTGGTAGAGGCCGCCGTCTGAATCAAGTCGAAGATGTACGGGTTGATGTGGCGCTCGGGAAGAATCCACTCGTGTGCGTGCAAATCTTCAAGGTTGAGTTCGGCGCGGCCGGCAATGGCGTTGCTCTTCGGCAGAGCTATGTAGCCGGGCTCTTCTGCAATCGATAAAAGGCTGAGGAGTTGCGTGTCAGGGATGGAAATCACCAGCGCCATGTCCAAGGTTCCGGCAGCCACCATGCGCGCGAGTTCGTGCGAGAAGTTGCTCGATAGACGAACCTTCAGGCATGGAAAGAGCGGGAGTTGAATCGACTGGATCGCTGTTACCAAATATGGATCGGCAAAAGCAGACCTGCCGATGTGAAGCACTTCGTCCGCTCCATGCAGCGCGGCCCTTGCGTCTGCGACAGCACGTTCTGCGTACAACACGGCGCTACGCGCATCTTCCACAAAATGGCGTCCGGCATCGGTCAGTTCCACTGTCTGATGATCCCGCACGAAAAGGCGCATGTCGATCTGAGATTCAAGCTCGGCAATCCGCTTGCTCAGCGTCGATTGGTCGATGCGCAGCCGCGCGGATGCACGGGAAAAGTTCAGTTCTTCGGCCAGCGCAATCGCGGCCTGCAAAAGTCGAATCTCCGGTAGCGCCATACCCGTCCTCCCAGCCAAAGACCAAGGAAAAGTAATGGGTCGTGCCGAGCAACACAATAGTGATCGGTGCTGCGTGCGTCTTTATGCCACTCCTGAACCGCAAGGGTACCGGTCTGGACGCAAGATTCTCCGCGCCGGTTTTTCTTATTGACGCTTGAACGAAAAGAAAGTTGTGGTAGTGAAATCAAAACTTGCAAGAGCTGCCTTTATTCGTTCCGCTAGCACCGAAGCTGACGGGAAGTTTCTGGGCAGTGAGTAGCTGCAAAGCCCCATCGTGTCGGCCATCCTTAATGAGCGTTATTCCTGATTGGAATAACGCTCTCCGTAGAATTCATTAGACAGACGCAGTACATCAAACCAAACTTCCCTTAGAGCCAGCACTGCCGAATCTCGGCCCACGGCTGAGGTCGCGCCTTCTTGAGGTAAGGCATTATGTCGACACTCTCTGACAAATTCGATTTGCTGACGATTACTGACGTTGCGCAACTACTGCATTGCTCGAAGGCGCATGTGGGCAAGGTGATTGACGGGCGCGTATTCGGTTGTGCGGCGATTCCGTGCATTCGGCTCGGGCGACGCAAGCTTGTGCTACGTGAATCACTTTCCGTATGGCTGGAGAGAAACGAAACCGATAGAATAGAGGCATCGCCAGTAAGGGGTGTCCGGAAGCGCGCATAAGGAGGTTTTATGCGTCAACGGCACCAAGCAGGTGGTTTACGTAAACAGCGCGGACGCTGGCTCGGCATGTGGTGGGACGGCGGCAAGCGCAAAAGCCGGGTTCTCGGTCTCGTCAAAGAGATGACGAAATCGAAAGCTCGTGATGAAGTTGCAAAGATCGTTGCAGAGTTAAAAGCAAAAACAGAAACCAACAGCCGGGTGTGGTGTTTTGGGGAATTTGTCGATAAGGTGTTCTTCCCTTACTACAGCCGCAAATGGAAGGCTTCAACCCGCGGGAGCACCATGAACAGGATTTCCATTCATCTCGTAGCGGATTTGAGAGACCGGGAGCTTTCCGGTCTGAAGCGGGATGAGCTTCAGGACCTGCTCGACCTGAAGGCTCGGAAAGAGTGCCTCTCGTTTTCGACAGTCGATCATCTGCGCTGGGATCTCAAGCAGATCTTCGATATGGCTGTTGCGGAGGGACACATCGTGCGGAATCCTGCCCTGCTGCTCTTCACGCCCAAAGAGGCAAGGATGGCTCAGCGGGAGGTGATGACGGCGGCGGAAGTCCAGACCTGTTTCCGCGTCCTTGGTCCAAGGGAAAGGCTGATCGCCAAATTGGCCATTCTCGCGGGCATGCGCCCCGGCGAGATCTTCGCGCTGACCTGGGGCGAGATGACATCCACCTACGCCAACATCCGGCAGCGGGTTTACCGGGGAGTGATCGACACCCCGAAGACGGAGCAGTCCTTTCGCAAGGCGGCTCTTTCCGAGGGGCTTTTGCACGAGATCGAAGATTGGCGAAAGTTGGCTCCATCGACCGCCGCCCATGCGTGGGTCTTTCCGTCGGAGCGTATGACGCCGATGGCAAAGGAAAACGTCTGGCGGAGGTCCATTGGGCCGAAGCTGGATAAAGTCGGTCTTGGTTGGGTAAATTTCCAGGTGATGCGCCGGACTCATGCGAGCCTGATGAGCGATCTTGGCGTCGAGGGCAAGCTGGTGGCCGATCAGCTCGGGCACAGCCTCGATGTCAACCAGAACGTCTACACGCAATCGGCGGTATCAAAACGCCAGATTGCCGTAAACAGGCTGGAAAACTCGCTGATTGGTGTTCAAATGGAGTTCACTGTTCCGGTAGATTCTGTAATTAACTGATTCTATTGGAGCGGGAGACCGGGATCGAACCGGCGACATTCAGCTTGGGAAGCTGACGTTCTGCCACTGAACTACTCCCGCCCTTTATAATCAACTATTAATCAACTATTTAGATCGACTCATCGCGGTTACTCTCCATTCTACTATCCATATTTACTAAAGTCGCCCCACGAGCGGCTCCTGCGAACGCGGCCAGGAGAGGAGCGCGAATAGTATGGCCAGTAAGCACGGCCAAACAGCCAACCTAAAACAGTATCGCCGAATTGACGGCAGATGGCAATTTGTACTCTCTTCCAACACAAGGTGAGCCTGAAGGCGGCCATTGATTCCAACACAAGATGAGCCTGAAGGGGCGGTCATGCTGGTTAGTGAACATCCGCATGGTTCGAGCAGAAGAGTTGAGTTTGGAA
>Ga0255355_1000566_pt1 | contig 21431 bp, 19 predicted proteins | sample HBST75metaG_FD_189943 | JGI IMG/M metagenome (GOLD analysis project Ga0255355, IMG submission 189943) | Peat soil microbial communities from Stordalen Mire, Sweden - H.B.S.T75 | ecosystem: Environmental > Terrestrial > Soil > Wetlands > Peat | place: Sweden: Norrbotten County, Stordalen Mire...
TGACCACGGCCAGGAGAAACACAATCGTCAGGCCGGAGAGCAGAATGCTCAACGCAATTTCGTTGGGAGTCTTTTGGCGGGTGGCGCCTTCGACCAGGGCAATCATGCGGTCCAGAAAGGTTTCGCCGGGGTTGGAGGTGATGCGGACTTTGATCCAGTCCGAAAGGACTTTCGTCCCGCCGGTCACTGCCGAGCGATCGCCGCCTGCCTCGCGGATGACGGGCGCCGACTCGCCGGTGATGGCCGATTCGTCCACCGAAGCCACACCCTCGATGACTTCGCCGTCGCCCGCGATGTAGCGGTTGGCTTCAACGTAGATCACGTCTCCGGCGCGCAGCAGGCCGCTGACAATCTCTTCAAAGCTGCCGTCCGCCGTGTACCGTTTCGCAATGGTCTCGCCCTTGGCCTTGCGCAGCGTGTCGGCCTGGGCCTTGCCGCGGCCCTCGGCCATGGCCTCGGCAAAGTTGGCGAAGAGCACCGTGAACCACAGCCAGAGGGTGATCTGGAGGTTGAAGCCGAAGCCGGCCCGGTGGTGAACGGTGTTATCGATCAGGATCGCCGTGGTCAGTACACATCCCACTTCGACGACGAACATCACGGGGTTCTTGGCCATCCAGCGCGGATCGAGCTTGCGGAATGCGTCCACAAGCGCCTGCGCCATGATTCCCGTGTTCCAAAGGCTTTTCTTTTTCGTCATGACAGTCCGTTTCGCCTTGTACGCGTGCAGTATCGGAGGAAGTTAGAAAATCTGGCCCGACTTGAGCACCAAATGCTCCAGAATCGGTCCCAGGCTCAGCGCCGGGAAGAACGTGAGCGCGCCCAGAATGACGATGATGCCGATGAGCAACACGGTAAACAGGGCGGAGTTCACCGGGAAAGTACCGGGCGAGGGAGGTACGCTCTTCTTCTGAGCCAGGTTGCCAGCCAGAGCCAGCACGGGAATCATCATGAGGAAGCGGCCAATCAGCATCGTCCAGCCCAGCGTCACGTTGTACCACCATGTGTTGGCGTTCAAGCCGGCGAAGGCCGAGCCGTTGTTTCCCGCCGCCGAAGTGAAGGCGTAGAGGATCTCAGTAAGCCCGTGCGGGCCTTGATTGGCCAAGCTGCTCAGGCCAATGTTGGGCGAAAGCACGAAGACCGCGGTCAGGGAAAGAATGGTCAGCGGAAAGATGAGCACGTAAAGCATGGACATCTTCACGTCGTAGGCTTCAATCTTCTTGCCCAGGTATTCGGGCGTGCGGCCCACCATGAGGCCGGCGATGAAGACCGCCAACACCACGAAGATGAGAATGCCGTAAAGGCCAGAACCCACGCCACCAAAGACCACCTCGCCGAGCATGATATTGGTGAGCACCACCATGCCGCCCAGCGGCGTGAGCGAGTCGTGCATGGTGTTCACCGCGCCGCAACTGGCGTCGGTGGTGACGGTGGAGAAGAGCGAAGACTGGCTGACGCCGAAACGCACCTCCTTGCCCTCCATGTTTCCCGCCGGGGCGGTTGCGCTACCGGTTTGGGCAACGCCGTGCAGAAGCGGATGGGGCTGCGACTCGGCCCAGTAGACGGTGGTGAATCCAACCGTGAAAAGCACGAACATGGCCGCAAAGACCGCCCAGCCATGGCCCGGCGAGCCGGTCATCCGGCCCAGCGTGTAAGTGAGCCCCGCCGGAATGATGAAGATGGAGAGCATCTCAAGCAGGTTCGAGAAGGGCGTGGGATTCTCGAAAGGATGGGCGCTGTTGGCGTTGAAGAATCCGCCGCCATTGGTGCCCAGCATCTTGATGGCTTCCTGCGAGGCAACCGGACCCTGCGCGATGGTCTGCGTCTGTCCGGGGCGTTCGAGCAAATGGGCCGTGGTATAGGCGTTCAGGTTCTGCGGAACACCCTGGCCAACCAGCAGCAGCGCATAAATCAGCGAGGCGGGCAACAGCACGTAAAGCAGGGTGCGCGTAGCGTCCACCCAAAAGTTGCCGATGGTGCCTGAACTGGTTCGCTTGATGCCGCGAATCAGGGCCACGGCCACCGCGATGCCCACCGCCGCCGAGAGGAAGTTGTGATAGGCCAGCCCAGCCATCTGCGTCAGATAGCTCATCGTCGTCTCGGGCGTGTACGACTGCCAGTTGGTATTGGTGGTGAAGCTGGCCGCGGTATTCCAGGCCAGGTCCGGCCCCACGCTGGCGAGTCCCTGCGGGTTCCACGGCAGCAGCAATTGCAACCGCTCTATGCCGTAAGTGACCAGCAAACTAAAAGCCGATAAGCCCAGCACCGAATAGGCGTACTCGCGCCAGTTCATCTCCTGGGTGGAGTTGATGCCGGAGAGCCGGTAAATGAGCCGCTCAATGGGGCGGAGCACAGGGGTGAGCCATGTGCGCTCGCCCTCCAGCACGCGGGCCAGGTAAAGGCCCACCGGACGGACGCTCGCCAGCAGAATCACGGAGAAGAGGATAAATTGCAACCAGCCGTTAGCGGACATTGTTAGAACTTCTCCGGGAAAAGCAGGGTGAGGGCCAAGTAGCCCAGCAATAAAACGGACAGAATCAGCGCAACCACGGTGATGATGTCGAAGTGCATCGGGCTACCTCAGCTTCTGGCAAGCCTTGACGTAAAGAAACGCCAGGCCGAAGAAAATTACCGTGAAAAGCAACATCGTCAGATCTTGCATCGCATCTCTCGCAATTCCATGAACCGAAGGCCGATGGCTCCGAGGCGGCAAATGCCTGCCGCCAAACCGCAACCCGGTTTGTGGCTCTGCCCAGGGCGGGGAAGCCGCTCAAAAATCATCCTGGCGCACACTAAATATGAGTATCGAAAAAGTTTCCTAAATAAAGCGTAAGGATCGTCGCGAAACAACCCCAGAAACCAAAAGAAAACATACAAACGAGTGAGTAATTCCATACATGAGGAGCGATTTGTCTGTCGAAATTTTTTGCAGTATTCATTCGCAACTGTCGGGTCTTGTTGATTGTTAACAAAATAGATATAGAATTTTTTGTACACTTGGTGCTAAGATTCCTTTAATCATTTACACCGTCCTGTGAGCTTTTCAGGAATTGTTGGAAGGCTGGCTTGGTTATTGAGGCAATTTTTTCAAGGAAAGAGAGGAATCATCATACGATGAAGCGATTTCCCCTGTTGTTCGCAGTCCTGCTGATTTGCATGGCCAGCCAGTTGCGTGCTGACACATATACTTACGTGGGTTCATGGAATGTGGAGGACGGCCCGGCGTGGGGTACGGTTCCCCCGGCATATACAGGTCAAGAAGCCGCGGCGTTCTTGTTCGGCGGTACGGCCAGCGACTATGCCATCTCCACGGTATCGAGCGATCCTACGCAGGTGAACCTTGAGAGCTGGGTTGACGTCTATGCAGGCTCGCAAGAAATAGTTGCAGAGAACTATGTTGTGTCCACGAGTGGCAATTATGACGCTTACCAGGACACCTCTGCCTACGTGCATGACCATTTAGGTACGTATACAAACTACGCATTCCGCGATGAGTCCGTTGCCGCCACGCCGGAGCCGAGCAGTTTGCTTCTGCTGGGTACGGGGATCCTCGGACTTGCATTAATCATGCGCCGTAAGCTTATGGCGTAATTGCCTTTACAAGCCGGATTTTGCAGGTCGCCATGGCCCGCAAAATCCGGTTTTTCATTGCTCCGCGCTTGCGATTCTATTTCCGCCTGATCGATTTCTCTCTATCCTTCCATCGAATATTAATCAGCAGGATCTCCGCGGCTGAAAGCAGAGCTATTCTTCGTTGCCGGCCCAGCCCTCGGGGACAAAGCGGTAGCCCACCCACGGTTCTGTCTGGATATACTGCTTGCCCGTTTCGGCTTCCAGCTTTTTGCGCAACTGGCCCACAAAGACGCGCAGATACTCTGGCTGGTGGGCCGACTGAGCTCCCCACACGGAAGTTAGCAGCGCGCGATGAGTCATCACCTTGCCGGCATGGCTCGCCATATGCACCAGCAGGTCGAATTCCTTGGGCGTCAGGTGAATGGGCTTGCCGAGAACAGCGATCGAGTGCGCCTCGGCGTCCACCACGAAGTCGCCAACCTCGATTGCGGCTGTCGTCCGGTCCGGGGTGCGGCGCAGATGCGCGCGCACGCGAGCCAACAGTTCCTGAATTCCGAAGGGCTTCGTCACGTAGTCGTCGGCGCCGGCATCCAGGGCCTCGATCTTCGACCGCTCGTGGTCGCGGACAGAAAGAACCAGCACCGGAACCGCGGATTGGGCCCGAATGGCGCGGCAAACCTCGACGCCGCTCAAGCCGGGCATCACCAGGTCAGTGACCACCAGGTCAGGCGGCCAGTCGCGAAAAAGCAGCAAGCCCTCTTCCGAATCGTTGGCGGTGCGCACATCAAAGCCTTGCGCTGTGAGCGCGGCGCGCAGCACGCGGGTAATCTGCGGTTCGTCGTCAATCACTAAAATTCTGCCCGGCATATTCTTCTTCTTTCATGGGAAGATTACATCATCCGCGCGGGCGGGTATGATTTCCGTGGGGGGAAGGATGCAACTACCCACCTATTCGCGAGATTTTGTTCGCTGGTTCGCGGCCACGCTGGTTGCCGCAGCGGCCACGGCTCTACTGGTGGGTCTGGACGCCAATTCGACCACGGCGGGGATGGTTTTTCTGGTGCTGGTGGTCTTGTTTGCCGCCCAGGTGGGATTCTGGCTCTCTCTGTATGTCGCCCTCCTCTGCGGGGTTTCGTTCGACTACTTCTTCCTGCTGCCCTTTCACACGTTACAGATTACCGGCATTCAGCAATGGGTAGCCATGATCTCGTTTCTGATTAGTTGTGTTGTGGTAGGCCGGGTAGCGGAGCGGGCGCGCGCCCAGGCGCGTCAGGCCGAGCAGCGCCGCGAGGACGTCGAGCGGCTTTACGAACTTTCGCAGGAAATGATGCTGCAGGAGGATGCCGCCGGACTGGTCCGCGACCTGCCCAGGCTGATTGCGCGCATCTTCGCGCTGGACGGCGTGGTGCTTTACGTCCGCGACCAGGACCAGCTCTACAGCTCGGCCCTCGATCTTCCCATGAGCATCCACGCCAGCATGAGGGCCATGACCGAAGGCCAGAATCTGGTGCAGGTCATCCCCGGGGGTTTCACGGTGCGCACGCTAATGCTGGGGCTGCGACCGGTTGGGGCACTGGGCTTGCTGCGGCCCGCGGGGCTTTCTCATGAGGTGGCAACGGCGGTCAGCGCGCAGGTAGCCATTGCGCTCGCCCGCGCCGCGGCAATCGAATCTTCAGCGCACATGGAAGCTGCTCGCGAGGGGGAGCGGCTGCGCACCGCGCTGATCGACTCCTTGACGCATGAGTTGCGCACACCTCTGACCGCTATTCGCGCCGCCGCGACCACGCTCGTTGAAAGCGAAGGACTGGACGAGGCCGTGCGGCTGGACCTGGCAACCATCGTCGATGAGGAAAGCTCGCGGCTGGACCGCTTGATTGGCGAGGCCGTCGAGATGGCCGAGATCGACGCCAACGTGGTGGAGATCCGCCGCGTGCCGCAACATCTGCGCGCGCTCCTCGAACAGGCAGCCGAGGAGTCGCGAAAGGCGCTCGCGGGACGCCGGGTCGTGATCGCCGTCGAAGAGCCCGACAGCCCTGCATGGTTTGATCCGCACCTGCTGGGCCGCGTGCTGCGCCATTTACTGGAGAACGCGGCGCGGCACACGCCGTCGGGAGGACGCATTGTGCTGCGCAGCCGACGAAAGGGAGACCGGCTGGAGTTTCGCGTTGAGGACGACGGCCCGGGCGTCGATCCTGTCGATCTGCCCTTCATCTTCGACAAGTTTTACCGGGGCAAGAACGGCGCCAGCAAAGGGAAGGGAACGGGGATGGGGTTGGCCATCTCTCGCGCCATCCTGGCCGCGCACGGCGGGGGAATCGAAGTCGAGAACACGCCGGGACACGGCGCCTGCTTCTGCTTCTGGGTACCGCTGGTGGAAAAAGAGCCTGCCTGACAAGGGTGAGAATCTGCCCTGTGGACGGCAATTGCTGTTGGCAAGCCGGCGGAACTTACAAGGCTGCCTGGGGTTCCTCGCTCCAGTCGCAAGCAATCTCGCGGCGCTGCTCGGAACTCTGCATAGCCCACTCCAGTAAGCGCGCCACACGCCAAGCAGCCAAGGCCGGCACAGGCGCGGGAGCTTTGCCCCGCAATGCGTCGCGGATACCTGCGTAGTAGAGACGATAGTCGCCGGGAATAGGCGTGACGGGCCGAGTGACTGTGCTGCCGCCGACGTCCACGCTCAAAGTGCCCCAGTTGGCGGGTGGCTCCTCGCCCCAGGGGCCTTCGCCGATGCGGGTGATCTGATTGAGCGCAGCCTCCTGGGGATCGGTCGGCCATTTCCAGTAATTTCCCTTTGTCCCGCGCAGGTGGAGGCGTGGCCGGGCCAGCGAGGAGAGGCAGTTGGCGCCCAGGGTCACCGAAAAGGACGGGTAGCGCAGCCGGAGGGTGAAGGAATCATTCGAGCCCTCACCATCGCGCTCGCGGAGAACTTCAGCGCCGACAGACTCGGGCTTGCCGAAGAGCACCAGGGCCTGGTCGGCGAGATGGGGGCCTAAATCCAGCAGGAGCCCGCCGGACAAGGAGGGGTCATCTTTCCATGGCACACGTGTTTTTGTCCGCCAGCGGTCGATGGTGGACTCGAAGTGTACGAGGCGGCCCAGAAAATCTTCATGTAATAGTTTCTGAATCGTCCGGAACTCACTGTCCCAGCGCCGGTTATGAAACGGAGAAAGAAGGGTCTTGTGGGCTGCCGCAAGCTGCATAAGCTGGGCAACTTCGGCTGACGTGGGAGCCATCGGCTTGTCCACCACCACGTTTTTCCCCGCTTCAAGAATTTGCCGCGCAATCTGGAAGTGCGTTCCATTGGGGGTGGCCACGACAAACAGGCCCAGCGAGGCGTCGGCGAGCATCTCTTCCAGAGAGCGGTAGGTGGTGATGCCGGGATAGCGTTCAGCGGCCTGGTTCGTGTGGCGCTCGACCACCGCAGCCAGTTCCAGCCCTTCAACCGACGAGATCAGCGGAGCGTGAAAAACCCGCCCAGCCATTCCGAACCCTACCAAACCAACTCGAATCATACGGCCCCCCAAAGCGTGGACATCAGCCCCACTAGCCTTCGAGTTTATACCGGCTTTCGGCCAGGCTGTAGAGACGGCGCCAGACAAGGCGATTCATGGTGACGACCATCAGCGAGATTAGCCCATTTGTATCTCATGATGCGTGCAATCGAATGGAAAAAAGCTACAGCTCCCGCCGTCCCTCCAAGGCCCGCGCCATCGTCACCTCGTCGGCGTATTCAATGTCGCTGCCCGCGGGAACACCGGTTGCGATTCGCGTGATCTTGACCGAAGGGCTGCGCAACGCGGTTGCCAGCCAATGCGCCGTCGCCTCACCCTCCAACGTGGGGCTCGTGGCCAGAATCACCTCGTCCACCTCGCCGCGCTCGACGCGGGCCAGCAACGTGTCAGTGCGGAGTTGATCCGGGCCGATGCCGTGCAGCGGCGAGAGGGTGCCGTGCAGCACATGGTAGACACCCTGATAGCCTCCTTGAGAGCTTCGCGCCCGTTCGACAGCGGCGATGTTTGTCGGTTCCTCGACGACGCACACCTGGCGATGGTTGCGCGTGGGGCTGGAGCAATAAACGCAGGGATCGACGTCGGTGACGCTGTTGCAGATGGAGCACAGGCGCAGGCTGACCTTCAGGCCGCGCACCGCCTCGGCCAGAGCCGCTGCATCCTCGTCGCTGGAGCGCAGGATATGGAAGGCAAACCGCTGGGCGCTCTTCGTGCCCACTCCCGGCAGCTTCTTCAACTCTTCAATCAACCGCGCCATCGGCTCGGCATAACGGCTCACGATGTGCGCCTCCTACAGCGTTCGATAGACAATGCCAGTGAAGGCATCGCCGCTCATAAAGCCCTTGGCCCAGGCGGCGTCCAAATCCGCCGTCGGCTTTTTGGCAATGGCCTCCTGCTCACTGGTCCCGCCGGCCTTGAGCGCGGAAACCTTGTCGCGAACGGCCGCGAGCATGTCGTGATACTTCTGGAGATCAGCCCTCGATCCCAGCGGACCATGGCCGGGGATGATCTTCGTGTTGCTTCCGGCCACCGCCAGAGCTGTTTCACTGGCGCGAATCATGCCGCCAATCGATCCGCCCGAGCCCTCGTCGATGTAGGGATAGAAGCCGTTGAACCAGATGTCTCCCAGATGCAGGACATCGGCCTTGTGAAAATGGATGTAGATGTCGGTGTCAGTGTGCGCCGGCGCAAAGTGGACCAGGTCGAGCGCATCGCCGTTGTGCCAGATGTACAGCGCATCGGCGAAGGTGATCGCCGGGAGAGCGCCAGCCGGAGCGGCAGGGCTGGTGCTGTGAAGGACCTTCGAAGTTTGCGGCGTTAAGAGCCGCTCGCGGGTCTTTTCATGAGCGAAGATCGTGAATCCTGCGGCGTGCAGACCCTCGTTGCCATCGGTGTGGTCCATGTGCCAGTGCGTGTTGATCAAGGCGTTGGGAGCATCTTTGCTGACGGCCCCGATGGCCTCAAGAATCCTCGGTACCGCCGTCGCGTAGCTGGCGTCGATCAGGACGTTGCCTTCTGAGCCGGTTTGCAGGGCCATGTTGCCGCCCGCGCCTTGCAGCAGGTAGATGTTGTCGTAGATCTTTGTGGTCCGGATGGGCGTGTTCAAGGCAGTCGCGCGCGCCTGCGCAAGCCTGTCAGTGGACGCCAGCGGCGCGGCCTGCGCCTTCATCCAGCGCGGCGTCATGGCTGCCGCGCCTGCCGCCGCACCCAACTCAAGGAAGCTTCTGCGATTCATTCCTTCGAGCATCGTTTCACCCTCACTTCGCTTCGAATCAGATTTCCGCATCAAGACTCAGCCAAGACCCGGCAGATTCAATCCGCCCAACATTCCCTGGACGCTGGATTGCATCGCCTCATCGGCCTTGCGCCCGGCTTCGTTCACCGCAGCCACTACCAAATTTTCCAGCATTTCCACATCCGGTTTGTCGCCACTCAGGCCAATCACCGCCGCGGGATCGATACGGATTTTGAGGAGCTGCTTTTTGCCGTTCATGGTTGCGGTGACGGCGCCGCCGCCGCTGGCTCCCTCGACCACGGTCTGGCCCAGCTTTTGCTGAATCTCCTCCTGCATCTTGTTGGCTTGCGAGAGCATCTCGGAGATTTTAAGCGGATTCAGCATGGTCTGTTCTCCTCATCGGAAGCGTACGTTTAAGCCTGGCGAAGGTCAACGACGCTGCGGACCTCAGCCTTGAAGATCTCCTTTGCCCGCTGGACCAGAGGATTGGCCAGTGCAGCTTCCTGAACGCTGCCCGCAATTGGCGCGGCCATGGGCTCGGCGCTTGGCGTGCTCCCTTCACCGGGAACCACCATGAAGCGGGTGGGCGCACCCAGCCGCTTCAACTCCTGGCGGATGATCTTCTCCGCCGCGGCATTGACCGTCAAGGCCAGCATCTTCTTGCCCATGCCCGCCACTTCGATGCGCAAATTGGAGCCATCGAGCGCCCATTTGCCTGAGCCCAATAACTGCGAAGCCGAAACGTGACCGGCCTCCGCCAATTTGCCACTGACCGCTTGGCGAATCGATTCGACGCTGGCAATTGGGGCAGCCGACACGGTCGCCTGCGGAGCCTTAGCCAGCGCGCCTTCGGTGAGCGTTGCTGTCGAGGCGAAGCCTGTGGCCTGAGTGGCTACGGCGTGCTTCACAGTTGCGGCAGGCGAAGCCGCTGAATCTGGTTTGAGACTCGACTCCGACTTCGGCCCCGAGCTCCAATTGCCGCTTGATGAACCAAAGGGCGAAAGAGACGGAGCGGTGGCCGGGGCAGAGGACGCAACCGAGCGTGCGCTTGGCCGTGGTGCCGAACCCTGTGCCAAGGCTGGAGCGCCAGCGCGAAAACCACCCCCGGCAGCCACGCCGCTCAACAACTCCTCAATCGGCAGCAGGCGCTGGGCATGAATCAACTTGAGCAGGCCCAATTCCAAATGGAAACGCTGCTCCTGGCGGTAGTTCAGATCGTCGAAGGTGCGCAGAACGATCTGAAGATTGCGGGTCAGCTCCTCCTCGGTAAATAGAAGCGCGGTCCGCGCGGCGCGAGCACGCTCATCGGCGGAGATTTGCAGCAACTCGGTTTGTTCGCCGCCAATCTTGGCCATCAGCGTATTGCGCAGGTAGCGGACCATCTGCCGGGCCAGTGACGAGGGGCTGTGGCCGGCATTCACCAACACGTTCAACTCCTGCATCAATTCCGCGCTCTGCCCGGCGGCAACAGCCTCCAGCAGCCGCTCGAAAATCGCGTTAGGCACCGCGCCCATCAGCTCGCGAATCTGCGTGGCCGAGAGCACGGCTTTGCCATTTTCCACCGGCGCCGAAGCGATGGCCTGATCCATGATGGAGAGCGCGTCGCGCATCGAGCCGTCGCCAGCCTCGGCCAAGAGGGCCAACGCGCCCTCCTCGGCCTCAACTTCCTCATGTTCCGCAATCATCTTCAACTGGGCCAGGATGTCGTCGAACTTGACGGCGTGAAAGCTGAAGTGCTGGCAGCGCGAGAGGATGGTCTGGGGAATGTCTTCCGGCTGCGTGGTGGCCATCATGAAGATGATGTGCGCCGGCGGCTCTTCCAGGGTCTTCAGCAGGGCGTTGAAGGCCGCGTCGGTAATCTGGTGCGCTTCGTCGAGGATGTAAATCTTGTAGCGGTCGCGGGAAGGCGCATAGCGGGCGGCGTCGCGCAGTTCGCGAATCTCGTCGATGCCGCGATTGGTGGCCGCGTCAATCTCGATCACATCCACGGCGTTGCCCTGGCGAATCTCGACGCAGGAGTCGCAGGTGCCGCAAGGCTCGGGCGTGGGGCGTTCCGGGCTGCCGATTTCGGTTCGGCAGTTCAGCGCCATCGCCACGATGCGGGCGATGGTGGTTTTGCCGATGCCGCGATGGCCGCTGAAGATGTAGCCGTGGGCGATGCGGTTCTGACTAAGCGCGTTGAGCAGGGTCCGGGTGACGTGATCCTGGCCGGCCACGTCGGCAAAGCGTTGCGGACGGTATTTTCTGGCTAGAACCTGATAACCCATGGCGAACCCGCTCCTTGAATGCCGTCCGGCAATGCGAACGGCCTAAAAGGATTGTATCGTTCCGGGGCGGCGAAACAAACGTCACCGAGCTCTCGGCATTCTCAGGGAAATCGACGAAGAACCGCGTTCAGAACTTGTTGAAAAATCTAACTCGAACCTGAAAAATCAGTCCTCAAGGGCTAAGGCCCTCGCAGATTTTGCGGCACTTGCGGCACCCTTTGACAGTCATCAGTGCAGGCTACAAGCCGTGCCCTGACACAATCCAAGAATTTTTCAACAATCTCTTAAGGGTTGTTTTGACTGAAAAATTTTTACGCCAAACGCCTGAGTCTTTTAATCTGCCGCTGCCCCATCCTCGGCCTCTTCACAAAAGTGAGGATCGGAGGGCACAAAACACGACCACCCAGATTTGTTTGGCCAACCGTTACAATAATTCAATATGCGAAAGCTGATTGTTGCGGCCCTCCTGCTTGCGGCGACTGTAGTCCCGGTACAGGCCCAGGCATCCAAGAAGCAGAGTCAGGACAAGCTACGTTTCACGCTGGTCTTGTCTCGCCACGGCGTTCGTCCGCCTCTTACCGCCGCTTCGGTCCTTGGCCTTCGTTCTTCCAGCGCCTGGCCTGAATGGGAGGTTCCGCTCGGCTACCTGACGCCACACGGCGCCTCGGCGATTCGCCAGATGGGCGCTTATATGCGCCTGGACCTTGCCCGCAAGGGCCTGTTTCCCGCCGCCGGCTGCCCCGGCAACAGCGAAATCTATCTTTATGCCGATACGCAACAGCGCACCATCCTGAGCACGCGCAACACTTTCGCCGCTCTGGAGCCGGGGTGCAATCCGCCGCCCGTTCATACCATTGTTACAGCCCCTGGGGTTGACGATCCGGTCTTCTCGCCCGTCCCCGGCACTTTTCCGCCGCCATCCGCGGAAGCTGTCGCTGCTGACAGGCAAGCCGCATTGGGCAACAACCCGGCAGCCTTCTTTTCACTGGCCGGAAACCCTGAGCTGAAAGAACTTGCCGCGATTCTCGCGCCGGACCGCGCGCATCCCGCCGCAAAACCCATCCTCGACGATCCCCGGCCCCTCGCCGCGGCGTCCCCGCTGATCGAGGATTTTTTGCTCGAATATACCGACGGAAAACCGATGGCGGAAGTCGGTTGGGGACGCGTCGACGAGCCCACTCTCCGCCGTCTCATGCCGCTGTATGTCAAGGGATTTGGCTTGGTGACACGCCCGTCCTTGACGGCTCGCACGCGAAGCTCCAACCTGGTGGCGCACATCCTCGATACGCTCGAACAGGCGGCGCAAACCCAACCCGCCGCGCCGGTTCGCGGAGCCTTCGGACCCGTCGGCACACGCATGGTTTACCTCGGCGGCCACGACAGCGATCTGAGCCGCATCGGAGGCTTGTTCAATCTGCATTGGACCGTAGAGGGCGTGACCGACGACACTCCTCCGGACTCGCAGATCGTCTTCGAGCTATGGCAGAACTCGAAGTCAAAGCAATACACCGTCCGTCTTTTCTATCGCGCGCAGACCTTCAACCAGTTGCGCTCCGGCCAGGCTCTCACACTGACCAAGCCGCCAGCCAAAGTCGATCTGACGCCTCCCGGCTGCCACGCCAGCCAACCTTGTCCCTTTGCCGCCTTCGACCACGCCGCACGCGCTCTGCTTGATCCCGCTTTCATCAGGCCCGACCTCATGCCGACGCAAATTGCGCCTTCTAACCCGTAACACCCAGGCGCGTGATCCGCGGGGGAAGATATTTTTGACATCCAACGCCCTTGAACTGCAACCCCCGGGAAAGCGTAGACTCAATAGCAAGGCGAGGGAATTTTTGAATCACACTCCCAATGCGAGCCTGCCAGATCTCAATGCATTGATATGCACGGCGCGAGTGTGTGCGGGGATCGGCCGCTTCCTATTGACGTTGATCGCTGTTTCGCTGATTACCATGCCACTGACGCAATACATTTGGACATGGGATCATTTTTTGCAGGGCGGTCAGGACTTCGAGTTTGGCGTACTCACGACACTCATAGCCCTCTGCCTGGTGCTCTTGCTTGCTCATTATTTCAAGCAGAGTGTCGCCCTGCTGCTCGCTGCCTGTAATCTGTTCTTATATATCTTCTATGACCGCGCATTGGGTATATCTACGCGAGGTAAGACCATCTCTGCGTTCCGTTGTGAGCAATTACCCAGTTCAATTTTAGACATATATAACCTTCCCCTTCGGGTATGATCGATAACCTCTACAGGCACTCATCACGGATGGCTCGCACGGAGCCGTTCACGATCTGTTGATTGCTACTCGGTCCTACTGCTTGTGATGAAAAGAGACTATGAAGAAATCCGAAGTTCTCCACGCATGGGCCAGGATTCTAGCTGGCCGCGCGCCTTCGCTTTCAATCGAGATCACAAAGGAATGCCCCTTGCGGTGCCCTGGATGTTATGCCTTCGATGCCGCACATCTCGGAGGCGCGGCACAACTGCGCGAACTCTCCGACTTCGAGGGCGATGAACTCGTTCAGAGGGTGCTTGCGCTGATTGATGAGCGCAAGCCGCTCCACGTCTCCCTGGTGGGCGGTGATCCGCTGGTTCGGTATCGTGAACTCGAATTGCTGTTACCGCAGATCGAGAGCCGCGGCGTGCATACGCAGGTCGTCACCAGCGCGTTCAGAGTGATCCCAAGCGCTTGGACGAACTTCAAGAAACTGAATGTAGTCGTATCCGTTGATGGCCTGCAGCCGGAGCACGATGCACGGCGCAAACCGGCGACCTACGAGCGCATCCTCAAAAACATTAAAGGGGCCAGGGTAACCGTTCACTGCACGATCACATCGCAGATGGCAGAGCGCCCCGGCTATCTCGACGAATTCCTCCGCTTCTGGACAAGCCAGCCAGAAGTTGTAAAGGTATGGTTCAGCTTTTTTACTCCGCAGCGCGGCGCCACCGATCCAGAGATACTGACAGCCTCTCAAAGAGCTTCAACGATCACTGACCTGCGGCAATTGCGCCTGAAGTATCCCGCCCTGGATATGCCGGAAGCAGTCATTCGGGAGATGGAGGCTCCGCCCACAAGCCCGGCCGAATGTATCTTTGCGAGAACCACAGAAACTATTTCCGCCGATCTTAAAACGCAGATTACTCCCTGCCAGTTTGGAGGAGACCCGGACTGCGAACAGTGTGGTTGCATTGCTTCGATGGGATTGGCCGCCGTCGGTCACTATCGCGTTTTGGGACAACTAACTGCCGGGCGTATCTTCATGGCTTCCGACCGATTGGGCAAGGGTTGGAGGAAGCTGGTTGGCGCACGTCTGACGAACCAACCCTGAGGCTGTTCCAGGTGCAGTGGTGGAAGAGCCGGCGGCATGAATGGCGGGGAGCGGATGATGAGTCCCATGCAAATGTGCGATGCTTTCTTAGGAGCTCTGTATGGACCGCATCTTCCTTTTGCGGGCATGAGGTCCAGTATGAGGATCGGTAGATGAGGCGGTTTTTTCGAGTTGCGCTGGTTGTGATGGGCTCTCTGGCGGTCAGCCTGACGGCGGCGCCGTGGCTGCTGGCGCAGGCTCCCAACGATACGACGGCAACGGAGCAGAGCAAGCCGGCAAGCGAAAGCCAGAAGCCAGGAACGTCCGCTCAGCCCAGCACCAATCCCTTTCCCGAGGACACGAGTACGGTTCCGCTGATGCCCTCGAAGACTACGCCGATCCTGCCGGAAGGGACCTTCCGCGGCGAGGAAAGCGCGCCGGTTCCTCTGCCTGGCGGTGATCTTGACCCGGTGCGCAGCCCGGACGACCCAGCGCCGGCCGCAACGAGCGAGCAGGGGGAGGATGCGAGTTCCAGCCTCAAGGGTATGGAAAGGCTGCTGCCCCGGCCGGAGGACGATCAGCCGGATAAGAAGAAAAAGCTCTTCGTCAAGGAGCCCACCCACCAGGAGGCCTCGTCGAAAGACATCGAAGTGGGCGATTACTATTTGCAGACCAAAAACTGGAAGGCAGCTCTTTCGCGCTTTGAGTCCGCGATGGTGCTGGACCCGGAAAATCCAGAGGTTTATTGGGGCTTGGCCGAAGCGGAACACCACCTGGGCGATTTTGCCGATGCAAAGGCGCATTATCTGAAGCTACTGGAGTACGATCCGGACGGTCCGCACGGCAAGCAGGCGCGCAAGGAACTGAAAGACCCGGCGATCGTGAAAGCACCGGACACAACACCGGGCCAGTCTGCGGCATCAACGCCAAAGTAGGCGTGATTCGAGCAGTTACAGCGGCTGCTTGAATCACGCTCACTTTGACCAGACTCGCTAATCCTAAAAGCATAAAAATTCCGCGGAGAATCATCAAGTGTCTGATACCGCGTTGGGCAAAAACCGCCACGCGCTGGTAGGCTAACACTAACCATGAATGACACGTTGCACCAACTGCACTGTTTTGGATGCGGGGCGCGGATCGCAGGCGCCGAAGCTCAGCCGGACTTCCGTTGCGTTCACTGCGGAGACCTGTTTGAAGTGGAATACCCCGGATGGGGCAAGCGCGATGGCCATGACCGGCCCAATCCGGGCGCGCTCAAATGGCTCTGGCGGGAACGGCGCTGCTCTTCGGAGGCGGTGGACCGCTCCGGTGTCTGGCGTTTCCGCGAATTGCTGCCCATTCTGGACAGCTTTGGCGATGTGGTGACCCTGCGTGAGGGCAATACGCCGCTCTACCATCTGAAGCGCGCTTCCAAGGCTCTGGGAATTGACCAGCTTTATGCCAAGCACCAGGGAATGAACCCCACTGGCTCTTTCAAGGATACAGGCATGACCGCGGCAATGAGCGTGGCCAAGGAGCGCGGCTTCGAGTGGGTGGCCTGCGCTTCGACCGGCAATACTTCAGCCGCGATGGCCGCTTATGCCGCGCGCGCCGGACTGCGCTGCCTGGTGCTGATTCCCGAGGGCAAGATTGCCTGGGGCAAGCTTTCGCAAGCCATGGATTACGGCGCCGTCACCTGCCAGATGCCAACCGATTTCGATGGCTGCCTTCGCTTGCTGACGCAGGTTGTGAAAGAAGCGCCCATCTACCTGCTCAACTCGGTCAACCCCTACCGTTTGGAGGGGCAGAAGACGCCCGCCTTCGAGATTGCCGAGGCCTTCGGCTGGAATGTACCGGACCACGTGATTGTGCCCGGCGGCAACCTGGGGAACAGTTCGGCGCTGGGCAAAGGCTTTCGTGAGCTGCACGAGCTGGGCCTGGTGGCGCGGATGCCGCGCATCAGCGTGGTCCAGGCAGCGGGAGCCAACCCGCTGGTGCGCAGCTTCAAGGAGCATCATGCTACCGCGCTAGAGCCGGTGGAGGCACACACCCGCGCCTCAGCGATTCGCATCGGCAATCCGGCTTCGTGGCGCAAGGCAGCACGAGTCATTCAGGATACCGGCGGCTGGTGCCTGGATGTGAGCGAGGCGGAGATCGCCATCGCCAAGGCGGAGATCGGCGCTGAGGGCCTGGGTTGCGAGCCGGCCTCCGCGGTCACGCTGGCGGGGCTGAAAAAGCTGCGCGCTCAAGGCAAGATTGCTTCCGGCGAAACGGTTGTTCTGGTACTGACAGGGCATACGCTCAAGGACGCTGACTACACAATCAACTTTCATCGAGGAACGCTGCTCAAAGAAGACGAGATTGCGGGCCTGGAGGCGGAAATTGCCGGCCTGCGGCGCGACGCAGTTGCTGTGGACGCCACGCCAGCAGCGGTGTTAGCCACGCTGAAGGGCAGTGTGCGATGAGCAAGGATTTGAACGCAATTCCCAACAATCCTGGAAAGATATGGCTGCGCCTGCCTGCCACCTCTGCCAACCTTGGTTCCGGATTTGACGCGGCGGCCATAGCCCTCGACTTTTATCTGGAGATTGAGGCCGAACCGGCCGCGGAATTTTCAATTGACGCAACCGGCAGCGACCAGGAGTGCTGTTCACGGATCGAGAACAATCTTATTCTGGAAATTTATAAGAGACTGCTTGCGAGCAACGGGCGGCCTGTGATTCCGTTGGCTATTCACATGGTCAACGACATTCCACTTGGGATGGGCTGCGGATCCTCGGCGGCGGGACGGCTGGCGGGCATCACTTTAGCGGTGCATTTTGGTCGCCTGGGTTGGAGTTCGGAACGAATTCTTGAGGAGGCTTCGGCGCTGGAAGGTCATCCCGACAACGCCGCCGCCTGCTGGCTGGGCGGCTTTGTATCCGTGGCTTGCGAGGATCAAACGATACACGTGGGTCGCGTGGTCCCTCCTGCCAAATGGCGGGCCATTGTCGTTCTTCCCCACGAGCCTTTGCCGACCTGCAAGGCGCGTGCCGTGTTGCCTCCCATTTACTCGCGCTGCGATGTCGTGATCAACATTCAGTCTGCTGCGCTGCTGGGGCTGGCCTTTGCCCAGGCGCGAGGCGATCTGCTGCGGATCGCCATGCGGGACCGCATTCATCAGCCTTATCGCGCACCTATCTGTCCCTTACTGCCTCGCATACTGCCGCTGGCCGGAGAGCACGACATTCTTGGAGTGGCTCTGAGCGGCGCCGGCCCCTCGGTCCTGGTTGTCGTCGGAAGCGAAAAGAGCGTGCCTGGCGCGAAAGCCGCCATTCACAAGGCGATTGAAGGAGAGATGGAGCCGGAACTCAGGGTCTGCAAGTTCCAGTCAGCGGGAGTGAGCCAATCCACGGAGCGGCGCGTCTGATCCGAGCAGGCAAAGAACTGCAAATGCCCAATTCCTAGTGCAATCTCTGATGTTTGTGATGGGCCTCACTCCTGCCGCGTATGCAGGATTATTCTGAGCTTTCCATTGGCAGTATGTTACTTTTGTTATTTTGTTTGCTCCTCAGTGTTACTAATTTTGTTACTCAAGATTGCTTGCTAATCTCCTCCGGAACAAATAAATTCGCTGCGTGGGCAGTTCTGGGGGAGGGCTGCTCTAGCGCCCGGATTCTTGCAAGGATCCGGGCGCTTTTCATTGTTTAAAAGAAAAAGGAAGATTTTTGTTTTACAGCGATTGTCAAATGGAAAACGTCCGTCTTTGCCGAGGTGGCAGCAACAGATTGATATTTACTGAAGTCATCTTGCACATTTTGCATCGTCCCTACGGGACTGCCGTAGTGTATGAGCCGCTCACCCAGCGCTGAAGCGCTGGGCTAACAACCACTGCGCCTCCGGCGCGGGGCTGGAGCACGGGTGGAGCTGGAACCCGTAGTGAAGTGGAACTGAAACCCGTAGCCAAGTGGAGCTGGAACCCGTAGCGAAAAGGCGAAGGATTCGGCCCCTTTGAGGAGCCGAGAATCATAAAGCCTCCGGCGCTGCCGGAGGATACTTTCTTCTATGGAATTTCAGTCTATTCTGTTTTGGTAGCGTGCATTTTCTGCTGACGGGTGGAAGCAGATTGCGACTTTGCAGCCCGGCGCCGCATCTCATAAGGGAACAGATGCCGTTACACTGGAATTACGCAGTTACCACAAGGAGGATCATGGCTGGATTGGGAATTCTGGAAGTAAGCGATGCAACATTCGACCGGGAAGTGCTCGAAAGCGAACTGCCGGTTCTGGTGGATTTCTGGGCAGTATGGTGCGGTCCCTGCAAGGCCCTTGGGCCAATTGTTGATGGCGTGGCCTCAACCTATGCTGGCAAGCTGAAGGTGGCCAAGGTGAATGTGGATCAGAACGTCTCAACCCCGTCGCGCTACAACATTCGAGGCATTCCAGCTCTGTTGTTTTTCAAGGGCGGCAAAGTGACCGATCAGATTGTCGGATATGTTCCTCAGGACGTGATCGAAGAGAAGATTCAGCACCTGTTGGCGTAAGGGCAACTCAGTTGCGCCCGCCAATTGACAGCGTGGAAGGGTCCGGCGAAAGTGCCGGACCCTTCGCCTTTCAGTGAATGGCGAACTGAGAGTGCGGGCTACCTGTATTTGCGCAGGACGCCCAGCACACGGCCCTGAATGGCAACCTGCGCGGCGGGAACGTAGATGGGGTCCATCTCCACGTTGGCCGGTTGCAACCGCACCTTGTTCCCTTCAGCATAAAAGCGTTTGAGAGTGGTCTCGGAACCATGCACCAAGGCCACTACAATCTCACCTTGACGCGCAACCCGCGTGCGCTCCACCAGCACATAATCACCGTTGATGATATGCTCGTCGCGCATCGAGTCTCCGCGCACTTCAAGGGCAAAAACGTCGCGGTTGCCAACCACATCGTGCAGCGAGATGCTCTCTTCGGTCTCCATCGCCTCGACCGGCATTCCGGCCGCGATGCGCCCCGCCAATGGCAATCGATCGCTCGAACGGGACCGCGCTCCGGGCGGCAGCACGTCGATGGAGCGGCTGCGGTTATGAACGCGGTCCAGCAGGCCCTTCTTTTCAAGGTTGGTAATGTGCTTATGCACGGTTGCCAGGCTCTTCAGCCCCATGCCGTGCGCAATCTCCTCGAACGACGGGGAGTAGCCGTTGCGGGATACAAACGACTCCAGGAAATCCAGAATCTCTTTTTGCCTTCGAGTGACAGCCATGCGCGAATTATAGCGAATAAACGGCGAACTGCGTCAACTCTTTTTCGTCTTTTTTTCGGTCCGCCCCAGCGCGGATAGAAAGAAACGCCGTCGCAGTCTTTGAGATCGACATTTCGAAAGTGTGTTTCATAAATAGCTACACTGTTTGATTTGCAATCCCACAGGGGTTAAAAAACCTATGTTTCCTAGCCTGTTTCGGCACGACTGAAGTCGTGACCTGACACAATCCGAGAGTTTTTTCAACAAGTTCCTAAGAAGAAATCGACTTTCCGGACGTAGATTTCCGCAGCATCACCCTACAGTTCAATTTAAAGAGAATCCAGAACAGTGCCGATATGTTCAGCGCGACCTCTCCGCGCTCACTCTCTGCCCGGAGAGCGTTCCTCAGAGGACAAATGATCTCGATCAAACAGTTCCTTGACCAGACAGAAACGGCGCCCAACGAAGATGGTGAAGAGGAGCTGAAGGCTCTTCTGCCGGTGGCCATCGCCGCGTACCGCTCCGCATTGATGGAGATGGGCAACTGTGGCCAGGATGCTTGCCCGGCTTTAGGTGGAGAACTGAAGCAAGGCCTGGGCAGGGACGCGGAGAAGCTTTGCAAGGAACTCTCCTGCGAGATGGTCGAAGAGACTGAAGCCAGTGTGCGGGAGCAACTACAGGGCTGGGGCCGGCGCACGGCCATGCACTACCGGCAAAAGACCACCGAAGTGAAGGATATCCTGCTGGTGATGGCCCGCACCGCCGCGTCGGTGGGCGAACGAGACCAGCGATACGCCCAACAAATCCATGAGGTCACGACGCGACTCAAGAGCATCGCCAACCTGGAGGACCTGACGGAGATCCGGGAGTCGATCAACAAGAGCGCCTCGGAACTGAAGATCTCAATCGACAGGATGACCGCAGAAGGCAAGGCCGCACTCGATCAACTCCATGCTGAAGTCTCAAACTATCAGGTCCGGTTGGAAGAGGCTGAAGAGATTGCCTCCCGGGATGTGCTCACGGGGTTGCGCAGCCGTACCTCGGTGGAAGGCCAGATCGAGCAATCCCTCCATGCCGAGGCGTCGTTTTGCGTCGCCATCATCGACATCAACGAGTTCAAGCGAGTGAATGACAGGCATGGCCACCTGGTTGGCGATGAGTTGCTCAAGCAGTTTGCGACAGAACTGCGATCCGTGTGCCGTTCAACAGACATCATCGGGCGCTGGGGCGGCGATGAGTTCATCCTCATGCTGAATTGCGGCATCACCGAGGCCCGGGCGCAAATTGACCGGCTACGGAAGTGGGTATGTGGAAGCTATACAGTTCAGGCAAGCTCCATCCCCAAAAAGCTTCAGGTAGACGCAGCCTTCGGTCTTGCGGAACGGCTGGCCGGCGAACCGATGAAGGAACTCGTCGAACGCGCCGACGCCGAGATGTATCGGGATAAAGCGGCATCGCGGATCAATAAGAAGATTCGAATTCGATAGCACGGGCGCGGGTTTGGAGTGTTAACGCGGCCTGTGGAGAGCAGACTGGAGAAGTGCGCGGGATCGCGGTCCAGACCGCGCGAACCCTCACCATTTTGGGAATGCTTCCTGCCTCAGTGCCGATCCTGGAATTTCCCCATCTCTTTTTTCTTCCAACTCTTGAGTCTGATCTCTCCGCGCGGGAAGGTTAGAGGGAACCGTCTCTTAGCGCGCGCTAAGCCGCCGAGTTAGGAACGCGGGGCAGGCGGACGTTGCGAATTGAGGACGCCGCTGAGAAGGAAGGCTGCAATGAGGTTATTGATCGCCGAAGACGACAAGGCGCTGGGATTGTTTCTGAGCCGCGGCTTCGAAGCCGATGGGCACCGTG
>Ga0255355_1000582_pt1 | contig 20799 bp, 20 predicted proteins | sample HBST75metaG_FD_189943 | JGI IMG/M metagenome (GOLD analysis project Ga0255355, IMG submission 189943) | Peat soil microbial communities from Stordalen Mire, Sweden - H.B.S.T75 | ecosystem: Environmental > Terrestrial > Soil > Wetlands > Peat | place: Sweden: Norrbotten County, Stordalen Mire...
ATCGTGCGCTGGACCCCTCGCCCGGCCTTCCGCCCCTGCCTGCGAGGAAGACACTGAAGCGGACATTCTCTGCCATAATTCCGACGTTCCCATGCGGCCTTGCAAACCCCAAACTACAAAAATATGAGGCAAAGTGGGCATAATCTTCCCACTCGAAAATACAAACCAGTCCGGAAACCTGGAGCGAATCCGGCTGAAGTGAAGACAGTTGAATTTACGTAATTATACCGCGCCCTCCGGGCTGCGGCAGAGATCTTCCTTTACCTCAAAAACGCCCTGATGCCAGGCCCTGATCGAGACCCACTCAAACAACATCTCCCCGCGCGGCGAGTCGCGGCAAGTGAAATTTCAAGTTCGTGGTTACGATGCAAGAGGCAGTTCATTCCGAAGGTAATGCGTAAGCATCCAGCGCCATGAATTGCTGAATATTTGGGTCGGACGAAGCCATGAAGCCCTGGAGCGGGCCGAAATATTGCGCCCGGCCCTGATGCAGGAAAAGCACCAGGTCGGCGAGCCGCTCCGCAAAACGAATATCGTGGGTGACCACAATGCTGGTCTTGCCGAGATGCTGCTTGAGAATCTCGATCAGGTCGCCGAGGCGGCGGGCAATGATGGGATCGACCATGGTGGTTGGCTCGTCGTAAAGCACGATCTCCGGCTCGGCGGCGAGGGCGCGGGCGATGGCCACGGCGCGCTTTCGGCCCGTCGAGAGGCTGGCCGGCAGCGCATCCACCACATCTTCGGCGCCCACGACATTGACCAACTGAGCAACCTTCTCCTGGATCTGCTCCTCGTTGAGGCCGCCGCGCTCGCGCAGCGGAAAGGCTACATTCTCCCGCACGCTGAGGGAATCGAAGAGAGCGCCATTCTGGAAGACCATGGTGATGTGCTTGCGGATGGCTCGCAATCCCTCTTCGCCGAGACCGATAATCTCCTGACCGTCAACGCGGATGGAGCCCTCGTCCGGCTTGAGAAAGCCCATCAGCATACGCAGGGCCACCGACTTGCCCACGCCGCTGCGGCCGAGTATGCAGAGGGTCTGGCCACTATTCACAGAAAAGCTCACGTCCTCCAGAATAGGCCGGTCATCGAAGGCGACGCTGACATGGCTGAAGTCAATGATGCGCTCCGACGGCGCGGAGACATCCGCGAGGTTATCCAGCTCTCCGGCGCAGGCTTGATCCAGTTCCCTGGACAACTCCGCATTGGAAGGAAAATCGGACATGGCCGTAGATTCAGCTTACGCGATGGGAGCGAGGCGGCGGCTTTTTCCCGGCTCACGTGCCCCGGAGGAATAATTATCTGCAAGGTTTCGAAAATAAAAATAGGGGGTAGGGAGGCCTTCAGGGGTGAACAGGTAAAACCCCGCTCTGCCGATTGCTTTCATTCTGCGCCGGGAGAACGAAATTATCTGCATTGAGAGTGGTAATCCTGATAACTCAGGCGCGAGACGCGGTCTGCCTTGCCAGCCATGATCTGAGCGCCTGGTCCGCGCGGCTCTGCCAGCCGTTGCCGGTGGCGCGCAGCCCCTCGGCCACATCTGGCGAGAGTCGAATCGAGATAGGAACCTTCTTCGGCGTCTTCTGCGGGCCGCGCTTGCGGAGCTTCAGCAGTACTTTCTGTTCCGCTTTCGGCAGCGTCGAAAATGGCTTGAAGAGGGCAACGTCTTCGGCTGCGATCTCTCTTACCTCGCCGTCTTCGTCAATCAATGGTTTGCGGTTTGCCATAGAGCTTTGCCTCCCGTTTGTTGGTTTTTCGAAAACTGATGACGCGGATTCCGTCCGGCTTTGGAATGTAGCAGAGCAGATGCAGCCGCTCATCCAAATAGCCGACAGCCACGCGCCGCATTTCGTTGTTGCGGGAATAATTCGCGATCAATGCGGTCTCGAAGTCGAAGTCCGCAGCCCGCTCGAAGGAAAGTCCGCGTTCGCGGATATTGCGCTCATTCTTTGTGGGATCGTACGTGATTCCTATAGGTTTATTGTATATACTATTTGGAGAAAGTCAAACCGACTTGCGGGTTTGGACGGTCCCAATTCGGAGAATAGCCCGTCTACGCGGCCTTAGTGAACGGCGTGATCTTCCGGACTTTTTTACGCTTTGCCTGCGCAAATTCATAAGATGATTGCATATCAAACCAAAAACTGGGATGCGTTCCCAATGCTGCCGACAGGCGCAACGACATCTCCGCAGAGATGCCTGCGCGGCAATTGAGAATCCTGGACAGCGTCACGCGCGAAACGTGAAGATGCTTCGCTACATGAGTAATGTTCATCCCTTCCAGGTATTCCTGAAGCACCTGGCCGGGGTGTGCTGGATTGTGCATTTCCGTAGGCATATCTTCTCCTCAGTGGTAATCCCGATAATCGAGCAGAATGGCGTCTTCGCCTTCAAAGGTGAAGGTCAAACGATAATTACCGTTCACCCGGATCGACCAATGCCGCTCGCTGCCTTGCAGTCGATGCAATCCCCACGACAGAGGGGTTGCCAAATCGGACGGTTGTTTTGCTTCGTTGAGGGCAGTCAACTGCACCCTCAATTTCTGCGCATGATTCGGTTGAATTCCGGCCTTGCTGTCGGTCTTGAAGAACTTCTCAAGTCCGGCATGACGGAACGACTTGACCATTTGTTAACTATAACGATATAGTTTACAGTTGTCAAGAATCCTTGCAAGGGTTGTCTCCCAGTCTCGGAAGCGAGACTTTGGCCACCCGCCCTCCGTATTTCAAGCTAAATGCAGCCGTTAGTTCATAGCTTTCCGTCATGACGTGCTATAGTGTTGCCCAAAGACTTATCGCCCTTTTCAAGGGAACGATGTCCTTGAGGGATCTTATGCGCAAGAGAGCGGCTTTCCTTTTCCTATCCTTCCTTTCCGCAGCGATGGTCTGCGGCTGCGGAAACTCCATCAGTGCTGGAAATCTCGGCGGGGGCACCCCGACGACTATCACGTTCACCACCACAGGGGTTACGCCGACCGCTGTCGCCACCAAAATCGGCTCCGGTCCTTTCACTCCGGCAACGCTCACGTCGGGCGCGTTGACCATCACTATTCCCAGCAACGAAACCAGCTTTGCAGTAGCGTATTTCTGCACTGTGCTCTTATCCCCGAGCGGTAACGCACCATCGGAGGTCACGGAGCAGGACGTCTTCGAGGGCACAACTCTTGACGGCAATTCGTTCTCTGGTGCCTGTCTCCCAGGACTTAGCACCTCTCCTCCTGCGGCACCCACTGCGCAGCTAACCGGTTCGGTCGATGCCAGCGCCATCCCCGGGGTCAACTATTTGGTCGTTTCTGCTGGGAATGTCGACTTTAACTTCCCATTCACCAACGCTACCAGTTTTGGCTTCGCCACGACGACAGGAACAGATAGAGTGCGAGTGCTGGCCTATGACGATGTTTATAGCCCACCTGCGTCCAGTGGGAGCACAACCTTGGCTGCGGCAAAGAGCTTCGACGGCCAGGCTGTTCCAGGCGCACTAAATGGCGGAAATACTGTAACACTTGGCTTGCAAGATGAAACAACGCCGGTAGCGATTAACTATAGCAACCTCCCCTCGGGATTCACAATTGATTCCTCAACCGCGAGTTTTGTGACGAGCGCCGATGGGGCGTTTATTGTCGCGTCCCCAGCTACAAAACAGTATGTGGCCATTCCTATGGGCGCGACCGAGAGCGGCGACTACTACAGCATTTACATGGACGCATATAGCGGCAGCTCAGTCATGTCGGTAGTCAAAAACCTTACCTCAGCCGTTCCTGTGGCCGTCACATTTCCCCCGGGTTGGTCCTATGCGGGGCCGACGCCCGCAGCCCAGCCAATTTTCAACGTCGCTTATCAGGGGTTTTCCGGCAGCGACGGCGTCAGCTATGTGGCGGCCTGGAACTGGTGGCCGGTCGGCAACGGTATCCAGTATTCCGCCACTGTGACAGCGACGAGGAATTATCTGAACGGCACGACGTCGGTTTCTATGCCGGATTTATCGGGACTGGCAGGGACTCTCGCTCCTCCAGTCTCTGGAACCTATCTGAATTGGACTGCGAGAATTTTTCAAGCTACATTTGGATCGCAACCTGCCTCTCTTGCAAATGAGACCTTGACGGACGTCCAAAATTCAGGCACATACCAGGTTCCCTGATCTCGGACTGGCTGTTCGTTTTCTAATGTTGGGCGGGTTGACCGCCCTTAAAGTCAGTGACAAGTGAGGGTGAAGTATCCTTTCTGCGTTCGTTGCGGGTGCCCCAGGTCTCGATTATCAGGAGACCTGGGGCGACAGGATTTATTTGCCAGCTTCTTCGAGGAAGCGGACGATGGATTCGATGCCCAGTTCGAAGTTCTTCAGGTGGTACTTCTCGTTGGGGGCGTGGATGTTGTCGTCGGGAAGACCAAAGCCCATCATCACGCTGGGCATTCCCAGATGGCGGTCGAAGTCGCCGACGATGGGGATGGAGCCGCCGGAACGGATAAAGACCGTGTCCTTGCCCCATACCTCGTGCAGCGCCTTGGTGGCAGCCTGAATGTAGGGGTTATCGACGCGAACCAGGCAGGCGTCGCCGGAGTGAATCAGCCGCACCTCGACATCGACGCCGACGGGCGTGATCTTTTCCACATAGGCCTTGTAAAGAGCAAAAGCCTTGGCCGGAGTCATGCCGGGAACCAGGCGCATGGAGACCTTGGCGAGAGCCTTGGCGGGGATTACGGTTTTCGCGCCCGCGCCGATGAAGCCGCCGGGGATGCCGTGCACGTCGAGCGAGGGCCGCGCCCATGTGCGCTCCATGACGCTGTAACCGGCCTCGCCCACCAGTGTGCGTGAACCTACCTCGGTCTTGCGATAGTGCTCCTCGTCGAAGGGCAGGCTCTTCCAGGCCTTCAACTCCTCAGGGCTGGGCGGAATGATGTCGTCGTAGAAACCGGGGATGAGGATGTGGCCGTTCTCGTCTTTCAGCTTGGCCAGCATATGCGCCAGAGACATGAAGGGATTGGGCGCCGCGCCGCCGTACATGCCGGAGTGCAGATCGGTCTTGGCGCCGCGCACTTCCAGTTCGGTATAAATCATGCCGCGCAGGCCGACGCAGAGGGTGGGCAGACCAGGCGCGAAAAGTTCTGTATCGCAGACCAGGGCAAAATCTGCCTTGAGGTCGGCAGGTTTGGAAGCGACGTATTCGGCAATTCCCTCTCCGCCGACTTCTTCGTCGCCCTCGAGAATGACGCGCACATTCAGAGGCAGCTTGCCGTTAGCGGTCATCAGCGACTCCAGCGCCTTGACCTGCGACCACACCTGGCCCTTGTCGTCACAGGTGCCGCGGCCGTAAAGGTTGCCGTCGCGCTCGGTGGGCTCGAAGGGCGGCGTAAGCCACTCGTCATCAGGATCGGTGGGCTGCACATCATAGTGGCCGTAAAAAAGCGCAGTGGGCTTGCCGGCGGCGTGCAGCCAGTCGGCATAGACCAGCGGATGGCCGGTGGTGTCAATGAGGCGCACATGCTCCATGCCGATGCGCGTGAACTCGGCGGCCAGAAACTCGGCGGCGCGGCGGCAATCGCCCTTGTTCTCAGGCAGAGTGGAGACAGAAGGAATGCGCAACAGATCCTTGAGCTCTTTCAAGAAGCGGGGATGATTCTGACGTGCGTAGGTTACAGCGGGTGAAGACATGGAAATGCTCCCTTAGAATGAATTTCATGGCCAACAAAGGAGTATAGGCGCTCGGGCGCCATTTTGTCCGGTGGTGCGAAAGGAAGACCTCTTGCGAAATCGCGAAAGTACAAGTCTATGTGCTCGCCAGCTCTTTCTGATGTCCTTTCTGATCCTGATGGCCGCATCCGCATCGGCCCAGGCCGCCCCTCCGGTCAGCCCCTATTATGCAAGGACCAACACCTTCAGCATCTTCGGCGCTTACTCGGGCGACTCCAGCCATATTCTCCTGGGCGATGCCGAGAACCGCAAGCTCCTGAACTTTGGCGTTGCCTATGATCGCAAACTCTACCTCAACCGCATCGTCAACTGGCAGTACAACGGGGAGCTATTGCCAGTGGCGCTGGAGAGCGACCCGGTAGTCCACACTGTAATTAATCAGACTACCCCGGTCTTTTACGCTACTTCCAACGACGTTCAGACTGATGCCTGTGTCTCGGGAATGAGAAGTTATGACGACACTATTACGTACAATGGAAAAACTGTCACGTATATTGGCACAGTTACGACATCGTGCTCCCGTCAGTGGACGATCGGCGAAGGCATCTCCCCCGTCGGCTTTCAATGGAACTTTCTGCCCCGGCAAAAGCTACAGCCATTCTTCATCGGTCACGGCGGTTATATGTATTCCACGCAGCCGATTCCTATTCCGCAGGCCGGCTCCTTCAACTTCACCTTCGACTTTGGCGCTGGATTTGAGCTTTACCGCTCGAACACCAAATCCATTCGCGCCGAGTACCGTTATCACCACATTTCGAACCACAACACAGCCAATATGAATCCCGGCATCGACAGCGGACTTTTTCAGGTCACGTATTCTTTTGGACGGTAGGATCGTTTCAAGCCTCGGCTCTGTTCTATATCCGGCAACGTATGCTTGTAGCAGATGCCTCCGATTCTCAACGCGCAATCCGTGACCAAACAGTTCGGCGCCAAGCCGCTCTTCCAGAACATTTCGCTTACCGTCAACGAGGGCGACCGGATTGGCCTTATCGGGCCAAATGGAGCCGGCAAGTCCACTCTGCTGGCCATTCTTGCCGGGCAGCTTGAACCGGATACAGGCGAGCTGGCGGTGCGCAAGCGCGCCCGCGCCGCGTATGTGCCGCAAGACTCTCGATTTGCTCCAGGGCTCACCATACGGCAGGTCTTGGAGCGGGCGCTATCCGGTGCCCACGTGAATGAGAACGAACGCGAGGGGCGGTTGCGCGAACTTTCCGGCCGTGCCGGTTTCGTGGATCTCACAGCCGAGGCTGCCGCGCTCAGCGGCGGCTGGCGCAAGCGGCTGGCGATTACCGAAGCTTTGGTTTGCGAGCCGGAAGTGATGCTGCTGGATGAGCCCACCAACCATCTCGACCTGGCCGGCATTGAGTGGCTGGAGGAGCTGCTTACCTCGTCCAATTTTGCCGCGGTCACGGTTAGCCACGACCGTTATTTTCTCGAATCCACCTCCAGCGAAATCATTGAGCTGAACCGCGTCTTTGCCGACGGCCTGTTGCGCGTGAAGGGCAATTTCAGCAGGTTTCTGGAAGAAAAGCAGGCATATCTCGAATCGCAGAACAGGCAGCAGGAGAGCCTGCGCAACGTCGTGAAAACGGAGATTGAATGGCTGCGGCGCGGTCCCAAGGCGAGGGCAACCAAATCAAAGGCCCGCATCGATACGGCGAACGCGATGATCGGCAAACTAAAGGACATGGACGCGCGGACCGCGGTTTCGACCGTCGGCATCGACTTTGACGCCAGCCAGCGCAAGACTAAACGGCTGGTGGAATTCAAAAATGTGGCCTGCGATGTGCCGGGCGCGGAATCGCCGGATCACCCAGGTGAAATTCTGCCCGGAAGGCGTCTCCTTACGGGGCTCAACTTTATTCTGACGGCGGGCATGAAGGTGGGGCTGGTGGGTCCCAACGGCAGCGGCAAGACCACGCTGCTGCGACTTTTGCGCGGTGAAATTGACCCGGCTGAAGGCTCCATCCGCCGCGCCGATGCACTGCGCATGGTCTACTTCAGCCAGATGCGCGAGTTGGACGAAAGCCTGACCCTGCGCCGCGCTCTGGCTCCGGAAGGCGACGCGGTGATGCATCAGGGACGCGAGGTGCATGTGGCGAGTTGGGCCGCACGCTTCCTGTTTACCAGCGAGCAACTGAACCAGCCGGTGCGGAATCTCTCCGGCGGCGAGCGGGCGCGGGTACTGATTGCAAAACTGATGCTGGAGCCGGCGGATGTTTTGCTGCTCGATGAGCCGACCAACGACCTCGATATTCCTACGCTCGAAATTCTGGAAGAAAATCTCCTCGATTTTCCCGGCGCGCTGGTGCTGGTGACGCATGACCGCTATCTGCTGAATCGCGTCTCATCGACAGTGCTGGGCCTCGATGGCCGCGGGCATACAGGGCGCTTTGCCGATTACGCGCAGTGGGAAGACTGGATCGCAGAGCAAGAAGCCTCGGCAGTAAAGGCGAACACCGCGAACTCCGCCAGCCCCGCTAACTCCGCCAGCACGACCAAGAAAAAACTCTCTTACCTTGAAGCGCGCGAATTCGCGGCCATCGAAAAACGGGTCGAGCAGTCCGACGCCCGCCTCCACTCTGCCCGCGAGCGCGTCGAGCATCCTGCCATTGCCACTGACGCTGCTGCGCTCCAAAAGGCCCTGCTGGAACTGGACGCGGCGCAGCACGAAAGCGACGCCCTCTACGCCCGCTGGGCTGAGTTGACCGAGAAATCGAGCTAAAGCGCGTCTAATCATGGTAGAAAGAGATGTTATCGGATGAACGGGAAGCGTCAATGGAAAACGGAATCAAAGTTCTGATTGTCGAAGATGAACCCAACGCACTGATGGGGTTGGCGGAGCTGATCTCCGGATGGGGATACCGCACGGAGACCGCGTGCGACGGCATCGAGGGCTGGGAAAAGGCGCAGGCCTGGGAACCGGCGATTGTGGTTACCGACCTGAAAATGCCGCGGCTGGACGGCCTCGGTCTGCTCGAAAAACTTTCCGCGGAAGGCTCCGGCCTCGGCGCTAACCTGGCCGTGGTGGTACTCACGGCCATGGGATCCATTCAATTGGCCGTGGACGCCATGAAACTGGGCGCGTACGACTTTTTGCAAAAGCCGGTGGACGCTACACGGCTCAAGACCATCCTGGCCAACGCAACGCGGCAGCGCGATACCGCGATTGAACTGGAAGTGGCGCGCCGCCGTTTGCGCGAGACCGGCGTGCTGGGTTCGATGGTAGGCAGCTCGCGGCCCATGCGCGAAATCTTCGGACTGATCGAGCAGATTGCGCCTTCCAACGTCTCAGTGCTCATCACCGGCGAAAGCGGCACGGGCAAGGAACTGGTGGCGCGCACGCTGCATGAACTGAGCCCGCGTAAGTCGCGGCCCTTTGTCGCGGTGAACTGCGCGGCCATTCCCGAAACGCTGATCGAAAGCGAAATCTTCGGCCATGAGAAAGGCGCATTTACCGGCGCGGCGGAACGGCGGGCAGGCTGCTTCGAACTGGCGGAGGGCGGCACGCTGCTGCTGGACGAGATTGGCGAGATGCCGCCAGGAACACAGGCCAAGCTGCTGCGGGTGCTGGAAGAGCGCAAGCTGCGGCGGCTGGGCGCGCGCACCGAGCAAGAGGTGGACGTGCGTGTGCTTGCCGCAACCAACCGCGACCCCGCGCAGGCCGTCGCGCAGGGCGATTTGCGGGCCGACTTATATTATCGGCTGAATGTCTTCAACATCGCCATGCCGCCTTTGCGCGAGTACATTGAGGATCTGCCGGCAATGGCCGAAGCCATGATCAGCCAGATGAATCAGAAGCATGGCCGGCGCGTCTCCGGACTGACGCCGGCGCTGCTGGAGCGTTTGATGGCCTACGACTGGCCGGGGAACGGCCGCGAGTTGCGCAACACGATCGAGCGGGCGGTGATTCTTTGCGCGGACGGAGCGCCGCTCGATGTTGGACATCTGCCCGTGGACTTCGGCAAGGCGAAGAGTCAAACCGCGCCGGAGTTCGACGCCAGCGCAGTGCCGCTGCGCGTGGGCACAACCGTGGATGAGATGGAGCGGCTGCTGATTCTGCGGACGCTGGAAGCCACCGGGCAGAACAAGACCCGCGCCGCCGAGATTCTAGGCGTGAGCCTGAAGACATTGCACAACAAGCTCAAGGCGTACAGTCGCACACGGGAGGGATAGACGTCTTCAACCAAACTCGATTCGAGACTGGCGCAGTGACGGCGAACATTCCGCAATAGGAGTTTCCTTATGGAGAATCGCAAGCAAATGAAGAACTCATTTACGATAGGCCGAGTCTACAGAATGAGCTGGCGGGCGCGTGTTCTTTCACTCTTCCTGCTTTTGACTGGTGCTTTTACCTCGGCTGAATTCCTGACAGGAGCACTTTCATTAACGAAGTACCGGTATTTTCGTTTGATGATTATGGGGATAGTCTCGCTGGTAATTGGCGCTCTCGCTACAGCAATTACATTTACCTCGAAAATTACCCTCTCGTCTGACGCGATAGAACTGCGTGACATCTTACATAAGAAGAGACTGCTCGTCAGCGAAATTCGCGGACGAAACGAGATTGTTCATACTGGCAGTAAGGGCATCACAAGCACATGGAAGCTCGTGCCAAAAGACGACAGAGCGCGCACGCTTGCACTAAGCAATTCCTATACCTTCGACGACGTGTTCTACGAGTGGCTGAACCAAATTCCAGTTCTCGACGCGGAAGACGTGAACTGACCCATGAGCCTGAAGACCAAACTCGTGCTGGCAATTACCACCCTGGTGTTTCTTATTGCCGGGTTGCTTTCGCTGGTCTATGTGAGCCAATTGCTCACAGCGGCGGTGAAGCAGTCTTATGACACTAACAAGATGGTGGCCAACCAGGTGCGCTTTGCACTGCAAACCGCTCTCGAAGCCGGGCTGGCGAACCGCGAGGTCGATCCCAACAATCCTGAACAATTGCGCACTCTGGCCGCCGAAGCCGTGCGCGACAACGCGGCGCTGCAGGCGGTGGTCGAATCAGTGAACCGCTACTCGCTCACTGTCTACGACCTCAACATCGGCGACAGCAACTCCAATACGCTGCTCAGCACCAATCCAGAGAACGAAGACAAGCCGCTGCCGACGAGACCCAACTACGAAGAACTTCTCAACGCAAGTCCGATCCAATTGATGAAGGAGGTTTTCGGTCCGCCCAGAGTCTTCGACATTGTGGTGCCGCTGGAGCGTAATGGAGCGCCATTTGTCACCGTCCATGTAGGCGTTCGCACCACTTTTCTGCGCGCCGTTTATGAGCCGTGGTTCTCGGCGGCTATCACGCTCATGGGACTGGTGCTGGGCACGGCTTTGATTGTGGCGTTTCTGCTAGGCAACTTCGCGCTGCGGCCCCTGGAAGAGATCAGCGAGCAGTTGGACTACTGGGCCGGGTTGGGCGAGTTTACCGGTGAGGAGAGAAGAAAAGTAGAACAGGCGCCGAAACAGGATACTGCTGAGCGCGTCTCCAGCAAGATCGATCTCATCGGCCATCGCATGAAGAACGTGGAAGAGGTTTTTTCCGCGTTGAAGGATAACCTGGCGCAGATTCTCGGCAACCTGCAAGACGGCATTCTGCTCTTCACCGCGGATGGGCGGGCGGTGCTGGTCTCGGAAGCTGCGCGGCGCTTTCTGGGCATCGAGCAAGGCTCCATCCTGGGCCTCCGCGCGTCAGAAATCTTCGACCGCTCGACGGTGCTGGGCCTTGCGCTCAGCGATGCCTTCGATGGGGGCGCGCCCCTGACGCAGGTAGAGATTCGCACCGAAACGGGCCGCCGCATTCAAGCATCGCTGGATTTTATCCACGACGACAAGACGGGACCGGGATTGGGGCAGAGATTCGGCGCGCTGGTCACGTTGCACGACCTGGAATCGGTGGAGGAGATCGAGACTGAATTGGAGCTCTCGCGGCGCATGGCGGCCATCGGCCGGCTCACCCGCGGCGTGGGCCACGAGGTCAAAAACCCCATCAACGCCATCGTGGTGCATCTGGAGCTGCTGAAGACCAAACTGGGCGAAGACAGCGCCCCGGCAATTCGCCACCTCGATGTAATCGACGCGGAGATTCATCGTCTCGACCGCGTGGTCCAGACACTGGTGGATTTTTCCCGGCCCGTCGAGTTGCAACTGCGCGAGCAGGACTTGCGCCCAGTGATTGGCGACGTGCTGGCGCTGGCCGCCGAGGAGCTTTCCACTCACAATGTGACCTTGGTCAGCCATATGCCGTCCACGCCGCTGGTGGCGAACATCGATGCCGACCTGCTGAAGCAGGCGGTGCTGAACGTGATTCAGAACGGCGCTCAGGCCATGCAGCAAGGCGGTACGCTGGAAGTGGTTCTCGAAGAGGACCACAAGTCCGGGGTGCTGCGCATCGTCGACGAGGGCCCCGGCATTCCCGCGGATATTCGCGAGAAGATATTCGACCTTTATTTCACCACCAAGAGCGGAGGCAGCGGAATTGGGCTGGCCATGACTTACCGGGTTCTCCAGTTGCACCACGGGAGCGTGGAAGTACAATCAAGAGCAGGGCGCGGCACGGAATTCCTCTTGCGCATTCCGCTCGCCGCCGGGGACTGGGGACGCCGGCATCTTCGGCCGGCGGTTGTAACAAACGAGAAAGGTCTTGCACGATGAAGTTTCCGGACGCACAGCAGTTGCTCCGAGTCTCGTTGGCTCGCCACGTTTCTGGCGAAAGGATGGGGAAACTCAACCATTACACCGCCTCATTCATCACGATTGCCCTATGCCTGCTGCCGCTCTCGCTGACGGGTTGCTTTCACATGACCCACCAAGCCCGGGTTGTGCCTCTGGCGCCGCCCATTGTGGACACGCCTCCGCCCAAGCCCGAGCCATCGCCCACCGATCTGCCGCCCCCGGTTGTCACCCCTCCTAACCAGCCCACCGAGCCAGCCGCCAGCACACAACCGCAGCCGCCGGCCAAGCCTTCGCGCGCGCACAGGAAGCCTCCGGCTAAGAACACGCAGTTGGCGCTCAATGCGAGCCCCGGCGTGAGCGCCATCGGCCAACTATCGTCAGGCGAACCCGCTGACTTGCGGCAACAAACGGAGGACTCCATCGCGGCCACGGAACGCGGAGTGAACAGTATCACTCGCGAACTCAGCGGTCAGGAGAAGAAAACGGCAGCGCAGATCAGGGAGTTCCTCAAGCAGGCTCGCGCGGCGCTAGCCTCCGGCGACGCGGATGGAGCGAGCACGCTGGCAGCCAAGGCAAAGGTGCTTCTGGGAGAGTTGAGCAAGTAAAGGGACTAGGGACGTAGGGACTAGTCCCTTCACCGCTCTCCCCAACTCAGCTTGTTGCGCAGCGCATCGAAGAATCCGCCTTCGCTCATCCGAACCAGATTGACGGTGTAGACCGACTTCCGGCAGCGGACCTCATCCCCCAAAAGCAGTTCAATAGCCTTCTGGCCATCCACGGTCAAAAGTGCCGGGTTTGCGACGCCCTCCACGCGTACGATGAGCGAGGCGTCGCCGCGAACCACGATGGGCCTGAGCGTGAGCAGATGCGGGCAGATGGGCGTCACCACCATGGCGTCCACGTTGGGCGTCAGGATGGGGCCGTTGGCGGCCAGCGTGTAAGCCGTAGAGCCGGTGGGAGTGGAGACGATGACCCCGTCAGCGCGGAAGCGGGCCACCTTCTTGCCGTCCAACTCGACGGCGAAATCGCCCATGCGGGAAATGTCGCCCTTGGAGATGACGACATCGTTCAGCGCTTCATAGCCGGAGCAGAGTGCGCCCCCGCGCCACAGTTCGGCGTGTAGCATGGCGCGCGCGTCCTGGTCATGGCGACCGCCGTGCCAGCTCTCCAGCGTGGGATAAAGATCGACCAGGCGAACCTCGGTCAGGAAGCCGAGAAAGCCCAGGTTCACGCTCAGGATGGGCGTGCCTGTCGAGGCAAAGGTGCGCGCCACGGACAGAAGCGTTCCATCTCCGCCCAAAACAATGACCAGCCCCGGATTTTGTTCGGGCATCAATGCGCGGTCCACAGCCGGCGCTGCCGTCGTGTATTGCCCGCCCTCAAGGTCCAGCACCGGCTCATAGCCGTGCAGGCGCAGCCATGCGACCAGCTCCGGCAGAAGCTGGGCCAGCTCTTTCTTATGCGGCTTGCAGACAATAGCGACGCGAACCATGCGGTCTCAGTGTAACGGATGCGGCCTACTGCGAGGCCAACTAATGAGCGCCCTTCACTTTATGGCAACGGTCGCCGCGCATAGAGCAAAAACTCGTGATTCCCTTCCGCGCCGGTAATCGGCGACGGAATCGTCCCGGCCACCTCCCAGCCAAGTGAACAGACACAATCAGCAACCTTGTCGATGGCCAGCTTGTGCGCCTCAGGGTCGCGAACAATCCCTCCCTTGCCCACGTGGCCGCGCCCGGCCTCAAACTGCGGCTTCACCAGGACGACGGCTTCCGTGAGCAGCGGAGCGGCGGCGAAGACCGGCGAAAGCAGCAGCGTAGCCGAAATAAACGCGACGTCCATCACTATCAGCGTGATCTCGGGGCTGCCTTGCTCCACAGACAGCGCTCCAGGCTCAAGAAAACGGGCGTTGAAGCGCTCCAGCAGGCGCACGCGCGGGTCGCTGCGCAGCTTCATGGCAATCTGGCCGAAGCCGGTATCGACAGCGGTTACGTGCGCAGCCCCGTGTTGCAAGAGGCAATCAGTAAATCCGCCAGTTGAAGCGCCCACGTCCAGGCAAGCGCGCCCCTGCACAGTGATGGGCCAGTGTTCCAGCGCCGCGGCCAGCTTGAGCCCGCCGCGGCTCACATAGGGCTGCTCCTCGCCCAGAAGGCGGATGGGAGCGCCAACGGGCACGGTTGACCCGGCCTTCTCTACCTTCTGCTCCCGCACCAGAACGCGGCCGGCGAGGATGAGCGCACGCGCCCGCTCCCGGCTGGGAACCAGTCCCCGCTCGACGAGCAGAAGATCTACGCGCATTTTTGCTTCGGCGGCCATTTCTTTATCGTTTCACACGCCGGGGCGAAAACCCTCCCGCGCCCGTCAACCGAACGCAAAAACAGCCAAAGGAACCTTCCCTTGCGGGAAAATCCTCTTTGGCTGTCTCCATTCGCAATATTGCAGCGCCGCGCTTTATTTAAGCAGCGACACAGCCTGTGCCTCGCAGTTTGAAAGCGTTGCCCCTGTGGCTGAGGCATTGAACTCACTGAGCGGCAAGTTGCATGGCTGGCCGTAGCCGGGAATCCTGCTCAAATTATTGTTGTTTCCGCTGGTGCCATTCTGTGCTTGAACGCGCACATCCACAAGGTTGCCCGAGTACAGATCCAGCGTAGTATCCACCGTATCCGGGTTGTCTCCCCCGGTGGCAATGATGGTCAGATCTGGGCTGTCCGGCGAAGCCACATAAACCTTGCCGTAGATCGAATTCTGAGTATTAACAACGGTGCGCGGATGGCCGGTAACAGGCAGCGTCTTTTCCACCGTGTAACTGCTCAGGTTCGCGACAGTCACCGTTTGATCGGTCTGGTTGGCCGTATAGGCACGGCTGCCATCCAGCAGAACGGTTACGCTTGCCGGGTTGTTGCCAACCGGAATCGTATAGGTGGTGCCGAAGGTCGAGCTGTCGTTACCCCACTCATCCAGGCTCACGTCGATGACGCTGATCGTGTTGCCGGTATAGTCAGCCACCACCAGCAGGCTCTTGGCACTGTTGTATTCGGCATAGACCGGGCCAGCCACCGAGGGCATACCGGTTGTTCCATTGGGAGGGTTACCGGACCCGGACTTAATGGTGTTCAACGCGCTCACCGCCGCGAGAGAAAGCGGCAAGGTGGGGTGGCAGGTCACCGTCTGACCGGCCTGGTTGAGGAACGGTGTGCAGGCGTCTGAGGTATCGTCCGGAACGTTGATCACCGAAACAGTGTCACTGCCCCGATTGATTACAAACAGCCGCTGACCATCACTGCTCTCGACGGCATAAACCGGGCACGATCCCACAGGAATAGGTGTATCAGTCGTATTATTGGCTACCTCGATTGCGGTCACCGCGCCGGCGGGCTGCGCCGTGGGCGAAACATTGCACTCCATCCCGGTGGGATTGGGGTTCGCGGAAGTTACGAGGTTCTGGCTCATAGCAAAGTACCGTGAGCCGCGAAGGCCAGCACCGACCACCATGACCGGGGTGTTGGCCGGAACAGGGCTGGTGGCCGCCGTTGGAATGAAAAGCAGGAAAGCCTGGGGGCTTCCGGTGAAATCATCGGCAGCGTTTTGGCACGGGGACGAAGGGGAATTTTTAGCACAAAGATCGGCAGCCCAAAGCCCGGAGGAGGGCGAGAACAGATTCAACGGCAGTGCCCAGTTCTCCAGCGTCGTGTAGGTCACGCTCTTCTTCTGCAAAGTGTTGGAAACAGGGAAGTTGGTAAGAGTTCCATCGCTATTAATTGTGTAGCCGTTGGAACCGGTTTCATCCAGGGTAAACGCAGACGGGCCAGGGCCGATGGGCGCTGAGGCCAAAATCGTGTCACCGGAGTAGTCGATGATGGTGGCGGTGCCGGCCGCTGTGGTGGAAGAGGATGAAACCGCTATTGCATATGACTGTGGCTGTGCCGCGGGGCCGCTGGGGTTAACGGGCGTAACCACGGGCCGGTAATTGTTTCCGCAACCAGCGATGAGAGCTGCAGCCAAAAAGGCCGCGCCCGCCTGAACCAACCGTACACCCGACTGTCCAAAACTCATCCGAAAAAGCCTCATTCAGTTCTTTCCTGCTTACTTCGTGATTGTAAATCAGGCAGCCGGGCCTTTGGCGCCTCAGGGCGACAGAAGGCCGCAGACGGGCGCCCCCTCGCACCGCCGGTCTTCAACGCTCCTGCAGGTTACGATGGAAGCGTGGCTCGAATCAAGCTGATCTGGCAATCGAAACTTGTGCTTCTTCTGGTCCTGCCCTTCGCCGGCGCCAGCGTCGTGCTTCAGGCGCACTGGTGGGCGGTGAATTGCTGGCCAGTGGCAGCCTGGACGACAGGCCTGAGCCTGTTGCTCGGGCTGGCTGTCCTTCAACTGCGCGCAGCCACGCCGGGCGGAGCCTTTGCCGGGACGGTAATCACCGCCAGCCTGATGTTTTCCACAGCGACCTTCACTCCCAGCGAGCCTTTTCCTTATGCCCCGTGGCACAACGCCCTGCTGCCGGTGCTCGCTGTCTTTTTGCTCACCTGGGCCGCCACGCGGCTGGGTCGGGGGACAAAGGAGCGGCTTGGCACTGCGGAGCGGAAGCAGGGGCGCACGGCGGCGCAGATAGCAGCCAACCTGGGCGTAGCCGCACTGCTCTCGGATGGGCTGGCGCAATCGTGGCTGGCAGCCAGTCGCTGGCTCTCCCATGCGGCACCAGCACTGCTTCTTGCGGCAGGGCTGGCCGCGCTGGCTGAAGCTGCGGCGGATACGGTCTCCTCGGAGATCGGCCAGGTAATTGGCGGACGCCCGCGCATGATCACCACCCTGCGCCGGGCGGAGCCGGGCACAGACGGCGCCGTCAGCCTCGTTGGCACTCTGGCCGGAATGGCAGCGGCGGTGATTGTGGCGGCTGCCGGAAGCATGGCGCTCAACGGCGGCTCTGCAATGTTCTGGATCAGTTGCGCAGGCGGCGTCTTCGGGCTTTTCTTCGACAGCCTGCTGGGGGCAACGCTGGAACGGCGCGGCTGGCTGAACAACGACGCGGTCAACTTCCTGTCGACAGCCAGCGCGGCGGCGTTTGCCCTGGGGTTGCTGGCGTTATTGTCACATCCCTGCGTGGGTTAGTTTCGCGCGGGCGAGGACGTCCGCACGACAGCCCGCCTGGAGGCGCTACACAAATTCAAGCGGCCACAGCGCTACTCCCCTTCAGGAAGAGCCAGTGCATCGCACCCATCAGGATTGAAGACGTATTTTAAAAACTCTTCCATCTTCTCTGCGGGCATCTTTGCGATCGCTTGGACAAATTCAGTATGCCTGGCACGGCAGACTTTTTGCATTTGAAGCGCATAGTCGCTGTGCGGGTCCTTAACAGACGCGACGGAATAGGCTACGTATTCAGGAAGTCTCTCCGGCGCAATCAGCACCGCCCGTGCCAGATCGCGCGGAAAGTGATTGCCGATCTGATTCAGCGATTTCATCTCGTGGGGATTCTCAAAGTCGCACAAGTGATCGCCAAAAGTCATAACCGCACGATGCTCGTTATCGTCTTTGGGAATGAGATTGAGCAGTAGCAGAGCCACATCATGTTTTTGCGGATAAAACTCAAATTCCATCTCCGCAAAGACAACCTGCGCGCGGTAACTCTCGCCCGCCTTCAATCGATTGGCGGCCAACTCCCCGGAAGAGATCGCACGCGCCATCTTCGCCATCGCATCAATCTCGCCGCAGTTCGACTTCTGCGCGAACAAACCCTTGCAGGGTGCAAGAAAAAAAGCCAGAACAACCGCAATAATCCAGATTCCCTGCGTCTTCACTTTGCCCCTCTTCAACAAGCATCGCACGCCGGATTGCGTTTGCCTCAATGCAAATGCATCCGCCACGCCGTGTAACTCAATATCTCATGCGCGATGCGTTGGAAATCTCCTACGCCTTCCCCTGTTCCGCCTTCAACTTCCACGCGAGGCCGCGGCGAAGTGAGTACGTCCAGTCCATCCGCGGCGCATATCTCATGGATCCTGAACAGGTGCGTTCCGTCGCTGACAATCACCAGCCGCCGCAATCCGTTGGCGCGGGCAATCACCGCGATGCGCCGGGCTGATTCCTCCGTGTTGCGGCTCTGGGTTTCGGCGATGATAGCGCTCTCCGGTACGCCCATCGTCATCAGGTACTCGCGGCCCACGGCCCCTTCGTTGTACTGATCGCCGCCGTTGCCGCCCAGAGTAATGATCAGCGGGGCGATGCCGCGATGGTAAAGCACGAGCGCGTGGTTCAAGCGTGCGCGATAAACCGGCGAGGGACGGCCATCGTATTCCGCCGCGCCAAAAACGCCGATGGCGTCCGCCGGAGCGCCTTGCACAATCTGGGCAGCTAGATCCTGGCCGGCATAGCGTTCAATCTCTGAGTAGACCCAGCGGCACCAGCCCAAGCCCCCTATGCTCAGCGTGAGTATAAGAAGGAGCGCTACGCGAATCGCCCACCAGCGAACTTTCGGGTTGGAACTGTGCTGCATGGAGAACCTTCGGCTCAGGGAACAGGGAACAGTGAAGGGTGGTTAGCGGTCAGTGACCATTGTCATCGCTGCAACACCATGACAATCTCATGCGTCGGAATGGCGCCCTCGCGCAGAATTACCCAGCGGCCGGCGCCCAGCGAAAGATCGACGATTGTGGTGGGCCGCGCGCGGCCTGCAGTGCCGCCGTCAACGATCAGTGGAATGCGGTCGGCAAGCTGGTCGCGGACGCAAGCTGCATTGCTGCACTCCGACGCCCCCCAAAGGTTGGCCGAGGTAGCCGTGATGGGCAGCCCGAAGCGCTCCACAACCGCGCGGGGAATGGCGGCGTCGGGCACGCGCAGGGCAACGTTGCCGGTATTCGCCGTAGACCGCAGCGGCAGCTTTCCGCCGGCCCTCACAATGACGGTTAGCGGACCGGGCCAGAAGCGCTCGGCCAGCTTGTCCAGCATGGGGTCAGTGTCTCGCGCCAGTTCATACGCCTGCGCCAGCGACGCAATCAGCAGGGACAGTGGTTTTTGCTTCTGGCGGGTCTTGATCTGATAAATCTGCTCCACCGCCTGGAGATTCACCGGGTCCACGGCCAGGCCGTAAAAGGTATCGGTAGGCAAGGCAACTACATCTCCCTTGCGCAGACAGGAGACGATATAGTCGATCCGGTCAGGCTGGGGTTCATCGGGATGGACGCGCAAAATCTCCGCGGACAAGAAGGTCTACCTCAGTTCCAGGATATGAGTTACCACAATACCGAAAACCGCAGTGCCGCCGTACCCCGCGCAAGTCCCGGCCCAAAGCCCGAAACCTCCGCGCCTGTCTGCCGCCGTCCGGCAAAACAGCTTAAAATCGGCTAAGCGTCAACAGGTTACGTGCCGATGCCTTATCGCATTGTACAGAGTAAGCAGAATGTCCGCTTGAAGGATTTGCGCCGCGCTTTGACCCATCCCGGCCAAGGCAGGCGCAGTCTGGCTAACGGTAATGGCCCCACACTCGCGGGAATCGAAGGGCCAAACCTGCTCGAGGAGGCCCTGCGCGCCGGCTTGCGCATCCCTTGTGTTTTTGTGGCGCAGGGAGCGGAGCATCTGCTTGAAAAACTGGCTCTGTCAGCCGAGACAGAGGTGCTGCAGGTACCTAAAGAGCTACTGGATTCCGCGCTCTCGACCGAATCGCCCCAACCGGTTGCGGCCCTCGTTGAGCAGCCGAGCTGGGCCTGGGCCGACGCTCTCGGCAGCCGGACGAAGGCCGCGCCGCTCATTGTCATCCTGGCTGGCCTGCAAGACCCCGGCAACCTGGGCACGATTCTGCGCTCCGCCGAGGCCTTTGGCGCTCAGGCCATCCTCAGTCTGCCCGGAACCGTCAGCGCCTGGAATCCCAAGGCTGTGCGCGCCTCCGCCGGCAGCGTCTTCCGGCTTCCGCTGCTGGAAACGAGTGTGGAGGAATGTTTTTCCCGCCTTCACGCAGCCAGCGTCAGAATTTGGACGACCGCCCTCCCCACCGCGACGAATTGTGCAGAGCCAGCCGACCGCATCGACTTGGCCGGCCCCGTCGCGCTGCTGATTGGTAATGAAGGCAACGGCGTGCCTCAAGCGCTGGCTGAGTTGGCCGATGGTGCCGTTACGATTCCCTGCCCCGGCCCCGTTGAAAGCCTCAACGCGGCGGCAGCGGCCAGCGTATTGCTCTACGAGGCTTCGCGGCAGCGAAGGAGTGCGCGATGAATCTCTTTGACGACGAGCCCGAAGGCTCTAGCCGTCCACTCCGCACCGCGCCCTTGGCCGAGCGAATGCGCCCACGCTCGCTGGAAGAATTGAGCGGCCAGGAGCACTTGGTCGGCCCCGGTAAGCCGCTGCGCGTGCAGATCGAGCACGACGATTCCGGGTCAATGATTCTGTGGGGTCCGCCGGGGGTGGGCAAAACCACGCTGGCCAAGATCATCGCCGAGACCA
>Ga0255355_1000590_pt1 | contig 20684 bp, 17 predicted proteins | sample HBST75metaG_FD_189943 | JGI IMG/M metagenome (GOLD analysis project Ga0255355, IMG submission 189943) | Peat soil microbial communities from Stordalen Mire, Sweden - H.B.S.T75 | ecosystem: Environmental > Terrestrial > Soil > Wetlands > Peat | place: Sweden: Norrbotten County, Stordalen Mire...
GTTCTGCCCAACTGTTCCCAGCCAGAAGGAAACACCGTACGAAGGACTTGCCAGTTCTCCAGTTCAGCCATGTGGAAAGACTAGATCAACATCGAAAAATCGTCAACCTGTATCTTAGCGCTTATGGCTACCCCCCCCACCCCTATTCTGCAGATAACTTCCTTGTTTTCTTGAGGTTACAGGCATGGTTGCGCTGTAAAATCGTCAAAACAAAGGCGTTACCCGCAAAATCGTCCAGGATAAGGAGTTAGCAGCTCTTTTGCAGGACAAGGAGGACGATCGGGAGAAAATGCTCCTCAGAATTATTGTGCGACGACGAGGCAAAATGATCTGCAAACAACTGAGCCTCTTGCAAACCCTGACGCCACTCACACTCACTTTGAATTCTGCAAGCCGCTCAAGAAACAGGATTCGAGTGGAACACAGCAAAGGATGAAAAGGCCTGAATTCTGGCCAAATTGGTGAAAAGCGTCGCTCCGGGGCTGAAGCCCGTTTTGATTCTGCTGTTTTTATGCGGGGGCGCCCCCATAAGCGCTAAGTTACGCCCTACTCTCCCTCCGGCGGCACCTGTTCGAGGAGACGCCCCCAAGTCTTCTGATTTCTGCGGAAGCCCTTCTTCAAATCATCGAGAATCCGCTCGAAATCGGCGTTGGTGCGCAGATTGTTCCAGGCCGGGTTCTTCTGGAACCATGGATAGTTTTCATTGCCAAGATAGATGGCGCGGCGCAGCCAGTGGAGAGCCTCGCTGGAGTCGCCTTCGACGGCAAAGTAAGTTGCCAGCCGGTAGGCCATCTCATTGTCGGCCTCGGCCGCGGCCATGGTTTCATCCGTCAGGAGCGCCGCCGCGCGGGCGCGCTCGCCCGCCTGCACGTAACACATCGCCAGCGTGGGCACGGCAATGCGCATGTTTCCGTCGTCCTGGATCACCTTTTCGAGAATTTCGATGGCAGCCTTGGGGCTGCCCAGCCTCATCTGCTGATAGCCGGCGGATGTGCGCAGCAGCGGATGGCGCGGCTCAAGAGCCAGGCCTTTCTCCAGTTCGTCGCCGGCCAGCTCCAACTGGTTCTGATAGTGATAGACGCGTGCGCGGTGGTTATAGAGGATGGGCGCGTTGGCGGGGTTCAGCTTGAGCGCGCGGCTGAAGGCGATAAGCGCTTCGTCGTACATGCCGTCGCCGCGCAGCGCCTGGCCCGCCACCATGTGCACGTTCCAGTCGTTGGCCGAAGTGGCCAGCAGGTCGGCGATGCCGTGGCGCGCCGACTCCTTTTCGCCGCGCGAAAGCAGCATGTAAATCCGGTAGAGGTTGGCCTCGGCCAGAGCCGGGTCCAGCTTGAGCGCCCGCTCAAAATCGCGCCGCGCGTGCATGACGTAAATCTGCCCGCCAAAGCCGTGGCGCACGTACTGCAACTCGGCGACGCCCAGCCCGCACCAGCCGGCGGCGAACTTCGCATCCTTGGCCGTCACGCTGGTAAACAGTTCATACGCCCGATCTAGATCGTCGCGCGAGACGGTGCGGAACATGAACGAACTCAACAGCCCCCGCGCCTGCAGGTACTCCTCGCTGACCGGCCCCGGCAGCGAGTCGTCGTGAGCCGCCGCCGACTGCGGCGCGTCAATCTGGTCGCCGGACGAGAGCCCGTGGAGGGAGGCGAAAACTTCGTTGGAAATCTCCGTTTGCACGGCGATCAGGTCGAGCGAGGCCACATGGATGGAGCCGCCCGAGCGCACGCTCTGCGAAGCCACATCGAGCAGTTGCCAGTTGAGATCGAATCCCTCTTCCGAGCGCAAAAAACTGCCCGCCAGCACGAAGGAAACCAGCAGCTTCTGGCCGAGAGCCAGCGGATCCATCGGCGTTTTCATCAGCGGCACAAGCGTGCTTGAAGGCCGAATGACCAGCGACGGAATCCGCGCCAGCCGCGCGGCAATCGCATCGGCCAGCGCCAGCCCATAGAGCGGAGCCACCTCGCCAGCGCCCAGATTCGCAAAGGGCAGAACCACCAGCGAATTCTGCGGCGCGCGCTCCGCCGCCGACTCACGGAAACGCTCGGCCAGCATCGACAGGAAACCCGTGGCGCGCTTCTCCGCCTCCGGGCCGGTGGTGGGCAGGTTGGCCGCCGCGTCGCCGGGGATGACTCCCGTCTCGATGCGCAGCGCCTTCATGATGGTCTTCAGCGCCTCGCGCACCTCGGCAGCCGAGGCATAGCGCGCCGCCGGAGTCTTTTCAAGGCACGCGGCAATCACGCTCTTCAGCTCTGGCGCAATACCGGGCACAATCTCGCTCAGATCCCCAGGCTCGGAGAACTGAATGGCGCGAATGATCTGAAGGTCCTCGGCATCGGGCCAGGCAAAGGGATACCGCCCGCTGACCAGCTCATAGAGAATCACACCGAGCGCCCAGACGTCCGACTGCACGCTCGACTGGCCGGTGACAAACTGCTCCGGCGCCATATAGCGGATGGTGCCGCCGCGGGCGGTGTAGGTAGCGGCCATCGAGGCGTCTCTGGTCAAGCCCGGTTTGGAGGGATCGAAGCTGGCCTCCTCGGGATGCAGCCGGCGCGCCAGGCCGAAGTCCAGAATCTTTACCTGCCCGCCATCGGTCAGCATTACGTTCTGCGGCTTCAGGTCGCGGTGGAAGATGCCGAGGGTGTGCGCGGCCTGGAGGCCGTCGGCAATCTGGATGCCCACGGAGAGCACCAGTTGCAAGCTGGCCTGTCCGCGCACAATCAGCCGGTCCAGCGACTGGCCGGGCACGTACTGCATGACGATGTAACCCTCGTCGCCGGCCTCGCCCACTTCGTAGATGGCGCAGACATTGGGATGTTCGATGGCTGAGGCCAGGCGAGCCTCGCGCAGGACCGTGGTGCGCATCTGCTCGGCCGACATGAGGCCCTTGCGCAGAATCTTCAGCACCACCGGCCGCTGTAGCTGCGTGTCGGTGGCCAGATAGACCACACCGCTGCCCCCGGCGCCCAGCCGGCGAACAATCTCGTAATGTTCGATCGTTCTTCGCGCCATATCCGTCTACAAGTGTACCGGGTCAACCGTTAGGAGCATATAAATGCCACGGCCCTCCAGCGGTTGCCGGAGGGCCGTGGAAGAGCGGCAGCCTGAAATCCAGGCTATGCTTTGGATGCCCTCTGGGGCTTGTAGCCCGAGAAGCCATAGAAGGCCACGTAGATGTAACAGATGATCGGCAGCACAAAAGCGTGCTGATAGCCAATGGCGACGGCCAATGCGCCAAAAAGCGGTGGAATCACGGCTCCGCCCACGTTGCCGATGGTGATCACGCCCGAACCCTTGCTGGTCATCGGACCCAGTTCAGCAATGCCCAGGGCAAAGATCGTCGGATACATGATGGAGTTCGCCAAGCCGCAGAAGATCAGGCACCAGATGGCAATCTGGCCGGTCGTGAACATGGCCACCAGCAGCAACGCCACACCGAAGATGCCCAGGCCAGCCAGCAGTTGATTCGCCCGTATATTCTTCATCGCCACTGTGCCGGCAAAACGGCCCAGCATGATGGCGAACATATAGAATGAGGCCAAAATTCCGGCAATGTTCGTCGCGGTCAAGTTTCCCAGCACATGACTGAGATAGCTTCCGAACCATCCGTGCGATGCGACAAATTGGGAGATTGCCACCTCCTGGTCCACACTTTGGGCCAGAAAGAACTTGATCGCATTGGCGGCCAGGGCAATTTCAACGCCCACATAGAAGAAGATGCCGATCATGCTCAGCACCGTGTGCTTGTAGCTCCAGATGCTGCGGCCCAGCAGCGCATCGCCATCGGCGCCCGGGCGGAAGGCGCGGGTGGAGGTGATGGCCGGCAGATGCATGAACATCACCGCAAAGCCAAGCACAAACAAGGCGCCGGCGATGGCGATATAGGGGCCCTGCACGGTGTGTGCAATCGCGGCCTTATCGGTGACCTTGGAGTTATCCGTGAGGATGAAGTAGCCCACCACCAGCGGCGCCAGCGCGGAACCGAGAGAGTTGAAAGCCTGCGCCAGGGTCAGCCGCGCCGGAGCGCTGCTCTCAGGGCCGAGAATCGAGACGTAGGGATTGGCCGATGTCTGCAAGACGCAAACGCCCGTGGCCAGCACAAAACTGGCGGTCAGGAAGAACGGAAAGTTCACCATCGCCGCCGCCGGAATGAACAGCAGAGCGCCCACCACCATGATGAACAGCGAGGTGACCATGGTGCGCTTGTAGCCGATTTTTTCGATCAGCTTGGCAGCGGGCACCGAGAAGACCAGGTAGGCCAAAAACCACGATGTCGTCACAAAGTTCGACCACATGTGGTTGAGGTTGAAGATGTCCTCGAGCTTGGGCGAGAGGTTGCTGTTCAGGTTGGTGAGGAAACCGAAGATGCCGAACAGAGCGGTGACGATAATGAACGGCACCAGATAGTTGGGTGCGTTGTTTTCCGCCGGTGGCGTAGATCGTGTGGCCATGTGAGATTTTCCCCGATTCTTTTTGAAAAATGTCCCGGTCTTCAGAGTTTTCCCATGGCTGTAGGCCGGAAATCATCTCCGGCGCAGGACAGACCGCCCGCAATAAGAGCGGCGCGGAAAAAAACGTCTGAAAGCGCAAAAATCAACTTTACGCATCGGGAGGGAGTCAAGTCCAGCGGAAAAATGAAAATGTTTTCAGCTCAACTCTTGGTCCTCTGCGTTCGTCCTACCATTTACACTGGAGTTTCATGATTCCTACTCTTGCCTGGACGCCGGAAGGCGTCCGTTTTCTCGATCAGACCAAGCTCCCCCTCGAGGAGTGCTATGTGCTTGCCGCCACTTACGAGCAGGTTGCCGACGCGATTGTCACCATGGTTGTGCGCGGCGCGCCGGCCATCGGCGTTTCGGCGGCTTATGGCGTCGCCCTCGGCGTCCTGGGCGCGCAAGCCGCTACGGCTCAGGAGTTTGCGCCCGAATTCGAGCAGATCTGCGCCTGTCTGGCCGGAACGCGTCCCACGGCGGTGAATCTGTTCTGGGCTATCGACCGCATGAAGCGGATCTTTGCGGGCCTCATAGCCGCTGGCACCCCTCTCGACCAGATCAAGCAAAAAATTCTGGCCGAAGCGAACGCGATGTACGAGGAAGACATTGCCGCGTGCAAAGCGATGGGAGCCTTCGGCGCTGCCCTGCTCCCTGACGAAGGCGGCGTGCTGACGCATTGCAATGCCGGGGCGCTGGCCACCTGCGGCTACGGAACCGCTCTGGGCGTCATCCGCTCGGCCGTCGAGCAGGGCAAGCGCATTCACGTCTTCGCCGACGAAACGCGGCCCTTTCTGCAGGGCGCGCGCCTGACCGCATGGGAACTGATGGCCGACCACATTCCCACCACAGTGCTCTGCGACAACATGGCCGCCAGCCTCATGCACGCCGGACGCATCCAGGCCGTGGTCGTCGGCGCGGACCGCATCGCCGCCAACGGCGACACCGCCAACAAGATCGGCACCTACAGCGTGGCGATTGCGGCGCATGAGCACGGCATTCCGTTTTATGTGGCCGCTCCCTGGTCCACCATCGACCTGGCCACGCCGGACGGCGACGCCATCCCCATCGAGCAGCGCCCGGCCATCGAAGTGACCCACCACGGCGGCAAGCAGCTCACCCCGAATGGCGTGGACATTTACAACCCAGCCTTCGATGTGACTCCAGCCAAATACATCGCCGCCATCATCACCGAGCGCGGCCTGCTGCGCGCGCCGTATGGCGAGTCGCTCAAGATCATGAACTTGGCAGCGAAGTAAGAAGCAATCCCAGGCCCGAGAATCCGGAGCTGGGAGAGTCTGCGCCTTTGGGTGGGATCATCCCACTTGATACATTGGCCTACTTGTGTTAGTCTCCCACTATGGTGACTTCCACAGTCCTCAAGAATACCGATTTCCAATTGGTCTCCGAGTTTGCACAGCCGGACGCGAAAAAGCGCCTGTCGCTGGGAGAGGCTCTGGGCGGCGCCACGGCATACAACATCTACCGCAACCCCCTCGGCCAACTCATTCTCGACCCGGTCAAGGCCGTTCCCGCCTCTGAGATGTGGCTCTATGAGAATCCGCAGGCTCTGGCCAGCGTGAAGCAGGGCTTGCGGGAATCGGCTGAAGGGAAGAGTGTTTACCGCGGCTCGTTTGCCAAGCACGCGCGCGAGTAGGCATGGAACGCAAGCTCATATTCACGCCCACGGCAGACGCGCAGTTGACGGCGCTTGAGAATTCTCCATCCAAGGCCGCGCTCCTCGGGCAAGTTCAAAAGGCTCTCGGCTACCTGGAAGTGGACCCACGGCATCCCGGCCTTCAAACACACGAGTTCCTTTCACTCACGGGCGCGAATGGCGAGAGAATCTTCGAGGCCTACGCCCAAAACAAAACGCCCGGCGCGTACCGCACCTTCTGGCACTACGGCCCCGATGAAATCCGGGGCAAGAAACGAACTCCCGTCATCACCATCGTTGCGATTACGCCGCATCCATAACACTGCTTCACGGCCTTCTTACCCGGCCACGATGCGCTCACACGTCCAGCGCAGTGTCCTCGAAGGACTGCTGATCGGGAAGCATGCTTTGATGCAGAATGCGCGAAACGAGGATGCCGTTCTCTTCTCGCCGGTAAAACACGACGTGACGCTCTTTTTCAAAGCGGTACAGATCGGGGCGTATCCAGTCGCAGCGGCGGCCGAGCGCAGGATTGCTGGCAAGCAACTTCGCGCATTGCTCCAGGCTGTCCAGGTATCGCGCTGTCTGAGCCGCGCCCCAGGTTTGGAGTGTGTATGCGCCGATGCTCAACAAGTCCGCTTTGGCTCTGCGGGAAAAACGTAGCGTGGCCATGGCTAGCTAGGATCTGCGGCCAGATGGAGCGTCTTACGCACCTGCGCAAAGACATCCCCCTCGGCTACGCCGCTTGCATCTCCTTCGTCAATGGCCACCCGCAGTGCTTCCAGCTTGGCATCGTAGATCCGTTCCTCACGCTCCAGAGAGCGCAGAGCGGCGCGCACCACTTCACTCGCATTCTCAAAACGCCCGGTTTCGACCCGCGCCAAAACAAAGCTGTCGAGTTCTTTGGTCAGATTCACATTGCGAGTTGGCATGATGCTTCTCCCTCCCCATCTTCTTATGGAGGACAGAACTGAAAGCAGCTTACCACTCTTAGCAAACTTTGCCAACCAGCTACAACGGTTCTCCAATTGCTTTGCACCGGGCGCACTTCCTTTAAGTGGCTTTTTCCTCAAGAAAAAGCCACCTTGCACGATACCGCAATGTCAACATGTGAATCGAAATCGCTCTAGTGCTTGGCCGGGGTCTCTTTGGACGCGGGGAAGGCGATCTTGGGCGGAATTGCCAGAGGAACCGAGGCCTGGACGGGCTCAATGCGGCTACCGCGCCTGGCCTGGCTCTCTTTCAACGTGAGCGAGCCGTTGGCAATTTCGGCGTCGCCGGTCCAATGGTCGAAGCGAGAAAGAGCCGAGGGAGCAGGGGTCGAGCCTGAAGCGGCAAGGCTTCCGCGCTGCCACTCGAAATGGAGAGAGCCCTTGGCCGAGGCGGCCAGGTCGTCGCCGGTAAAGCCGGAGAGTTCGAGCTTGCCATTGCCGTCGAAGGAAGCGCCGGAGGCGCGCAGCCCGAGCAACTGGCCCACGGCCTGCGGGCGCAGCTTCTCGAACTGGCCCTGGAGAACATAGGAAGGCTTGTCCTTGGGTGTAGCGGCGGTGTGGAATGCGCCGTCTGCGTGGACGCGGCCGCTGAGCAGACCGGCATCGAAGGCGGTAATCTCAGCCCCGCCGGCAACCGAGCGAATGTTGGCCACGGGCTCGTGGAGGGTGACCGGCCCCAGGATGAGAGATTCGGCCTTGACCGTGCCTTCAAGCTGCGGCCAGGCCGGAGCGGCCGAAGGGCGGAGGCGATTGAGGAGCGTGGAGAGCACCGTGCCCCGCAGATGAGCGCCCAGGAACGCCGTCTGAAGGACGGCTGCGTCGAGCGCGCCGAACTGGATTTGGAATGTTGGCGGACAGGTCTGAGGCGCTTCGCAAGCGGCAGGCAGAGTGAGGCTGGCTGTTCCCTTGAGCGGACCGTAGGAAAAGACCACCGGGTCCCAGAGCAGTTCGTCCGAGGCCAGATGGAGAGTAGCCTGGGAGATTTCAACGCGATTCACCAGGTAATCCGCTTTCCAGTTGACGTTGCGCAGGGTGACGGTTCCGGTCAGGCTGTCGGATGGAGGCGGGGGCGCGCCGAAAGGAACTCTCTCGACCGGCATCCAGGGCCCCTCGGCGGTCAGGTCTACGGAAACGGGGTCGCCAGTCAGAGCGTTCAGGGCGGCCGCATTGGCGAGACCGGCCACATGGGCCAGTTCCCTGGCGCGGGCGATGGAGGCCTGGCCGCGCACCGTAACCTGATAGCCGGAAAGCGCCAGGCGGGTGGAAACCGTGAGCGGAACGGACCCGCCTGCAAGAATCGTCGCCGTAGCCGCCAGCACCTGGGAAGAGCCTGATGGCTGGTTCGCGAGGGCAGGAGCGGGCTCCAGAAGAAGTTTGGCAATGCGGATGGGCTGGCTGAGGCCGTCGCCGCTGAGTTGAAGTCCCTGGACTGTGAGGCTGCCGGTGAGCGGCGCCTCGACCGCGGGATGGGCGTTGGCCAAGCTGGCGTGGCCGGGGTGTTCTGGCTTCTCAGGCGCGGCGCTGCCGGCGGCCGTTGGGGCGTACGTGACTTTGCCGCTCACCAGGCCGGCGGCCACCAGGTCGGCGCCCAGGCCACTGCGCACGGTACGTAGCGCGTCCAGTCCGGCGGCAACGGGGATGCGGTCCAGTTCGACGGAAACGCGCGGCAAAGCATCCTGGCCGGACACGCTGGCGGGCAGATTGCCGGTCACGCGGATGTGACCCGAGCCGAGCGGAGAGTCGCAAGCCAGGTTGTCGATGGCGCGGGTGGAGTAGTGCGCGACAAGCGCGCAGTTGGCGTCGAAGTCCATGGGAGCAGCCGGGGCAAACTCGGCGCGATGGACGCCGGTTGCGCGCAACTGCGCTTTGATCTGAGCCGCCTCGGCGGTACCTTCGAGATGGAGTTCGCCGGTGAGGTCGCCGCGCCAGCCGGCGTCAGAGCCGAGAACCAGGCGTGTGAGCTGGCCGAGTTGCGCCTCGCGCCACTCCAGGTCGAGATGCACCTGCGTCTGGCGCAGTTGCGGGGCCTGACGCAGGTTGGCCTCGAGGCGCACGATACCGGTATCGGCCTGCTCGATGCTGAGGTCGGTGCGGACGGGCTGGCCGCGAAGCCGGACACGCCAGTCGCCGGGACGCTGCTGGTCCAGGGACATTTTGGCGTTCAGCAGGGAAAATGGCAGCTTTTCCGCGCCTTTCTTGATGTTGATGCGGGAATTCCTGGCCTCAAGGTAGGGCAGCTCGACCATTCCGCGCGGTCCGGTACCGCTGGCCGCAGCCTGAGCCCGAGCGGCAGCCGTGCGCAGAAGCGAATCAAGATTCCAGCGGCCGTCCTCGGCGCGCACCAGGTTCAGGCTGGCCTCATCGGCGCTGATGGAGCCGATCTCCAGGCGTCCGCGCCATAGCGAGAGCAGACGAATGGAGGCTGTAACCGTGTTGGCGTGGAAGATTGGTTCCGCGCCGAAGGCAGGATCCTCTTCGACGGCAAGGTCATTGAGGACAAAGCCGGGCCGGGGCAAGAGGCGCACTTCAACAGAAGACATGCGCACCGGGCGTCCCAGCGAGGCGGAGACCAACTGGGTGATGCGGCTTTTGTAGTGGCTCACGCTCACCAGCGGGGGCACGATCAGAATAGCGAGGATTGCCACTACCGCCGTCAGGGCAAGCCAGAGCCGCTTGTGCTTGCATCGCCGGCCTTGCGTGTCTTCCGTCATGGTCTTTTCTATGGTATTTCACTCGAACGCGCCAGCAGTTAGCGCACCCGATGCAGGGTCCGGCTCCAGCGGGTTTCGGTAAAGAAGTGCAGTGCGATGTGGCCCATCCAGGCCATACTGTGGCCGAGCCCCGGCTGTTCAAGCTGGTCATCCGGAGTCACAAAGGACCAGTAGTTGAAGAGCGGCCGGCCGAGGATGTTCTCCCTGGGAACAAAGCCCCAGTAGCGCGAGTCGAGGCTGTTGTGCCGGTGGTCGCCCATCATGAAGTAGTGGCCGGGAGGAACGACCAGATCGCCGTTCTCGATGTAATTGGGAAAATCGACAGCCCAGGCTTCAGTGGCGCTTGGATTCATGGCCGGCGGAATGGACGGAAACTCATCCAGATACTCCTTCTCGCCGGGACTGTTGGGGTTGGGTGAATTGTCCCCATCCTTCGGCAAGTTTTGGGCCACGCCGTTGAGAATCACAATGCCGTTGCTCAGATGGATATGGTCGCCCGGCACGCCGATCAGCCGCTTGACCAGAATCAGGTATTGGGGATTTCCTTCCGCATCCAGGTCGGGCACGGGCTTGATGAAGACCACAATGTCGCCGCGCCTGGGCTCGCGATAGTGAACCAGCGGCATCCATTTGGTGGGAGGCGCGAGCGTGATGCGGTCCACCACCAGGTGGTCGCCAACCAGCAGCGTGTCTTTCATCGAGCCAGAGGGAATGACAAAGTTCTGCGCAAGAAAGTAGAGGATGAAGAGGCCAACAACCAGGATGGAACAGATGCTGGCAAGGGCTTCGAAAGGCGTTTCCTCCACCTGCTGTTCCGCGGACTCGGAGGCCGGCTGGGCCTCGGACAGCGTCTTGGAAGTGGGCGTTTTCTTCTTGGTCATTCTGTCGCTCGTTGTCAGAGATCAGGGGGCAGTGGTCAGAGATCAGTTAAAATCCGGTCGTCTGACCACTCACCGCCGCACATTGATCTCTGTTCTCTGATCTCTGTTCTCTATCCCCTAATGCACCACATGGAAGATGCGCTTCCATCGTGCAAAGCCGGAGAGTTTGGCTGACAGTTCCCTGTCGTGTCCGAGTTTATCATCCGCGGCCTGGATGACGACCTGTTGAACATCGGTGGTCGAAGGCCGGGAGAGCGAGAAGTAGATGACCAGCGGCCGGGCCACAATCTGCTCTCGCGAAACAAAGCCCCAGAAGCGGGAATCCTTGCTGTAATTGCGATTGTCTCCGAGCACAAAATACTGGCCCTGGGGCACCGCGAGGACGCCGTTGCGAACGAGGCCCTGCATCTGCTTCCACCATGCCGGCTCCACGTTGGGGTCCGTGTAGACGCTGGCTGGAAAGTCATCGCGGAAGGGATTGCGGGCGGAGGGCTCAAAGACGGCGTAGGGCTCATCGAGAGCCGCGCCGTTCAGGGTGACACGGCCATCGGCGATGCGCAGCCGGTCGCCGGGAAGGCCCACAACCCGCTTGACGTAGAAGCGCCCTGGTTGATCGGGAGGATGGAAGACGATGATGTCGCCGCGACTGATGTCGCGATAGGGCATGAGAATCTGGCCAAGCCGCCCGGACGGAGCATAAACCTGTTTGTTGACCAGCAGAAAATCTCCGACCAGCAAAGTGCGCTCCATGCTTTCAGAGGGGATGAGATAGGGCTGAAGCACAAAGGTGAGCAGAAACAGCGCCACCACCACCGTCCGCAGCAGCGAGGCAAGGGCCTCGGGAACAGTAGGCAGATGAAGCCGCAGCAGTTCGAGCCGTTGAGACAGTCCGACCTCTGGAGCAACAGTGCTCATCGCGCGGCTGGCTCCTTCTTCTCTGAAAATGACAACGCCAACTCCGCGTCCAGCCCGGCCCCGGCCTTCTTCTTTTCTGATTTGAGCTGCTTCATCGCTCGCCGCGCGGCATCCTGCTCGGCGTTCTTCTTGGTGCTCCCCATCCCGCGAGCCAGGGGCTTCCCCGGTTCTCCTTCTGCTGGCTTCAGCCGGACTTCGACCAGAAAGCGCTTGCGGTGGTCGGGACCGCTTTCGCTCTTGACCCGGTAGACGGGCGTTCCGGCGCGTGTGGCCTGCAACTGCTCCTGCAGCGCTGATTTATAGTTTCCCAGCGCGTCTCCGGAGCGCAGTTCCCTGGCCAATTCCTCGGCTGCCTCGCCCATCACAGAGCGCCGGACGAAAGCTCTCACCGGCTCCAGGCCGCCATCCAGGAAGAGCGCTCCCAGCACGGCCTCCATGGTATTGGAAAGCACAGTCATCTTGCGCCGCAGGCCGCTTTTGTCTTCGCCGTGGCTGAGGCGCAGATAGTTGCCCAGGCTGGTGGCCGCGGCCACCTCCGCCATGTGCTGGCGGCTGACCAACTGAGCGCGAACGCGGGTCAGTTCGCCCTCCTGCCACTCCGGGTGAAGCAGAAACAGCGCTTCTCCCACCGCCAGCCCCAGGATAGCGTCACCCAGGAACTCCAGGCGCTCGTTGTCGCCCGTTCCCTCGCCTGCGGCACTGCCACTCTCCCGGACCGGCTCATGCGCCGCCTGCTCGTTCGCCAAAGACCGATGCGTCAGCGCGCGCACCAGGAACTCGGGGTGCGCAAAACTGTGCCCCAGCGCGGCTTCCAATTCGGCAAGATCCGCTTCCACATGCGCCTCAATCTGAATTCCCTGACACAATCACTCCCGGAGCCGGAATCCCCGGCTCAGGAGGGTCTTCTCTTCATTATTAGACGCCAGATGCTTCCCCGACTATCGCTCAATGCGAGATTATTGCGGCTTTCCGGTCCCGTTCTGTCCTGAAGCCGCCGGCTTATCGGCCTGGGACTTGACCGGCGCGGAAGCGGACGGTTCGTCGCCGGCATCCTCTTCGCAACTGTGGCCCTTAACGGCATAGGCAGCCTTGACGCCGCGCTCGGCGGCCAGCCGGGTATCCTGCTGCCCGTCGCGCGTCTTCAGCGCTTCCTGGTACTCCGCGACGGCCTCGTCGCGCTTGCAGTCCAGGTCCAGCATGCGGCCCAGGTAAATGTGCGACCAGGAGAGCAGGCGCGAGTCCTTGCTGGTGGCTAGAGTCTTCTGAAATCCATCCATGGCCTGATCCGGATGCCCCGTGAGAATGGCCGCCCTGGCCAGGATGAAGTCTGCGCGGGCGCTCACGGCGATTGCCTCCAGAGAATCGGAGGAATCGGAGTGGGCGGCAAGGGCCTGGCGGGCCATGGCGCTGGCCGCGGCCACATCGCCGGCCGCGAGGCGCGCCTCGGCCAGATCCAATCCCGTCAACTTGCGCGGTTTGCTGCGCGACAGCACATCGCCGTCGGCTACCTTGTCGAATTCAAGATTGTGAGCGCGGCGCGCTTCCTGCTCTATGTCCATGCTGTAGACCATCTCGCCGATGGTGTCGCGCAGGCTGGCGGGGTCCTTTTCAAAATGAATCAACTGACCATAGAAGTACTGGGTAAGGACGAATCCCTGGGTCATGGCGTGGCGCATGGCGGCAGTGCGGATCGCATCCACCTTTTGCTGATATATCTGGCGTTCATGCTCATAACGCGGCATCTCAGAGCGATCCACGTTGGCCGGAATCTTGTAAACGGGAATTCCGGTATCCATAGTGCGCGCCTCGATGGCCTTGATCAGGCACTCGACGGTCAGGGCCACGGAGTCGGAGCGGAAGCGAAACTCCATCGGCGCCTCCCGCACTTCCTTGAGAATCGGCTGCGTCCGGTCCACGGCAGTGGAACGGGCATAGAGCAGCGGCTCGATTACATAGTGCAGGTATGTATGGCGAACGTCGGTCAAGGGAATCGTTCCATTTGCCGGCGAAACCACCACCACGTAGTCGGCGCCGTAGATGCGGGCGTTGACCATGCGCGGCGAGAGCATGGGCTCTATAACCACCACAAATCGCCGCCCTTCGTATGTGGAAGCGGGCAACTTGAGGTAGAGGTTGGTGGAGACGATCATGTTGGACAGCGAATCGTGAATCCGGTCGGCCTCCTGATCGTATGTGCGATGCACCGCCAGCCAGATGCCATGCAGGTCCACCGCGGCGGCAAAGTCGCGCAGCAGGGGCACAATCTCGACCACCTGGGTCGAGTCGGGGGGCATCTCGGTCAGTTCGGCCGACGTTTCCAGTTCCGGAGGCGGGGTCAGATAGAGAGCCAGCGAGATGTACTGCGAAATGTCGCGCTCTCCGCCCGTCATGCGATGCTGGGCAATGTAGAGGCAGAGATGGTCACGCTTGGCGCGCGCGTCTTCGCTTTTGGAGAGCGCCAGGTTCAATTCGTCGCGGACCCTCTGGCGAACCGGCGCGCTCCCGCCGAGGCCCTCGTCGTAACCGCAGGCATTCAGCGCCGCGGCCATCAGGAAAACGGGTTCTGTGCTGACCAGCGAGATGGTGGGACCAGCGGGATCAACCAGCGAAGGCGCCTTTTCCCGCACGAACGCCTGTGCCGAAGACGAACTCTGCCCCGCCCCCGACGGCTTGTCGGAGTTGCTGCTGGATGATTGAGCGCAAACCGCAGCGGAGGGAAGACCCGCCAACAGGCAAAAGACGGTAAACGAAAGAACTGCGGAAGACGGAAATGATCTGAGCGTCATGAGGAACCTTGTCTGCAAGTCTACAGCGAAACCAGAGTAGGTGTATCCCTGGCAGCACTCCCCCCAAGTGGCTTTTTCCTCAAGAAAAAGCCACTTCGAAGACTCTCAGTGTGGGCACGTTTACTCTGGTTTCTCTCTGGTTAGACGCATCGGCAGGGTCAAACGTCAGGGGCGCGGCTGCAAATAGATTCGATATGCCTTAGAGGACAGCCGCTAGCACAGGATACCGGCACACGTGGCTGGTTTCATACAGCGAGAGCAGACGCTGACGCATAAGGTAGTAGGCGGAAGACGCCTCCTGAGCCTCGAGGGGAAGGGTGAACCGGAAGCGCCGAAACAGCATGGAGGGAATCATGCCCAGTTCCACGCGACGGACTGCGCGGCGCAACAACGCCGCATCGTGCCTCATGCGCTCGGTTACGATCGTAGCCTCTTCGAAATTCCATTGCTGCGCATAGGCGGCCAGCGCTAGCATGATCTCCGCGTTCTCGCGCATTTTTCTCAGACCTTCGTAACCGCCCAGTAACTTCCAGATTCTAGCCGGCTCCAGATCGATCTGACCGCGGCGCGGAGTCAGATAATCCAGCGCGACCTGTGAAATACCTTCGAAATCCACACTGCTCAGGCCAGCGACAAGCTCGTGCCAATCCCGCCGCGCCTGCTTGCGGTGGGAAAGCCAATCGGCAATCACCACTCCCGCAAACCCGCAGAGCAGGACCGCAAACACGAAATAGGACGGCTCAAAGGTCATCGGGAGAATGTTACCTTTGCGCGTCAAGCGTGTCAAGATTATTTTTTACACGCCGGTGCAGCGTCTCGATATAGACGCGAAGTTCCGGCGAAAGCGGCTGCCGGGCCGGCTCCTCCAGCCAGAACTGAACCATCCAGTATCCAAGAACTGTCAAGTAGGCAAACATTCGCACGTGCTCCAGTTGGCTGAAGCAGCGCTCGGCGCCGAAGTAGCTGTGCAGCCCGTCCACCAGGATGGCAACCACGGCCCAGACGGTCCATCCGTTGCCCAGGGCCATGACGTGGCTTCGCCAGCCCAGGCCCAGGCTCTTCGATGTCCGCGTCACCACGGCGATCAGTTCGCAAATCACCAGGCTGGTGAAGAGGTCTGCCCGCACCTCCAGCCGTTCCAGCAGCGTCGCCGCCGGAGGCGTCACCAGAAACGGCAGCGCTGCGGCGAAAAGAATGCCCAGAGCGCCCCAGAAGATGAATTGCTTCTTGGCATCCCTGACCCAGGTTCCGGTAGGCCGCATCACGATACGCGCGATTTCTAAAACCACACCGAGCTGGAGAAAAAACTCGATAGGAATGACCGTATAGTAGATGCGCGTGTAATAGCCCACGCTTCCATAACGAAAGAGTGCATATTCGACTGGGCTCAGTACTGTCTCAAAGCCCGTCAGGAAAGTGAAAACAGGGAACTCCCTCCACCTGCGCCGATAGAGAAGGACAAAGAATAGGAAGGCTTCACCGAGAAAACTCGCCAACCACAAAACATAATCAAGCGCAGACGGACTCATTCCACCTCGCTGGCGAGATTCTCTCTATTCCAAGAAACCAAGCGCAGAGAAGATTATAGAGGCTGTCGAGTCTCTTTACGACAGCGGAGGATGCGGGGCCGGGTTGATGGGCGCACTTTCCGACAACATCGGAGGATGCGGGGCCGGGTTGATGGGCGCACTTACCGACAACATCGGAGGATGCGGGGCCGGATTGATGGGCGCACTCAGTGTCAACAGTGGAGGCCGAGGGGCTGGATTCGTGGGAGCACTCAGTGTCAAAAGCGGGGGCCGAGGGGCTGGATTCGTGGGAGCGGCAAGAACGATTGAAGTGGCAGACGCAAACAAAGCGGCTACAAGTGCGGTACGTATGGAATTTCTCATGAAGGCTCTCCTTTTTTATGCGCAAAGGTGCGCAAGATGAGCGTAGACCCATTCATTGCTTTCGTGAAAGTGAAAATTAGAGAATTTTTAAAGAAGGTGCCGCTTGCAAAATCCAAAGTGGAGTGCGAGTGGCGTCAGGGATTGCAACAGGTTCAGTTGTTTGCAGATCATTTTGCCGCGTCGTCGCACAATAATTCTCAGGTGCATTTTTCCCAATCGTCCTCCTTGTCTTGCAAAGGAGCCTCTAACTCCTTATCCTGGACGATTTTGCGGGCAACTCTTTTGTTATGACGATTTTGCAGCGAAACACTGCCCGTAAGCTCATGAAAACAAGTATTTTACGCCCAAAATACGGGTGGGGGGGTAGGTGGTCAAGGATACCGCTACGCCCTCGGAACAAGCCATGGCGCCGGAGGGGCAGCGGAACTCGTAATGCCGATCTCCAGGTGATTTTGCATGCGGCTGGAAGGTGGGGAACCAGGAATGAATGACAATGCTGCCTTGCATCCCACCCCTGCCCGAAACCGCTCAGGCCAACGAAATCATCTTCCGCAGCCGTGGTTGACGCCATCGAGCGTGCTGTCTTGTTCTACGCACGGCCCCTGCACAACATACCGTAATCCGGGACAGCGCGCCCTCGGCATGCCAGTCCAGGCGCCTTACCCGCGAACGGAGACGCCGGAAAAGGAGAGAACCGCCATCCCAGGGACCGGCTGACCGAAGCGGCGTGCCGGTTCAAAGCGGCTCCACAAGAGCAGGTTCTCCACCTCTCGGCGGGTAGCATCGTCTGTAGGACCGGAGACGATGCGATAGTCGTAGACCTGCCCAGAACCACTGACGTAGGCTTCAATCACCACCGGACCGGCGAAGGAGTCCATCTGGTTCTCGCCCGCGACGCTGGAGAGATAGAGGAAGCGCGGCGCCGTGACATTTCCCAGCGGCTCGTCCGCCGAAGCCTGTACGCTCTCCGGCTGGGTAAACATGCTGACCAGCACGATGACCGTGCCCAGCAGCAGCACTGCAGAAGCAAAACCGGCCGCGGCTTGCAGCAGGAAAGGACCAACGGTGTTTCTCCAGGCAACATCGAATGCGTGGAAGGGACCCTGGCGGCGGCGCGCGCGTTCCTGGCTGATGGCCACGCGAATGCGCAATGGCAGGTCTTCCGGCTCAGGCACTGGTCCCAGTCCCGCCAGAGACAACTGCGTCTGTTCGAGGGACTTCCACTCGCCGGCGCACTCCCCGCAACTTTTCAGGTGCGCGGCGACGGCCTGCATCTCGCGTCCGTTCAAACGGCCGTCCAGATACTCCGCAAACTTTGTCTGTATTGCCTTGCAATCGTTCATCGCGCCTCCTCTCTCAGGGGCATTTCGAATGCCGTACTCTGCGAAGAACAGGCATCCTTTGCCGGAGCTGTCAGAATCGCCTTCAACGCAGCGCGTCCACGCACCAGCCGCGATTTGACCGTTCCCAGATTCACGCCTTGTATCTCCGCCACTTCCTCGTAAACAAACCCTTCAATGTCGCGCAGGATGAGCGTGGTGCGGAAGGGTTCCGGCACCTGGCTCAAGGCCGCCTCAATCCGCGCCCTGTTCTCTTCGTGCGCCGCCATCTCAAATGGCGACTCGCCGGGGTCCACCAGCGAATCCATCAGCCGCCTCGGCTGCCCGGATTCGCTCTCGGAGATCTCCTGTTCGATAGGAATCTCCGCCTGCCTGTGGCGCATCCACCAGCGCCGCTGGTTGGAGGCCTCGCGCAGGGCTATGCGGTACATCCATGTCCGCAGCGACGACTCGCCGTGGAAACCGCCCACTCCGCGAAAGACCTTCACGAAGACTTCCTGGGTCAGGTCTGCTGCATCGCCACTGTCCTGCACAGTGCGCGCCAGCAATGAAAAGATAGGTTGGTGGTAGCGCGCAATCAGCCAGGCAAAGGCTTCCTCTGAACCGGCTTGAAGATCCTCGATCAGCGCCGCCTCTTCGGATTGAAACGTCAGCGTGCTGGCAAGATTGCCCATGGTGAGGTCCGCCTGCATAGATCAGAGTCCTCCCACCTTACCGCATCCGAAACCCCTCTTTGGCGCCTGTTAAATCTGCGCCGGCTAAAAACTGGCTTCCGGTTGCGGTCACTCGCCCCAACAGCTTAAAAAGCGCCGTTGGAAATCCACTACTGCCCTGGAGTGCGCGGGAGATGGACACTGGTTATTCGCCAAATGCCCTGTACCCCCTATTGTCTTAGACACCGGAACCCCATGCAAGTGTTCCCGGTCACGAAAGTTTTTTCTTCTGAAGGGAGGCCGCTGGGGACAAAAGCGGAATTCCCCAGGGTCGCCCGGGACAGGGTTTGAGGCCAAATGCGGCCGGGTTTGACGAAAGCCGCCCAACCGGAGACAATAGAAAAGTTGCATTTCCCCGTGTGGGCCTGTGGCGCAGTTTGGGAGCGCGCTTCCATGGCATGGAAGAGGTCGTCGGTTCGATCCCGACCAGGTCCACCAATTAAATCAATCACTTAGAAGCTCCTCCCTTCCTCGACCTTGTCGCATCCTTGTCGCAAATTCCAAAACCACTCCACGAACCGGCTTTGGTACTGCCGCTGTTTCCCTTCCGGGAACGATCTTTGCGGCGCTCTGCTCTCGGTCAGCATGGCTGGACCGAGCCGTCGCAGACTTCCGTGGAACTGATCCCAACGTGCCGGTACTACTCAGCTCGTCGTAGATCGAGTTCACCGTCGTGCGGACCCCATCTTCAAGAGACTGCATATAGACATCCGTCGTGGTGGCCAATCGAGAGTGGCGCATCATTCCCTGAATGTCCTTGACGTGGCCCATGTCCTTGGCCAGCGTCGCCATCGTGCGACGGATGACCTGGAAGGTCAGCTTCGACAGTCCCAGTTCCTTCGCCAGTTTGTGCAGCACCCGGTTGCGGTAGTTGCTCGAATCGATGAACCCGCCGTTGCGTCCCGGAAAGATGAACGCTTCGGGCGAATCCGCGGTCGGTCCATGCCACTTCCTCTTATGCTGCTCTTCTTCCCGGCACTGCTCGCGCCATGCCTGGAGTTCTTCTGCCAGTTGTTTGGCAATCGGAATCTTCGTGAGACTTCCCTTGGTTTTGCCCCAAGGACGGATTTTCCCCTTGTAGGCCGTCTCCTTGATCTCGATCTGGCAGAGTTCTGGATCGAAGCAACTCCACCTCAACCCAAACAACTCACCCGGCCGCAGGGCGTTGGACATATCGAGCTTGAGCACAATCCAGTCCCGAAGAGGAAGCCCTGACAAGGCAGCCCGGAGTTGGTCCCACGTGAGCGTTGTTTTGTCGGTTTCCTTCAGTTCCGAAGGAACTTTGATTGAACGAGCGGGGTCTTTGGGAAGGAAGTCCTGTTCGACTGCCTCGGCGAAGATAGCCCGCATGTACGCTCTGGCTTGCAACACTCTGTCTCTGGACCGTGTTTTGGCCATCTGGTTGAGGTGGGTCTGGAGATCGAGTTTGTCGATGTTTTCGAGCCGAACATCCTCAAAAGCATCGACGAGGTCGGCCTGGATGAGATACTTCTTCGTCTTGGCCGTCTCCTCTTTCCAGTCCGCCTCTTTCAGCGGCATGTAGCGGTTATGGACAAACCAGCCGAAAGTGACGCTGCCGCTCTTGACAACCCCATCTTCCGTAATCTGCCCCGTAAGCCTCTTGATTTCGAGTTCCAGCTTCTCTCGCGCCTCGTACTTGGTCATCTCGGCTTTCAACCCGAGCGCGACCGGAGTGGAGACGGTTTTAGGTTCACTTGTTTTTGGATCAATGACCGTCCGGCGAAAGTATCCATACCACTTCTTTCCGCGGACTGACACCCATCCCTTCTGGTGAGATTTACCCATCGGTTCCTCGTATTTCTGTGTGGGAGGAAAAACGGGCTACCTCTATTTTACCGGCGTTTGCGCCGTAAATTGGAGGCATTTTCCCGCTCTCGTAGAAATTCTTCGATCCCGCCGGCGCGGTAGCGCAAGGCACCATCGCTCATGCGAATCACTGGTAAATACGGCATCCTCCGCGATGAATGATCCCAAACCCAGTCCGTGCTGACCTTGAGTTTCGCCGCGACTTCCTCTGCTGTCAGAAGTGGATCTGCTGCTCCCAAGGATTGAATTGCAGATATTGAGTTCATGCAGTTGCTCCTCCTTCACTCTCTCGATCCAGAGAACCCAGTAGTGCCCGGCTCAGTTCATAGGTTGGTTGAGCATTGGCGATCTGTCTAGAGCATTTTCACCGATAGTGTAATCTGTGTATGGCGAAACTCCGGCGACGCGAGAGCTATGGCGCGAGCCTATGAGGATGATTTGCGGCGGAAGTTATTGGCGGCCCGAGCGCGAGGCGAT